>Ga0114931_10006560_pt1 | contig 14300 bp, 12 predicted proteins | sample 2SBtaG_FD_89579 | JGI IMG/M metagenome (GOLD analysis project Ga0114931, IMG submission 89579) | Deep subsurface microbial communities from Kolumbo volcano to uncover new lineages of life (NeLLi) - 2SBTROV14_V59a metaG | ecosystem: Environmental > Aquatic > Marine > Volcanic | place: Kolumbo...
CGCGGTCGCAGGAGTCACTCGGGTGACCCAAGGCACAGGGAACAGACGAGTGGCCCTGCTGCGCTTGACTTCGCCTGCGCCCACCCCTCGCCGCCTCCGTGGCCAATCGGGAATGCCGGATCAGGGCTAGGCGGCGTGGTCGCCGGCGGGGCCGCGGGCCCGGGGCACGCGGATCAGGCCTTCCTGGCTGACGGACGCGAAGCGCACGCGGTCGGCGACCGAGTACATCGCCCCGTGGACCAGCCCGCGGGCCGCATGTGCGGCCGGGCTCTCCGAGGCGTAGAGGATCCAATCGTCGAAGCGCGGCGGCGCGCGGTGGAGCCACACGGCGTGGTCGAGGCTGGCCACCATCCGTTTGCCCCACGGCAGCCCATGCGGCCGCGACGCGGTCAAGAGCAGCGTGCGATCGCTCGCGTAGATGACCAGGGCCGTGTGCAGCCGGGGGTCGTCCGGGAACTTCCCGGCGGGGCGCAGCCACACCCGCTTGACCGGGGCCTGCGGGGAGCCGTGTGCGTCGTCGGGGTCGCAGGTCCGGGCCTCGAGGGGTTGCGGGCGGATCCGCCCCGGCGTTCCCAGCATCTCCGCGCGCAACGTCTCCCAATCCGGCGATTCTTCGGGCGGCGGCGCGTCCGGCATCTCGGCCTGGTGCGAGATGCCCGTTTCCGGCCGCGCAAAGCTGGCCGACAGGTTGAAGATCGCTTCTCCGCCCTGATGGACGACGACGCGGCGGGTCGTGAACGTGCGCCCGTCGCGGATGCGATCCACCACCAATCGCAGCGGCTTGCCGTGGCTGCCGGGGCGCAGGAAGTAGGCGTGCAGCGAATGCAGCGCGCTGTCGGGGTCCTCGACCGTGGACATCGCCGCCATCGCGGCCTGCGCGGCGACGAGTCCGCCGAACAGCCGCCCCTTCCCCGACGGGGACTGCGCGAGATAGAAGTCCCGATCGACCTCTTCGAGCGCGAGCATCCGGATCAGGCGATCCAGCGCTTCCTGTCCGGAACCCGGCGGCATGGTCGGCGGATTCTAGGGGCTCCGCGCCAAAGCGCTTCCGCCCGGGCGCTAGCGTGGGCGCCGGGTCCGGGCCCGCGCGGAGAGATCGTCGACGACGCGGCAGCGCCCGCTCGCCTCGTGGCCGCGGCATTCCTCGAGCGACCTGCGCAGCACGCGCTGCAGATGGCGCAGCTCCTTCATCCGTTCCGAGATCGCGCCGAGGCGTTCCTCGATCATCCCCTGCACCGTGCCACACGAGGCGGGTCGCAGCAGCGTCTTCACGTCCGCGAGCGTGAAGCCCGTCGCCTGGGCCGCGCGGATGAAGCGCAGCCGCTCGACCTCGTCCTCCGAGTAGAGGCGGTAGTTCGAGGCCGATCGGGCACAGGGGCGCACCAGCCCGGCGCGCTCGTAGTAGCGCAGCGTCGAGACCGGGACGCCCGATTCGGACGCCAGCTGGCCGATGGTGCGCAACCGCGACATCCCCGCGTTCTACCCGAGGTCGAAGCCCACTACAAGGTCGGGCCGGTCCCGGGCCCGCTCGTGCCGCGCTCGCCCGGGGCCGCAGGTTCGACGGTCAAGCGCAGCCCATCGACCGCCACGACGCGCACCGTCGTGCCGGGTGCCAGGGTCGCGCCGCCGGACGCGACCGCGCGCCAGCGTTCCGGGCCCACGCGCACGCGGCCCTCCGGGTCGAGCGCCTCTTCGACCCGGCCGGTCCGGCCCCGGATGTCGTGCGGGCCCCCGCTCGAGCGGGTGGCGTAGGCCCGCCACACGAACGGGAACATCGCCGCGTCCTTCACGAACCAGGCGATGCCGGCGGCGACGGCCCAGAGCGGTTCGACCCCGAGCCACTCGATCGCGCCGAACGCGAGCAGGCCCCCGAAGACGTAACCCGGGATCTGCAGGGCCGCATAACGAAGGACAGTGGCCCGGTCGGGCCGTGCGTCGGGACCGTCGTGCACGCGCGCTACGCGAGGCCGCGGCGGATCATCTCTTCGGCGATCTGGATCGCGTTGGTCGCAGCGCCCTTGCGCAGGTTGTCGGCGACCTGCCACAGCCACAGACGGTCCGAGCCCAGGTCGCGTCGGATGCGTCCGACGAGCACGTCGTCCCGCCCCGCTACGTCATGGGCGGTCGGGAAGACGTCGCGCTCCGGATCGTCGACGACCTCCACACCGGGGAACGCAGCGAGGGCTTTGCGCGCGGCTTCGGGCGAGAGCGGCGTCCGCGTTTCCACCAGGATCGTGGCCGAATGTCCGACCGGCACCGGGACCCGCACGCACGTCATCGAGACGTCGACGTCGGGCTCGCCCATGATCTTGCGCGTCTCGTGCAGGAGCTTCACTTCCTCTGTGGAGTAGCCGTCCTCGCGGAACGATTCGCACAGCGGAAGCACGTTGCGCGCGATCGGACGCGGATAGGTCCTGGTGGTCGGTTCCTCGCCGCGCCGCAGCTCCGCGTCCTGGCGCTCGAGTTCCTCGAGCCCGGGCTTGCCCGTACCCGAGACCGCCTGGAGCGTGGTCACCACGACGCTCTTCAGCCCGGCCTCGCGCCGGATCGGTTCGAGCGCCATCACGAAGCCGATCGTGGTGCAGTTGGGACACGCCACGATCCCCCTGTGCTTGTCCAGTGCCGCCGGATTGATCTCGGGCACCACCAGCGGCACCTGGTCGTCGAGCCGCCAGGTGGAGGACTTGTCGATCGCGACACCGCCGCGCTTCGCGACCTCGGGGGCCAGCGTCTCGGACAGTCGGCCCGTCGCGGCGAAGAACGCGAAGTCGACGCCATCGAAGGCCTCCGGGACCGCCTCGCGGACATCGATGTCGCGTCCGTCGAACCGGACCGTGGTGCCGGCCGAGCGATGGCTGGCGATCGCCCGCAGTTCGCCGACCGGGAACCCCCGTTCCGCCAGTAGCCGGAGGACGACCTCGCCCACTGCTCCGGTGGCGCCCACGACCGCCACGGTCCTGCGTTCGGGATTCGGCATCGGGGACTCCTTTCACGGTCGGCCGGAGGGGGCTGGGCGGGGAGGCGCGGGAGGAGGCGTCGGGCCTGGCGCACGGGCTGCAGACGACGCGAATCGGCCATGATTCCGAGGGCTTGGGGACCTGTCAAGGGACGCTTCCGGGCCCGGCCGCGTCCCCGCGCGGGAGACGCAGCGCGATCGCGCGCGCCACCGTGCGCATCCCCTCCGCATTCAGGTGCATGTCCCAGAGCGGGTTCAGCACCTGCGTCCCGGCGTCGAGGACGCGCCTCAGGTCCGGGGTCGTGTCGACGAACGGGATGTCGAGGGAGCGACACACGGCCCCCAACCGGGCCGCGTGGTCCGGAAGGGCGGGAAGGCGGGGCCGGCTGGTCTCGTGGCCCGCCAACAGCCGCGTCCGCACCGGCAGGAAGGCAACGGCGAAGCCGGCGCCGTGTGCGCGGGCCGCCCGGGCCATCGACGCCAGCTCGTCGCGGAGCAGCGGGAGTGCCTCGCGCACCGCGGCCGGGGCGGGGACGCGCGAGAGCTGCATCCGGACACGCCGCCTGCCGATCTCGAAGATCCTGCTCCCGGGCGCGACGAAGCGCGCCCCGTCGCGGACCGGAGCCGGCTCGTGGCTCGACGTCGTAGCCGGGCTCCAGATCGCGCGCACCCGCGCGAACGCGCCCGCGGTCCAGACGCGCCACGTCTCGGCCACGAACCGGAAGAGGCCAGGAAGCACCGGACCGGGGACGTGGGCGATCCGGTCGTGTTCACGGATCGCCATGTCGAAGTCCGCCCGTTCGGCGAAGACCCAGACGACCATCGCCGGGCGGGTCGGCAGCACGAAGCGCTCGAGCGTCGAGCGGGCTGCGTAGACACCGGTGAAGGACATCCCCCAGTTCGAGGCCGGCCAGCCGTGGTCCCGTTGCAGCCAACCCGGGATCGTGTCGCCCGCGTCCGCGAAGCCCGCCTCGACGTACGAACTGCCCAGGATCGCGACCCCGCCGGGCCGCGCAGGGAGTTCGTCGCGGAACCCGTAGCGCCCGTACGACACGCGGACGGGCGGCGCCTCCGCGTAGGCGCGCACCGGCGCGAGCGAGGCGCCCGGGCTCTGCATCAGGACCCGCCCGGTCTCGACGGCGGGGCCCGGGCGCCGGAAGAAGTACACCCCGCTCGGCACCGATGGCCGCTGGTAGAAGATCGGCACGTCCGCGGGTTCGGCGCGACCCTCCGCGTGGCCGGCCGAGGGATCGATGCCGACCCGGTCCCAGAACCCGGTCCGATCCACGCCCCACACCGCGGCCCACGCGACGAGCACGCCGGCCAGGAACGCCAGGCCCCCGGTCAGCGGCCGGAAGCGCCGGCGGTCAGAACTGGAAGTAGATGAAGACACGTTGGCCTCCCAGGGAGAGGGCGTGGGCGAGCGCGATCCCGGCCCCGGCGCAGGCCATCTTCGCGGTCGGCCCGAGCCGCAGGATCGAGCGCTCGAGCCGGGCCGACGCCGGGGTCTGGCCGAAGCAGAAGAGGGCGAAGAGCAGCGCGACGCCGAGGCTCGAGCCCGGCGCCAGGGCTTCGACCCCGGGGCTCCACGATGCGATCGCGCGCGCGAACCGCGCGGCGTCGGGCAGCGCTTCCACGCGAAACACGACCCAGCCGGCGACCACGGCCGACATCGTGACGGCCCACCCCCAGGCGGGCCGCCACCGGCGGACCGCGGCGCGCGCGAGCCGGCGGACCGCGCGCTCGAGTCCGAGCACTGCCCCATGCCACGCACCCCAGAGCAGGAACGTCCAGGCGGCGCCATGCCAGAGCCCGCCCAGCAGCATCGTCAGGAACAGGTTCCGAGCGGTGCGGAGCGGGCCGCTGCGGTTGCCGCCGAGCGAGATGTACAGGTAGTCGCGAAGCCAGGAACTGAGGCTGATGTGCCAGCGGCGCCAGAACGCGCGCAGCAAGGTCGCGCTGTAGGGCCGGTCGAAGTTGCGCGGCAGGCGGTAGCCCAGGATGCGGCCGAGTCCGATCGCCATGTCGGAGTAGCCGGAGAAGTCGCAGTAGATCTGGGCGGTGTAGGCGCCCGCGGCGGCCAGCAGCGCGGGCGCGGACCACAGTTCCGGGGCCGCGAAGACCGGGTCCGCGAACGCGCCGAAGCGATCGGCCATCGCGATCTTCTTGAAGAGGCCGATCGCGAAGAGCAGGGCGCCGGGGGCGAGATCGGCGCCGCGGGGGCGCCGGTCCCGCGCGAGCTGCGGCAGGAACGTGCGGGCACGGACGATCGGTCCTGCGACCAGTTGCGGAAAGAACGCGACGTAGAGGGCGAAGCGCAGCGCGCTCGGCTCGGGTGGGATCCGGCCGCGGTACACGTCGATCGTGTAGCTCATGGACTGGAACGTGTAGAAGCTGATCCCGACGGGCAGGACCAGGTCGAGGGTCACGGGCGAGAGCGTCACGCCGAACGCGTCCGCGAGGGCGGCCGCGCTCGTCGCGAAGAAGTCCAGGTACTTGAAGACCCCCAGGATCCCCAGGTTCGCGGTGACCGAGAGCGCGAGCCAGCGCTTGCGCGCCTTCCGATCGGCGGACGCCGCCAGCCTTCGCCCGACGAAGAAGTCGATCGCGGTGCTGGCCCAGATCAGCGTCAGGAAGCGCGGATCCCACGCTGCGTAGAAGACGTAGCTTGCGACCAGCAGCGCGGCGTGGCGCCAGGTGCGGTTCGGCAGCAGCCACACCCCCACGACGACCCCCGCGAAGAAGAGCGCAAAATGCGGGGATTGGAACAGCATGGCGCGGCGCCGACGCTAGCGCAGTCGCTATCGGCCGAGGGAGGCCTCGACGAGCACCAGGCGGTCGTTGCCGAAGTACATGTCGTCGCGGTCCACGAACAGCGTCGGCGAGCCGAAGCCGCCGCGGTCGATCAGCTCCTGCGTGGTGTCGCGAAGGCGCGTCTTGATCGCGGGATCCGCGATCCGGGCCAGCAAGGCCGCCGGGTCGAGACCCACGCGCTTCGCGAGGTCCTCGAGCACGTCGTCGCGCGAGATGTCCTCGTCGCGGCCCCAATAGGCTTCGAAGCAGGCGCGCGACCAGTCCACGACGCAGCCCGCGTCCAGCGCCACGTGTGCGCCCCGCATCGCCTTCACGCTGTTGACCGGGAAGACCGTGGGCGGCCAGGCGATCTCGAGCCCGTAGGCGCGCGCCCAGTCGCCGAGGTCCTTCGTCATGTACGCGGCGCGGCGCGGGGTCGCGTTGGCGCGCTGGTCATAGACCGAGCGGTTGACCGCGTTGAAGACGCCGCCCACGAGGATGGGCTTCCAGACCAGGCCCGCCCCGGTCCGCGCCGCGAGGCCCTCGATCTGGTGGAAGGCCAGATAGGTCCACGGGCTTCCCACATCGTAGAAGAACTCGATCGTTGACATGCGTCACTCGCTCTCGGCCCGAAGCGCCCGCCAGCGCGCCCGCTCGGTCTCGAGATCGAGGACCGGCTGGGTCGTCGGCGGGCCCTTGCGGGCGTAGGTGTTGAGGTGGCGGATTTCTTCGTTGAGCCGTTCGACCGCGGCGACCAGGTCGACCTCGCGGTCGATCGCGGGCATCGCTTCGCGCAGCTTCTCGACCTTGCGGCGCACCTGGAGCGCCGGTGGCAGCAGGTCCAGACCCTCGCGCCGGAGCAGACCCTTGGCCCACCAGAGGGGGTCCCGGGCGTCTTCCAGGTCGGGCAGCGGCTTGCCGCTCCCCGCGAGGTCGTCGAACGCGCCGTCGGCCCGGGCCTTCGCCACGGTCTGGTCGATCCAGCTGCCGAAGCGACGCGGATGGAATCGCCCGGGGTCGCGTTTTCGTTCGGTCATGGGGTCCACCCGAGAGGTCAGGCGCGCCCCCGGAGCATAACACCCGGCCTTTTTTTGCCCCGCGGGCAAAAAGCCGGTTGACCCTGCGTCACACCGGGGTGTAGGGTACGCGCCAATCCAAGAGGAGGTCTCCGGGATCGTGTTTTCCATCCATCACACCGCCGCGCGTCTGTCTGCAGGACCGTCCCGGATGGGCATCGAAGATGCTCGACCCCGGTCCCGCGCAGAAGCCGCGTTCTCCGCGGGCGGTGTGTGTCCGATGCATCCGGTGGCGTCCGGGAATCCCGATTCGCGCCAGCCGAAGACCGGCATCGGGAGCCTCCGCGGAGACCCAGCACCCTAAGAGACCGTGAATCGGATTCCACGGCCTTCCGGGTGCAGACCCGGAAGGCCGTTTTCGTTCGAGCGAACGCAAGCGCCCCCGGGTCGGAGCCAACCCTTGCCAAGGAGAATGGCCATGACGGCCCAGGCATTGGCGAACGACCTTCGGATCATCGAGCGCTACACCGACCAGCCGGTGGCGCTGCCGGCCGGCCTGCGGCGCGAGATCGAGTCCCGGATCGGGGGCGAGTCGATCCTGCTCTACGCGCTGGCGGACCTCGACGAGTCGCTCCGGCTCGCCGAGACGTGGCTGGCGGTGGGGCCCACCCAGGTGGCCCTGTGTCGGAAGGAGGGCCGGGCGACCGTGTTGCGCACGTTCGCGCGCTCGTCCGTACAGGCGGTCCGGCTCGAGCCCGGACTCTCGTGCAACACGCTCGCGGTGCTCGGCGAGCCGGGCGAGCCCGCGCTCGCGCGTCTCCGCTTCACGCACCGCCAGCGTCGCGCGATGGAGAACGTGCTCTTCCTGCTGGAGCAGGCGCTCGAGGGCCGCGAGGTCGCGCGCGTCGATCCGGACGCCGTCTATTCCGACAGCGTGGCCGGACCCGTGCGCGAGGCCCAGGCACTGGTGGCCGGCAACGACATGTCGGTGTTGTTCCGGCTGCTGAGCTACCTGCGGCCGTACCGCGGGAAGGTGGTGTTCGGCTTCGTCTCGGCGGTCTTCCTGACGGTGCTGGCGCTGATCCCGCCCTACCTGACCGGCGTCCTGATCGACCAGGTCATCGGCCCGGTGCAGGCCGGCACGAAGACACTGGCCGAGGTGCGCGGGTTCGCGTGGTGGGCGGTCGGCGCCATCGCGGCCGCCTACGCGCTGCGGCAGCTCGCGGCGTGGGCGCGGCTTCGCTGGATGGCGATCCTGGGCGAACACGTCGCGCGGGACCTCCGGACCGAGCTCTACGAGCACCTGCAGCGACTCTCGCTCTCGTTCTACTCGCGTAAGAAGACCGGCAGCCTGATCACGCGCGTGACCTCCGACACCGACCGGCTCTGGGACTTCCTGGCCTTCGGCTTCGTCGACGTGTCGCTCGCGATCATCCAGCTCATCGGTCTGGCGCTGGTGCTGACGCATCTGGACCTGGAACTCGGGCTCGTGATGACGATCCCGGTGCCGTTGCTGTGCCTCTGGGTCTACTTCCACGGCAAGCAGATGAACACGCTCTTCCTGCGCGCGTGGCGCAAGTGGTCGCGCGTGACCGACGTGGTCTCGGACACGATCCCGGGCATGAAGGTGGTGAAGGCGTTCCACCAGGAGGACCGCGAGCGCGAACGCTTCAACAAGCGAAACTACGACGTGACCGATGAGTTCAACCGGATCCACCTGGTGTGGACCGCGTTCTGGCCCGCGCTGATGTTCGCGGTCCGCGGCATGGTCGTGCTGGTCTGGGTGCTGGCGCTGCCGCGCGTGCTGGGGGACGGAGAGACGGCCGCGACGCTCACCTCGGGCACCTTCGTCGCGTTCCTGCTCTACATGGTGATGTTCGTGCAGCCCATCGACGTGATCGGGCAGATGGCCCGGATCATGAACCGGGCGACGAGTTCGGCGCACCGCATCTTCGAGGTGCTCGACACCGAGCCCCAGGTCACGGATACCGAGGGGGCCGTCCGTCTGGAGCCGATCCGGGGCCGGGTGACGTTCGACAATGTCGTGTTCGGGTACGACGGGGTGCGGCAGGTCATCCGGGGCATCTCGTTCGACGTGCAGCCGGGCGAGATGATCGGGCTCGTCGGTCCGTCCGGCGGCGGCAAGACCACGGTGACGAACCTGATCGCGCGCTTCTACGACGTCACCGGGGGCAGGGTCTCCCTCGACGGCGTCGACGTGAAGCGGCTCGACACCGGTCACACCCGGCAGCAGCTCGGGATGGTCCTCCAGGACCCGTACCTGTTCCACGGTTCGGTGATCGACAACATCCGGTACGGGTCGCCGGGGGCCCCGATCGATCGCGTGGTCGAGGCCGCGGTGGCCGCGAACGCGCACGACTTCCTGTGCAAGCTGCCCAACGGCTACGAGACGCTGGTGGGGGAGCGCGGGCACACGCTCTCGGGCGGCGAGCGGCAACGGATCTCGATCGCGCGGGCCATCCTGCACGACCCGCGCATCCTGATCCTCGACGAAGCCACCTCGAGCGTCGACACCGAGACGGAGCACAAGATCCAGGAGGCCCTCGACCGGCTCTGCGCCGGACGCACGGTCTTCGCGATCGCGCACCGGCTCTCCACGCTGCGGCGCGCCGACCGGATCTTCGTGGTGGAGGACGGAAAGCTGGTCGAGAGCGGGACGCATCCGGAGCTGCTGGCGATCCGGGACGGGGTGTACCGGAACCTCTACGAGCTTCAGCTCGAGATGCACGCACCCCGGAGCGAACTCGAACCCATCGAAGGGGGGAAGAAGTGATCGAACCGAGACGAGAAACCGATGGCGCGGAGCCCACGCTCTGGCGCGGAGAGGACGGGCAGCTCTGGACCCGGCGCGACGGGCAGGATACGTCCGTGCGTCCGGTCCGTTGTTTCCCGTGGTCCGAGCCGGGGCGTCATGTCTCGCTGCGCGACGGGGACGACGAAGAGGTGGCGCTGGTGCGCGACGTGGCGGAACTCGAACCCGGCGCGCGCCGGGCGCTCGCGCTGGCCCTGCTCGAAGCCGGATTCGTGTTCGAGATCGAGGCGATCGACGCGGTGGAGGAAGAGATCGAGATCCGCACCTTCCGTGTGCGGACCCGTCAGGGACCGCGTCGTTTCCAGACGCTGCGCGACGAATGGCCGCGGGAGCTGCCGGGTGGCGGACTGCTGGTCCGCGACGTGGTGGGCGACCTCTACCTGCTGCGCGATCCGGAGACGATGGACCCGAAGAGCCGCAAGCTGCTGTGGGCGTTCCTCGACTGACCGGCCCGCGCGCCGTCGCGGGCCTCAATCGGAGACGTCGCAGCCCTCGCTGCCACCGGGCGCGGCCTCGAGCCGCGCGAGGTCGACCGTCGTATCCACATCGTCGCGACCGCCCGGAAAGGGCACGCGCTCGACCGCGGGGTCGCGGAGCAGGGCGCGAGCGCCGTGGTCCCCTTCGAGCGCGCGCAGCGCGCCCAGGCGCGACCGGTCGAAGAGGACGGGCGGCCCGGAGACGCCGCCGCCGTGGTCGCAGGCCACGATCGGGGCGCCCGCGCGGTGCTGCGCGATCAGGGCATCGACGATGGGCGCGGTGAGTCGCGGCTGGTCGCCGAGCACCACGATCACCGCCTCGCACGCGCCGACGGCCGCGAGCCCCGCGCGGAGCGAGGACGCCATCCCCGCCTCCCAGCCCGGATAGTGGACGACCCGGGCCCCGGTCCCGCGCAGCGCCGCGCGGATGCCCGCGTGCGCATCGCCGGCCACGACGCAGCAGGTGTCCGCCATCGAGCCGAGCACCGCGTCGACGGCGTGTCGCACGAGTGGCCTTCCGTGGAGCGGGCACAGCATCTTGGGCGTGCCCATCCGCCGTGCACCGCCGGCGGCCAGCACGATCGCGGCGATGCCCGAGCCCGGCACGGTCAGTCCGCTTCCGGGTCGTGGATGGGCCCCTTGCGCTCGCGCAGGAGCCCGCCGGAGCGGCCGGCAGAGACGGCCTGGATCTCGGCCGCGATCGCCAGCGCGATCGCTTCGGGCGCGTCCGCGCCGAGGTCGAGCCCGGCCGGGGCGTAGAGCCGGTGGGCATCCTCTTCGCGCCACCGGACGCCCTCGTCCGGAAGGTCCGCGAGCAGCAGCCCGGTCCGGTCCTTCGGGCCGAGGACCGCGATGTAGGGGGCTTCGGTTGCGAGCAACGCTGCGAGGACGACCCGGTCGTGCAGGTAGTGGTGGTTCATCACGACGCAATGGGTGCGGGCATCCACGGCCGCGGCAGCGACCGCGTCCCCGATCGCGGCGCAGCGCACGGTGGCGCCCGGGAACCGCTCCGCGCGGGCGGCGGCCGGACGCGGGTCGAAGACCGCGACCTCCCATCCGAGCGCGTCGCAGGTCCGTGCGAGAGGTGCGGCGTCCGGCCCCGCGCCGAAGAGCACCACGCGAAGCGGCGGCGCGAAGACCTCGATGGAGATTCGTTCGGTCTCGCTCGCGAGCGTGCGGCCGTGGCCGACTTCGAGCGCGCGTTCGAGGGAGGCCGAGACGACCGGATCGGCGAGGGCCCCCTCTGCGGACCCTCCCTCGACCATCGCGCCGAGCGCGCCGGCGCGCGGTCCCTCGACCGCGGTCGCGAGCGCGCCCCGCGTACCGCTCCCCAGCCAGTCCGCGATCCACGCGAGCGGGCCCGGCGCCGCGGCCTCGACGCGCTCCATCCAGACGTCGACCACGCCCGCGCAGCCGAGCCCGAGGCCCCACACGAGGTCGTCCTCGCGGCTCGCGTCGTAGTGGATCCACTCGGGCACGCCGCTGGCGCGGACCCGATGCGCGTGTTCGAGCAGGTCGCCCTCGAGGCAGCCCCCGCTGATCAAGCCGACCATGGTGTCGTCCGCGAGCACCAGCAGGCGCGCGCCCCGACGCCGGTAGGTCGAGCCCTCGACGTGGACGACGGTGGCGAGCACGGCGCGTTCGCCCGCCTCGCAGCAGCGGTCGAAGGCGGCGATGATGTCCCGCAACTCACGCAATGCGGCACTCCCTCCCGGGAGCCGCGGGAGGATACCCGGCAGCCGCAGGAGGATACCCGTTGTCCGATCCCCTGGTGCGGCTGGCCTCGCCGGACGACCGGGCCGCGATCACCGGCCGCCTCCACGAGCACCTCGGCTGCGCGCGCGTGTTCTAGAAGCGGCGCCGCGTAGCCAGCGCCGCGAAGCCGACGACGAGCAACCAGGGAAGTCCCGCCTCCGGCACCAGGGCGACGACGAAGTTGGTCGAGAACGCGGTGCCGGCCACGGCCGTCGTTTCGATGGAGACCCTCACATCACCATTGGAGAGGTCGGGCCGGAAGAACGCGAGCCAGCGGTCATCGAGGGCGACCGCGGCCGACGAACCGTCGGCGTAGGTCTGGAAGAAGAGGGTCGTTCCGGCGAATTCGATCCGAACCGAGACGGGTGCCGGGCCTCCGCCGTGCGTCTGCGGGTCCAGGAACCCGAATGCCAGAGACGTGGACGTGCCGGTGGCGATCTGCCCGAAGTCGAACATCGCCGTCAACGTCATCCCGGCCGTTGTCGGTTCGGCCACGACGAAGTCCGACAACGCGAGGACCCGCGAGAAGCTCGCCGACGCCAGCCTGCCGGCGACGTTCGCGTTTCCGGTGAGCGCAGCCTGCAACACGCTGGCCTCCGGGTTCCCGATCCCGAGGGCGAGAAGGTCCGGGGAGGTCCCCGCTGGCGTCCTCGAGAGCACTGCGGACGTCAGCGCCTCGACCCGGGTCGCGCCTGCTCCGCCGGCCCTGGCCTCGATGGTCAGGCTGGATGGGAATCCTCCCGCCCGCGAGGTTGCGCGGGCCAACGCGTCCACGAGCGCGCCATCGGCGATCGCCACGGCATCCGCACTGCCGTTCGCGCCGAAACCAACGCTTCCGGTGGCGATCGCGGTCGACTGCGCAGTGCCCAGGCCCCGCGCATTCGATACCGAGAACGCGTTGCTCGCGATCGGGGGCACGAACGCGAAGCCGGACAGTCCACCGTTCGATTCCGCTCGGGCCGACACCGTCTCCGTCCCCCGGTTCGAAGCGATCGCGGTGGAGGACACATCCCCCGGAGGAACGAGTACCCCGGAGAGCACGGGCAACAGGGGGCGAGCCGCGAAGTCGGATACATCGACCCTTCCGTTTCCCTCGTGCCGGCCCTCGGAGCGACTCGCGACGACACCGGAGGCGATCGCCGTGGGAGAGGCGCCGTGATCGACGGTGACGCTGGTTCCGTCCACGAACGCGTGACCGAACAGGCTGGCCGACGCATCCGAGACGCCGACCGCGTTTCCGACGACCATCACGTCACCGCGTCGATTGGTCCCCGACGCGGTGACGTCCGCCTGGAACCCATCGGCCCCGGCTTCGAGCTCGAGCGCGGCAACCGACCGGTCGCGCGTCAGCGAGCTCGACGCCGTGCCCCCCGCGAGCGCGCGTTGGACCAACGTCAGCCGCCCGCTCGTGGCGCCATCGACGGCATCGATCAACGACAGATTCGCGCTCGTGTCGTCAGACATGCCCGGGCGCGCCTTCCCCCGGACGCTCTCTGCGCTGACGCGCACATCCCCCGAATCGGACCGACCGAAGACGACCCCGAGGAGCCCCTGCCCGCTGGTGGACACGCGTGTGCCGCCGACCGAACGAGCGCTCACGTCGACGTTCGATCCGCCCGTGACCGTTCCGGTGGCCTCCGCGAACGCATCTGCGCCGGCCAAGGCCGGCCCGGTGCTGACGGTGGCTCCTCGCCCGGCGATCGCCTCGGAGTGGACCGTGAGATCGCCGCCGCCGGGGTTGGTCCCGTGCACGATCGAGCGCGCCATTCCTCCGACCGCGGCGGCCGGGTCTGCGCCCGAGAGCGGACTTCCCGCGTCCCCGCCGACGGCCTGCTGGCTCAGCGTCAGAAGTCCGGCAGTCGATCCGGTGACGGCACCGTCCAGCACCGAGGCCTGGGCGATCCCACCCATCTCCGCACCGCCACCCTTCTGGATCGCGGAAACGAGGACATCCCCTCCTCCGGTCGAGAGACCGCGAGCCGTTGCGACGGCGACGCCCCCTGTCGCGCCGCGGCCTCCCTCGGCCTGTGCCGCTGCCGTGACGGCACCGGGCCCTGCGTTCTCGGCGAACGCGTTGGAGGTGGCGTTGCCGCCGCGGGAAACGACGGTCGGCATCTGTCCGGGCACGCTTCCGGCGGAACCGCCCACCGCGAGGTCCGTCGCGTTCACGACGCCGAGACCGCCCGTTGCCACCGATTCGCTGGTGGCGTCGCCCCCCCGGGCACGGTCGGGCACGGCCGGATCTCCTCCGGCGCGAGCGGAGCCGTCGCCCGCGGTCGCGATGCTCGTCACGGTGACCGCGGCACTGCCTTGTCCGATCCCCTCGCCACGGGCCTGCGCATCGCTTCCGCGCGGCGAAGGGCTGGTGTCTGCAGCGTGGGTGCCGGGGTCCGGGGCTGTTCCCACCGCGGTCGTGTCCACCGTGACGTCGCCGCCGAGCGATTGCCCGGTGCCCGCCGCGTGAGCGTCGC
>Ga0114931_10006561_pt1 | contig 14299 bp, 12 predicted proteins | sample 2SBtaG_FD_89579 | JGI IMG/M metagenome (GOLD analysis project Ga0114931, IMG submission 89579) | Deep subsurface microbial communities from Kolumbo volcano to uncover new lineages of life (NeLLi) - 2SBTROV14_V59a metaG | ecosystem: Environmental > Aquatic > Marine > Volcanic | place: Kolumbo...
GCTTGAAGCTTCTAATTCAAAGATGCGAGAATTTATAAAAAGAGAACGCATGGTCGAATTGGATGACAAACGGGATTTCACAAATCAACAATATCGTGAAACCCTCTCGGCAACCACCCAGGTTCAAACAAAAATTATAAAACTACGATCCATTATCCAGCAAGTTGAAAACTTCAAAACATCCCCAAAACAATTGTTTGATACCATTCCGGAACAATTGCTTGATTCCATTCCAGAATCCTTAAAAGATGCCACAATCACAAAATTAAGGTCTTCTTACCTGGATGAGGTTCTTAGATTTGAAAATCTGTCAAAAAACCTGGAACCATCCCACCCGGATCTCATTCAAAGTCAACAAAAAATTAAAGCCATTGAAGCAAGAATTCCAGCGGAGATGGATAGATTATTGAAATCGCTTAAGACTGATTACAAAGCAACTCTGAGGCAAGAACAGGAATTGGCGTTACTTCAAAATAGACAAAAAGAAAACCTTATGGAATTGGATAAGAAAACTATCCAATTTAAAAAAATAGAGGAGAAAGCCGAGTACAATAAAAAACTTCTGGATCAGCTTTTGGACCGAGGGAATGAACTGGGGGTTTATTCAAGTTATTATGTACCTCCTATCCGCATAGTGGATCGCGCCGAAGTTCCTACAAAACCAATTAAACCCAAGGTAAGCTTCTATTTGATCCTGTCTTTATGCATTGGTATTTTTGGCGGACTGATCCTGATTTTCCTCGTGGAATCAATAGATGATAAGATAATAAGCGAGGACGATGCTAATCGGCAACTCCCTTACTATCTTCTGGGATCAGTTGGAATGTTTGGGGAAAAAGGGATTTTTAATTCCGCCAAGAAAATAGCCGCCAGATATATGAAAGAATTTCAAAATCTTAGAACCAAATTTTTGCCCCTGCTTTCGGAAAATTCAACCAAGGTTTTTATGGTTACCAGCACCTACCCTGGAGAAGGTAAAACAACGGTAACGGCAAACCTTGCTGTTTCTCTAGGAGAGGTGGGCAAAAAAGTCGTCATAATTGATGCCGATTTGGAAAACCCAAAAATTCACACTCACTTTGGGACTGAAAAAAACCCCGGTATACTCAAATACCTATCTAACTCGAAAATGATACAACCAACCCCGATTGAAACAAAAAATTTAGGCGTTTGGGTGATCCCGGCAGATGAGCCTTCCAATGGCTCCTCCGATCAATCTCCGTCCTCTCCGGATGTGTTATTTTCCCTTTATTTCCCATCTTTATTATATGAACTCAAAAAGAATTTCGATGTAATTTTAATTAAATCAGCTCCTGTTCTATGCGGCACACACACACGTATTATTGAAAATTTTTGCGACGGAATTTTGTTCGTGATGGCTTCGGGGAGGAGTGACAAAAAAATAATTCAGAATATGGTAGGTCGATTGGCATCCACTCCCGTCGAAATAAAAAAGCGGCGAATTCTTAATGGCGCGAGTGGGCAAATACCCGAACTGCCCGGAGAAACAAATTCAAATTTTAAAAGATTTAGAATCATACTCACCAAAGTAAAAGATAAAAAAGAGGAAATATATGGATATGAGCAATTCAGAAAATGACCCAGGAAAAACGGCTCTCGGCACCAACATCCATCCAAAAACCTGGAGATTTCTTGGTTACTCAATAACTTTGCTGATAATTTATTTTTCCCTGAACCCCACCTACCCCTTAAAACGAACCCTTGCTCATATCCCTTTTAGCGATCCAACAATTCACATAATCAGCTTTGGGCTGTTGGTGTATTGTTTTTGCTTATCCTGGAAACAGAAAAAGATTCAAATTTTTCTGGTTTTAGGTTTGATAATTTTATCCATTACTCTTGAAATTCTGCAAGCCCTCATAGGTGCGGTCGACTTTAGCTTCAAGGACAGCATTGCAAACACCCTGGGTGTTGGGCTGGGCTACCTGGTGGCAAGTTTTTGGAAATGATCCCCGGCCATTTATACATCTAAACCTTCCGCCCAAACTTCGTAGCCCAAACCAGCTATATCATTGTCCGCTCCAACCGACCGGTGCAAATTCAATGACCTTTATCAATTTTTTGGTATTGCAATAATATTTGGAAGCACCTCTATCAACGCGTTAGCGGCCATTAGATTTCCATGAGGGCTCCAATGACCGTCACATGTATGATAAAGCTTCTCGTCAAAATCAATAAGATCGATTAAATCGACGTAATTTGTTTTCGTTTTCTCAGCGAAATCCTTGAAGATTTTTTTTATTCTTAAATCATCACCTCTATTTTTCGCCTCATAGTCTCTTGTCGCCGGGAAAAGGACCACGGTAAAACTTTTCTTATTCCTTTTCGCTTCCTCAGCTATCCTGCGCAATGATCCTAAAGTGTTTTTTATTTGATAATCCAACGCATCTCTGTAACCGGAATAATTCGATCTCCACATATTTTGTATAAATTTGTACTTTAACAGTATCCATTTAACTTCCCGGTATAATCCATAAGCCCAAAAATATCTTTTTCCTATTTGCGTTATCCAACTATTTTCGTTGGGATGGGTTACTCTTTCTTCCGGCTTTTTTCTTGTATAAATGGCCCCTTTTCCATCTTCCGAATAAAACGGCCTATATCTTTCATTAACATTTGATATCGGCCTCCAAAAATTAAGATCATTATCTGTGAAATCATTTAATGGGAGGAATCCAACAATGACATGATCATGTTTAAATTTAGCCGCTAATTCCTTATAAATAATTTCATAATTAAGCGGCCCCAATCCGATAGCGCCAAAATTTAGAAATTCAGTTCCAAAATGTTCTTCCAGAATATTTGTCATTCTTCGTTTGTCATCAACTGCCCGACCTTCAACAAAACTATCTCCCAAAAAAACAACTATGTTTTTTCTATTCATTGATCTTTCGATATCGCGGGCGCCATAGCTATTTGAAGAATATTCATAGTTATAACATACCGTTATATGCCGGGCTTTTGAAGATTCTTTATGCCATATACCCCAATCATGATATTCCGTATACCAGGCCTCCGTGGTATCGATCTGATCGTGATTTTTTATCCAATAACTTGGAACATAAGCGGTTGCGCCAAGGTTAAAATAAAAAAAGATGAATGAAAAAAATTCAAGAGCAAGGAACGTGGGTATTAGAAAAAGAGCCGTCAATTGCACACCTCTTTTTAATCGTCCCATCATATTTTTCTTCATATCCATACAGCCACTTTTTTTATTCACTCCTATATTCCATTAAATACGAAAACCCGCCCCTTTCCAACAGCATGTCAGGATCGAATTAACCATCCTACAAATCGCCGGCAAACAGGTCATCCCCTTAGAAGCTCGCGAACATTTTGCAGGGGAGTGAAGTCACACCCATCGCACATATTTAAGGATTTTCTACCCAGGCTCACGGGACTCAAAAGCTTCCTGCGGACTTCCCGAAATTTCTCTCCATTCCAAACTTCCTTTATTGATTGTTTACTCACATCTCCCAGCGCCACCTTTCCCAGTGCGTCCTGATTACACAAAGACACTTCTCCCGAAGGGGTGATCACCATTTCAATGAATGGAAGCGGACAAGAATGATTTTCGTAATACACATATGTTTTGACATCTTCTTTTTTCTTGTTGGGTGAAAAACCTCCTTTACTATTCAGAACTTCCGTTCTCAATCTCAAAAAAATTCTTGTTTTTGATTTGTATTTATCAATTTTTGGATCATTCATTCGATTATGTCATCCAATAAACGAACAACGGGCTTTATCAACGTTAATTTGTCATTGTAGTTATCTATCACCATTTCATTGAGTCCGGCCTCAAACAAACCCAGGTAAATTTCCTTATTTATCAGTATCCCATTTGTTGAGATTATAATTTTGGCCCTCTTGGCCTTGTTCCTGATAAGGCGGCACACATCCACGATCCTTTCATCCAATAAAGGCTCGTTATTGGCACATAAGAAAATCTTCCCCGAAAAATTCATTTCTTCAAGCTCAGACGCTATTTTTTCAATCAAACTATCCGACATCTTATTATATTCCCGAGTGTCGTCATTCACATTGACAGGACAAAAGGTGCAGGTCATGTTGCACCTGTTCAAAGTCTCCAGCTCGATGAGCGGAGGTGTGCCATAGTGCCGGAGCCAAAAGTAATAAGAGAAAATGTCGTTGAGGAGCAGGCGCACTCTATTAATATTATTAGAGTTTCTCCTGTAAATATTACTAAACCGCTCAGAGAGATCCGCCTTATTAGAAATATATTGATTGACTATCTTTATTTCACTCATTGAGTCCCTCTTGTAAATTAAACCATGTACCAAATTTAGACCCCAACCATTGATCCGCAAAGGCTGAGTTTGGAACGGTGTCTTTGTAGCCACCGTTTTTCCCCGACGGCTCCCTCATAAATGGCCATAAGTTGGCGATAATTGATCTCGGAGGTGTACTTCTCTTCATAGACACGGCGCGCATTGCGGCCTATCTCACGCATCTTCTCAGGATGCTGAATTGCCCAGAGCACCTTCCTCGCAAGATCTTCTGCATCACCTGGGATGAAATGCAGGCCCGTGACTCCGTCCTCGATGATTTCTTCCATGGCTCCCAGACGCGACGCGATCACTGGCAGTCCTTGTGAAAACGCCTCGACAACCGTCATTGGGAAACCCTCGTACCATTCCGACGGCATAACAAGGAAAGCGGCGCGAGCCATTTCCTCAGCTATCTGTTTGGCATCCTTTCTTCCTAAAACGGCGACGGACGTTGAGGCTTTTACTCTCATCCCGTCCATCATGGGTCCATCCCCGATAATGCGAAGAGAAACATCCAGGAATTCCCAGGCGCGAAGGAGCGTTTCGATCCCTTTCTCCTGGCTGAGGCGTCCCACGAACAGAGCGCCATTCCGGTTTGTATCGGCGACGGGTCCAAGTCCAGCCGCCTCGGTGAAATTGGGCTTGACGGCAATCTTCCAAGATGGAAAACCCGCCTCCATAAATTTTTTCTTACCAAATTCGGTCAACGCGATGAAGCAGTCCACCTTGTTTGCCCACGTCTCCCGGCGCCGGTGAATGTCAACCATTCGCGCGACCGCCAGAGAACCCAGCCTCGAGCCACGGTAACAAGCGTGCAGTACGGCTTGATACGCCGTTCCCTGGATGCAGTCCTCACACGGTTTCCCGTTACGCATGAGAAGAGCGCCGGGGCAGATGTTACGGTAGTTATGCAGGGTCTGCACTACCGGCACCTTCAAGTCCTGGCAGGCGTCATAAATCGACGGGGTCAGCAATGGAAAAACGTTATGGACATGAACCACGTCGGGATGGTTTTTTTTGATGATTCGCGTCACTTCCCGGTAGCCCCAACGCGAGTAAGGGGCCTGCCAGGCCGTAGCCACCTCACTCCACAGCCCCTGGATAGAGTCGTTGGACACGCTGTGCAAGTGAACTTCATGCCCGTGGGTCCGTAGCAACGCCTCTTCGTTGGCCACCATTACGTCCTCCCCGCCCGCTTGCTGGTATGAATTATGAAGAATAAGAATTCGCATAATTGATAGATTCCCTGGGTCGGCTTTCTTGGACTTTCGAAAGCAAATAATTCTTTAAATGAATCCGATAGTGAAGAACGACGCCCCAGAAAAAATAGTAGGGTATCGTTGCATACGGCTTTTCAAAGGCATCTTCGCCAATGGAATAAACCCAGATCATGACAAAAAAAACCATGAACATGAAAAGCCGGTCACGACCGAGGCCGTAACCCTTTTCACCGCAAAGATTATAGACTCTGAACCAGGCGCGCACCATATGCACATGTATCCAGATAAAAAGCGTCGCCCCCAAAACCCCGAGACGACCAATAATCGAAATAAAAGAGTTGTGAGGTTCCCGCACCACCACACCATCCCAGCCGCGAAAATCGACTAGGGGGAATCCGTATCCCAACCCAAAAAAAAGGTTCGTCTTACTGCTCGTTAGTTTATCAAATATTTTTTTCCACCAACCAATGCGCAGATCAACTCCTTTCGCTCCTAACTGGACCCCTTTATGCTCGACGCCGGCGATCGCTATAAAATGACTGGTGATGTAATCCATGGATATAATTTCTCCATTTCTGCCTTTGATCTCTATTCCGGACTGCGTAAACAGAATGATGGCGAACAAGCCGGCACCCATAGCCAACGCCATATTTTTAAATGCCTTGGGCCGATGCCATGACAACATTAAAAATACGGCTATCACCTGGAGATAAATGGTCCGGGCCTGAAAAATTCCTATAATGTAGGCAAGGAGAAAGGTGGAGAACAGAACAGCTTTCCTATGCCCGCCAATCAAACGACGTGTGACCTCCCATATAACCAGAATAGGCGAAGTCGCATAAGTGGGCGAAGAGAACAATTTTATCACGCCGCCACTGGCCGAAATAATGCTTGGGCCTATGGCGGCCAAGGGTTCCCGCCATGGATAGCTAAATGCGTACAAAACACCCAATGCCAGTACCCAGCGAAGCCAGACAAACAGCCGGTCAACAGCGCCGGGGGTCGATGCGAAAACAAACCCCACCCACACGAAAAGCGACTCGATGACGTGGTTGGCGTCACGCAAAGCCCACATGCCGTATTCCGGCACCGCCAGCAACGCTTTTGTAATTCCAAATATCCACCAAATCAGAAATGGTACAAAAATTATGTTATTGGTGAAAAGCGGAAGCCATCGTAAATCTTTAAATAAGAAACAAAACCAAAAAATCAGTAGAATTTCGCCAAAAGGCACTCCGCTACCAACAGGCGGAAAGCGGACCAGCATGAAAAACCAGTTCAGGATCAGGTACGCTCCTATGATGAACAAAGTGATGGATTGGCGAAGACTCAATTTCATAATTTGTATCAGGCGGAATTTCTGTTTAGAAAACGGTTGAAAAAAATTCCTTAATGAGTCGTCCTTGAAAAACGCCGTCTTTCATGGATCAGGTGAGGTTTGAATTTGTTTTTCATCCAGCAATCGGTTGCAAACGTTTTTTGAACAGCCTTCGAAGAAGAAACCATGAGAAAGCCCTTGAGAACTTTCTGATGAGGATGGGTCACGTTGCACAAAAAATTGAGTTGGACTGAATACCATTCTCCCTGACAATCCTGCGCTTTCGCCTGCATAAATCCTCCCGCTTTCGAGCATTAATTCCCACCCGTGGGTTTTATACCCCGCCCCGCAACGCGGGGAAGAAAAGTGGGGCTGACGCTTGTTTCACTCGCGAGCCCCGTAAAACCCTAGTTAGCAGAGAAAACTGTTGCCATTTGGGTCCAGCGTCACGCTGGCTACTAGCCGTAGGGGCTCGGAACCCCTGTCTGCTTTCTGCGGGGTCGTTCATTGTAATTCCCTTGCAATTTTACAACATCCAAAAACCTCGTTCACCCCTTATTAAGCAGGTGATTCGACCTCTTCAGAGACAACTGCCATTAATCTCTTTTTAAAACCAAACCATAGAATAAACAACTGCAAAAAATGAAACATCGCAATTCCTCCCAAAACACCATTAAGCCCCAGATACATAGTCATCGGATAAGCAACAAAAACACAGAACAGCGTCGTCCACAAATAAGACGTAAAAATAACCCGCGGTTTCTCTAACGCCCGTAATCCGCACATTAACGACAGTCCCAAAAAAACCAACAGGTAAATTACAGCCCACCATCTGAGCAAGTATCCATACCCAACGTATTGATCCCCAAAAACAAGACCGAGCCAGAAATCAGGCGCTATGGCAACAATGGAGGTCATGATTACAGTTGCTCCGCCACCAAACTGGGTGACACGCATCAGATACTCGCACAGGGCTTCCTTGCCCTTTTCGTGGAAAACCCGCGCGGCCCGAACCGGGACGATGTTCTCCAGACCCATGAACAGAATATTAAGCACGTTCATCAGATTTTGTGTCGCTCTCAGGGCGCCCACCGCCGTGGCTCCCAGTAATCCACCCGCTACGATGATGAAGAGATTCCCCGTCGTCCACTGCATCAGGGCTGAACCTGTCAGCCACTTGGAAAAATGCCAGTGCCGGGAGGCTACCTCACATAGCGTCTTGGCATTTACTTCGACCCGCTCAATGAAAAACGCGCCCACCGTGGCGGCGAGTACAGCCATTATCGCGATAACCCAAAGCACTCTGCCGGTGTCCATTTCAACCTGCAAGAACATGAACAGCCAAATCAGAACGGCAATCTGTCCAAAATAGCGGATCGCGTCATTGGCGAAAGCCGCGGCCGCACGACCTCGGGTGAAAAAATAGCGGCGAAGAAAATCCTGAAACTGGAAGGCAAAAGTGGCGATCGCGAGGGGAAAAGTGAGGCCTTCAACTTGCCACTCGGGAAACACCACCCCAGTCAACCAGACACCCATAAACAGCAATAAGGAGGTCACGAACGCAAAAACAACCATCTGAACGATGATCGCTCCGTAATAGGAGGCGGCCTCCGCCTCGGGCTGTTTGGCTCCGATGCTCATCATCGGGGAGTTGATTATAGCGTGCTGGATGCTATTGACAAACAGAACCGTCAACCAGATCAGCGTAAAACGCCCAAATTCCTCGATCCCAAGATAACGGGCAAGCAGGATGCCCGTTAAGAAGTTGACGCCGCTCACCATCGCCTGGTCTGCCAACGCCCAGTTTACATGGCTGTAGCGCCGCAGTAGCGCTATGAAGGTTCGGATCAGAGCATAATAAAAACTAGCGGATTGGGATGTCATTGATTTATGCCCATAGATCTACTTCCACCCTTCAGGTTGAGGTTTGAATTGCTTGCTCTACCCGCTCTCAACCCAGAAATAAGCCGGTTTCAATCCTTCAATTAGAGGCTGACCAGGTTTTTCATCCCAGCTTCTCCGTAATTAGATGGTTATCCGAGTTTCCCCCACTCATACTCACTTCCGAATTGGCGGGATAAGCCGAAGCTTCACCTGTTTTTGTTCCATTTTTGCTCATCAAGCTAAGAACTCCTAATTAATCTGCTCAACCAGTTTAGTGGATTTTTGCATGGGGTCGTGATGCGTATCCCATTCATCCGCATAACGTTTCAAGCCCAGAGCCTGTTGGATAATCAAAAGCACAAACAAGGGATTGTTTTTAAGATACCGCTTCCATAACCGTCGAGGTTCTGTCGACAAGCGGAACAACCATTCAAAACCACTCTTTTGTATCCAGGGTGGGGCCTGTTTTATCAAGCCCGCATGAAAGTCAAAGGCCGCTCCGACTCCGATCAGGACGGGCGCTTCCAATTGATCCACATGCTTTGCCATCCACCGCTCTTGCTTTGGGGCGCCAAGGCCAACCCAGACGATATCCGGTTTGGCGTCATTGATGGTTTTAATAATATTTTCGTTTTCCTCATCCGTGAGGGAACGAAAGGGAGGCGAATAAGTTCCCACCACCTTGATTCCTGGAAATTTCTCTTCCAATCTGCTTTTTAAAAGCTCCGGCACACCTTCCTTACCGCCATAAAAATAGTGCCTGTACCCTTTAGTGATAGACTCCTCACAGAGCGCGAGCATCAAATCCGGCCCGTAAACACGCTTCACATTTTTGTGCTTCTTAAGTCGTCCGAGCCAAACAAGGGGCATGCCGTCTGGTGTCACCATCCCGGCCCGATTATGAATTCGGCGAAAATCCGTATTCGCCTGACCTTTCATGATGCTGTTTACGTCGGCAACCGTTACATAATTTGATTGACGTTGCGCGATCCACCCGCCAATTACTTCCCTGGCCATGTCCAGGTTTATGGAGCAAACCCCAACTCCCAGGACATTAAAACGTTTTTGGATGCTCATTAAACCGTCTCCCAGATTTTATCAAAATATAAACTGTTCCTGGACCAATGTCCACCAAAGGGGTCACAGTGTCACGAACATCGTACCCATATATTTACCGATTTTTTTCCCACACCATCGGTCTCCAATCTAACTTTTTCGTTTCCAAAGTTTTATCGAATCAACCCAAAGCGTGAATCACACTGCCAGATTTTTTTCTTCAGGAAAAACTTTCTCCAGGCTCAGGCCAATCGAGAGTAAATCCGCTTCAACCATCATTTGAACTAATTCGTTGAAAGAAGTTTTATGAACCCAACCCAGTTCCTTTTTGGCTTTGCTAACATCCCCAAGCAAGGTTTCCACCTCAGTGGGGCGGAAGTAGGCGGGATCGACTGCAACCAGGGTGCGCCCCGTCGTTGAATCAATTCCTTTTTCATTCACTCCAGACCCCTGCCATTCGAGTTCTATTCCACAAAGACCAAACGCTATTTCAGTAAATTCCCTGACACTATGTTGCTCTCCGGTAGCCAGGACATAATCATCCGGGCGATCCTGTTGCAACATTTTCCACATTCCTTCGACGTAGTCCTTTGCGCAACCCCAATCCCGTTTGGCGTCTAGATTTCCCAGGTAAAGTTTATCCTGTTTTCCGTTAAGGATTTGGGCCAAAGTCAGTGTGATCTTACGAGTCACGAAGTTTTCACCCCGACGAGGTGACTCGTGATTGAACAGGATGCCACTGCAAGCAAAAATATCATACGCTTCCCGGTAATTGACGGTGATCCAATGAGCGTACAGCTTGGCAACGCCATAGGGACTCCTGGGATAAAAAGGCGTCGTTTCTCTTTGCGGAGTTTCCATGACTTTCCCAAACATTTCACTGGTGGAGGCCTGATAAAACCGGCATTTTTTTTCTAATCCCAATGACTTGATCGTTTCGAGAATTCGCAGGGTTCCCAAAGCATCCGCCTGGCCGGTGTATTCAGGAGTCTCGAAACTGACCGCCACATGGCTTTGCGCGGCGAGGTTATAAATCTCATCGGGTTTTATCTCGGCCACAAGCCGGTTCAAGCTGAGACCATCCGTCATATCCCCATAGTGGAGGTGGATTTTGTTTTGAGCAAGATGTGGATCTGTATGGAGATGCGCAATTCTTTGCCAATTAAAACTACTGGAACGGCGGACCAATCCGTGCACTTCATACCCTTTTTCCAATAGCAGTTCAGCAAGATAGGACCCATCCTGACCTGTGATTCCTGTTATAAATGCTGTCTTCATTTTACTATCGTCCTCTAGCGTTCAATAGGGAGCTAACCAGTTTTCACCTGAAGCATTTTTCCGTCTGGCCTAAATACCATTGGTACGTGGAAGAAAGACCCTCTCTAAGACTTATTTTAAATTTCCAACCCAACCGGTTAAGCAGTGCGACATCCAATAGTTTACGGGGGGTGCCATCGGGCTTATCTGCATTAAATTGGATCTTCCCTTGATATCCTACGGTATCTCTGATCATTTCCGCCAACTCTCTAATGGTGACGTCTTCTCCGGTTCCTATGTTTATGTGATAGTTTCTGGGAGACACATTGCTTTCATAAGAATCATCGGACAATTCCATGATGGAGACACAGGCATCCGCCAAATCGTCCACGTGGAGAAACTCCCGCCTGGGATTTCCTGTTCCCCAGATTTCAACAAAGGGCTCTGCGTTTTCTTTGGCTTCGTGAAACTTTCGCATCAACGCGGGAAGAACATGGAAGTTTTCCAGGTCAAAATTGTCGTTGGGACCATAAAGATTGGTAGGCATTACAGAACGGTAATGAGTGCCGTACTGGCGGTTATAGGATTCGCACAACTTAATGCCCGCAATCTTTGCTATGGCATAGGGTTCATTTGTGAGTTCCAAAGGGCCTGTCAGAAGGGCATTCTCCTGCATCGGTTGCAGGGCATCCCTGGGATAAATACACGAACTCCCAAGAAATAAAATCCTTTCAATCCCGGCGCAATAGGCCTCGTGAACAACATTGGCCTCAACCATCAAGTTATCGTAAATAAACTCTGCAGGATAGGTATTATTGGCGTGGATGCCTCCTACTTTGGCGGCCGCCATAATGACGTAATCAATCTTTTCTTCTCGAAAAAAATGGCGTACCGCCATTTGATCCGTTAGTTCGAGTTCCTTATGCGCCCTGACGACCAGGTTGGGATACCCTTTTTCCCTCAGGGACCTCATTATAGCCGATCCTACCAGACCCTGATGACCGGCAACAAAAATTCGTGTTTCAGGTGCGAGAAGCGAAGCTTTAGTCATTACGCAATACCTACAAAAATGAGGATGAATTAAGATTTTTTTTAAGACCCCACAGCGATGATGCTGGAAAATCCCAAATCAGCATTTCCTTCAATCAATAGGCATTTTTTTGAAAAGCTACTGTAATTGCCGTCATCACCAGAATCTTGAAATCAAATATTAGAGAACAGTTTTCAATGTAATAGATATCATGCTCGACTCTGGCCCGCATTTTTTCAGGGACTTCAGTTTCACCTCGAAAGCCGTTGACTTGCGCCCAGCCTGTTATTCCCGGCTTCATCCGATGCCGTGCGAAGTAGCCGCCAATGACATCGCAAAATTCATCATCAAGGGCTAGCGGATGAGGACGAGGCCCTACCAGGGACATACTGCCGCTGAGAACATTCAGTAATTGTGGAAGCTCATCCAAACTGCTTCGTCTGAGAAACTTTCCAACTTTTGTTACGCGGGGATCGTTTTCCTTCGCTTGGGCCGACCCTATGTCAGGGGGGCGATTGTGGTACATGGTGCGAAACTTAAACACCGAGAATTTATTACCGTTAAACCCTTTGCGGCTCTGCCGGAACAGCACGGGGCCATCGCTTTCAAGCTTGATCGCCAAGGCAATGAACAACATCACCGGTGAAAATAGGACCAGGAGAAGAAACCCGAGGATCTTATCCTCCAACTCTTTCTCGATATACGTCCATCCGTTCAAAGGCTTGTTCACCACACCCAGCATGGGCACGCCGCCCATGGAACTGAAACTGGAGCGCAGGGACATGAATCCTGCCAGATCGGAACATAGACTAACCGTTACCGGAAGCTCCTCAAGTCGTCTAATAATCCCGAGAAGCCGCTGATCCGCACTCCATGGCAGAGCGACAACGATGTCATCCACACGGTTCTTTCGGGCATAATCCATAAGATTATCCAGGTTCCCCAAGATGGGGAGCCCCATGAATGAAGGTGCGATTCGATCTTTCCGGTCGTCAAAGACCCCGACCAAACTGATCCATGGTTCCTTTTTACTCTTAAGTTGCGTAAGAAACCTTTTAGCCTGTTCTCCACTGCCGACAATAACCAGTTTTTGGGAAAGCCGTCCAGCCCGAGCCCATCGCCGAACCAGGAGGAAACAAAGGTATCTTTCCAGGCAAATAAGGAAAGCGGACGATAAGAACCAGGAGAAACACCACACGCGGGAGTAATCCTCGGAAATCTTCAGGGCAAAGCCGATGGCGATAAACACCATAAACGTCACCGCCCAGACTCCCAGAATCTTGAAACAATGAGCATCTGGGTTAAATATCGCGTTGCCACTGTAAAGATCCGACCGGGAGAATACCAAAATCACCGTGGCGGTGACTAGAGCCATTATCAGGAAATATTCCCAAAAGACCGGGGAACCCAGGCCAACAACGTAGCACCAGTAGATGAAAACACCCGCTCCCAGCAATATCAGCACATCGGAGAGGGCTACCAGAGCGGAAGCCATATTCATTGAATATGCAACATCCTCCGCCTGCGTACTTGAAACCCGCTTATCAGGTTTTCCGTTGGAGACTGATCTGGTTTTAACTAATCTGGCTTTAACTAATCTGGGTTTAACTGAAGACATTTCCTTCCTTCCTGTTTTTTCCGTCAATCAACCTTATAATCACTGAACTCGTTAATGATTTACTGTAAATATAATCTTATTTAAAGCAAAGGTAAATCTGTCAATCTTATATCAGGTTTACACAACGTTTTCCAAATCATTTATGGGTCTTACTCAGACAACCAAACAATCGAGGCTAGTTATCGGGGAAAGCCCCAAAAATAATTTTTTGACAGCTTTTACGAGAGGCATGACATTCACCTTTCACAAATATAATTGGGTGAAAATTTGCCTTTCCTTACTTCTCAAATAAAACCTGCTGAACCTCACCAGGATTGACCTGGGCACCGGTTTGGGACCTGCCGGAAGGCTCTCAATTGTGCCCGCGGTACCGGGTTATTTTGCCAACAGAATTCGCCGCCGTAAGGGCTTTGCCCGATGGGACTCATAAACCATCGCCTTGAATAATAAAAAACAGGACTGCGATGAAGATTCTTAATCAACACGCCCAGCAGGAAATGTAATTGTTTTAAATATAAACTCCCTTTGTAAACGTATTATTAAGGCCGCGTCACAAATATGTGACATGTTTTAGGAATTGAATAAAACAATGAAAATCAGGAC
>Ga0114931_10006562_pt1 | contig 14299 bp, 13 predicted proteins | sample 2SBtaG_FD_89579 | JGI IMG/M metagenome (GOLD analysis project Ga0114931, IMG submission 89579) | Deep subsurface microbial communities from Kolumbo volcano to uncover new lineages of life (NeLLi) - 2SBTROV14_V59a metaG | ecosystem: Environmental > Aquatic > Marine > Volcanic | place: Kolumbo...
CCGGCTCGAGGAGGCCGCCGGCCGATGTTTCGGTGACCCCCGACATCCCCTCCTCGTCTCCGTGCGTTTGGGAGCAAAGATCTCGATGCCGGGCATGATGGATACCATCCTCAATCTCGGATTGAACGACGAAACGGCCGAAGGCCTCGCCACCCAGTCCGGTAACGCCCGATTCGCGTACGATTCGTACCGTCGGTTCGTCCAGATGTACGGGGACGTCGTGTTCGATCTGAAAGCCGTGGCCGGCGGCGATCTCCTCGAGGAGGCCCTGGAACACCTCAAGCAGCAGCGAGGTGTGGTTCGGGACATGGACCTCGAGGCGTCCGATCTTCGCGACCTCGTCGCCACGTTCAAGCAGATCATCACCCAGCAGACCGGACGCCCGTTCCCCGACGATCCGGGAGAACAGCTCTGGGGCGCCATCGAAGCCGTCTTCCGAAGCTGGGACACCAGGCGTGCGACGGATTACCGGCGGGTCCACGACATCCCCGACGACCTCGGCACCGCCGTCAACGTCGTGGCGATGGTGTACGGCAATATGGGGGACGACTCCGGCACCGGCGTGGCGTTCACTCGCGATCCCTCAACGGGCGAGCGGACCGTCTTCGGCGAGTTCCTCCCCAATGCCCAGGGCGAGGACGTGGTGGCAGGACGGCGGGATCCCGAGCCAATCCGTGCGATGGCGGACCGGTGTCCCGACGCCTACCGGGACTTTCTGGACGTCTGTCGGACTCTCGAAACGCACTACCACGACATGCAGGATATCGAGTTCACCGTGGAGCGCGGCACGCTGTACATGCTTCAGACCCGCACCGCGAAGCGTACCGCACAGGCCGCGGTTCGGGTAGCGGTCGAGATGGTGGACGAAGGGCTCATCGCCGAACGGGAGGCCGTGCTCCGCGTCCAGCCGGCCCAGCTCGACCAGTTGTTGCATCCGACGATCGATCCCGAGGCGTCAATCGAGGTCCTCGCCGTGGGTCTACCGGCGTCGCCCGGGGCGGCCATCGGCCGGGTGGTCTTCGATGCCGATACCGCCGAACGGCGGGCGGCCAACGAGCCGGTGATCCTCGTCCGCCGCGAGACCTCCCCGGACGATTTTCACGGTATGGTGGCGGCCCAGGCCATCCTCACGCAACGGGGCGGGATGACGAGCCACGCGGCGGTCGTGGCCCGGGGGATGGGCAAGAGTTGTATCGTCGGGTGCAAGGAACTCGACGTCAGCGAGAAGGACCGGGTCTTCCGGGTCGATCAGGTACGTATCGCCGAGGGCGACTGGATCACGGTGGACGGTTCGACCGGCCAGGTCATCCGCGGCCAGGTGCCCCTGGTCGATCCCGGTCTCGACGAGCGGTTCGACCGCCTGATGGGGTGGGCCGATCAGTTCCGGATGCTGCGCGTCCGGACCAACGCCGACACACCGCACGATGCGGAACGGGCCCGTTCCTTCGGCGCAGAAGGCATCGGGCTCTGCCGCACCGAGCACATGTTCTTCGAGGGAGACCGGATCACCGCCATGCGCGAGATGATCCTGGCCCGCGACCTGGAAGGCCGGCGCCGCGCGCTGCTCAAGCTCCTGCCGATGCAACGCCAGGATTTCGCGGGGCTGTTCCGCGCCATGGACGGGTACCCTGTGACCATTCGGTTGCTGGACCCCCCGCTCCACGAGTTCCTGCCGCACACGGACGAGGAGATTCAGGACCTCGCCACGACGATGGACGTGGCACCGGACCGCCTGAAGCACACCGTCTCCATGCTGACGGAAGCCAATCCCATGCTCGGTCACCGGGGGTGCCGACTCGGCATCACCTTTCCCGAGATCACCGAGATGCAGGTCGAGGCCATCTTTCTTGCCGCCTGCGAGGTGGCCGACGAGGGCGTCGCGGTCTTTCCGGAAATCATGGTACCGCTGGTGGCCCACGTGGAGGAGTTGCGCCGCCAGGAACGCGTCGTTCGACAGACGGCGGAACGCGTGTTCACCAATACGCGGTGCCGGATCGACTACCTGTTCGGCACCATGATCGAGCTGCCCCGGACGGCCCTGACCGCCGACGAGATCGCCGAGGTAGCCGAATTCTTCTCCTTCGGAACCAACGACCTCACCCAGACGACGTTCGGGCTCTCCCGGGACGACGCCGGTCGGTTCCTGCCCATCTACCTCGAACAGAACATTCTCCCGACCGACCCTTTCCAGTCCCTGGATCAACGGGGAGTGGGCCGTCTGGTCGGGGTGGGTGTCGGCCTGGGACGCGAGACCAGTCCAACCCTGAAGATCGGCATCTGTGGCGAACATGGGGGGGACCCGGAGTCCATCGCCTTCTGCCACCACTTGGGACTCAACTACGTCTCGTGCTCCCCCTTCCGGGTCCCCATCGCCAGGCTGGCCGCCGCCCAGGCAGCATTATGTGATGTTTCGACGCCCCAGCTCGGGGTGGGTCTGTCGGGTGGACGCGACATTGCGGCGAACGCATGAACGGTATGGACCGCAGCAATCTGTTGCATTACAACAGGTTACGAGTATCGGGACAGGAACGGTCCAGAGTATGCAATCTTCGTCATTGCTCCATAACCCTTCCGGAGGCTTACATGGAAAAGAAGCCCTTCGTCGCCCCGACGCTGAAAGAAGAAGCTTCGCTCACCGAGACGACCCTGATGCTCTTTTCGCCCGGTTTCCCGGTTACGTAGCGGCCCCCGGGATCGAGACGATTGCGCACGCGCCGGGGAGTCCCCGGCGCGTTTTGCGTCTGATGGGGAAACGTGGCTGACTGGCAGGTCGTTTCGGCTCACCCGGACCTCCGGATCCGAATCCTCGAGGCGTTGGAGCGGGGCCGCCTCGTTCCGCCGGCTCCACTGACCATATCCGTGGTCGTCGGCCCTCTGCCCCCCGCCCCGGATGCCCGGTCACCATTCGTCCAACCGGCCTTCGAGGTCCGCACCGGTCCCCCGGATCACTCGGTCGTGATCACCGGCACCACGGTCCCGGCCCGTGCCACCATCGCCCCCGGCTGCCGCCAGGCGGACGTGGAACTGGCCGCGGCCGACGACTCGTCGATCGAAGATTTCGTCGCCCTGTTTCTTCCGGTCGTGGTCACGTTCCTGCTGAGGCCGGAGGGGTGGCACCACGTACACGCCGCGGGGTTGCGCGATCCGACCGGGCGGGGCTGGGTGCTGGCGGGAAACGCCCACGCCGGCAAATCGACGACCACCGCCCTGCTGGCCACCCGGGGGTGGGCGGTGTGCACCGACGATCTCGCCTTTCTGCACCGGGGATCCGACGGCCGGGTCCGGCTGGCCGGCTGGCGCGGGGACATCGCGCTGAGGAATGGCGGGCGGGACCTGCTGCAGCGCACAGACGGAACACCACTTCCGCGGCGCGGCAAAACCGGTTGGACGCCGGAGGCGCTGGGCGGGGAGTGGGTCGCAGAGATCACTCCGGACGTCGTGGCCTTCCCGACCGTCGGCGACGGCCCGACCCGGGTTTGCCCCATCTCGAGCCTCGATGCGCTCAAGGCGCTGATCCGGTGGTCGGCCCTGGTCACCACCGATCCCCGGCTCGCCGAAAACCATCTGGCCCTCTTGACCGCGCTGGCCCGGCAGGCCCAGAGTTGCACGGTGCAACTCGGGAATGATCTGTTCGAGCCCACGTTTCGCCTGGAGGATTGTCTCCCGTGACGATCCGATTTGTCCGGCACCAGGACCTGCGCCTGACCGAACTGGACGAGGAAGGGATTGCCCTGCACCTCGAGCAGCGCAAGTACTACTCGCTGAGCGGGACCGGACTCACGATCCTGCGCGCGCTGAAGACACCCCGTACCGAAGAGGAACTCGTACAGGATCTCATGGCACGGTACGACGTCACGGTGGACGAAGCGGGTCGGAGTGTCCGGACATTCCTCGAGGAGTGTCAGGACGCCGGCCTCGTGGTTCCCGCTCCCGGACTCGCGGTTGACTGACCGGTTGAGCTGGACGTGGCGCCTGCGCGCCGCCCTCGGCATCCTGGTCATTCCCGTTCTGCTGGCCCGGGTCTCCCTGTCCAGGGTCGCCCCCCGCCTCGGTCGCTCCCCGCGCACGCCGGTCGGCCTTCTGAACGACCGTCGCCTGGCCGCCTGGGTGAGCCGTCGTCTGCGTCGGCTTCCCGACCCCTGGCGATACACCTGCCTGCGCCGAAGTGCCGTGCTCTACTACCTGCTGCGCCGGGCCGGTCGAGCCGTGGAACTCTGCATCGGCGTGCGCCGCGATGCCGAACGGGCCTTTGAGGCGCATGCCTGGCTGGTGCTCGACGGAGAACCGTATCTCGAACCGTCACAGTCGGAGCATGCGGAGTACCGCGTCATCGCCCGATTCCCCGAAACCGGAGATCCCGCGTGACCGGTGAACAGCTGTTCCAGACCTTGCGCCTGTCCCCACCCGACGACCCGTCCCGATTGGCGAAAACCTGGGAGAACGGGACCACCGACGGCATCCGTACGTTCGTCGCCTTCGAGGATGGTGCGCTCTGGTTGTACCGGCGCTGTCGCGATCTGGGGGTCGATCTCGCAAGCCCCCGCCTGAAGACCCTGGGGGAGTGGCTGACATCCGAAGCCCGGCGGGCCACGGCGGGCAATCTCCTGGTAGACGACACCGCCCATCAGGTGGTTGCGATCCTGCACGACGTGGGCGCGCCGCATGTGCTGTTGAAGGGGATCGCGCGGCGCCGCTGGCGGGAGCGCATGCCTTACGTCGCCGCCCGCAGCACCGCGGACGTGGACATCCTGGTGCCGTGCGACAACGCGTGGACCGCCTGGCACGCCCTCCGGGATCACGGCTACCGTCACACCGGCCCCCCCGGCGCCCGCACGGTACATCACCTCCCGCCTCTCAAGGCCCAGGCGGGGGTCCCCGTCGAGATCCACACCTCAACGTCGCGGATGGTGTGGCCAGATGACGCATGGGCACGCATGGACACGACCGCAGTGGAAGCCGGAGACGGATTCCGGATTCCTGCACCGACCGAACTGCTGTGGCACGCGGTGGCACACGGTTGCGATCACCGGGCGGCATCCTTTCGCCTGCGTTTCTGGATCAGCGTCTCGGCGATCGTGGCGTCGGGCGCACCACTCGACTGGGACTGCATCCTGGCCCGACTGCAGTCTCCGGAGGTCACCTCCCCCCGCCGGGCGGCGGGCTGGTTGCAGGCAGCCCTGATGCTCGCCGGGGCGGAGCCTCCCTCCGGCCTCACGGCAATCGGGCCGCCCTATCCCCTGCGCCGACATCTGGCTTGGCGGCTCCGGCTCGCGCGCCGGGGGGCACTGGAGACCCGGTGGGGCATCCGCCTGCGGGAGGAAGCGACCAGAATGGAAGCAGGCCTGCCCCCGATCCCGATAGCCCGCGACGCCACGCTCCCACTTGCCGCCCGGCGGCGGATGGCGTCACATCTGGCCCGGTGGCGGTATCGTCTGTGGCGCGGGACGGCGCGGGGGCCGGAGGGGTAGCCTCAGGTCAGCATGTTGTCCAGGGCAGCGTCGATCCCTCCGAGTTGCCAATCGAAGCCGTGGTGGTCCAGGACCCCGGGCACGGCGCGTTGACTGGCCAGCAACGCCTCGTCCGCGAGTTCTCCCACCAGAAGCCTGGCCACCGTCGCGGGAACCCGAAACGACGCGGGCCGGTGAAGGGCCCGCCCCAGCGCTCGCGCGAACGTGGCATTCCGGACCGGGTCGGGTGCGACCATGTTCACGGGCCCGGACACCGCGTCGCGATGGAGGAGATGCAGGACCGCCTGCACGAGATCCGATAAGGCGATCCAGCTCAGGTATTGCCGGCCCGACCCCATCGGCCCGCCGAGACCCAACCGGAACGGTGGAAGCATTCGGGCCAGGGCGCCACCCCCGGGACTCAGAACCACACCGAACCGAAGGTGGACGACTCGCACCCCCGCGGCCGACGCCGGCTCCGTCGCCGCTTCCCACTTCCGGCACACGTCAGCCAGAAACCCCGAACCGGAACCCGCCGTCTCCGTCAGCAACTCGTCGCCGCGATCCCCGTAGTAGCCTGCCGCCGAGGCGGACAGGAGCACCGGCGGCGACCGGTCGGCTTTGGCGATGCACCTGGCGAGGAGAGCGGTGCCGTCGACCCGGCTTCGAAGGATGCTCGCTTTCTTCCGGGCGGTCCATCGACCGTTGGCAATCGGCTCCCCCGCCAGGTGGATGATGGCGTCGATGTCTGCCAGCACCGCCGGATCAAGTTCCCCGCCTGCCGGGTCCCAAGTAGGACCGCCGCCCCGGCCCGCGGTGGCCCGCCGGAGGGCAACGACCGTATCCCCCCGGACCTCCAGCGCCGGGCGCAGCGCGGCACCGACCAGTCCGCCCGCACCCGTCATCAACACGCGCATGGAAGCTGCCGGAATACGCGGCGCCCGGTCCGCCGGGACCGGGCGCCTCGGGTGGCGGGTGCCACGCCGGTCAGGGAATGGCTGCGGTGCGCGGCACCGGACCGTTGTCCCAATCCTGAGCCGACGAAACGTTCGGCATGCCCCAGTCTTCACCCTTCCACCCCTGGAACCCGGCCATCGTAAAGAGCCAGAACCCGGTATCGGAATCGCTCAGCACCACCAGGCCATCCACGTTGCGCACATCCACCCCGAAGGCGCCGTTCATGACGCTGGTGCCGCGATAGTCCTCGGCAGCTCGACCCCCGTACCCCCGTTCCGGAGGACCGTTATAGGTGTAGTACCAGCCCATGGTGATCGGGTTCGACGGATCCTCGAGGTTGAACACCTGCAGGCCATCCTCGTAGGCCGACACAAACACGAACGGCCAGCGGACTTCGTGGTTATGGGACAGGGCCTTCCAGTCCGCCGTCCACGCCCCCACCGGGCGGAAGATCGTGCGGCGTGCGCCACTCTGCCCGGGCCGTAGGTCAAAGATCCGCAGCGGCGCGTACTGGTACTCGGTCTCGGTGACGGCATACTTGCCGTCCGGGGTCGGGGTAAAGGTGTGGCCGTAAGTGATCCCGGGCGCTCCGGCAATCGAAAACAGCAGTCTCGGTTCGTCGAGGTTGGTCACGTCGAACACGTGGTATCCACCGGACCCGGCGCCGTAGAACTTGTCCTGGCCCGTAGCGGGATCGTATCCCACGTAGAAATCGTGATATCCGCCCGGTCCGAACGGATTCTCCGGAACCGGCACTTCTCCGATCCGGCCGTAGTCGGGCGCCCCGTCGAGGAGCATGTCGAGATCGTAGATGTTCGCCCGGGGGGCCCGGACTGTGGTAAAGAGCAGCGTGCGTCCCGAGGAATGCTTGTAGGCGAACATATTGTGGAAGCCACCCGGCGTCTCGGGGGCCCGGATGCGGGCCACCTCACGGACCTTCGACACATCCGGCAGCCCGGTGACGTCGAAGATGACGGCCCCCAGGTCGGCGTCGGCACCACCCTGTGCAAACTGCATCGACTGGATGAAGTAGTACCGACCGTTCGTCTTGAAGTACTTGGCGTCCATGCCCCCCAGTCCTTCATGGAGGTCGACGTCCTCGATGGTCCACCGGTAGATGGCGTGAGCCTTGTCCGGATCGGAGATATCGATGATGGAAAAACCGGCCCGTTCGCGGGCCTGCGACACGTAGGCGTAGGGACGGTCCGCGTCCTGCTCTACCTCCACATCGGTCACGCGGAAGAACCCGCCGAGGGGGATGTGTGAGCGGATCTCGACGTTGGGACTCCCGCCGACTTTGGCGCCCCGTTGGGCTTCGGGGGATCGCCACTGTGTGGGCTGGCCGCTCGCCGCGAGTGGCAGAAGCAGGATGGTAGCCGCCGCCGTCAGGGGCCGCCAGGAAACAAAACGTGTCATGTCGCCAACTCTCCCAGGTCGAGTGCAGATCAGTCCGGCGTTACGGTAAAGGCCGTCATCATCCCGGCCTCCAGGTGTTCGGCAATGTGGCAGTGCAGCATCCACCGCCCGGGGTTCGTCACATCGAGCAGAATATCCACCGTCGCCCCGACCGGCACCAGTACGGTGTCCTTCCACACAAAGTTGCGGGTCCGAACGCCATTGCGGGCTACGACCAGAAAACGCTGCCCGTGGAGATGGACCGGGTGACTCATCGGGTGCAGGGCATCGGGGTCGTTGTACAGACGGATCTTGACGATGTCACCCCGGGCAAACGTCCAATCGATGTTCATGTTCTCCGCCCCGGTCGCCCGGTCCCGCAGAATCCAGCGGAGATTCGTTCCGTTGGTAACCCAGTTCATCATCGGCATCGCGTTACTCCACTCGACCGGCGGGTAGTACGCCGTGTCGACCGCCATGAGCTGGATCATGTCCTGGGGGACGTTGCCGACCTCGACCGTCATGAGGAGTTCGCGATCGGGGGCGCGATCGAGGTACGGACGGTAGCGATCCACGTCCCGGACGACGTCCTCGTAGCCGTGCAGCGTCCCAAATGCCGCCGACCGATCGGGCACGGCGGGCTCATCGGTGACCGTGACCGTGCCGAGCGTATCGACCGACGGGTAGAACTCGCCGAGAAAGTGATCGATGGCCTGGACCCGATTCGTGATTGGCCAGCGGCCCGGTCGCTCAAAACGGGCTTCGACGATGTAGCGCTGGGCCGGAGCGATCACGACGCTCTGTACCCACTCCTCCCGCTCAAAACGCCCGATATCCGCGCCGACGACCTTCAGGGGCGCGTCGCCGAACACGAGGTTGTAGATCCTGGTATTCGACACGTTGGTCAACAGAAACCGGACCACGTCCCCCCGGCGCACCGTCAGATTGTACGCCGGCTCACCGTTGAGGAGAAAGACAGTCCCGAACCGTCCCATCAGGGTGAAGTTCGCCGTCTCGCGCCCAAACGGTACGATCCGATCCCGATCCACCATCAGGTCATCGAGGATCAGGACCTCTTCCCGATTGACGGCGTTGAAGTACTCCGGATCCCGGGATTCCACGAGCATGTTTCCGTACAGGCCAAGTTCCTGTTCGATATCCTCCCGAACGTGGGGGTGATACCAGTAGATCCCGGGGTCGGGGAAGAACACGTGGTAGACGAATCGCCCTCCCGGGGGAACGGCCTCCTGGGTCACGCCGGGCACACCGTCGTAGCGGTTATCAAGCCGGACGCCGTGCCAATGCACCGTGGTCGGCAGCTCGATACGATTGGTGAAATCGACGACGACGGTCGTACGCTCCTGCACGCGAATCAACGGCCCGGGCTGCTGTCCGTTGAAGCCGTACATCACGAAATCGTGGCCGTTAATGGTCTTGCGCAACAGACCGGCGTCGAGGCGCAACGTGTCCCCATCGGCGAGCCGGATGACCTGCCGGGGACGCGCGGCAGGCAAGGTGGCCGGATCGATGTCTGCCCCCGGGAGAAACGGGGTCAGGGGCGGCCGGTACCTCATGATTCCGGAAAGCATCATGCGGTTGCCGGGCATCGTCGGCATCTGCCACCCACCGGCCGCCGTGGAGTCGATCGGCCGTTGCCGGGCCACCGCCGGCGCCACCGTCAGGCCGAACCACGCCACGCCGACCAGAGCCGTCCGCGCGAGGTCAGTCATGGGGCATGTTGTTGAACAGCTCGTGTCCGCCAAATGCGGTGAGAAACCCGCTGGGCGAAACGCCCCGCAGGATGATCGGGCCGGTGCGTTTGTCTCCGTCGGCGAAGGGTTCGACGGTGACCAGCAGGATGAACTTGTTCATCGACGAGATGCGTGCCCGAAAACGCCCCGGGTCCTCGACGGTGCCCAGGCGTTCGATCCGATCCAGCGCCGGTGTGGTCATCCACACGACGTACACCTCGCCACCCAACGCCCGGGGCGGCCGGAGGCCCTTGAACGTCACATCGAGATCGTAGACCGGATGGCCGTCGGCCGTGACCGCCATCCCGAACGGCGACGGGGGCGGATGCAGGACCGCGGCGGCCGACATCCCACGAGCCCGCATCGTCCCCCGCAACGGAAATCGGTAGATACCGGCGCCCGGGACGGCGATTCGCGAGGCCGGACGCTCCGATCCCCCCGGCCCGATGGCACGAATCGGCAACAGCAGCAACAGCAGAAGAGAAAAAACTGGAAACAGGGGCACAGCGTATCCGGGATGGAGCGACCCCTGAAGCTGCGCCACTCCCCAGCCGCGGTCAACCCACCCGCGGGGCCGGCCGGCCCGGAGGCCTGAGCCGATGATGGAGGCGCGGGGAATCGAACCCCGGTCCGAACCTCACGCTGAGGCTGCCTCTACGTGCGTAGGCTGCGCTTTAGGTCTTTGCCGGCTGGCACGCAGCCATCCGAACCGGCAAACAAGCCTCCGAAACCTTAAGCAACGCGTGGAGACATCACGTTACCGCATCCCGACTTTGCGATACTCCCGAGCCGCCTCGGGCGGGCTGCAACCGGGAGCAGGTGCGAGAGCGTCGAAACGCTTACGCAGCCAGTGCCAGATCAGTGTTGGCAGTTATACAGTTTCCAGTGGGTTTTACCAGGACACCGGGACCTGGGCACGCCGCAACCACGTTACGAGATCCGTCAACGCCAAATCGCCCCCTCGTCACGCTGTAGCCTGTTGTAATTTAATCAGTTGCACGGTTGGGCGGTACTGCCGACGGGACCGCCGGCTCTACCCGGTTCCGACCCCCTTCCTTGGCCCGATACAAGGCCGCATCGGCGGCGGCGAGAAGATTCGCGGTCACGCTCGAGGTCTCAGGCGTCGAGGCCACCCCGATCGAACACCGGAGGGCAACCGGCACATTGGCCCACTCCCACGGCGTCTCGGCTACGGCGGCCCGCACGCGTTCCGCGACCTCCATGGCCGTGTGATGGCGGGTGCCGGGGAGCCAGAGCGCGAACTCCTCGCCTCCGACCCGGGCCGGCACGTCTTCGTCCCGCAGGACCCGCCGGAAGATCGCGGCCATGTGGCGCAGCGCGGCATCCCCGGCTGCGTGGCCGTGGGTATCGTTGAGCTGCTTGAAATGATCGATATCCACCGCGAGCAGGGCTCCCTCACCCGCCCCCGCCATGGCCCGCTGGAGGGCACTCCGATTGGGGAGACCGGTCAGCGGATCGGTCAGGGCCCGCGTCTCGGCCACTTTGACCGCCCGGGCGGCCGCCAGTTGCCCGGCCGTATCCACACACAGGTGGACCAGACGCTCCATGACGTCCTCGGCCAGTGTCTCGACGGGTCCGAACACGACGAGGGCTCCCAGCCCTTCACTGCCGTCGCGCAGCGGGAACGCCATCCCCTGCTCATCGCGTTGGCGCCGGTCCGGTTCCGGGTGTCCAAACAGATCCAGCGACGACCGGCCGGCCACCGGTTGTTCCGTCATGCATGCCCGACCCACCACGGAATCGGGGGTGACCGGCATTCCCAGCAGCCGTCGGTCCGTCCCGGTCGATTGCGCGATCACTGAGGCGGTGAGAGTTGTGGGGTCCCGGATGACGACGGCGCTCGCCCGCCCGGCCAGCGTCCGGGCGCGTTCGCACAGGCCGGAGGCCACCCCGGACAGGGTGTCCATCGACGGGCTGAACACCTCCCGGCTGGGGCGCGCGTCCCGCGGTCCGGAGGTGAGCTCCAGTCGAATCTCGGCCAGCAACTGCCGGAGCTCGGCGACGACCCCGGACGGATCGTCCGCCCCGCCGCCGGTTTCCCCGAAGACGAGACCGACCCCCAGCCTCCCGTCTCCGGCCGCGGCGACCCATCCGGCCCCGTCGTCCCGGATCACCTGCTGGCGGCCATCGGTCATCGCCAGCCGGGTCACCGCCAGCGCCCGATCCACCTCAGCCGGCGGCAGCCGCGGCTCTCCCTGGGCCACCACGGGATCACCTTCACCCCGCACCAGGCACGCCAGCCGGGCTTTGTGCGCGCGGCGAAGCAGGGAGATCACATGTTCGAGCCACAGGGGCAGGTATGAAGCCGTCTCATCCGCTTCCCGACGGCGGAGCAGCCACACGACGGCCACCGCCACGGCCGCCCCCACCACGAGCCCGAGCGGAAACGTACCGTTCACGAGGCCCGGGACCGATACGGGAGACTCACCGGGGAGCTCATCCGGCACACCGGGCTGACGGGAACGGGCTCCTCGGTAGGCGGCCCTCGCCGGGAACCGCGGAGGCCGCCATCACGCCGGGACCGCCACCGGGTGCCGTTCGAGATACTCATCGAAGATCGTCTCGGCCTCCGCCAGCGACTCGATCCGGTGCAAGCGGCGGCGGAGGTCCACCGCCCCGGGCAGTCCGCGGGTGTACCATCCGAGGTGTTTCCGGAACTCCAGGGCACTCCGCCGGGTGTCCCCCTGGATGTCCCGGGTGAGCGCGGCATGACGGCGAGCGACGGCAAACCGCTCGGCGGCATCGGGCGTCGGCGGAGGGAGGTGCCCTTCCAGTCGAGCTCGCGCATCCCGAAAGATCCACGGGTTCCCGAACGACCCCCGGGCAATCATCACCCCCGCACACCCCGTCTCCCGTTGGAGCCGGAGCACGTCCTCCGGCGTCCGCACGTCCCCGTTTCCGATCACGGGGATCTCCAGGGCCTCGACGACCGCCGCGATCTCGTCCCAGGCCGCCTTCCCGTTGTACATCTGGGTGCGGGTCCGCGGATGGATCGCCAGGGCGCGGGCCCCGGCGTCCTGGCATCGGCGGGCGATCCCCACCGGATCCCGGTGTTCCTCGCTCCAGCCGCTGCGGATCTTCACCGTCACCGGAAGGTCGGTGGCACCCCGAACCGCCACCACGATCTTCTGCACCAGAGACAGGTCCCGGAGACAGCCCGAGCCTCCGTTGCGCCGCACCACCTTCTTGACCGGGCACCCGAAGTTGATGTCCACGAAATCGGGCCGGTAGTGCTCGGTCACCAGAGCCGTGGCCTCAGCCATGGCCGCCGGCTCCGCCCCGTAGAGCTGGATCCCGATGGGCCGTTCCGGTTCGGTAAAGAATGCGCCGTCGTGCGCACTCTTGCGCCCCCGTCGCAGCCCCTCGCAAGACAGGAACTCCGACACCACCACATCCGCTCCCAGTGCCCGGCAGATCCGCCGAAACGGCGGCTCGGAGACCCCGGCCATGGGCGCCAGGAACAGCGGGACCGAATGGGGCACCGGATAGGGGAACGGCTGGATCATGAGGGTCGCACCATCACGGTTCGCGGAAGATGCCGAACGTTACCGGGGAGCGCGCCAGAGTGTCAAACCATCCGAGTTGAACAAGCTTCCGAGCCCAGCTAAGTTCGCATCCGGACCGGCCGTTCATTCCCGCCTTCCCGGATTATCGCCATGCTCCTGCGCGACTGTTTTGCCCCCGAGGCCATCTGCCTCAACCTTCAGGCCGATTCGAAGGATGCCCTGCTGGAGGAGATGGTGGGTCTGTTGGGTCTCGACGAGCGGGCCCGGGACGTCCTGGTCCGGATGCTCAACCGCCGGGAAAACCTCGGCTCGACGGGGATCGGCCGGGGCATTGCCATCCCGCACTGCCGCTCGCTGGTCGTCAACCGCCTGCGGGTCGCGTACGGCCGGAAAACGGACGGGGTGGATTTCAAGGCCATCGATCGCGAACCGGTGCACCACGTGTTCCTCATTGTGGCCCCGCCGATGGAGGTGTCCAACCAGTATCTGCCCATCCTGGGCAAAGTGGCCCAGTTCGCCAAGGATCGCGAAGTGCCCGCGCGTCTCCGGGCCATCACCACGCCCGAGGAGTTCCTCGCCCTGCTGGAAGAGAAGGGTCTCTGACTACTCCCATTCGATCGTCGCCGGCGGTTTGGAGCTGACGTCGTAGACGACCCGGTTCACCCCCGGGACCTCATTGATGATCCGGCTGGCGATCCCACCCAGCACCGCGTCCGGAAAGGGAAACCAGTCTGCGGTCATCCCGTCGGTACTGACAACGGCCCGCAACGCCACCACGTTGTCGTAGGTCCGGGCATCACCCATCACCCCGACCGAGCGGATCGGGAGCAGGACCGCGAACGCCTGCCAGATCTCGTCGTACAGACCGGCTTTCCGGATTTCCTCGATGTAGATGGCGTCCGCGCGCCGCAGGGTGGTGAGGGCCTCCGCCGTCACCGGGCCCAGGACCCGGATGGCAAGTCCGGGTCCGGGAAACGGGTGGCGGCCGACCAGGGCCGGGGAGAGCCCAAGTTCCCGACCGACGTCCCGGACCTCGTCCTTGAACAGTTCCCGCAGTGGTTCGATCAGCTCGAACGGCAGGTCCGGCCGCAACCCGCCGACGTTGTGGTGGGTTTTGATCGTGACCGACGGACCGCCCCGGGGCGAGTGCGATTCGATCACGTCCGGGTAGAGGGTACCCTGAACCAGAAACCCGACGTCCCCATCCACCGAGGCGGCCGCC
>Ga0114931_10006563_pt1 | contig 14298 bp, 10 predicted proteins | sample 2SBtaG_FD_89579 | JGI IMG/M metagenome (GOLD analysis project Ga0114931, IMG submission 89579) | Deep subsurface microbial communities from Kolumbo volcano to uncover new lineages of life (NeLLi) - 2SBTROV14_V59a metaG | ecosystem: Environmental > Aquatic > Marine > Volcanic | place: Kolumbo...
CACGGTCGACGTCACAAAAAGGCGCGGGATCGCCGAACCGTCGCGCTGGATAGAAAACCCTTACCCCAGGATATCCAGTGGTTCGGCAAGCAGCGGTGGGGGTGAACCGTCGCCATCCACAAATATTCGGTGCCACAAGGCAAAATGCAAGATGGACCAGATCATACGGGCGCTGTCACCGTGGCGGCGTTGGCGTTGGCAGAGTTTCCGAATACCATCGGTTACAAACCATTCCCGGACTGCCGGCTGATTGAGTAGTTGGGCTTCGGTGCGATCCAGGTAATCCCCTTGCAACCACTGCTGCATGGGTACGATAAAACCGTGTTTACGGCTGAATAAGCGTTGTTCAGGTAGCCAGCGCGAGGCCCATTTTTTTAAGAAGTATTTTTTCCCAAGGGCTTGGATTTTTAAGGTGTCCGGCAGGCTTAAACCAAACGCCACCACCCGATGGTCTAAAAACGGCACCCGTCCTTCCAGTGCGAATCCCATCAGCATCCGGTCTGCTTTTACCAGCAAATTGTCAGGCAGGGCCAAGCTTAAATCGACGTATTGTTGGCGTTGCAGGCTGCTCCACGTGGGTGGGCATTGTCGCCAGGCGCCGACAATCGGTTCACGGAACGCTTGGCTATGGGCTAACAGCTTGTCGCCAAAAACACCGCGCGCAAAGCGGCGAAAATCACCCCGGGTTCGAAAGCCACCCGATCCCGGTCGGATGATGTTTTTTAGCCAAGACTCCGGGCCGCGTGCGCCATAGCGGCCGTAACCGGCAAACACTTCATCACCGCCCTCGCCACTAAATACGACCTTGAGTTCCTCGGCGGCGGTTTGCGCCAACAGCGATGTGGGCAGGCTGGCGTTATCGCGCATCATATCGTCGGCGCACCAAACGCTGTACGGCATGCGCTTGCGTATGTCATCAAAACTGACCGGAAGTTCGGTATGGCGGCTGTTAAACTGTTTGGCCAATTGCCGGGCCGCGGGCAATTCATCGGTGCTGTCGGTGCCGGGAAATCCCACCGAATACGTACGCACCGCTTGCGAGCCCAATTGGCTGAGTTTGGCCAGCAAAATGGACGAATCCACGCCACCGGATAAAAACAGTCCGAACGGCACGTCGGCGCGCATATGGTGTTCCATGACTCTGTCAAACAAAGCGTCAAATTCCTGTTCCGCCTGAGGATAATCGATATCCCGGGGTTTTACCGTTAAGGCGCTCCAATAGCGACGACGGTGCAACTCACCGTTGCGTTTAAAGCGTATCAATTCCCCGGGCATGACTTTTTCCACGCCCGCCACCACCGTGCCGCCGCCTGTGCAACACTGATTTTGCAGAAACTGGGCCAGCCCGCGTGGATCGAGTTGCGGTTTGTGAGCCATGGCGGCGAATAAGGCCTTAAGCTCGGAAGCAAACAACCAGGCATTACCTTGGCGGCTTATATACAAGGGTTTTATGCCCAACCGATCGCGGCCCAGCCAGAGCAGGTCACGTTGTTTGTCGAACAGGGCAAACGCAAACATGCCGTCGATGTCGCGCAAGAAATCCTCACCGTACACGGTGTATGCCTGTAGCAGAACTTCACAGTCGGAATGGGTGGCAAACCGGCAGCCCTTTTTGACCAGTTCTTTACGGTATTCGATAAAGTTATAAATTTCGCCGTTGGCGATTAATACTTGTTGTTTGTCGGCGCTGAACAGGGGTTGATCGCCGCCCTGTAAATCGATGATGGATAGGCGGGAATGGACCAGGCCCAGGTTGCGGTCCTGGTAAATACCTTGTGCATCCGGGCCGCGATGTTGCAGGGCGGCGGCCATTTTTTTAAGTTTTTCAATAGTTGACTGTTGTGGGGCCTGCTGCTTATCCGCGACCCAGATACCGGCGATACCGCACATACCGAGATTCCATGGCAAAGCCCAGCATTGTTGCCGAATAGACGGGAATGTTCAATATGCAAATACCGGCGCCGCGGCACAGCGGTGTGTAGGCTTGGGGGGTGGCTGTCCGGACCGGTAAGTGGCCGGCCCGGATCCGGCTTATTTAGTGGATTGCCAAGGTGGTGGCGCGGCCGTTACCCGGCTGTACCGGTCGCACACTGGCGGGGAACATTTTGGTGAATGTGGCGATTTGCGCCCCACCCACTTGGACCGGATTGACCAATACCATCCAATTGACGCCTTCACTGCAGGGCGGCGTGGTTAACGAGCCGGTATAGTTGAAATAGGCCATGTTGGCAGGCAACAGGTCTTTGACATTGATTGTTACGTCGGTTTTTTTCGCTTGTTGGCCCTTGGGTAGGTTGAGCCATACTTTTTGCACGATGGGATTATCCGCGCCTTTATTCATTAAAACGGCGATAACAGCCAACTGCCCGTCATCGGCTTTGTGCACCAGGTGCGCGACCATGTCCTGGGGTTTGCCGCCGATGGTATGTTCGCTGGGGCTATGGAAATGAAACTGCAGCAATTGATAGGTTTTGGCGCCTACGGTAATGCTGCTGCCCTTTTCCACGTTGACTTGTATCGTGTGTCCGTTGTTGACCACGTTTAAGCGGGTAAGTTTGTAATTGAATTTGATGGGCGGAGTATCTGTGGAAATTTTAACGTCTTGAATGTCTATCGGTGATTGACTTTTACCACTTCCGCAAGTCGCGAAATCCGGAGCCAGGTTTGCCCAGTGGGACGGGTCACCATGACCGCTGTAACCCCAGTGCGCATTGCCGGCGGTAAGCGCGCCGGAGCCTAGGCTCAACAAAATAAACAGCAGTGATTTTTTGATTGACATGTTACTCCTCGCCTTGGCTTTCGATAAAGTCGCACTATAGTATTCGGTTTTTGTCGGGAAACAATGAGAATATACGCGGCGTGTATATTACAAAAATGATATGTGTAAATACAGCCGGTAGTTAAATGTTGATTACAAAAGAATTAGCGGGCGTGTATATAATTTTTTGACGGCAAGGCGGGCTGAAAATGCAATAAAAAATTATGAGTGCGTTAGATGGCGCCAGGGGTTGGGGATAATCCCCGGTACTTGACGACGATAGTCGGCATACTGATCGCCAAATCGATGAAGTAGTTTTTGCTCTTCCATGCGCGAACCCAATATAAAATATAGCGTCATACATGCCGACGTTAATAAAGTCGCGGCATGCATATCCCGGCTCCACAAAAAAATCAATGCCAGGGTATACCAGGGGTGACGTACCCAGCGATGCAGCGGGGAAATAACCAGGGCGTCGGAATCGGGTTGCTGGCTAAAGCCGAGAAAGGCGCGTCCGTCGTAGTAGCGCAAGCTCCATAAAAATCCGCCGATCGCCGCTAACGCGCAAAACTGACTTAACCACCAAAACGGCCCTTGCCACGCCCACAGTAAGGGGCCGGTATCGTGGCGCATCAGCCACAGCGGCGGTAACAGGGTAATAACGGCGACACCGTTATAACAAAGTCGGTAGCAGGGCCGGCAACCGGGACAGCGCTGAAATAGCCAGTTCTTCCAGCGGTCGGCGGCCAGCCAGGAGTGAACCAGGAAATAGAGTGCCCAACTAAACGCCAGTAACCCAAAATCTGCGTTTTTCATGAAACTATAACCATTTAATAACAGACTAAAATTATCGAAAGCAAACTGCTAAGATGGGCAGAGTTTTTTGATCGCTGCCTATGAGTCGGCCATGGTAAATGCATTCTAAGCGCGGGGCAAACCGGTATGCTACGTGTACTCACCAGCAATACGTCAGTGGATTTATAACTGTATGAAAAATATAGTATTTTTGAGTTTTCTAGGGCTTTTTTACAGTGCTTTCGTGATCGCGCAGGGCGGCATGGGGGCAGGCAAGGGACCACCGCCGGCCCCCGTGAGGGTGGCAAAAGTCAGTCGCCTGGACATGTCACCGACCACCTTGGTTGCTGGAACCGTGGTCAGCCGGTCCGACGCAAGAGTTGCGGCGGAAGTGTCGGGTCGTCTGATATGGGTTGTGGAAGTGGGTGATCGCATCAATGAAGGTGATGTGGCCGCGCGCCTGGAAGATACCCAGCGCAAGTTGCAAGTATCCGAACTTGAAGCCCAGTTAGCCAGCGAGAAAGCACGCCTGGTGTTTCTTAACCAGGAAGTGGAGCGCTTGCGGCGCTTAGCCAAAGAAAATAACGCGGCAAAAAACCGCCTGGATCAGGCCGAGGCAGACCGTCATGTCGCACTTAGTGAGCAAAGCGCTGCTTTGGCGCGCTTGAACCTGGCACGCGACCGGGTCGAGCGCAGCGAGTTGAAAGCGCCTTTTTCCGGTATAGTCACCGAACGGCTGAAACAAAAAGGCGAGTGGGTGGACAACGGTGATGCTGTGCTGCGTTTAATGGATTCCTCCAGTTTGGAAGTGCAGGCCAGAGTGCCTATCAGTTCGCTTGCCTATTTGAGCACCGGCCAAACCATTCGCGTCCTTACCGGCGAGACAATGATTACCGGCCGGATTCGCACCATTGTTCCGGTGGGCGATGAGCGATCCCGCCTATTGGATCTGCGTGTCGATCTTGGCGATGCCAGTATGCCGGTGGGCCAAAGTGTACGGGTTGCCGTACCCACCGCCATGCCTCGTCAGGTGCTGGCACTACCACGCGATGCCCTGGTGTTGCGACGTAACGGGGTAAGGGTTTTTATAATCGATGCACAAAGCAATGCTGTTTCGGTGGAAGTCAATACCGGTATCGCCGACGGCTCCTTTATTGAAGTAAGCGGCAAGTTGACAGCCGGTGACAATGTGGTGATTCGCGGCGGCGAACGGCTGCGACAGGGGCAAAGCGTGCAAATACTGGCAGGGAACTGAGCGTGAACTTGACACGTTTGTCATTAAGCAACCCGGTGGCATTGGTGGTTGCGGTTTTACTGGCGTTGATGTTTGGCGCCATCAGCCTTGCCAATTTGCCGGTTCAATTGACGCCGGAGGTTGAAGAACCGCAGGTAACCATTACCACGGTATGGCGGGCGGCTGCTCCCGAGGAAGTGGAGGCGGAAATCGTCGAACCCCAGGAAAAAGTCCTGCGCGGTATTCCGGGATTGCGGCAGATAATCGCCAAGGCCCAACCGGGTCAAGGCGAAGTTTCCCTAACCTTTAATATAGGCACGGAACTTGAGCGTTCATTGCTGGAAGTCATGAACCGTCTTAACCGCGTTTCACGCTATCCCGATGATGCTGAAGAGCCTGTTTTGAGTTCATTAGGTGGCAACAGCCGACCTATCGCGTGGTTTATTGTCAAAACCTTGCCCGGGAATAAGCGGGATATCGCCAGTTACCAGGAGTTTTTGGAAGAAGTAGTGCAGACCCGTTTTGAGCGGGTCGAAGGGGTCGCCATGAGTGAAGTTCGCGGTGGCCGAGATCGCGAGGTGCGCATTACTTTCGACCCTTATAAAGCGGCCTCCCTGGGTGTGCAATTGCCGGTAGCCGCCGCCTTGGCCGGTGGCGCCAAGGATACCAGCGGCGGCTTTACAGATGTCGGTAAACGTCAGTACACCTTACGGTTCGCCGGTAAATACCGGGCGGATAAGTTGAGTGATTTGGTGATTGACTGGCGTGACGGGTCACCGGTGTTGCTGCGGGATGTGGCCAAAGTGGAAGAGCGCCTGGTCGATCGGCAGAGTTTTGTAATCCAAAACGGCATACCCGCGGTTGCGGTTAACGCTCACCGCGAAACCGGGGTTAATGTGCTGGCGGTGATGCAGGGGCTTCGTGATGCGGCTCAACAGCTTGGCGACGGTCCACTTAAGCGCAACGGTTTGTCCATTCAACAGGTTTACGACGAAACCAAATATATTGATCGCTCCATCGATATGGTGCGCAACAACCTGGCGGTCGGGGTCATCTTGGCCATCGGTGTTTTGTGGTGGTTTTTGCGACGCTTTCGTGCCACGTTGATGGTAGCCTTGGCCATTCCTATCTGTATTATCTCGTCGTTTATCCTGCTGTTAGCGTGGGGCCGCAGTATTAACGTAATTTCACTGGCCGGTATGGCGTTTGCCGTGGGCATGGTATTGGATGCTGCTATCGTGGTGCTGGAGAACATCGTGCGCCTGCGCGAACACGGCGAAGACAGTGAAACAGCATCGTTGCACGGGACCACCCAGGTGTGGGGAGCCTTACTGGCATCAACCGCGACCACGGTGGCGATATTCCTGCCGGTGGTATTTCTCAAGGACGAAGCCGGCCAACTGTTTGCCGACCTGGCCTTGGCCATTGCGGCCTCGGTCATTGTTTCATTGATCGTCGCGGTTACCGTGCTGCCGGCGGCCGCCCGAAATTGGCTGAGCCGGGCGAATTTATCCGATCCTCATGCCAAATGGTGGGATGCTATTACCGGCTTTATCATGGCGGCGACCGATACTTTCGCCAGGCGGGTATTCTGGATCGTCACCCTGATTGTGGTGCCCATAACGATTGGTTACAGTTTATGGCCGAAAGCGGACTATTTGCCGGATGGTAATCGCAACCTGGTGTTTGCGTTTATATTACCGCCGCCGGGTGCCAGTATTAACATGCTGGAGAAGGAGCTTGGTCAGGTTATTGCCAAGCGCATGCAACCGTATATCGACGGCAACAAAGATCCCCATGTTTCGGATTATTTCTTTGTCGCTTTTCCCCGCGGTGTGTTTATGGGGGCTCGCACCGTGGATCCACTGCAAACCAACAAACTGGTGCCCTTGATCAACGGCGCCATCCATGGATTTCCCGATACCATCGCTTTTGCCAGGCGCACATCGTTGTTTGGCGGTTTTGGTGAAGGTCGATCGATTATGATGGACTTGCAGGGCCGGAATATGGAGTCCATCCTGGAGGCGGGACGATTTGCTTTCGGCGCCGTTATGCAGGCGTTTCACTCCCGTCCACGTCCCTATCCCTCCAGCCTGGAACTGGCGGAACCGGAAATCCGCCTGGTACCTGACGAACGGCGTATCGCCGAAGCGGGCTGGAATCGGCAAACCATGTCCAATATCGTGAGGGCACTGGGTGATGGCCTGTATGTGGGCGACTATTTTGACGGCGAACAGCGTCTGGATGTGGTTCTACGGGCCGAGCCCTGGTCAACCCCCGAGGATTTGGGCGCCATTCCTTTGTCTACGCCAAAAGCAGGGATACTTCCGTTAAGTGAATTGGTAAGCGTCCAACGAACCGCGGGTCCCGGTGAAATCCGTCGTACCAACCGGCGGCGTACCGTCACATTGCAGGTGAATTTACCGGAAAACATGTCCCTGGAGCAGGGCATGGAAATACTTAAAACCAAAGTGGAACCGCAGGTTCGCGAACGTATGCCGCCGGACGGCGATATTCAGTATTCCGGTACAGCGGATAAATTGGCCACCGCTCTGAAAAATATGCTTGGTACATTCCTAATCGCCCTGGCGATATTGTACTTGCTGATGAGCGCCTTGTTCCGATCGTTTGCCGACAGTCTTTTGGTCATGGTGTCGGTGCCGATGGCCATCGTGGGCGGCATTGTGTCTTTATGGCTGGTAAACTGGGTCATGATTCTGAGCGGCGCCGGATTTCAGGCCATGGATCTGTTGACCATGATCGGGTTTATCATTTTACTGGGTTTAGTGGTTAACAATGCGATATTATTGGTACATCAAACCCGCGCCGCAGAGCGTGAGGAAGGTATGCGTCGCAGAGAAGCCGTGCAGCAAGCTGTTCGGCGTCGACTGCGACCGATTTTAATGGGTACGCTTACAAGTATTTTTGGTATGCTACCCTTGTTGCTGGCTTGGGGAGCCGGCACGGAATTGTATCGCGGTTTGGCGGCAGTCATTATAGGCGGCATGAGCATCAGTATGGTCTTTACCCTGGTGTTATTGCCAAGCCTGCTGCGCATGGGGGAGAACCGCGTGCTCAACCACGTTGGATTAGACGATAGAAACGTACAAGCAATGAAGGGACTGGAAAAAGCTGTTTCCGTTTCGTCGTAATAGAGCAGGGTGAATGATGATGCAGATATCACGTACGTGGTTACATGGGTTGGGTGGAACTTTGCTATTGGGGGTCGTCGTTGGTTGTATGTCCACGTCGGCACCCATTGAGCGAGGCACGCCCGTTGAACGATTTAACTCGGCCTTTCATGCCTTTAAAAAGGGCGCTACCAAAAAGGCCTATGCCACATGGAAAGCACTTGCTGTTCAGGGCATGCCTGAAGCCCAATACAACCTGGGCAAGATGTATGAAGACGGTGAAGGTATCGATCGTGACTTGGCAGAAGCAGCACGTTGGTATCAGGCCGCCGCTTTTCAGGGCATGACTTCCGCGCAATACAACCTGGCGGGTATGTACAGTAAGGGGCAGGGGGTGCCGGTGCAGTTACCGCAAGCTCTGCACTGGCTTAGCGAAGCCGCCGGGCATGGTCACGGCAAAGCCATGTTTCACTTGGGTATGTTGTACCGGGACGGTCAACAGGTGGATCCGGACCTGGTGCAGGCCAAGCGGTGGTTAAAACAGGCATCCGAAGCCGGTGTGAAAATAGCCGAGCTGGAATATGCATTATTGCTCAGCGACAGTGACCGTGTGGCTGAACAACAGCGTGCCGTACCCAAGTTGGAAGCACTTGCCGCCCAGGGGCAGTTACAAGCTATCGTCAAGTTGGGCCAGGTATACCTGGAAGGGCGTGGTGTCAGTCCTAATTTTGGGTTGGCCAAACAGTGGTTTGAACAGGCGATCAGCAAGAAAAGTCCCACAGCCAAATACTTTCTTGGCGAAATGTATGCCAGCGGTTCTGGTGTGGATAAAAACCTCAACAAAGCCGAGATTCTGTGGACCAGCGCGGCTCAAGCCGGTGTCGCCAGGGCACAATACCGGCTGGCTGAACGGTTTAAGAAAAATATTACCAGGGCGTTGGTCTGGTACACGGGAGCCGCCGAACAAGGTTATGCACCAGCCGAATATGCCTTGTGCGACATTCTGGTCAATGGTAAAGGCGTCACAGCCGATCCGCGGGAAGGTTTGAGTTGGTGCAAAAAAGCCGCCGCCAGAAATTTCCCTGCCGCACAGTTTCGAATGGGCTACGCCATGATGCAGGGCCAATGGATGGCCAAGGATATTGATCGTGGATTTGAGCTGATTAGAGACGCCGCCAATAGAAACGTGGCCGATGCACAATTCCAGATGGGAATGTTGTATCAGTACGGTATCGGCACTCAAAAAGACCGCCGGGTCGCGATGAAGTGGTATCGCAAGGCCGTCAAAAATGGACAACCCCAAGCGCAGTACCAAATGGGGCGATTCTATTTGTTGGGTGAAGGCGTTCCGCGCAATTTACAAAAAGCATTGCGGTTAATTCATGGTTCAGCCGACCAGGAACTGGCCGTTGCGCAAACGACCTTGGGCATGTTGTACGAACAGGGAATAGACGGCACCAAACGTTACGAAGACGCCGAGCATTGGTACACCAAGGCGGTACGCCAGAATTATCCTTTGGCCCAATACCATTTGGGCTTGTTGTACACCAACGGACTGGGCGTTACCCGTGATTTGAAACGCAGTAAAAAATTGATTACCCAAGCGGCCAATGGTGGACTACCGCAGGCCATGTATATGCTGGGTCAAATGTATGAGGAAGGCCGTGGTGTGGCTCAAGACTCCGATGTGGCCATGCAGTGGTTTCAAAAGGCGGCTGAAAAAGGCTACGGTAAAGCCCGGCGGGTAGTGCGCGCCGTGGCCAGTGAATGAGATAACGTACAAGCGGCGATTTTTTCGCGGGAAATATAAGGAATTTTACTTAACTAACTAACTAACTAACTAACTAACTATAAGGCTTGCCAGAAACAAAACAATATACGCTGGTTACAAGCGGCCGGTACTGGCTGTAGGGTAAGAAATTGGGAGGGGAAAAGATGACTAATAGAATGTTGTCTGCCGGGCGGCTATTGTCCGGTATCGCTTTGTTGTTGGTGGTGGTGACGGTTTTTCTGGGTTGTCAGCAAAACCCGCCGGGTGCGTCGCTTGAGGCACCCGAACTGCTTATGGATCGAACCATACGGACCGGTATGTCACAAACGCAAATCAGCTCGGTGTTGGGTGCGCCCAAGGTGATACAACACGGCAGCCGGGGCGCCGAACAAGGCATTGATATCTGGTTGTTTGATGTCGCGGCCAAAGGTGCTGTTTATCAAAAGCAGCAAGGACTTGAAGCCATGACCTTGAAGGTCAATGTAAACCCGGGCGTAAGCTCCGACGGTACCGTGGAAGTGAAGTTTGATGAGAACGGCAAGGCGGAATCGTTTACCTACCAGGCCAAGAATTTTTAGCCCGTTGGCTGGTGCTCGCGACGGTGATAACATAACCCGGCCCTGCTTTTTTGGCGTCAACGACTACCAGTTTCATATGACGCAAGGATGGCGGGCGCCGGCAACCAACCGTTCTTTGGCGTGCTTTGCCATTTTGCGAACGGTGTATTCGCGCTTTAACGCCTGGCTTCGGGAAGGGCAGGTTTCCATATAGACAAGGTGAACCGGGCGCCTGGCCCGCGTATAATGCGCGGCGCGGCGGATGTGGTGGTTATGTTCCTTAAGCCGGCGCTGAACATCGGTGGTGATACCGGTGTACAAGCTGCCGTCATTGCAGCGCAGCACATATAAAAACCATTGCGTCACTGAATTACCGGCGGCCATTAAATCGTTGCCATTAAATCGTTAACGGTTCATCCCAAATCGTGTTGTCATCCCACAAGACTTTATCTTGGTACTGACTTTTGTAGATCCGGGTGGCTTGCAACTTGGCGCCGCTTAAATTCGCGCCGCTGAGCCGGCAATCTTGCAGGCTTGCCCCGCGTAGATCCGCGCAGCTTAAATCCGCCTCGCTAAGATCGGCCCTTTCAAAATTCGCCTGACGGCAATCGGTACTACTGAGATTGGCCCGAACTAAAGTAGCCGTGGTAAAGACCGCCGATTGCAATTGCGCGTGGTCCAATTGACATTCCTGCAGGTCGGCGTTTTGAAATTGGGTGCCAACCGCATCCGAATAACTCAGATCAGCTCGCTGCAACAAAGCGCTGGTTAACTGCGCTTTGTGCAGATTTGCTTGCACCAGCATACAGGCCGTGAGATTGGCGCCCTGCAGTACCGCATGGTTGAGGTTACAGTGGCTGAGATCGGCACCGATCAGTGTGACACCGCTGAGGCTGGTGCCGCTAATATCCGCGCGAAAATAGACTTCTTTTTGCTGAAACCACTCATCGGCATGTTCGAGGAACGATTCATTGTCAGCTTGTTTTTCCTCGAGAAATTGTGGCAATGGTGGATCGGCCAATTCGATAAACGGTAAATCGCCATGCGCTCTCCCGTCATCGGTATCCACAGCGGCAAAATCCTTGTGATTTTTTGACTTAGGCATTGGACCCTCCGGCAGTCGAGATTGGGTTTTCCGATCTTGATTGTAGGCGCCCAGTCGGAAGATCAGTTCGTCTCGACGCTTGATGATTTTACACGATATCCTATGCGTCGTCGCTCAGTTTCAAGGGTCGACCGGATCCGGCGAACTGTTCGAATTCCCTTCGTTGTGTGCGGCAAAAAACTATCGTCCGGTATCGATAGGACGATTGAGCCTTACGGTCTGGTCAGTGAAGCCTCCGCGGTGTCAGCGGTGGATGGCTTAGGTTTCCAAGTTATCCGAGATAGCCTGGATGTTGCGGATTCGTCCCATGTGACCGTGCCTGCATTGGCCGTGGCATTATCGGATTCGCGCCACTATGCCGGTTTGAGTAAGTCTATCTATCGATTTCGCCTGTATCATGTCCGCCCGGATGATGTGGCCCGTTTTCATGGCATTAACGAACGAATCGCCGTGGGGATCTGGAGCGGAGTGTGCGTTTTTACGCTACCCTGCTAAGGGCAGTGCAGCGCCCCCCCGCAAAAGGCCCTACCCTGAAACCCGCTGCCCTGGAATTCGCCACCGGGCTTGCCATGTGTCCGCCCCGCTGCTTCCCATGGAAACAAGTATATCTATTTGATTCGTAAAGGTTAACCAATAAAGCTTGTGAATTGTATGGTTAATTGAGTATACTTAACTACTGCTGGAAGACCAGGCAATGATTAACAAATCTCGAATGGGAGAGACCCGATGCGTGACGATGTTGTTGACCGCCGTAGCCGTCAGTGGCAATCCTTTTTTTACTCCTTTTTCATGCGCCGACGTGTAACTCCCCATAAAAACAGTTATGTGGATGTGCACGAGCCGGCTTGGTTTTACATTATCCTGGGCGTAGTACTGCTGTGTGCCGCGGACGCCTTTTTAACCCTTTTTATACTTAGCAATGGCGGCGCGGAGCTTAATCCGCTAATGGATATATTGCTTCAGAAGGACGCGGTATTGTTTTTTTATATCAAGTTCTTTGTCACGGCGGTTGGTGTACTGTTTTTCCTTGCGCATAAAAATTTCGTGTTTTTTCGAAGGGTCCGAGGCTATCATCTGGTCTTCGCCTGTTTTCTGGTTTATGCCACGCTGTTTGCCTACGAGATTTATTTAATCAGCCATATTCCTGGTGGTGTGTTCGCGTAAATCAGCATGGGGGGTGCTGCTATGGTATAACCACGGCAACCACCGCGCCCGTCAGCAAGGTACTGAGGGTGCCCGCAACAATGGATTTCATGCCCAATCCTGCTATCTCATTGCGTCGGTCGGGAACCATCAATGTCAAGCCACCGATCATAATGCCCAAGCTGCCGAAATTGGCAAAGCCGCAAAGCGCATAGGTCATGATGAGCTGACTGCGTTGGCCTAATTGGCCGGGCTGCAGTTGGGATAATTGAATATAAGCCAGAAATTCGTTAAGCACCGTTTTGATGCCCATCAATTGTCCCGCGGTTGCCGCTTCCGACCATGGAATGCCGATCAACCATACCACCGGTGCCATCAGCCAGCCTAATAAGCGCTGTAAGCTAATAGGCTGCTGCTGATAGTCCGGTAACACCGTCAGGCCCATATTTACCAGCTCCACCAGCGCGACAAACACGATCAGCATAGCAATAATATTCAGATACAACTGCAGGCCCTGCATGGTGCCTTGGGTAATTGCATCCATACTGGAGTGGGCCTGTTGGGGTAATGCGGGTTGCGCGCTGGCTACCTTTTTGGTGTCGAAAGGTACGATAACGGCAGCAATATACAGCGCCGCCGGTGCACTGATAACCGATGCCACCAGGATATGTCCCAATGCGTTTGGAATGGTCTCGGCCAACAGACTGGCGTACAGTACCATGACAGTTCCGGCAATGGTTGCCATGCCCACGGTCATTAAGCCAAACAGTTCGCCACGTGTCAGCGTTGTCAAATAGGGGCGAATGATCAATGGAGCTTCGACCATGCCGATAAAAACATTGGCCGCCGAGCCCAAGCCAAGCGCGCCGCTGATGCCCATGGTTTTACGCAATAATTGGGAGAACAACTGAATGATAAAGGGCAGAATACGCCAGTAAAACAACACTGCGGACAGTGCGCTGACCACCAGTATGATCGGTAGCGCCCGAAAGGCCAGGATAAATGTAGCCTGGGGCGTGGATATCTCAAAAGGTGTCTGCGCGCCGGCCAGATAGCCAAAAACAAATCCCGCGCCGGCTTGGGTCGCCTTGTCGATGGCAAGCACAACGCTGTTGAGCGACAGCAGGACAACCTTGATAAAGGGGACCTTCAACAGTAGCAGGGCTAAAGCAAACTGCAGCGCCAAGCCCGTTACCACGACACGCCACGGTATGGCGCGGCGATTTTCGCTCAAACGCCATGCCACCGCTGACAGTACGACGATACCCAATAAACTCTGCATGACCTTATTCTGTCCCGTTATTCTGTCAGGTAAAGCCGTATTGTGCCAACGGACGGGGCGATGAGCAAACAGATATTCTCGGGCTTAATCCCTGCGGGCGGTAGATGCTTTGCCTAGTGTTTAGCGTTTTTGTCGAAAAGCGAAACGGTAATCAGGATCGATCGTTTTGCCTATAATCGAACGGTGCTGCTAGGCCTGCCCTTTACCCATAGAATAGTAGATAAAAACACACTGCTGTCCCGCTAATTAATTAATTAATTAGCTGCGAATTGGGCTAAACACGGGTTTTGCGGATAAAAATGAATCTGATTTGTGGACATGCAATAGTCGTTCAGGAAATCTCGTCGCCGCCGTCGGCGTCATACCCGCGAAGGCGGGTATCCAGCAGCCGTGGGCCGGGTTTCGTTCCCTGGATACCCGCCTTCGCGGGTATGACGGCCCAGGTTTCGGTGAGAAGGTCCTAACCATTCAGGCCGGTGACTTCAACCGGTGCGCCTCCACGAGTATGAAAAGTTAATGGGA
>Ga0114931_10006564_pt1 | contig 14297 bp, 10 predicted proteins | sample 2SBtaG_FD_89579 | JGI IMG/M metagenome (GOLD analysis project Ga0114931, IMG submission 89579) | Deep subsurface microbial communities from Kolumbo volcano to uncover new lineages of life (NeLLi) - 2SBTROV14_V59a metaG | ecosystem: Environmental > Aquatic > Marine > Volcanic | place: Kolumbo...
AATTTTCCGGATCAAGGCGAAAAGCGCAGGTAATAGCCAGCTATTGCCAAGCTTTTCAACGCAGAGCCGGGGAATTTCAGCCGCCAGACGCCGGTTCATGAATTAATCAGAGGTTCCTTAATTCATGAACACGCATCTTGAACCCCAAATTCGCCACAGCGGCGTTACAAATCTTGGCGATAGGCCCGCTATTACCAAGCTTTTCAACGCAGAGCCGGGGAATTTCAGCCGCCAGACGCCGGTTCATGAATTAATCAGAGGTTCCTTAACACAAAGATTCGAGAGAGAAACATGACAAAAAAAATAGCAGTTCTGCCGGGTGACGGCATTGGTCCGGAAATTGTGCGTGAGGCAGTCAAGGTCATCGATGCATTAAAGGCCAATCATGGTCTGGATGTTGAAATGGAGCAGGGCGCCATCGGCGGTGCCGGTTATGACGCCGCTGGTGATCCGCTGCCGGCCGAAACGCTGGAGCTGGCCAGGTCCGCCGATGCGGTACTGCTGGGTGCGGTAGGTGGCCCCCAGTACGACACACTGGACCGGCCGCTGCGCCCTGAGCGCGGCCTGCTGCGCATCCGCAAGGAGCTGAACCTGTTCGCCAATCTGCGTCCGGCATTGCTGTATCCCGAACTGGCGGCGGCTTCCACCCTGAAACCGGAAGTGGTATCCGGCCTGGATATCATGATCGTGCGTGAATTGACCGGCGATGTCTATTTCGGTCAGCCGCGCGGTATCGAGGAACGGAATGGTGAGCGGGTCGGCTTCAATACCATGCTTTACAGCGAATCGGAGGTGCGCCGTGTCGCCCATGTCGCCTTCCAGATCGCCATGAAACGGGACAAGCGGCTCTGCTCGGTGGAAAAGGCCAATGTGCTGGAGTGCAGCGAACTCTGGAAAGAGGTGGTAATCGAGGTCGGCAAGGAGTATCCCGAGGTCGAGCTGAGCCACATGTATGTGGATAACGCCGCCATGCAGCTGGTGCGTGCGCCCAAGCAGTTCGACGTCATCGTCACCGGCAATATCTTCGGTGATATCCTTTCCGATGCCGCTTCCATGCTGACCGGTTCTATCGGCATGCTGCCGTCAGCCTCGCTGGATGCGCACAACAAAGGCATGTATGAACCGATTCACGGCTCGGCGCCGGACATTGCAGGTCAGAATATGGCCAATCCTTTGGCCACCATCCTATCTGTGGCGATGATGTTGCGTTACACTTTCGGTAACGAAGCCGCTGCACAGCGTATTGATGATGCCGTCAGCCGGGTGCTGGCCGAGGGCTACCGGACGGCGGATATTTTCTCCGCAGGGACCCGCAAGGTCTCCTGCTCGGAAATGGGCGATGCAGTGGTCGCGGCGCTGGGATGAAGGATGCCAACCGCCAGGGGGCGGTAAGATTTATGAGGGACGAACAATGAAACGAGTAGGGTTTGTTGGATGGCGCGGCATGGTCGGCTCTGTGCTGATGCAGCGCATGCGCGATGAAAATGACTTTGCCCATATCGAACCGGTCTTCTTCACCACTTCACAGGCAGGTCAGGCCGGCCCTGACGTGGGCAAGGATGTGCCCGCACTGAAGGATGCCAAAAGTATCGATGAACTGAAGGCCATGGACGTGATCATCTCCTGTCAGGGGGGTGACTACACCGGGGAGATCTACGAGCCGCTGCGCGCCAGAGGCTGGGGCGGCTACTGGATCGATGCCGCGTCGGCGTTGCGTATGAAGGATGACAGCATCATCGTGCTGGACCCGGTGAACAAGGCGGTGATCAAGAATGGCCTCGCCAATGGCGTCAAAACCTATGTGGGTGGCAACTGTACCGTCAGCCTGATGCTGATGGCCATCGGCGGGCTGTTCGACAAGGAACTGGTGGAGTGGATTACACCCATGACCTACCAGGCCGCTTCCGGTGCCGGGGCGCGCAACATGCGTGAACTGATCCAGCAGATGGGCGCGATCCACGCTAATGTGCAGGATTCGCTGGACGATCCCGCCGCCGCGATCCTGGATATTGACCGGCGCACCTCCGAATTCATCCGCTCCAGCGACTATCCGCTCGAGGCTTGGCCGGTGCCGCTGGCCGGTTCCCTGATCCCCTGGATCGACGTGCCGCTGGAGTCGGGGCAGAGCAAGGAGGAGTGGAAGGCCGAGGTGGAGACCAACAAGATCCTCGGCCTCAGCGATAACCCCGTGCCCATCGATGGCCTGTGCGTGCGCATCGGTGCCATGCGCTGTCACTCCCAGGCGCTGACCATCAAAATGACCCGTGACCTGCCACTGGACGAGATCCAGGCCATCATCGCCGAACATAATGACTGGGTGAAGGTGGTGCCCAATGAGCAGCAGGCCAGCATTGAGCAGCTGACGCCGGCCGCCGTGAACGGCACTCTGGCCGTGCCCGTGGGGCGCCTGCGCAAGCTGAGCATGGGCAGCAGCTATCTATCCGCCTTTACCGTCGGCGATCAACTGCTCTGGGGTGCGGCGGAGCCGCTGCGCCGCATGCTGCGCATTCTGCTCGAGGCCTGATTACCACATGAGTGAACGCTATAACGTTGTAGTCGTTGGCTGCAACACCCTGGTGGGCGAGGCCGTTCTCACCTTGCTGGAAGAACGCGATTTTCCCGTTGCCACTGTTTACGCCGTGTCACCGGAAGGGGGTGGCCGCGTCTCATTCAAGGATAAACAGCTCAAGGTCGAGCCGCTGGAAAGCTTCGATTTTTCCCAAACAAAACTCGCCTTCTTTTGCGTTGATGAGGCCCTGGCCGGGGAGTATGCCCCCAGGGCGGCGGCCACGGGCTGCGTGGTGATCGACGACAGCCCCTGTTTTCGTCTGGAGGAGGATGTGCCACTGGTGGTGCCGGAGGTCAATCCCGAGGCCCTGGCCGGTTACGCCCAGCAGAACATCGTTGCCAATCCGGGTACCAATACCCTCATGTTGAGCGCTGTGCTCAAACCGTTGCAACAGGCCGCAGGCATTGCCCGCGTCAACGTGGTGGCCCTGCAGGCGGTGTCGGGCAAGGACAAGGCGGGAGTGGAGGAACTGGCCAGACAGGCCGCCGCCATGTTCAATTTCAATACCATTGAGAGTGGCGTTTTTGACAAGCAGATCGCTTTCAATCTGCTGCCCGGCATCGGTACTATTCTGGATGATGGCGGCAGCCGCGAGGAGGCGAAACTGGGCTGGGAGACAGCCAGGCTGCTGGGCCAGGAGGAACTGGCCCTCAATGCCACCTGTGTGCGGGTGCCGGTATTCCACGGCCATGCCCTGGTGGTGGACCTGGAGACCCGCAGTGAGCTGGGGCCTGAGCAGGCGCGGGCGCTGCTGGAATCCGCTCCCGGTGTTACCCTTCTGCCCGAGCAGGACTATCCCACCCCCGTGACCGATGCGGTGGGCGCCGACAGTGTCTTCGTCGGTCGCCTGCGCCGCGACCCCAGTCGGGAAAGTGGTTTAGATTTATGGCTGGTCGCCGATAATATCCGCAAAGGGGCGGCACTGAACAGTATTCAGATTGCGGAATATTTGGTACAAGACTACCTGGGTTGAGCCCGAAGGATGTGGGCGATTGGCTGCTTTTGTGGACCAGTGCCGCTTTTTTGAGGGTGGTTTAAAAAATACAGCTAAATATTCAAAAAAACCGAACGATAGCCGTTATATAGCTTGGCTGGATGTGAAGTTGGGACGAATACAGGACGGAACACATTGAGTAAGGGATTCAGAAAACGCAGGTTGGCGATTGCTCTCAGTGCTTGCATGATGGTGGCGTCAGGGGCCGCTCATGCGCTGGGCATGGGGGAAATCGAGGTCAATACTTCCCTGAATGAGCCGCTGAACGCCAAAATCAAGCTTTTTTCCGCCACTGCCGAAGAGCTTGATTCCCTGAAGATCAATATGGCCCCCCAGGAGGTGTTCAACCGCATGGGCCTCGACCGCATGCCGATGTTGCGCGATCTCCAGTTCGAACTTGTCAGCAAAGGCAAGGGCGCGCCCTATATTAAAGTGTCCTCACCCAAGCCGGTCAAAGAACCGTTTCTCGATTTTATCCTTGCCATCAACTGGTCCAATGGCCAGATGATGCGGGAATACACTCTGCTGCTTGATCCGCCGGTCTTTGAGCAGGGCCGTCAGGACGGTCGTATCAGCGCCGTCACCACTGCGCCTGAACAGGTGGTCCGTGAGGAGGCGTCAGCCCAGCCACGTGTCACGCCGCCCGGCAGTTACGGACCCACCGAACGTACCGATACCCTCTGGGCTGTCGCCAAGAAGATGCGCCCGGACAACTCCGTCAGTGTGCCGCAGATGATGATCGGCCTGTTGAAGGAAAACCCGGAGGCGTTCGAGGACAATAACATCAACAATCTCAAGGCTGGTTACGTGCTGCGTCAGCCCGAGATGGATGTAATCAAACAACTGAACAAGCAGGAAGCCGCCGCCGAATCCAACCGCCAGTATCAGGCGTGGCTGGCAGCGAAGGGTCAGGCGCCGGGCAGACGTCAGCAGCGTGTCGCGGGTTCCGCACCTCTGGCGGCAACTGCCAAGGAGACAGCCGCAGCCCCGGCCGCAGTGACACCCAAGACCGCTGATGCCGGGGCTCGCCTGCAGCTGCTGAGTCCCGATGAAGAGGCACGCATCCGTGCCGGTGTTGGTTCCGGTACCTCCGGCGATGCCGCCAAATCCCTGCAGCAGCAACTGGCCGTCGCTCAGGAAACCGCCGAGGCGACCCACCAGGAAAATATCCAGCTGCGCAGCCGTCTTGATGAACTTGAAAAACAGCTTCAGTCAGTACAAAAACTGCTGACCCTGAAGGATGGCACCCTCGGCGCAATGCAGGCCAGTGCCCAGAAGGAGGCGGCTGCCACCGCGCCAGTGCCTGAAAAGGCGGCACCTGAACAACCCGCGGCTGAGCAAAAGGCCAAGGCACCTGCTGTCGTGGCCAAGAAACCCGCCAAGCCTGCGGCCAAGCCGCGGCCAGCCGAGGTTTCGCTACTGGATGAGGTGCTGGGCAACCCGACTTATCTCTATGCTGCCGGCGGTGGACTGGTTATTCTGCTGCTTGTGGTGGCAATGATCATGCGGCGCAAGCGTCAGGCCGACGAGGGTGATTTCAGCGCCATGACACCAGTGGCCGAAATGGCCGAGGCCGGGCAGGCTGCCGAAGAGGGCGCTGGGGCATCAGCCGTTACCGCCACGGGCGCGGATGAGGGCAGCGAAGAAGACAGCGCCATCGGCGATATCGGCGGCATGGGTACCATCCATGCCGAAGAGAGTGAAATCGATCCTATTGCTGAAGCGGATGTCTATCTGGCCTATCGTCGTTATGAGCAGGCAGAGGCGCTGCTGAAAGAAGCCATCAGTGCCGATGATGATCGCCAGGAACTGAAACTCAAGTTGCTTGAAATCTACCACGCCACCAAGGATGTGGACTCCTTCGAGGCACAGGCTGAATCACTCTATGCCGCCCTGGGCGGACAGAATCCGGAACTGTGGAATCAGGCGGTTGAAATGGGACGTGAACTGCTGCCCGACCATCCTTTGTTCTCCGAAGGTGGTGTAGTCAGTGACACTGCCGGGGACGAGGCCGATCTGGGTGCCGAACCCCCTGATGCCGGCGACGAACTCAGCTTCGAGAGCGAAGAGCAGCCGGTAGCCGAGGACAGTGATGCGCTGAGCGATGACGACCTTGCCGGCAGCCTGGGAATGCCTGGGCTGGACGAAGCGACGGAAGAGGAACAGGCCGGTTCGGAAGAGGCTGATATGTCGCTGGATGACCTGGGTGATCTGGACCTGGATTTCGATCTGGGCGAGAGTGCCGACCTGGATCTGGATGCCGGGGAAGGTTCCGAGGCGGAGATCGCGCTGGATGATCTGGATCTTGGCGACGAGGGGCTGGAGGATCTCAGCGCCATGGCTGAAGAAGCGTCCGATGAAGATGTCCTGGATCTCGGCGCTGAGCTGAGAGACGCGGACGAAGAGGCACTTGATCTGGGTGTGGAGCTGGAATCCGATGCCGGAGAGACCGGCGCAGAGGAAGAGCTGCTCGATCTGGCTGACGCCCTGGATGAGTCGCTGGTGACCGCGGCTGAGTCTGCCGATGTTGCCGAGTCCGGCGAGGCGGAGGAAAAGCAGGAACTCTCCCTGGCAGATGATGACAGTCACCTGGATGAGAGCGAAAACCCCTACGCCAACGCCGATCCCGATTCCTTCTCATCCAGTGCCAGTGAGTCCTGGGATGTGGAGGTCGCCCATTCGGTGTTCCATTCACAAGATGTCGAGGGTGAGACCGACGGCCTGTTGGATACCCACAGAAAGAAAGAGGAACCGGATAACAGTGTCGATATGGAGGAGGATATCGCCTCCATGATGGAGGAGGATGCCGATACCACCATCGGGCAGGAGGCGTCCACGCTTGCGGAAGAGGAGCGTATCGACCCGCTGGCCGACATTGCCGATCTGGGCGATATGGACTTCGGTAACCTCTCTGATGAGGATAACGACGACATCTTCGACAGTTCCGACGATGTCATCGGTACCAAACTGGATCTGGCCAAGGCCTATATTGATATGGGGGACCAGGATGGTGCCCGCTCGATGCTGGATGAAGTCGCCGAGGAAGGCGACGATGACCAGCGCCAGCAGGCCGAGCAGCTGAGACAGCAGATCTCCTAAACCGATCCTATCCTTGCCCATGAGCGATAAAACCGGATGGTACAGCAATGTGCATCCGGTTTTGCGCATTGTGAGCTTCATAATCTTCAGTCTGTTTCTTGCCCTGGGTAATCCGGGGCAGCTGATCGCCGCTGCGCTTGCGGTGATCTTGTTGTTTGCGACCACGGGCCGCGAGAGTTTCACCGGGGCCTGGCCCATACTGCGGCGCATGCGCTGGTTCCTGCTTTCCATCCTGGTTATCTATGCCTGGATGACGCCGGGGCCTGCCCTGTTGCCGGGGTTTGCGGATTCTGTCTGGTTGCCCACCACCACCGGTTTGATAAACGGCGACGAGCGTCTGCTGGCGCTGGCCCTGATAGTGGCCGCTGTTCACTGGCTGTTGTTTGTTACGCCGCGCAACCAGTTGATCTCCGCCCTGTATTGGCTGGCCCTGCCACTGCAGCTGGTGGGTGTTTCACGGCAGCGTTTTGCTGTCCGTATTGCGCTGATCCTGAGTCGTGTCATCGAGGTGCAGGAACTGGTTGGCCAGCAGGTGAAACAGAGCAAGGTTTCGCGGGGTGATATCAGGGGCTACGCCGATGTCAGTGCGGGCCTGGTTGAGGAAGTGATTCGGCGGGGGGAGCAGGCCCCTTGCGAAGAGGTGGAGATCGACGTGGCCGACAGGCCGGCTGCCTGGCAGTGGGTCTGGCCCCTGCTGCTGACAGCCATCCTCATGTTGGCGGGAAGGATCTGGTCGCCTGTCAGTTGATCTTGCGCAACACCACCCCGGCCAATGGTGGCAGGGTTAGCACAATCGAGTGATTCTGGCTCATCCATGGTTGTGGTTCGCTGGAGATGTGATTGCCGTTGCCCATGTTGCTGCCGTTGTAGTATTCCGAGTCGCTGTTAAATATCTCGCTGTACCCCCCCTCGAACGGCACGCCGACCCGATATCCTTCTCGTGGTATGGGCGTGAAGTTGAGCGCCACCAGTACGAAATCGTCGCCATCACGGCGCAGATAGGTGAGTACTGACTGGGCGGCGTCGTTGCAATCCACCCACTCGAAGCCCTCGGATTCGAAATCGTGGCGGTACAACGCCGGGGTATTGCGATACAGCTGGTTAAGGTCGGCAACCAGTTTTTTAATGCCCTGGTGGACCGGATAGTCCAGCACATACCAGTCCAGCGGCTCGTTGGCATTCCATTCGCTGCCCTGGCCGAATTCGCAGTCCATGAACAGCAGCTTCTTGCCGGGGTGAGTGAACATATAGGTATACAGCAGGCGCAGGTTGGCGAAGCGCTGCCACTCATCCCCGGGCATCTTGTTGAGCATGGAGCCCTTGCCGTGGACCACCTCGTCATGGGAGAAGGGCAGGATGAAATTCTCGGTAAAGGCATACAGCAGGCTGAAGGTCAGCACACCGTGGTGATAATGGCGATGAATGGGGTCCTTCTCAATGTATTCGATGGTGTCGTTCATCCAGCCCATGTTCCATTTCATGCTGAAGCCCAGCCCACCCAGATAGATGGGGCGTGACACCATGGGCCAGGAGGTGGATTCCTCCGCAATCATCAGGCTGCCCGGATGTTTTTCATGGGTGACTTCATTGAGCTGGCGGATGAATCTGATCGCATCCAGGTTCTCGTTGCCGCCGTACTTGTTGGGGAGCCACTCACCTTCCTCGCGGGAGTAGTCCAGATAGAGCATGGAGGCGACCGCGTCCACGCGCAGGCCATCGATATGAAACTCCTCCATCCAGTACAGGGCGCTGGAGAAAAGGAAGTTGAGCACCTCATTGCGGCCGTAGTTGAATATCAGCGTGCCCCAGTCCTTGTGTTCCCCCATGCGCGGGTCTTCGTGCTCGTATAGCGCACTGCCGTCGAAGCGGGCCAGGGCGAAGGCATCCTTGGGGAAATGACCGGGGGCCCAGTCGAGTAGTACTCCGATGTCATTGGCATGCAGGTAGTCGACAAAGAAGCGGAAGTCGTCGGGTGTACCAAAGCGACTGGTGGGGGCGTAGTAGCCGGTGGTCTGGTAGCCCCAGGAACCGTCGAAGGGATGTTCGGTGATGGGCAGCAGTTCGATATGAGTAAAGCCCATCTCCTTGACGTAATCCACCAGCCGTACGGCCAGTTCTCGATAGTTGAGAAAGTCGCCCTGTTCATCTTTTTGCCAGGAGCCCAGGTGGACCTCGTAGATGGACATGGGCTCATGCAGCCAGTCGCGCTGTTGACGGTGCTCCATCCAGGCGGCGTCATTCCACTGATGCTGGCTTTCCGCCACAACGATGGAGGCGGTACCGGGGCGCAGCTCGAACTGGCGGCCATAAGGGTCGGTTTTCAGCAGCAGCTGGCCGCCGATGCGGGAACGGATCTCGTACTTGTAGAGGCTGTCGGCAGTCAGGTCGGGAATGAACAGCTCCCACACTCCGGAACCACCCCTGACCCGCATGGGATGGCGGCGCCCGTCCCAGTTGTTGAAGTCCCCCACCACGCTGATGCGTTCGGCATTGGGGGCCCAGGTGGCGAACAGCACGCCTTCAACGCCGTCGACCTCCATCGCCTGCGCGCCGAGAAAGTGGTAGGCATGCCAGTGCTTGCCTTCGCCAAACAGGTAAAGATCGAACTCTGATAGTACCGGTTCGAAGCAGTATGGGTCATGGCCGGTATGGCTTTGTCCCTGTTCATCCTGCCAGGTGAGGCGATAGCGGGCGGGCAGTCCGTCCGGCTTGCCGCGCCATTCGAACATATCGCTATCACCCAGCCGCTCCAGTCGGTATTCGGTGTCGGTGATATGCACCTCCTGAGCACGGGGGATGAAAGCGCGAATTACCTCCCCAACATCCCCGGGGTGACGTCCCAGAACGGAAAACGGATCGTGGTGATTGGCATCGATAATGCGTTGCAGCTCGGGCGTGATTTGTGTTGTTTTCTCGGTAGCCATTCCGGGTGATCGCCGTTATAGTAAGATGTGAAGATGATAACATAGCTACTGAAGGTTAGATTGTCTGGAGGCGTAATTACCCTGCAACAATAGTATGACGTTCGCCTCAAACCATAATATAGGGAAGGGATATGGCTCACGATGACGCGCGCTTTGTCAGTCGATTAACTCGCAACACACTCGCCTTGATCCTGGCAGGGGGACGCGGTACCCGCCTCAAACAGTTGACCACCTGGCGGGTCAAGCCGGCGGTGCCATTCGGGGGCAAATTCAGGATTATCGATTTTCCGCTCTCAAATTGTATAAATTCAGGCATTCGCCGCATCGGTGTTCTTACCCAATACAAATCCCACTCGCTGATCCGCCACATCCAGCAGGGTTGGGGCTATTTTCGCGGTGAATTCGGTGAGTTTATCGAGCTGTTACCGGCGCAGCAGCGTATCCAGGAATCCTGGTATGCGGGCACCGCCGATGCGGTATATCAGAATATAGATATCATCCAGGCGCACAATCCCGAATATGTCCTGGTGCTGGCGGGTGATCATATCTACAAAATGGACTACGGCCCCATGTTGGCCCACCACGCTGAGAACGACGCGGATATGACCATAGGTTGTCTCGAAGTGAGCAAAGAGGAAGCCAGGGCATTCGGGGTGATGAGCGTGGATACCGATGGGCGTGTAATCGATTTCAACGAAAAGCCCCATGATCCGGAAACCCTGCCGGGCAGCGATGATGTGGCGCTGGCCTCCATGGGTATCTATATTTTCAACACCCGGTTTCTTTATGAACAGCTCATTCGCGATGCGGACGACCCCGGTTCCAGTCACGATTTCGGCCATGACATCATTCCAGGCTCTATCGAAAATTACCGTATCTTTTCCTATTCTTTCCGTGACACACAATCCGCCCGCCAGGGGTACTGGCGTGATGTGGGGACGGTGGATGCCTTTTGGGCGGCTAATCTGGAGCTGATCGAGATTACGCCTGAGCTGAATCTGTATGATCGTCAGTGGCCCATCTGGACCTACCAAGAGCAGCTGCCACCCGCCAAGTTCGTCTTCGATGACGAAGGCCGTCGTGGCATGGCGATCGACTCCATGGTTTCGGGTGGTTGTTTGATCTCGGGCGCCATCGTGCGCCGTTCGCTGCTGTTTTCCAATGTCCGTGTGCATTCATATTCGGAGATCGACGAGTCCGTCATCCTGCCGGACGTGGACGTGGGCGAAAATTGTCGCATCCGCAAGGCTATCATCGACAGGGGCTGCAAGATTCCGCCGGGTACTGTTATTGGCGAGGACCCCCAGGCGGATGCCGAGCGTTTTCATGTCAGTGATGGCGGAGTGGTGTTGGTAGTACCGGAGATGCTGGGGCAAGAACTGCATTATGTCCGCTGATTCACGTCTCAAGGTGGTGCTGTGTTGGCACATGCACCAGCCCAACTATTTTGATCCTTCCACCAACGAATACATACTGCCCTGGACCTATCTGCACGCCATCAAGGATTACGTCGATATGGCGGCGCATCTGGAAGAGGTGCCACAGGCCAAGGCGGTGGTCAACTTTGCCCCCATCCTGCTGGAACAACTGGATGACTACGCCCGGCAGGTAACCGCCTTTTTGCACGAGGGGACGGCAATCCAGGACCATCTGCTCGCCACGCTGGTCAGTCCCACCCTGCCCGAAGAGCCCGAGCAGAGGGCCATCCTGGTCAAGGCCTGTCTGCGTGCCAACGAGAACACCATCATCAAGCGCTCCCCCCAATACCAGCATTTGGCGAAGACCGCCAAGCGGTTGCTGAGCAAGCCCGATGACTGGTTGTATGTGCATGAATAGTACCTGGCCGACATGGTCACCTGGTATCACCTGGGCTGGATGGGAGAAACGGTGCGGCGTCGCGATTCACGAGTGAAGGCGTTGTTGGACAAGGGCCGTGCTTTCACGCTGCATGAGCGTCACGCCATGATGACGGTGATCAGTGAATTGCTCAATGGCGTCATCGAACGCTATCGCCGCCTGGCTGAAAACGGCCAGGTGGAACTCTCTTTCACCCCCTATGCCCATCCCATTGTGCCACTGTTGCTGGACCTGAAGAGCACCCATGAAGCCATGCCCGATGCCCCGTTGCCGCTGGCGGATTGCTACCCGGGTGGCGAAGCGCGTGCCGAATGGCATGTGGAAAAAGGCTTGCAGACTTTTGAACACTATTTCGGTTTTCGACCGCGGGGGTGTTGGCCCTCGGAAGGATCGGTCAGCATGGCGACCCTCAAACTGCTGGACAAGCATGGTCTGCGCTGGGCCGCCAGCGGTGAGAGCGTGCTGCGTAACAGTCTCAATTTGCAGCAGACTCCGGCGAAGCTGCGTGAGGCTCACGTCATCCATCAGCCCTATCTGGCCGAGGGCAGCACGATTGCCTGTTTTTTTCGCGATGATGGCCTTTCCGATTCCATCGGTTTCAAATATTCCAACTGGCATGCCGATGATGCTGTTGGCGATCTTATCCATCACCTGGAAAACATTGCCGAGGCCAATGACGGCAAGCCGGAAACAGTGGTCTCAATTATCCTCGATGGTGAAAACGCCTGGGAATACTATCCGGAAAACGGTTATTACTTTCTCAATGCGTTGTATCAAAAACTGTCGGCCAACAATAAACTACGTCTGTGTACCTTTAGCGAGTGTCTGGACGATCATGCCCCCGCGGTCAAGTTGCCACACATCGTGGCTGGCAGTTGGGTCTATGGCACCTTTTCCACCTGGATCGGCGAGGCGGACAAAAACCGCGGCTGGGATATGCTGGTCGAGGCCAAGCGTGCCTTCGATCAGGCGGTCAGTTCCGGCCGTCTTGTCGATGAGCAACTGCGCAGAGTCGAGCATCAGCTTGCCATCTGCGAAGGCTCCGACTGGTTCTGGTGGTTCGGTGACTACAACCCTTCCGACGCGGTGCGCGATTTCGAGCGCCTGTTCCGGCTGCAACTGGCCACCCTCTACGAGATGCTGGGCCAGGAACCGCCCGAATACCTGGCGCACTCCTTTACCCATGGCGGTGGCGTGCCGGCGGCGGGCGGTGTGATGCGCCAGGGGCAGGGGGGCTAAAGCATGAGTTCTCCCTTGCAGCAACGACGCGCCGGCGTGCTGCTGCACCCCACTTCACTGCCAGGCGGTGCCGGCAGTGGCGACCTGGGGCCGGATGCCTACCACTTCGTCGATTTTCTTTGCCGCGCCGGCATCAGCGTTTGGCAGATGTTGCCGCTGGTGCCCACCCACGGTGATCTTTCGCCTTACCAGGGGCTGTCGGTGCATGCCGGCAACCCGCTGCTGATCAGCCTGGCGCTGCTGCAGGAGTGGGGCTGGCTTGAAGCTGGCATGGAGCCGGCGCCGGACAACTTTATCGACTATCGCCTGGCCATGCTTAAACAGGCCCACCAGGGCTTTCTTGCTGGCGCCGATGATGGCGCACGTGCCGAACTGCAAGAATTTGTCTCCGGCAATGCCCACTGGCTGCAGGACTACGCCCTGTTTCAGGTGCTGCGCCAGGATCAGGGTCATGGCCACTGGCTGGAGTGGCCCGAGGCGCTGCGGGATCGTGACCCCGCTGCCCTGGCGAAAGCGGAAAAGACGCTGAACGATAGTATCGATTTGATCCGCTTCGAACAGTTCGTCTTCTTCCGTCAGTGGCAATTCCTGCACGACTACGCACACCGGCACGGTGTGATCATGTTCGGCGACATGCCCATATTCGTCGCCCATGACAGCGCTGAGGTATGGGCTCACCGCGAGTATTTCACCCTCGACGAGCACGGCCGGGCCGAGGTGGTGGCCGGGGTGCCGCCGGACTATTTTTCTGCGACCGGCCAGCGCTGGGGTAATCCCCACTACCGCTGGGACAGGATGGCAGGCGAGGGTTTCAAGTGGTGGAAGGCGCGCATGAAAACCCAATTGCACATGTTCGACTGGGTGCGTATCGACCACTTTCGCGGCTTCCAGGCCTACTGGGAGATCCCCGCCGATGAGGAAACCGCCATCAATGGCCGCTGGGTGGAGGCGCCGGGCGATGCCCTGTTCCAGGCGCTGCACGAGGAGTTTGATCCCCTGCCGCTGGTAGCCGAGGACCTGGGCACCATCACCCCCGAGGTGGAGGCATTGCGCAAGAAATACGCCCTGCCGGGGATGAAGATCCTCCAGTTTGCCTTTGGCGGTGAGGCCGACAACCCGTACCTGCCGCACAATCAGACCGAAGACAGCGTCGTCTATACCGGCACCCACGACAACGATACCACCCTGGGCTGGTACCAATCCCTGCCGGAGGAAACGCGGCAGCAGGTGGTGGAATATCTGGGTTATCCGGGCGAGGAGATGCCCTGGCCGCTGATCCGCTCGGCCCTGGCCTCGGTGGCCTGTCTCGCCATTGTCCCCATGCAGGACCTGCTGGCCCTCGGTAGCGAGGCGCGCATGAACACGCCGGGGACCATGGAGGGCAACTGGCGCTGGCGCTTTGACTGGCAGCGGGTGAGTGACGAGCTGGCACCGCGGCTCAGGCGCCTGGTGCGGCAGTACGGGCGTGACTAGCCCGCATTTCTCACCACCCTTCTACTGCGACGGCCCAATGGCACGCCCTGCTTGGCGTTCGCTCGGTCGGAGTGCTCGACAGACTGTCAAGTATGCCTGCGCGCTCCTCTGTCACGAACGCCAGGCAGACCGCCCCCTTGAA
>Ga0114931_10006565_pt1 | contig 14295 bp, 10 predicted proteins | sample 2SBtaG_FD_89579 | JGI IMG/M metagenome (GOLD analysis project Ga0114931, IMG submission 89579) | Deep subsurface microbial communities from Kolumbo volcano to uncover new lineages of life (NeLLi) - 2SBTROV14_V59a metaG | ecosystem: Environmental > Aquatic > Marine > Volcanic | place: Kolumbo...
GCAGTTCTACTTCCGGACCACCGACGTGACCGGGAGCATCGAGCTGCCGGAGGGTGTCGAGATGGTGATGCCGGGCGACAACGTGACCATGACCGTGACCCTGATCGCGCCGATCGCCATGGAGGATGGCCTGCGCTTCGCCATCCGCGAGGGCGGCCGAACCGTCGGCGCCGGCGTCGTCACCGAGATCATCGAGTAATCATTCAACCGCGCCGAGGGCGGGCGGTCGATGCGCCGGAGGCCCGAGCGAATAGGAGTGTAGCTCAATTGGTAGAGCACCGGTCTCCAAAACCGGGGGTTGGGGGTTCGATCCCCTCCACTCCTGCCAGCGCGCGAGACGCGCGCGGACCCGCCAAAGCGCGCGACGCGCGAGGACGTTAGGAACGATGGCCAAGATTTCTCCCGGCGAGTTCTTTCGCCAAGTCCGGCGCGAGACCGCCAAGGTCACCTGGCCGACGCGCAAGGAGACCATGGTCACCACCGGCATGGTGTTCGTGATGGTGTTCATCATGGCGATATTCTTCTTCGTCCTCGACCAGATCCTGGCGGTCGGGGTGCGTGTCGTCTTGGGTATCGGAGGCTAACGCGATCATGGCCATGCGTTGGTATATCGTCCATGTCTACTCGGGCTTCGAGAAGAAGGTCGCGCAAGCGGTCCGCGAGCAGGCCGAACTCCAGGGCCTCGCCGGCGCCATCGAGGAGGTGCTGGTGCCCTCGGAGGAGGTGGTGGTCATGCGCCGCGGCCAGAAGGTCTCGACCGAGCGCAAGTTCTTCCCCGGTTACGTCATGGTCAAGATGGATCTGACCGACGAGACCTGGCATCTGATCAAGAACACGGCCAAGGTCACCGGCTTCCTCGGCAGCGGCGGCCGGCCGGTTCCGATCTCGGACGCCGAGGCCAACCGCATCCTGCACCAGGTCAAGGAAGGGGTCGAGCGGCCGCGGCCGTCGATCACCTTCGAGATCGGCGAGGCGGTGCGGGTCTGCGACGGCCCCTTCACCTCGTTCAACGGTCTCGTCGAGGATGTCGACGAGGAACGGGCGCGGGTCAAGGTGGCGGTGTCTATCTTCGGTCGGGCGACCCCGGTCGAGCTCGAATATTCGCAAGTGGAGAAGGCGTAGGCGAGAAACGATTTCAGTCCCGTCGCCGCCGATCCCGGGGGCGACCGAATGGCGGGAGGCCGGCCAGGGCCGTACCGCGACCTCAACCCAGTCGAGGCGATATCATGGCAAAGAAGATCGCGGGATACATCAAGCTGCACGTGCCGGCGGGGAAGGCCAATCCCTCGCCGCCGATCGGCCCGGCCCTGGGCCAGCGCGGCCTCAATATCATGGAGTTCTGCAAGACGTTCAACGCCCAGACCCAGAACATGGAGCCGGGCATGCCGGTTCCGGTCTTGATCACGGTCTATGGCGACCGCACCTTTTCGTTCGTCACCAAGACGCCGCCGGCGAGCTACTTCCTCAAGAAGGCGGCCAAGCTGCCCAAGGGCGCCGAAACCGCCGGCCGGGACACGGTGGGACGGGTGACGATGGCGCAGGTGCGCGAGATCGCCGAGCAGAAGATGGCCGACCTCAACGCCGTCGATCTCGACGGCGCGTGCAAGACGATCATGGGGTCGGCCCGGTCCATGGGCATCGAAGTGGTGGAGTAGGGTGATGGCGCATAAGGGCAAGCGACTGCGCGCGGCGCGGGAGGGGGTTGATCTGGATCGGCGTTACCCGGTCGAGGACGCGGTCAAGCTGATCAAGGAACAGGCGACGGCGAAGTTCGACGAGACCATCGAGGTGGCGCTCAATCTCGGCGTCGACCCGCGCCACGCGGACCAGATGGTGCGCGGGGTGGTGTCGCTGCCGCATGGCACCGGCAAGACCGTGCGGGTGGCGGTGTTCGCGCGCGACGCCAAGGCCGAGGAAGCGCGCGAGGCCGGTGCCGATATCGTCGGCGCCGAGGACCTGGCCAAGCGCATCCAGGACGGCGAGATCGATTTCGACCGCTGCATCGCCAGCCCCGACATGATGCCGGTGGTCGGTCGGCTGGGTAAGATTTTGGGGCCGCGCGGGCTGATGCCCAACCCCAAGCTCGGCACCGTCACCCCCGACGTGGCGGCGGCGGTCCAGGCGGCCAAGGGCGGCCAGATCCAGTTTCGCGTCGAGAAGGCGGGCATCATCCATGCCGGGGTCGGCAAGGCGAGCTTCAGCGAAGACCAGTTGCTCGACAACCTGCGCACTTTCGTCGAGGCCATCAACCGGGCCAAGCCGACCGGCGCCAAGGGAACCTATTTGCAGAGAATGGCCTTGTGTTCGACCATGGGGGTCGGGGTCAAGGTCGATGTCGGATCCGTCGCCGGCGCATGAACGCGCGGGTCGACGCCGAGTTCCGTCTCCCGCCGGCGCGCGCCGGCGGGAGACGGGAAAAGGGGCGCGCTTGAGCGTCCCGACCTGTCCGAGACCGCGGGTGTCGCGGCGGCTTGGCCGTCGCGATCCAAGGGGTTCGTCCCGCCCGCCGAGACGGGGGTCTTTTCCACGTACCCGGGGCGCGCGCTTCCGGGGCCGCGGTTTGAACTTCTGGGACAGGCGAACCGGACCCAGCCGGATCGCCGACTGGGTCCATGTGCAACCGGGGTCCGCCGTTCGCCGGCGCGACCCTTCGTAGCGGAGACGGCCTGTGGACCGATCGAAGAAGAAAGAGATCGTCGCCGTCCTCAATCGCATCTTCAGCGACACCGCGCTGGTCGTGGTGACGCAACCGATGGGATTGACGGTCGCCGAAGCCACCGACTTGCGTCGCAAAATGCGGGACGCGGGCGCGACCTACCGGGTGGCCAAGAACAGGCTCGCCCGGATCGCGGCCGACGGCACGCCCTATGCGACGTTGAAGGACCTGTTTTCGGGCCCGATCGCCATCGCCTATTCGGATGATCCGGTGGCGGCGGCTCGGGTGGCTGTCGATTATTCCAAGAAGAACAAGAAGCTGGTCATCATCGGCGGAGCGATGCGGGAAACCGTGCTCGACGACGCCGGTATCAAAGCCCTGGCCGGCCTGCCGTCGCTCGACGAGCTGCGCGGCACGCTGATCGGCCTGATTAACGCGCCGGCGACCAAGATCGCCGGGGTGCTGCGTGCGCCGGCCGGCCAATTGGCGCGGGTGCTCAACGCCCACGCCACCAAGGACGAGGCCGCGTGAGCGGCGTGACTGGCTTCGCCATAGAGACACAACGTTCAAACCGAGGAGAAGACCATGGCTGATCTGGCCAAAATCGTGGACGAGCTTTCCGGCCTGACGGTGGTCGAGGCCGCCGAGCTGAGCAAGATGCTGGAAGAGAAGTGGGGCGTATCCGCCGCCGCGCCGGTGGCCGTCGCCGCCGTCGCCGCCGGTGGCGACGTCGCGGAAGTCGAGGAGCAGACCGAGTTCAACGTCATCTTGGCGAGCTACGGCGAGAAGAAGATCAACGTCATCAAGGAAGTGCGGGCGATCACCTCGCTCGGCCTCAAGGAGGCCAAGGACTTGGTCGAGGGCGCGCCCAAGGCGGTCAAGGAAGCCGTCACCAAGGACGAGGCCGAGAAGATCAAGGCGCAGCTAGAGGCGGTCGGCGCCACCGTCGAGATCAAGTAGCGTTCGTCGGCGGCGCGGCGATCGCCTTGGTGGCGGTCGTCGCGCCGTGGCTACGCCGCGTCGGCGCCGGGGCCGGCCGGGACGATGGTTACAAGGAGCAGGCATGTCACATACGTTTTCGCGTCGCAAACCCACGCGCAGGACCTTTGGCCGCATCCGCGAGGTCGCGCCGATGCCCAACCTGATCGAGGTGCAGAAGAATTCATACGATCAGTTTCTGCTCAGGGACCTGCCCGCGGGCGAACGCCCCGATTCCGGGTTGCAGAGCGTCTTCAAGTCGGTCTTTCCGATCAAGGATTTCTCCGACCGGGCCGAGCTGCATTTTCTCGGCTACGCCTTCGAGAAGCCCAAATACGACGTCGAGGAATGCCAGCAGCGGGGCATGACCTACGCCGCGCCGCTCAAGGTCGACCTTCAGCTCTGGATCTTCGACATCGACGAGGACATCAATCGCCGCGACGTCCGCGACATCAAGGAGCAGACCGTCTACATGGGCGACATGCCGCTGATGACCGATCACGGCACCTTCGTCATCAACGGCACCGAGCGGGTGATCGTCAGCCAGATGCACCGCTCGCCGGGGGTCTTCTTCGATCACGACAAGGGCAAGACCCACGCCTCGGGCAAGTTCCTGTTCGCGGCCCGGGTGATCCCCTATCGCGGCTCGTGGCTGGATATCGAGTTCGACGCCAAGGACCTGGTCTATGTCCGCATCGACCGCCGTCGCAAGCTGCCGGTGTCGTCGCTCCTTTATGCCCTCGGCATGACCACCGAGGACATCCTCGCGACCATGTACGGCACGATCGTCTACAGCCACGACAAAAAAGGTTGGAAGACCGCCTTCGACGCCGAGCGCTTGCGCGGCGCCAAGTTGACCCGCGAGCTGATCGACGCCAAGACTGGCGAGAAGGTCGCCGACGTCGGCGACAAGATGACGCCCCGGCGGATCAAGAAGCTGATCGCCGGCGGCCTCGCCCAGCAGCGGGTGGCGCCCGAGGACCTCGCCGGGCGCTACATCGCCCGCGATCTGATCAACGAAAAGACCGGCGAGGTCCTGGCCGAGGCCGGCGAGGAGATCACCGTCGAGATGCTGGAGGCGATCGAGGCCACCGGCCTGACCGAGGTGCCGGTCCTGGCGATCGACCACATCACCGTCGGCCCCTACATGCGCAACACGGTGGTCGCCGACAAGTCCAAGAACCGCGAGGACGCGCTGCTCGAAATCTATCGGGTCATGCGTCCGGGCGAATCGCCGACGCTGGAGACCGCGGCCAAGCTGTTCTATGGCATGTTCTTCGCTTCGGCCAAGCTGGCCAAGCCGACCGCCGAGGGGCGGACGACGCCAGACGCCAAGGCCAAGCCGGCGTTGACGATGGATAAGTCCGACACCGACGGCGTGCTGTGGGTGCTCGACGAGACCGAGAGCCATTATCTCCTCGCCCATTGTTCCGCCGCCGCGACCACTTGCGCCCAGGCCGGGCCGTTGTGGGTCGAGAAGGCGCTGGTGACGGTCGAGGGCTCGGGCCGCTACGACCTGTCGGCGGTCGGCCGGGTGAAGCTCAACGCCCGCCTCGACCTCGACGCCGCCGATTCCATCCGTACCCTGCGCAAGGGCGACGTGCTGGCGGTGGTCAAGACCCTGGTCGACCTCAAGGATGGCCACGGCGAGATCGACGACATCGACCATCTCGGCAATCGTCGCGTGCGCTCGGTCGGCGAGTTGATGGAAAACCAGTACCATGTCGGCCTGTTGCGCATGGAGCGGGCGATCCGCGAGCGCATGAGCTCGGTCGAGATCGACAGCGTCATGCCGCACGACCTGATCAACGCCAAGCCGGCGGCGGCGGCGGTGCGCGAGTTCTTCGGCTCGTCGCAGCTCTCGCAGTTCATGGACCAGACCAATCCCCTGTCCGAGATCACCCACAAGCGGCGGCTCTCGGCGCTGGGGCCGGGCGGCCTGACGCGCGAGCGCGCGGGCTTCGAGGTGCGCGACGTCCATCCCACCCATTACGGCCGCATCTGTCCGATCGAGACCCCCGAGGGTCCCAACATCGGGCTCATCAACAGTCTCGCCACCTATGCCCGGGTCAATCAGTACGGCTTCATCGAAAGCCCCTACCGGCGGGTGACCGAGGGGCGGGTGACCGACGAGGTGCTCTATCTCTCGGCGATGGAGGAAGGGCGCTATACGGTCGCCCAGGCCAACGCCGGCCTCGACGACGCGGGTAATTTCACCCAGGATCTGGTGAGTTGCCGCAGCGCCGGCGAGTTTGTCATGGCCGTGCCCAGCGCCATCGACCTGATCGATGTCTCGCCCAAGCAGCTCGTCTCGGTGGCTGCGGCGCTGATCCCGTTCCTCGAGAATGACGACGCCAACCGGGCCTTGATGGGCTCCAACATGCAGCGCCAGGCGGTGCCGCTGATCCGCACCGAGGCGCCACTGGTCGGCACCGGCATGGAAGAAGTGGTGGCCCGCGATTCGGGCGCCGCCATCGTCGCCCGTCGCGGCGGCGTGATCGATCAGGTCGATACCACCCGCATCGTCGTCCGCGCCGGGGGCGAGGGCGATGACGGCCTGGGCGTCGACATCTACAACCTGCTCAAGTTCCAGCGTTCGAACCAGAACACCTGCATCAACCAGCGCCCACTGGTCGCGGTCGGCGATACGGTCGCCGCCGGCGACATCATCGCCGACGGTCCCAGCATCGACAACGGCGATCTGGCGCTCGGGCGCAACGCGCTGGTCGCCTTCATGCCCTGGGGCGGCTACAACTTCGAGGATTCGATCCTGATCTCCGAGCGCATCGTCGAGGACGATGTCTTCACCTCGATCCATATCGATGAGTTCGAGGTCATGGCCCGCGACACCAAGCTCGGCCAGGAGGAGATCACCCGCGATATCCCCAACGTCGGCGAGGAGGGGCTGCGCAACCTCGACGAGGCCGGCATCGTCTACATCGGCGCCGAGGTCAAGCCGGGCGACATTCTGGTCGGCAAGATCACGCCCAAGGGCGAAAGCCCGATGACGCCCGAGGAAAAACTGTTGCGGGCGATCTTCGGTGAAAAGGCGTCGGACGTGCGCGATACCAGCCTCAAGCTGCCGCCCGGGGTCTCCGGAACGGTGGTCGAGGTGCGCGTGTTCTCGCGCCGCGGCGTCGACAAGGACGAACGCGCCCTGGCGATCGAGCGCGACGAGATCGAGCATCTGGCCAAGGACCGCGACGACGAGCGGGCGATTATCGAACGCCATATCTACGATCAGCTCAAGGCTCTGCTGCTCGGCAAGACCGCCGCCAGCGGTCCCAAGGGGCTCAAGGCCAAGGCCAAGATCAGCGAGGCCGTGCTAGCCGGGTTCAGTCGTGGCCAGTGGTGGCAGATCGGCCTCAAGGACGAGAAGACGATGGCCGAGATCGAGCGTCTCAAGGCCCATCTCGACGCGGCCCAGGAGCGGATCGAGGGGCGCTTCCGGGACAAGGTCGAGAAGCTCCAGCGCGGCGACGAACTGCCGCCCGGGGTGCTCAAGATGGTCAAGGTGTTCGTGGCCGTGAAACGCAAGCTCCAGGCCGGCGACAAGATGGCCGGTCGGCACGGCAATAAGGGCGTGGTCTCGCGCATCGTGCCGGTCGAGGACATGCCGTATCTCGACGACGGCACGCCGGTCGACCTCGTTCTCAACCCCTTGGGCGTGCCCTCGCGGATGAACGTCGGGCAGATTCTCGAAACCCATCTGGGCTGGGCCGCGCGCGGGCTCGGGCGGCGCATCGACGGCATGCTCGACGACATTCGTCGCGGCGCCAAGACCAAGGAGCTGCGCGCCTTCCTGAGCGAGGTCTACGGCGAACCGCCGAAGAAGAGCGAGCTCACCACCCTCGATGACCAGGCCCTGGTCGAGGTCGCCGGCCATCTCACCCACGGGGTGCCGATGGCGACGCCGGTGTTCGACGGCGCCCACGAGGATGACATCGTGCGCATGCTGGAACGCGCCGGGCTCGAATCGAGCGGCCAGGTCATGCTGACCGACGGTCGCACCGGCGAGACCTTCGATCGCCCGGTGACGGTGGGCTATATCTACATGCTCAAGCTGCATCACCTGGTCGACGACAAGATCCACGCCCGTTCGATCGGTCCCTACAGCCTGGTTACCCAGCAACCGTTGGGCGGCAAGGCGCAGTTCGGCGGTCAGCGTTTCGGCGAGATGGAGGTGTGGGCGCTAGAGGCCTACGGCTCGGCCTATACGCTGCGCGAGATGTTGACGGTAAAGTCCGACGACGTTTCCGGCCGGACCAAGGTCTACGAGGCGATCGTCAAGGGCGAGGACACGTTCGAGGCCGGCATTCCGGAAAGCTTCAACGTGCTGGTCAAGGAATTGCAGGCGCTTGGCCTCCATATCGATCTGCGCGATCGCGCCTGAGCATTACCCGCGGGCGACGGCGGCGGCCGAAGTGGCTGCCGTCGCGCCGTGTCGCGCCGACGCGGGTTCGGCGCGGGGACAAGGAGAGTGTCGATGAACGAACTGATGAAGATCTTCGGCCAGGTCAGCGGCCCCCAGAGCTTCGACGAGATCAAGATCTCGATCGCCAGCCCGGAGAAGATCAGGTCGTGGTCGTTCGGCGAGGTGAAGAAGCCGGAGACCATCAACTACCGAACCTTCAAGCCGGAGAGGGACGGCCTGTTCTGCGCTCGGATCTTCGGTCCGATCAAGGATTACGAGTGCCTGTGCGGCAAGTACAAGCGCATGAAGTATCGCGGCGTCGTGTGCGAGAAATGCGGCGTCGAGGTGATCCAGTCCAAGGTCCGCCGCGAGCGCATGGGCCATATCGAGCTGGCCGCGCCGGTCGCCCATATCTGGTTCCTGAAGTCGCTGCCCTCGCGCATCGGCTTGCTGGTCGACATGACCCTGAAGGAGCTCGAGCGGATTCTCTACTTCGAGAGCTTCGTCGTCATCGAGCCCGGGCTGACGCCGTTCAAGATCCACGAGCTCCTGTCCGAGGAGCAATACATGAAGGCGCAGGAGGAATATGGCGAGGAGAGCTTCCGCGCCGGCATCGGCGCCGAGGCGCTGCGCGAAATCCTCGCCGGCCTCGATCTCGAGAGCGACCGCGATCGGCTGCGGGTCGATCTGGTCGAGACCGGCTCCGAGGCCAAGCGCAAGAAGATCGTCAAGCGGCTCAAGCTGATCGAGACCCTGCTCGAATCGGGGAACCGGCCCGAGTGGCTGATCCTCGAGGTGATCCCCGTGATCCCGCCCGAGCTGCGCCCGCTGGTGCCGCTCGATGGCGGCCGTTTCGCCACCTCCGATCTCAACGACCTCTACCGCCGGGTGATCAACCGCAACAACCGTCTCAAGCGGCTGATCGAGCTGCGCGCGCCCGACATCATCGTCCGCAACGAGAAGCGCATGTTGCAGGAGGCGGTCGACGCCCTGTTCGACAACGGCCGCCGCGGCCGGGTCATCACCGGCGCCAACAAGCGCCCGCTCAAGAGCTTGAGCGACATGCTCAAGGGCAAGCAGGGGCGGTTCCGCCAGAACTTGCTCGGCAAGCGGGTCGATTACTCGGGTCGCTCGGTGATCGTGGTCGGCCCAGAGCTCAAGCTGCACCAGTGCGGGCTGCCCAAGAAGATGGCGTTGGAGCTGTTCAAGCCGTTCATCTATTCGCGGCTCGAACGCTACGCCATGGCCACCACCATCAAGGCCGCCAAGCGCATGGTCGAGAAAGAGCGTCCCGAGGTCTGGGACATCCTGGAGACCGTGATCCGCGAGCATCCGGTACTCTTGAACAGGGCGCCGACGCTCCATCGCCTTGGCATTCAGGCCTTCGAGCCGGTGCTGATCGAGGGCAAGGCGATCCAGCTTCACCCGCTGGTCTGCGCCGCCTTCAACGCCGATTTCGACGGCGACCAGATGGCCGTCCACGTGCCCTTGTCGCTGGAGGCCCAGCTCGAGGCGCGGGTGCTGATGATGTCGACCAACAACATCCTCAGCCCGGCCAACGGCAAGCCGATCATCGTGCCGTCGCAGGATATCGTGCTCGGCCTTTATTACGTCACCCTGGAAACCCCGAACGCGCGGGGCGAGGGCATGACCTTCGCCGGCGTCGACGAGATCGAGCACGCCCTGTCGGCCGGCGCCGTGTCGTTGCATGCCAAGATCAAATGCCGCTACCGCGGGGTCGACAAGGAGGGCAATCCCGAGACCCGGGTGGTCGAAACCACCCCAGGGCGGATGCTGCTGTCCAACATCTTGCCGCGTCACAAGGCGGTCGACTTCGGGCTCGTCAACCGGGTCCTGACCAAGAAGGATATCTCCCACGTCATCGACGTGGTCTACCGTCATTGCGGCCAGAAGGAGACGGTGCTGTTCGCCGACCGCATGATGGGGATCGGCTTCCGCCAAGCCTGTCGGGCGGGCATTTCCTTCGGTAAGGACGACATGGTCATTCCCAAGGCCAAGGAACGGCTGGTTCACGAAACCGAGGAGAAGGTCAAGGAATACGAGCAGCAGTACCAGGATGGCCTGATCACCCAGGGCGAGAAGTACAACAAGGTGGTCGACGCCTGGTCGCAATGCACCGATCGCGTCGCCGAGGAGATGATGCGCGGCATTTCGCGTCCTCATGCCGACGCCGCCGGCGAGCCCGAGATGGTCAACTCGATCTACATGATGGCCGAATCCGGCGCTCGGGGCTCGGCCGCGCAGATGAAACAGCTCGCCGGCATGCGCGGGCTGATGGCCAAGCCCTCGGGCGAGATCATCGAGACCCCGATCATCTCTAACTTCAAGGAAGGGCTGACCGTGCTCGAGTACTTCAACTCGACCCACGGCGCTCGCAAGGGGCTGGCCGACACCGCGCTCAAGACCGCCAACTCGGGCTATCTCACCCGGCGTCTGGTCGACGTCGCTCAGGATTGCACAATCACCTGCGAGGACTGCGGCACCGAGAACGGCCTGACCGTGCAATCGGTGATCGAGGGGGGCGAGATCATCGCGCCCTTGTCGGAACGGATCCTCGGCCGCTGCGCGGCGGTCGACGTGGTCGAGGCGATCGGCGGCAAGGTCGTGGTCAAGGCCGGCGAGATGATCGACGAGAAGGCGGTCGAGCGGATCGAGATCGCCGGTATCGACGAGATCATGATTCGCTCGGTGCTGACCTGCGAGGCCGGTTTGGGCGTCTGCAGCCGCTGCTATGGCCGCGATCTGGCGCGCGGCACCACGGTCAACAACGGCGAGGCGGTGGGCGTGGTCGCGGCCCAGTCGATCGGCGAGCCCGGCACCCAGCTCACCATGCGCACCTTCCACATCGGCGGCACCGCCCAGCGCGGCGCCGAGCAATCGAGCATCGAGGCGGTGGCCGACGCCACGGTCTTGATCCGCAACCGCAACGTGGTCGCCGACAGCAGTGGGCGCCTGGTCGTCATGGGGCGCAATTGCGAGATCGCGCTGCTCGACGCCGCCGGTCGCGAGCGCGCCCGGCACCGGGTCGTCTACGGCACCCGTCTGCTGATCGACGACGGCGACAAGATCAAGAAGGGTGACCGCATCGCCGAGTGGGACCCCTATACCCTGCCGATCATCACCGAAAGCGAGGGCATCGCGAATTACGTCGATATGCTCGAGGGGGTCTCGATCCGGGAGGTCCTCGACGAGGCCACAGGCATCTCGAACAAGGTGGTGATCGACTGGAAGCAGCAGCCCCGGGGCGCCGATCTGCGCCCCCGGATCACCTTGCGCGACGAGAACGGCGAGGTGGTGCGCCTGCCCAACGATCTCGAGGCGCGCTACTTCATGTCGGTCGACGCCATCCTCAGCGTCGAGGACGGCTCCCGGGTTCATGCCGGCGACGTGCTCGCTCGGATCCCGCGCGAGACCTCGAAAACCCGCGACATCACCGGCGGTCTGCCGCGGGTGGCCGAGCTGTTCGAGGCGCGCAAGCCCAAGGACCACGCGATCATCGCCGACGCCACCGGGCGGGTCGTCTTCGGCAAGGACTACAAGAACAAGCGCCGGGTGATCATCGAGCCCGAGGACGAGAGCCTGGAGCAGGTCGAGTATCTGATCCCCAAGGGCAAGCATCTCGCCATCCATGAGGGCGACCGCATTGAGCGCGGCGAACTTTTGATGGACGGCAACCCGGTTCCGCACGACATCCTGCGGGTGCTCGGGGTCGAGGCGCTGGCCAACTATCTGGTCGACGAAATCCAGGAGGTCTATCGCCTCCAGGGCGTCAAGATCAACGATAAGCACATCGAGGTGATCTGTCGCCAGATGCTGCAAAAGGTGGAGATCACCGACCCCGGTGAAACCACCTATCTGATCGGCGAACTGGTCGATCGCCACGAGTTCGAGGCGATCAACGCCAAGACGGCCGAGGAGGGCCGCCGCCCGGCCAAGGTGAGCCCGGTGCTGCAAGGCATCACCAAGGCCTCGCTCCAGACCGGCTCGTTCATCTCGGCGGCGTCGTTCCAGGAGACCACCCGGGTGCTCACCGAGGCCGCCGTCGCTGGCCGCGTCGATGGCCTCATCGGTCTCAAGGAGAACGTCATCGTCGGGCGCCTGATCCCGGCCGGGACCGGACGCCAGATGTCGCGCTACAAGGAGATCGCCGCGGACCGCGATCGCGAACTCGCCCTGGCCGCCGAAGCCGAAGCCGAGGCCGAGGCGGCGGCCGCCGAAAGCGCCATTCCGGCGCCCGACGAGGGTGGCGACGACCAGGGGCAGGCGCAAATCGCCTGACCGTTACGGAGCCCCGCGAACGGTGCCGTTCGGCCGGTCGCGGGGACGCCGCGAGAGGCCCGCCGGAACCGTTGGGCTGGCTGAAATCCGGGCCGTGATCAGGGCCCGGAGATGCGCCTGAATCGCCTTGACGGGGTGAGGGCGCGTGACTAGTATGCCGCCCTCTCTCCGAGAGGCGCTGGTGGTGGAACCGCGCGTTCCAGACGCAGCGTCGCGCAGAGGCGTAATTCGAGGGTTTTGTTGCCGCCGGGGCGGGTTTGGTGCCCCGAATGGGAGCAAACGAGCTTTGCTGTGCCCGGATTGTCTCATGACAACGCCGGGCGCGTTTTTTGCGAAAAGGACGTCGTTGATGCCGACGATCAATCAGTTGATCCGCAAGCCGCGCCAGCGCCAGATCTCGCGTAACAAGGTCCCGGCGATGCAGGCCTGCCCACAGAAGCGCGGTGTCTGCACGCGCGTCTACACGACCACGCCGAAGAAGCCGAACTCGGCCCTGCGCAAGGTTGCTCGCGTGCGCCTGACCAATGGCTTCGAGGTCACCAGCTATATCCCCGGCGAAGGGCATAACCTGCAGGAGCATTCGGTGGTGATGATCCGCGGCGGTCGCGTCAAGGACCTGCCCGGCGTTCGCTACCACGTGATCCGCGGCACCCTCGACACGCTCGGTGTCAAGGACCGTCGCCAACGGCGCTCGAAATACGGCGCCAAGCGGCCGAAATAGGAGCGCCCAGATGTCACGCCGTCGCGCCGCCGAGAAACGAGACGTTCTCCCCGATCCCAAATACGGGGACGTCGTCGTCGGCAAATTCATGAATTCGTTGATGCTGGCCGGTAAGAAATCGACCGCCGAGGGCATTCTCTATGGTGCCTTCGATCGCATCGAGGCGCGCGCCAAGCAGGACCCGGTCAAGGTCTTCCACGAGGCGCTGGAAAACGTCAAGCCGACGGTCGAGGTACGCTCGCGACGGGTCGGCGGCGCCACCTATCAGGTGCCGGTCGAGGTTCGCCCCGACCGCCGTCAGGCCCTGGCCATCCGCTGGATCATCGGCATCAGCCGCAAGCGCGGCGAGAACACCATGACCGAGCGGCTCGCCGGAGAATTGATGGACGCCGCCAACAGCCGAGGCGCGGCGGTCAAGAAGCGCGAAGACACGCATCGCATGGCGGAGGCCAACAAGGCGTTCTCGCACTACCGCTGGTAGTCGCGACGCTCGTTCCGGGGTTTCCGAAGATGGCAAGAACCACACCGCTCGACCGCTACCGAAACATCGGCATCATGGCCCATATCGATGCCGGCAAGACGACGACCACCGAGCGCATCCTTTATTACACCGGCCGCTCCTACAAGCTGGGCGAGGTGCACGAGGGCACCGCGACCATGGACTGGATGGAGCAGGAGCAGGAGCGCGGCATTACCATCACCTCGGCCGCCACCACCTGTTTCTGGAATGATCATCGCATCAATATCATCGACACCCCCGGCCACGTCGATTTCACGATCGAGGTCGAACGCTCGCTGCGGGTGCTCGACGGCGCCGTGGCGGTGTTCGATTCGGTGGCCGGCGTCGAGCCCCAGTCGGAGACCGTGTGGCGCCAGGCCGATCGCTACCAGGTGCCGCGCATCTGCTTCGTCAACAAGATGGATCGCGTCGGCGCCAACTTCTTCCGCACCGTCGAGATGATCGTCGACCGCTTGGGCGCGACCCCACTGGTGACCCAGCTCCCGATCGGCACCGAGGCCGATTTCGCCGGCGTGGTCGACCTGATCACCATGAAGGCGGTAATCTGGGAGGACGAGGATCTCGGCGCCGAGTACCACGAGACCGATATTCCCGAAGACCTCGCGGCGTTGGCGGCGGACTACCATTCGCGCCTGGTCGAGGCCGTGGTCGAGGTCGACGACGACGTGCTCGAGGCTTATCTCGGCGGCGAGGAACCTAGCGCCGAA
>Ga0114931_10006566_pt1 | contig 14294 bp, 13 predicted proteins | sample 2SBtaG_FD_89579 | JGI IMG/M metagenome (GOLD analysis project Ga0114931, IMG submission 89579) | Deep subsurface microbial communities from Kolumbo volcano to uncover new lineages of life (NeLLi) - 2SBTROV14_V59a metaG | ecosystem: Environmental > Aquatic > Marine > Volcanic | place: Kolumbo...
GCGATATCCAGACCGATCGTGGCAATCTTCATGTGGACGGCTCCTTCCCGTTGGTTGGCCCATAACAGCGCCACCATGGCACAGCACGATGCCGCTGGGTCGGGGGCCGTCCACCCCATCAATGCAAATACACCAAGCTCAGCCCCCGGGGTCGAGAAAGCCGTAGCGGCTGGTCGGCGGGCCGCCGGCGTCGGTCATGCGGGCGCGCGAGAAGATCGCGGCCTTGAGCCGGGTGGCGTCCCAGCTCGGGTTGCGGGCGAGCAGCCGGGCGGCGAGCGCGCCGAGGCGCGGAACCGCGAAGCTCGATCCCGAGGCGCGCGCCGGCCGCCCGGCGAAGTCGATCACGGCGATCCCCTCGCCCGGCACCAGGAGATCGACCGTCCGGCTCCCCCAGTTCGAGCCCGGCGCCGGCGCGCCCAGCGGATCGGCCGAGCCGACGGCGATCATGTTGTCGAGGTTGAAGGCCGCCGGGTAGACCGGCCGGCGGTCGAGGTCGCGGCCGTCGTTCCCGGCCGAGACGATGAACAGAACATCGGGGTGCGTCTTCACGGCGGCGACGAAGTCGGCCCAGGGCTCGGCCCGGTTCGAGCCCATGGCCATGACGACGATGCGCGCTCCCTTGGCCGCCGCGTCGTCGATCAGCGCCCGCCAGCGGGTCGGATCGGGGCGCGGGTAGCGGTAGGGGATCAGCCGGATCGCGCCGCCCTCGCGCAACAGGACGCTCGCCACCCGGGTGCCGTGGCGCTGGGGGAAGAAGGGCGAGCGCGCCGGGTTGGCGTCGAACGGGCGCGGGTCCATGTCCCAGTAGTCGTAGCCCAGGATCGCGCCCCCGGCGTCGCGGGCGAGCGCCCGGGCGATCGCGGGCAGGCGGTAGTTGACGCCCGAATCGATCAGCGCGACGGTCACGCCCCCGGGATCGGTTCCCGCCGGCACCGGCGGGTCGATCGGCGCGCGTCGGTCGGTCTCGGCAAGCAGGGCGTCGAGCTCGACGATCGCCTCGGCCCGGCCGTCGTCGCCATAGACCATGCGCCGCGCGACGCGAACCGCGCAGTCGGGACCGGCGAGGGCGACCGTGTCGGGACGCGGGCCGCCGCTCGTGGCGCGGTCGTATTGCGCCTCGATCCGGCGCATGGCCCCGGCGATCGCGATCCGCGTCACCGTGAGCCGGCCGCCTGCGGCCAGCGCGAATCGCCGCCGCCAGCCGAAGTCCACCCCGTTCATCGTCAGCGGCCGCGCCGTCTCGACCTCGGCCCCGCCGGAGAGCGCCTTGGCCATGGCGCCCGCGTCGCCGCTCGCGTCCTCGCAGGCGAGCGCGATGGCGCGCAGGATCATCCCGGCGATCTCCCCGGCCTCCTCGCCCCGGGCCGGAGCGGCGAGCGGCCCAAGCGCGACGGTGAGCGCGGCGGCGAGCGCGAAGGCCAGGGCGGCGACGGTTCGGATCATGGGCGAAGTATGCCGCCTCTCGTTCGCCGCGCCCAGCGAATCCCGCCCTGGTCGGCGCACGCGCGCTGGGTTAGTTTCCGCGCCGGAGGGAGACCATGGCCGCCGATACCCGACCCGCCCGCGCCGATTGGCGCGATCTCGCCGTTCGCGCGTTGCGCCTCTTGCCGCCCGAGACCGCGCATCATCTGGCGCTGCGCGCGCTCGCCGCCGGGATCGGCCTTGGCGCGCGCCGTCCGGCGCCCGACAGCCTGCGGATTTCCCTGTTCGGGCGTGACTTTCCCAACCCGGTCGGGCTGGCCGCCGGCTTCGACAAGGACGCCGAGGCGGTCGCGGGCGCGCTCGCGCTCGGCTTCGGCTTCGTCGAGATCGGCACCGTCACCCCGCGCCCCCAGGCCGGCAACCCGCGTCCGCGCCTGTTCCGTCTGCCCGGGTGCGAGGCGCTCATCAACCGCATGGGCTTCAACGGCGCGGGTCTCGACGTGGTGGCCGCCCGGCTTGGCCGACGCCGCGGGCGCGGCGGCATCGTCGGCGCCAATATCGGTAAGAACCGCGAGAGCGAGGACGCGGTCGCCGACTACGTCGCCGGACTCGCCGCGCTCCACGACCGGGTCGATTATCTCGCGATCAACGTCTCCTCGCCCAACACGCCGGGTCTGCGCGGGCTTCAGGACCGCGACGCGCTCGCCCGGCTGATCGGCGCGCTGATGGAGGCGCGCGCGCGCCTGACGCCGACCGGCGCGCGGGCGGTGCCGCTGCTCGTCAAGGTCGCGCCCGACCTCGGCGCGCGCGCGCGCGCCGATATCGCGCGGGTGGCGCTCGATTCGGGGCTCGACGGGCTGATCGTCGGCAACACGACGCTCGCGCGCGACGGCGTCGCGGGGCGCCACGCGAACGAGGCCGGCGGGCTCAGCGGGCGGCCCCTATTCGCGCGCTCAACCGAGATGCTCGCCGATTTCCGCCGCCTGACGGGGGGGCGCTTGCCACTGGTCTGGGTCGGCGGGATTTCGAGCGCCGCCGACGCCTACGCCAAGATCCGCGCCGGCGCGTCGCTGGTTCAGCTCTATACCGCGCTCGTCTACCGGGGGCCGGGGCTGGTGGGCGAAATCGTCGACGGCCTCGCCCGGCTGCTCGCCGCCGACGGCTTTTCGCGGATCGCCGATGCGGTCGGCGCCGACGTGGAATAGGCGGCGCGCCGCCCATCTAGATTTCGTTAACCTTCTTTCAAGCGGTTTGCGCGAGGCTCTGGGCGTCGGTGATTGATTCCGGTCCAAATGCCAGCTTTCACGCAAGGCCTCGTCGCGTTCGCCTATCTCGCTCTCGCGGGGGGCGCGGTTTTCGCGCTCGCCAACTGGGGCGGCGAGATTGGCGCGCCCTATTCGGCGGCGGTCGGCGCGGCGATCGCGCTCGCCGGCGCCTTGATCCACGGCGCGCTCACGCGTTCGCGTCGCGACCGCTTGCTTGGCGAAATGCTGCGGGCGCTGCACCGCTCCCAAGCGTCGATCGCCGAGGGCGTGACGGTTCTGCGCGAGGAGCTGCGCGATCTCGCCACCTTGGTCGACGAGACCCACGCCAATTTGCCCGGGCGCGGCTATGGCGAGCTCGCCGCCGAGATGCGGGTGCTCGAAACGTTGCTCCGCCAGGCGGCGCCCGAGGAGGCGACTCCCTTCGAGCGCCGGCGCGCGCCGCGCGCGGTCACCGGCCCATCGGCCCCGCCGCGCGACGTCGGCGACGACGACGAGGTGCTCGACCTCATCCACGACTCCCTCGAGCACAGCCGCATCGACGTCTATCTCCAGCCCGTGGTCAGCCTGCCCCAGCGCAAGCCGACCTTCTACGAGACCTTCTCGCGCCTGCGCTCGTCCGAGGGTGCCGAGATCGAGCCCGCCAAGTACCTCGCCGTCGCCGAGCGCACCGGGCTGATCACCGCGATCGACAACAATCTCCTGTTCCGCTGCGTTCAGCTCGTTCGCCGCACCCAGCGACGCAACCTCAAGCTCGGCTTCTTCTGCAACATCTCGCCGCATACCCTGCGCGACACCTCGTTCTTCCCCGAGTTCATCGACTTCATGGAGCGCAACGAGCGGCTCGCGCCGAGCCTGGTGTTCGAGTTCGCCCAGACCGACTTCGCGAGCCACGACGGCGGCGTGCGCGCCAATCTCGGCCGTCTCGCCGACATGGGCTTCCGCTTCTCGATCGACCAGATCGAGACCCTCGACCTCGACGTCGGCGAGCTGGTCGACCGCCAGGTCTCCTTTCTCAAGGTCGAGGCCGACGCGCTCCTCGCCCGGCTGGTCGACGGCGGGCTCGACGTCCACCGCCTGCTGCGGATGCTCGACCGCGCCGGGATCTATCTCATCGTCGAGAAGATCGAGAGCGAGGCCCAGGTGGTCGAGCTGCTCGACTACGGCATCGACTTCGGCCAGGGCTACCTGTTCGGCGCCCCGCGCCTGAGCCGCGAGGGCGAATAACGCCAGTTCGCCGCCCGCCCCTCCGACCCTCATGGTTCGACAGGCCCGGGCGCGCGGTCGCTGGCCTTTCGCGGTCGCTGGCCTTTGTTGTATCCGCCGGGCCCGCGCGGGCGACCTCGTCCGATTCCGGCTTTCCCCGGCGCCCGCGGCGTGGCACAAGGGCCGGCGTCACTCGCAAGCCCGGGAGAGGCCGTGAGCATTCCCATCGTTCCCGGCGTGGCGGCGCTGGCCGCCGACTACGACGCCTTCCTGGTCGATCTCTGGGGCGTGGTCCACGACGGGATCGCGCCCTACGCGGGCGTGACCGACTGTCTCGCGCGGCTGCGCGCGGCGGGCAAGCGCGTGGTGCTGCTGTCGAACGCGCCGCGGCGCTCGGCCCATGCGGCGGCGGCGCTCGCGCGGATGGGGATCGAGCGGGCGCGTTACGACGCCATCGTGACCTCGGGCGACGCGACCCGGGCGGCGCTCGCGGCGCGCGCCGATCCCTGGTGCGCGGCGCTCGGCCGGAATTACTTCTATATCGGCAAGGCGATGGACGCCGATCTTCTCGCCGGTCTCGACTATGTCCGCGCGGACGACATCGCGGCCGCCGATTTCCTGCTCGTCACCGGGCTCGAAACCGATATCGACCCGCCCCGGACGCGGGTCGCCGATTACGACGCCCTGCTCGCCGCCGCCGCCGCGCGCGGCCAGCCCATGGCCTGCGCCAACCCCGATCTCGCCGTGATCCGGGGCGGCGCGCGCGAGCCCTGCGCCGGCGCGCTCGCCGCCCGCTACGCCGCGCTCGGCGGCGACGTGCGCTATGAGGGCAAGCCCCATGCCGGGGTTTACGACTTTTGTTTCGCGACGCTCGGCGGCATTGCGCGCGACCGCGTGCTGGCGGTCGGCGACGGGCTCGCGACCGACATCGCGGGCGCCCGGGCGGCGGGCCTCGATTCGCTCCTGATCACCGGCGGCCTGCTCGCCGAGGCCTGGGGGGTCGCGCGCGAGGCGCCTCCCGACCCCGCCCACCTCGAAGCCGCCTGCGCCACCACCGCCCCCGACTTCGCCGCCGCCGCCTTCGTGTGGTAGCGGCCCTGGTCGGGGCGTCTGGTGGGGCGTCTGGTCGGGGGCCGCGTTGACGGCCGCCCTGGGCGCGGTCATACTTTCCTTTCGCACTTGCGAGATGACAACCGGGAGGGAGGCGGGATGGCGCGACCGCCCAAGGACATGACGCCCGAGGATGCGGCCGGGTTTTCGACCCCGACGCTCGACGACTGGACGGCGCTCGCGCGGCGCGAGCTCAAGGGCGAGGACCCCGAGACCCTGACCTGGGAGACCCCCGAGGGGATCGCGGTCAAGCCGCTGTATACGGCGGCCGATCTCGAGGATATCGAGCATCTCGGCGGTCTGCCGGGGATCGCGCCCTTCCTGCGCGGGCCGCGCGCGACCATGTACGCGAACCGCCCCTGGACGATCCGCCAGTACGCCGGCTTCTCGACCGCCGAGGAGAGCAACGCCTTCTACCGCAAGGCGCTCGCGGGCGGTCAGCGAGGGCTTTCGGTGGCCTTCGACCTCGCGACCCACCGGGGCTACGATTCCGACCATCCGCTCGCCATCGCCGACGTCGGCATGGCCGGGGTCGCGATCGATTCGGTCGAGGACATGAAGCTGCTGTTCGACGGCATCCCCCTCGACCGCATGAGCGTCTCGATGACCATGAACGGCGCGGTGCTGCCGGTGCTCGCGGGCTTCATCGTCGCCGCCGAGGAGCAGGGCGTGGGCCCCGAGAACCTCTCGGGCACGATCCAGAACGACATTCTCAAGGAGTTCATGGTCCGCAACACCTTCATCTACCCGCCGCGCCCAAGCATGCGGATCGTCGCCGACATCATCGCCTACACGGCCGAGAACATGCCGCGCTTCAACTCGATCTCGATCTCGGGCTATCACATGCAGGAGGCCGGAGCGACGGCGGTACAGGAGCTCGCCTTCACGCTCGCCGACGGGCTCGAATACGTGCGCGCGGCGCTGAGGCGCGGGCTCGACATCGACGCCTTCGCGCCGAGGCTCTCGTTCTTCTTCTGCATCGGCATGAACTTCTTCATGGAGATCGCCAAGCTGCGCGCGGCGAGGCTTCTCTGGGCGCGGCTGATGCGCCCCTTCGCGCCCAAGAACCCGATGTCGATGGCGCTGCGGACGCACTGCCAGACCTCGGGCGTCTCGCTGACCGAGCAGGACCCCTACAACAACATCGTGCGCACCGCCTACGAGGCGCTCGCCGCGGTCCTCGGCGGCACCCAGAGCCTGCACACCAACGCCTTCGACGAGGCGCTCGCGCTGCCATCCGACGCCGCGGCGCGGGTCGCGCGCAACACCCAGCTCATCCTCGCCGAGGAGACCGGCCTGCGCCACGTGGTCGACCCGCTCGCCGGGAGCTACTACGTCGAGCGCCTGACCGCGAGCGTCGCCGCCGAGGCCTGGAAGCTGATCGAGGAGGTCGAAGCGCTCGGCGGCATGACCAAGGCGCTCGAAACCGGCATGCCCAAGCTGCGGATCGAGGAAAGCGCCGCCCGTCGCCAGGCGCGCATCGACCGGGGCGAGGAGGTGATCGTCGGCGTCAACCGCTACCGCGCCGACGCGGAGGCGCCGATCGCGCTTCGCAGCATCGACAACCGCGCGGTGCGCGAGGCCCAGCTTGCCCGGCTCGCGAAGCTGCGCGCCACGCGCGATGGCGCGGCCTGCGACGCGGCGCTCGCGGCGCTGACCGAAGCCGGGCGATCGGGCGAGGGCAACCTGCTCGCGCTCGCGATCGAGGCGATGCGGGCGCGGGCGACGCTCGGCGAGGTTTCGGCGGCGCTCGAGGCCGTCTTCGGGCGCTATCGGCCCGAATCGCGGGCCATCTCGGGGGTTTATGGCGCGGCGCTCGCCGAGGACGACGACTTCCGCCGCCTGCGCGCCGAGATCGAGGCCTTCGCCGCCGACGAGGGCCGCCGCCCGCGCATGCTGGTGGTCAAGCTCGGCCAGGACGGCCACGACCGGGGCGCCAAGGTGATCGCCTCGGCCTTCGCCGATATCGGCTTCGACGTCGATCTCGGTCCCCTGTTCCAGACTCCCGGCGAGGCCGCCCGCCAGGCGATCGAGAACGACGTTCACGTGGTCGGGATCTCGACCCAGGCGGGCGCGCACCGCAATCTGGTGCCCGATCTGGTCGCCGCGCTGCGCGAGGCCGGGGGCGAGGATATCCTGGTGATCTGCGGCGGCGTGATCCCGCCCCAGGACCACGCGGCGTTGCGCGAGGCCGGGGTCGCCGCGATCTTCGGCCCGGGCACCAACATTCCGGCGGCGGCCGGCGAGATCCTGGGCATCCTCGCCAAGCGGCGGGCGGCGGCCTAGGCGCCGCGCGCGGCGTGGCGCATCGCCGCCTTGCGCGCGAGATGCGCCGCGAGCAGGCCGGGAGGCATGCGCAGCCAGTGGGAGCGCGTGTAAAGCAGAAGGCGCGCCGCCGCCCGCCCGCGCGTCTCGCGTGCGTGCGACTCGGGCAGCAGCGCGGCGGGGATCAGCCGGTCCATGAGCGCGCCGAGCGGCGGCGGCGGCGCGAAGGCCTCGGCCCCGGCGACGACCGCGGCCGGCACCGGGGTCGCGAGCAGGCGGCGCGCATGGCGTAGCGCATAGTAGAGCGGCCGGCCGAGGTCGAGGCGGCGCGCGCGGGCGATGAGCCCGGGCCAGAAGGCGGGATCGCGGTCGAAGGCGCGCATCATGCCGTCGAGATCGACCAGATCGCGCAGCGCGAAGGCGAGATCGCCGTCGTGGAACAGATGCGCCGCCGCGTGCAGCAGCATGTCGGCGGGTGCGAGCAGGCGGAAGGGCGCGACCGGCGCGGGACGCGACGCGGCGATCAGCGCCGCCGGGTCGGGCTTGAGGCGGCTGGTCGGCGGCAGGATGGTGTGGTGCACGTCGACCACCGTCTCGCGCTCGCCATGGCGAAGCGGCGGCAGCTCGTGCATCCATCGGCGGTAGTAGCGCTGATCGTAGGGGTCGAGCTTGGCGTGCTCCCAGCCGTGGCGGCGAAGCGCCCGCTCGGCCTCGGCGATCCTCTCCCGGGGGACCAGGATGTCGACGTCGCTGACCAGGCGTCCGTCGGCGAACGGCAGGCCGGCGGCGACATAGGCCGCGCCCTTGAGCAGGACCACCGGGGCGTCGAGCCCCGCGAGCGCGCGGGCGATGCGGTTCATCTCCCAGCGGATCATGCGCCGGTGATCGGCGGCCAGCACGCGGGCGCCGACGAGGTTCGCCCGGACCCGCTCGGGCAGGCGCTCGAACACGCCCGCGTCGCGCGCGAGCGCGTCGAGCCGGGCGACGAGATTGGTCCGCCGCGCGCGCCGCAGCAGCGCGTCCCAGGCGGGAAGGTCGAGTTCAACGAGGGTCTCGGCCCGGGCGAGGACGGCGAGCAGCGGGTCGGTCATCGCGCTTCCCCGTCCACCAACCGATCGAGGGCGGCGACCGCGTCCTCGAGGTCCGCGTAGCCGAGATCGAGGCAGTCGCAGGCGTCGATCATCCGGCACACCGCCTCGAACCCGGCGGCGCCGTGGAAATGGTAGTTGAAGGCGTTGTCGGCGAGGCGGAAGAAGGCCCGCCCCCCGGGCACCGGCGCGAGCGCCGCGACGCCGTCGTCGGCGCGGTTGGGGAACACGATCCAGCCGGCGCGCGCGGGCTCGTCGGCGCGGCGCACGCTCGCGGCCGGCGCGCGCATATGGGCGACCCTGCCCTTGTGGGTATCGTCCGAGGTTGGGCCGAGCACCGCGCCGGCGACGAGGCGTCGGATCCGCTCGATCGAATCGTTCTTGAGCGCGATCGGCCGCGCGATCGGCCAAAGCCGCCCGTCGTCGGGCGAGATCACCGCGAACTCGTCCGAGAACAACCGCCAGCCGCGCCCGACGAGCGCCGCGCAGAGCGTCGACTTCCCCGCGCCCGGCCGCCCCGTCATCACGAGCGCGCGCCCCTTCCGCTCGACCACCGCCGCGTGGATCAGCAGGTATTGATGGGAGAAAGTGTAAAGGCACCAGTTGATGGCCCATTCGAGCATCGGCAATGCGATGCCGCGCGCCACCGGGGCGAAGCGGCGCTCGCCGTCGATCAGGAATTCGATCTTGCCGCGTCCCAGCCGCCGCGCGGTGACGTCGAAGTCGGCGAAGCCACTCGAATCGACCGGGAAATCGGCATAGAGCAGCCGCAGCGACGCGGCGAGCTCGTCGAGCGGTAGGCGCAGCCGGGTGACGAAGGGTCCGGTGCGAACCGCGATCCCGTCGCCGGCGAGACGACGGGCGAGCGTTTCGCGCGACAGCGCGCCGACGGTGGCGCGGGCCTCGGTCACGGGGCCGCCGGGTTGGGGACGGTCGGGTCGGCGAGACCTTGGCGGTCGAACTCGGCGAGCACCGCGTCGAGCCGCTCGGCCAGCGCCGCCGCGTCGCCGAGGTCGAAGCGCCCGGCCAGACGCGCGGCGAGCGCGTCGCGGGACGCGGGCGCGTGCTCGATCTCCTCGAGAACCAGCGCCGAAAAACCGTCGAGAAGATGGGTTTGGCCGGAAAAGGCATTGAAGACGACGATCTCGTCGTCGAAGACCTTCCAGCTCAGGCGAACGCCGTCGGGACGCCGCCAGACGGTCTCCCCCGGCCGGGGCGCGCCGCGCCGTGCTTCCCCGTCGCTATCGCGTTCTCTGCGATCCGTCACGCTTTCTCAGCCGTGAGTCGAGGAAGGCGGCCTCCCGGCGTTTCGCCCCGCGCCGTCGTCGGCGGCCGTGTCGGGCAATTACCCGGTTCCCCCGGTCATCATCGAGTCGCCCGTGTAGCCTGTCACCGTCGACATGCCCGCCGAGGCGGCGCGCGCCGGGCCACTCTTCAAGGTCAGAATCACGGGGGCGGCCGTCAGCGCCGCCTTGAGCACGTGGCGCCGCGCCGCGCGCGGTTCGGTCGCGCGCTCGTTCCCCCGAACGGTCGCTCGACCGCTTTCGCGATCGGACGATTTGCGCGAGTCTGTGTCCCCCACGGGATACTCCACGAATTAAGTTGGCTAAGACGAAATCACTACTGCACGTCAGGATAGCATCGAACGCGGTCGATTGCCAGCGGCGGAGAAAATGGAAAAGTTCCGGTGAAATCAAGCAACCCATTATGGTTAATGGAAATTATCGGATGATTTTGAAAAAGAAACCCGGGGTTGAGTCCTTTTGGCCGGGCAATCCCCGGGCGAGAGTCCGACCGCGTTCTACACGCTTCGGTCGGGGTTTCGTCCGCATCCGGACCCGCTTCGCCCCGGGGCCTGGCAAGGTTTCCGGTTGTCGTCCGCCGTCGCCGTTGTACGGTATCGCCATGACCGAAATCGCGGCGACGGCGGCATGGACGTGACGAAAAAAGCGGGGCCGGGCGGGACCGCCGGGCTCGCGCGCGCCGTCGTTGGCGGCGACCGCCGGGCGCTCGCGCGCGCGATCACGCTGATCGAATCGGCGCGCGCCGACCACCAGCGCGCGGCCGAGGCGCTGCTCGCCGCGCTCCTGCCCGAAACCGGCGGGGCGATGCGCATCGGCATCTCGGGCGCGCCGGGGGTCGGCAAGTCGACCTTCATCGAGGCGCTTGGGCTCTACCTCATCGAGCGCGGCCATCGGGTCGCGGTGCTCGCGGTCGACCCGTCGAGCCCCCGGGGCGGCGGCGCGTTGCTCGGCGACAAGACGCGCATGGCCGAGCTCGCCCGCCGGCCCGAGGCCTTCGTGCGCCCCTCGCCGGCGGCGGGCACGCTGGGCGGGGTGGCGCGACGCACGCGCGAGGCGATGCTCGCCTGCGAGGCGGCGGGCTTCGACGTCGCGATCGTCGAGACCGTCGGCGTCGGCCAGTCCGAGACCGCGGTCGCCGACATGGTCGACATGTTCCTGCTGCTGCTCGCGCCGGGGGCGGGCGACGAGCTTCAGGGCCTCAAGCGCGGGATCGTCGAGCTCGCCGATCTGATCGTCGTCAACAAGGCCGACGGCGATCTCGCCGACGCCGCCCGCCGGGCCGAGGGGGAGTATCGCGCCGCGCTCGGGCTTCTGCGCGCCCGTGACTCGGGCTGGACGCCCCGGGTGCTCCGTTGTTCGGCGCGGCGCGGCGTGGGAATCGAGGCGGTCTGGGAGGCGGTCGCGGCCTATCGCGCCGCGCTCGAGGCGGACGGCGCGATCGCGCGCCGCCGCGCCGAGCAGGCGCGCGCCTGGATGTGGACCGAGATCGACGCCGGCCTGGTGGCCGCCTTTCGCGCCCATCCCGAGGTCGCCGCCCGCGCCGCCGGGGTCGAGGACGCGGTCGCCCGGGGCGCGATCACCCCGCATGCCGCGGCGCGGATGTTGCTCGCCGTCTTTCTCGGGCGCGCGGCCCCAAGGGACGAGGCGAAGGACGAGGCGAAGGACGAGGCGGGGGGCGAGGACGGCGCGGGCACGGATTCGACTTGACGCCGCCGCGCCCGCACCCTACACATTCGGCCCTGCTCGCGGGTCCGCCCGCGGGTCCAGTCGCATGAGATCAAGTCGATACCAGGACGATAGAGGACGGAACCGATGGCCCGACGCTGCGAGTTGACCGGAAAGGGCGTGCTCACCGGCAATAACGTCAGCCACGCCCATAACAAGACCCGGCGGCGGTTCCTGCCCAATCTTCAGAAGATGTCGCTGATGAGCGAGGCCCTGGGCAAGACCGTGCGCCTGCGCCTCACGCCCCATGCCTTGCGAAGCGTCGATCGCAGCGGCGGCCTCGACGCCTTTCTCATGGCGGCCAGCGACGACCAGCTTTCGCTCGAGGCGCGGCGGATCAAGCGGCGCATCCGCAAGGTGCTCGCCAACGCCGGCTGAACCCCGCGGGGGCCGCGCTCCCGCCCGTCGGCCTCCCTATCGGAAAGACCCATGAGCGTTCGACCCATCACCGGGCTTTGGGTGCCGATCGCGGCCATGGTCGCGGTGGTCGTCGCGTCCAATATCGCGGTCCAGTTCCCGATCAACGATTGGCTGACCTGGGGCGCGTTCACCTATCCCTTCGCCTTCCTGATCACCGACCTCAGCAACCGCTCCTTCGGACCGGCGCGGGCGCGGCGCGTGGTTTACGTGGGCTTCGCGATCGGCGTCGCCGCCTCGGTCGCGGTCGCCGGTTGGCGCATCGGGCTGGCCTCGGGAACGGCGTTTCTCGCCGGCCAGCTTCTTGACGTCTGGGTGTTCGACCGGCTGCGGCGCGGGCGCTGGTGGCGCGCGCCGCTGGTCTCCTCGGCCATCGCCTCGGCGCTCGATACCGCCGTGTTCTTCTCGCTCGCCTTCGCCGCCACGGGGCTGCCCTGGACGAGCTGGGCGGCCGGCGACTACGGGGTCAAGATCGCGATGGCGCTCACGCTCCTCGGCCCCTATCGCGGGCTGATGGGCCTGTTCGCGCCACAGCTTTTGCGCGCGGGCCGAAACCCGGCCTGAGCGCCGCTTTCGGTCAGGCGGCGCCGCGTTGTCCCCGGTGGGACGGAGCGGACTCGTCGTCGAACAGCTCGACCAGCTTGTCGATCATCGCGCCGCCCAACTGCTCGGCATCGACGATGGTGACCGCGCGCCGATAATAGCGGGTGACGTCGTGGCCGATGCCGATGGCGGTGAGCTCGACCGGCGAGGTCTTCTCGATCCACTCGATGACGTCGCGCAGATGGCGTTCGAGATAGTTGCCGGCGTTGACCGAAAGGGTTGAATCGTCGACCGGCGCGCCGTCCGAGATGACCAGGAGAATACGCCGCTGCTCGGGCCGGCCGAGCAGGCGGTGATGCGCCCACAGAAGCGCCTCGCCGTCGATGTTCTCCTTGAGCAGCCCCTCGCGCAGCATCAGCCCGAGGCTGGTGCGCGTCCGCCGCCAGGGCTCGTCGGCGCCCTTGAAGACGATGTGGCGCAGGTCATTGAGCCGCCCGGGGGTGGCGGGCTTGCCGGCGGCGAGCCATTTCTCGCGCGACTGGCCGCCCTTCCAGGCCCGGGTCGTGAAGCCCAGCACCTCGACCTTGACGCCGCAGCGCTCGAGCGTGCGCACCAGGATATCGGCGCTGATCGCCGCGACCGCGATGGGGCGCCCGCGCATCGAGCCCGAGTTGTCGATCAGCAGCGTCACCACGGTATCGCGGAAATTACTTTCCTTCTCCTGCTTGTACGATAGAGGCGTCATCGGGTTGGCGACCACGCGGGCGAGCCGGGCGCTGTCGAGCAGCCCCTCGTCGAGGTCGAACTCCCAGGCCCTCGATTGCTTGGCGAGCAACCGGCGCTGGAGCCAGTTGGCGAGCTTGGCGGTCACCCCCTGGAGATGGTTGAGTTGGAGGTCGAGCTGCGCCCTGAGCCGCGCGAGCTCGCCCGGCTCGCACAGCTCGCGCGCCTCGATCACCTCGTCGAAGGCGGTGGTGAAGATTCGATAGGTGGGCTCGCGCGGGGTGTTGGGAAGCGCCCCGTCGGGCCGCCAGGGGCGGTCGGCGCGCCCGGCCTCGTCCGAGCCCGAGCCCGCGAGCTCCTCGTCGATCTCGCCGGCCTGGGCCGATTCGTCGGCGTCCTCGTCGTCCTACTCGTCGGCCGCGAAGCCTTCGAGCCCGGCGGCGTCGCCGCCCTCGCCCTCGGCGTCGCCCTCGCCACCCTGGGCCTCGCTGTCGTCGTTCATCTCGCGCGCCTCGGCCTCGTCGGCCTGGTCCGATTCGTCCTCCTCCTCGGCCATGTCGAGATCGGCCAGCAGGCGGCGCAGCGTGCGGGTGAACAGCGCCTGGTTCTCGGCGACGCGGTCGAGTTCGTCGAGCCGGCCGGCGGCCTTGCCGTCGACCCAGGGGCGGCAGATATCGACCATCCGCCGCGCGGCGTGGGGCGGCGGACGCCCGGTCAGGCGCTCGCGGACGATGAAGCCGATCGCCTCGTGCAGGGGCACGTCCTGAAACTCGGTGATTCGGTCGTAGCCGCGCAGGCGGCAGCGCTGGTCGAGCATGGCGTGGAGATTGCCCGCGACCCCCTTGAGCCGCCGGGCGCCCAGCGCCTCGACCCGCGACTGCTCGACCGCGTCGTAGATCGCCCGGGCGGCGTCGCCCGCCGGGCGCCGACGCGCGTGCAGCGCCGGGTCGTGATAGCGCCTTCTCAGCGCGAGCGCGTCGCCGGTGCCGCGCAGCCGCGCGATCTCCTTGGCGTCGAGGTCGCGGTCGGGCTGGGGCAGGGTGATCGACTGGTCGCCCTCGGCGATCGTCTCGCCGCCGAACTCGACCGTGAGGTCGCGCTCGCGCGCGATCGCGCGCACCGCCGCGGCGATGGCGCGCTTGAACGGCTCGGTCGGGTGCTCGCCGCTCGCCATGGGCCGGCGATCAGGCGGCGCCCGCCCGCGCCGCCGATTCGGGAAGCTCGACGCC
>Ga0114931_10006567_pt1 | contig 14293 bp, 15 predicted proteins | sample 2SBtaG_FD_89579 | JGI IMG/M metagenome (GOLD analysis project Ga0114931, IMG submission 89579) | Deep subsurface microbial communities from Kolumbo volcano to uncover new lineages of life (NeLLi) - 2SBTROV14_V59a metaG | ecosystem: Environmental > Aquatic > Marine > Volcanic | place: Kolumbo...
GCGACCGGCACGGGTTGAAATGACGGGGAGCGGCGTCGCCATGACCACTTTCGACAAGCGCAAGGACGAGGCCGAGGCGCGCTTCAAGCACGATCAGGACCTGACATTCAAGGCCACGGCCCGGCGCAACAAGCTGCTCGGCCTGTGGGCTGCCGAACAAATGGGCCGCGTCGGCAAATCAGCCGCTGATTACGCCAAGGACGTGGTGGTCTCCGATTTCGAGCGCGCCGGCGACGACGATGTCCTGCAAAAGGTGCGCAAGGACCTGACCGACGCCGGCATCGACGTCGGCGAACACCGGATCCGCAAGGAAATGGACCGCCTGATGGAGATCGCCCGGGCCGAGGTGCACGGCGAGTAGCGAATCGAGGCGCGCTGGCGTCTTAATGGCGGCCGAAGACGCGGTCGAAGATCGTATCCACGTGACGGGTGTGATGGGCCGGGTCGAATAGCGCCGCCAGGGCGTCGGGCGCCAGTCGCTCGGCGATCTCGGGATCGGCCGCGAGTCGGGCGCGGAAATCACCGCCTTGTTCCCCTCTCGCGCGCGCGCCCTCCCCGCCCACGCGGAGCGCCTCCCACGTCGTCATGGCGTTGCGCTGCACGGCGGCGTAGGCCGCCTCGCGCGACAGCCCGGCCTGGGTCAGCGCCAGCAGCACCCGTTGCGAATAGACCAGGCCGCCCAGGCGGTCGAGGTTGTGGCGCATGGCGTCGGCGTGGATCACCAAGCCGTCCATGACCGTGACCAGGCGGTGGAGGGCGAAATCGAGGGCGATGGTGGCGTCGGGCGCGATCACCCGCTCGACCGAGGAATGCGAGATATCGCGCTCGTGCCACAAGGCCACGTTTTCCAGGGCCGGCGTCACCGTCGCCCGCACCAGCCGGGCGATCCCGGTCAGGTTCTCGCTTAAGACCGGATTGCGCTTGTGCGGCATCGCCGACGAACCCTTCTGGCCGGGGGCGAAATACTCCTCGGCTTCACCGACCTCGCTGCGCTGGAGGTGGCGGATTTCGGTCGCCAACCGCTCGACCGAGGCGGCGACCACGCCGAGAGCGGCGAAGAAGGCGGCATGGCGGTCGCGCGGGATGATCTGGGTCGAGATCGGTTCGACCACCAAGCCGAGACGCTCGGCGACATGCGCCTCGACCCGGGGGTCGACGTTGGCGAAGGTGCCGACCGCGCCCGATATCGCGCAGGTCGCCACCTCCCAGCGGGCCGCTTCGAGCCGTGTCCGGCCGCGCGCGAACTCGGCATGAAACCCGGCCAGCTTGAGGCCGAAGGTGGTGGGCTCGGCGTGAATGCCGTGGCTGCGGCCGATGGTCAGCGTCGTCTTGTGCTCGAAGGCGCGGCGCTCGATTACCCGGGTCAGGGCCTCGATCTCGTCGAGCAGCATATCGGCGGCGCGGTTGAGCTGCACCGCGAGGCAGGTGTCGAGCACGTCCGACGAGGTCATGCCCTGATGAAGATAGCGCGCGTCCGCGCCGATATGCTCGGCGAGATAGGTCAGGAAGGCGATGACGTCGTGACGCACCTCGCGCTCGATGGCGTCGATGCGAGCGACGTCGATGTTGTCCACCGCCGGCCGGCCGCGCTCCCAGATCGCCTTGGCCGCCGCCTCGGGCACGGCGCCGAGCCTGGCCATGGCATCGCAGGCATGGGCCTCGATCTCGGACCAGATGCGATAGCGCGTCTCGGGCGCCCAAAGAGCGGCCATCTCGGGCCGCGAATAGCGTGGAATCATGCTTTCTCCCGCACAAGCTGGCGGGCCATAGATAGCACGGACGGGGGTCGAGCGGGCAAGCGCCCGTGATGCTCAGTCGGCGGCGGCGAGTTTCTTGACCGCCTTGGCGACCAGGGCGTTGATGTCGGAGACCAGTTTCTGACCGATGGCACCACCGTCGCCGGTGACCTTGGCCGCGATCACCGCCCGCATGGCGCCGCCGTGGGCGTCGATCACCTCGGGTCGGGTGGCGGCGGCCTCGCCGTGGGTCTCGATGAAGTCGCACAACGACGAGCCGATCTGGGTGATGAGCGGATAGCCGAAGGTCTTGCCCTGGGTCCGCATGTCGTGGCTGACCTGATAGACCCGCTTGAGCGCCTCGGCGCGTATCTCGCCCCTACTCGCCTTGATGGCGTCGAGCGCCGCGTAGAAGGCGGCCAGGTCCTCGTGCACGCTGGCGGTATAGTCGTCCTTCATCACCTCTAGCGCCGCCTCGGCGCGGGCGACGATATCGGACAATTCCGGGCCATCGCCTCGGCTCACCTTGTCGGCTAGGCGGCGCGGCGGCATGATCGTTTCGTGAGATCGCTGCTGGTTCATGGGCCTGGCCCCGCTCGCGTTCAGGCCGCGGGGCGCGGTTTTTGCCGCGGTTCGGGTCCGAAATAGTCGGGCCGCCTGACGAAAGGCCGGGGATGCTCGACCAGGGTCACGATGCGCTTATAAAGCGCGCCGATCGAAATCGGCTTGGTCAGCACCTCGTGGACGCCAACGTCGCGCGCCTGCAACACCAGATCCTTTTCGGCGTGGCCGGTGAGGAGAATGATCGGTAGAAAGGGATCGGGGCTTTTTTCCTCGTCGCGGATCGCCCGCACCAGTTCGATCCCGTTGATCGGCTCCATCATCCAATCGGTGATCATGATGTCGGGACGATAATCACGGATCCGCTCGATGGCGTCGATCGGATTGTCCACGGTGTTCACGTCGGTGATCCCCATCGCCTCGAGGACGGTGTGCACGATCTTGCGCATGTATTTGTTGTCCTCGACCACGAGGACGCTCAATCGCGACAGGTTGTAGCGGCTCATCTTTTCGTCCACTAACGCGAGATTTCAACGACTTAAGCACCGCCGTTATAGTCTCGACAGGGTGAAGATTTGGTTGCCACCGCGGTCGCGGCGAACTAGCCGGGTGGGTCGATGGGCCAGGGGTTGTCGTCGCGCCAGGGCGCGACCCGCTTGGGACCGTGGGAGGCGACCACCTCGTCGAGACGCCGCACGCGATCCATGTGACCGCCGAGGGCGGCGTAATCGCTCAGCGCCAGGGTGAACTCTATCGGCGCCACCAGGGCCGGGGTCGGCACGTAGCCGAAGGCGTTCTCGGGCATGCGGGTGACGTCGACCATGATCGTGATGCCGCCGCCCGGCCAGACATAAACCGGCGCCCCGCCGCAGGTGACCCGGGTCAGCATGTCGCGGACCGAGCGGGTCAGGCGGACCGGATTCTCGGTCACCCCGGCGCGCAGGCTGCCCCCGGCGCCGGCCATGAACAGGACCGAGGTCAAGGCCGGCTCGCAGTTCTCGCCGATCCGCTCGACCACCACGCGAAGCACCTCGGGCAGCGGTTCGGGCAGCGGCGCGAGGTCGTCGTCGAGCACGTAATAGGCGGCGTCCTCGCCGGTGGTCGAGACCATCAGCAGGCGCAAGCCGGGGCGCGCGGTCTTGGCATCGACGCGCTCGATGATCGCCAGGGGATCGTCGATATCGGTGCCGCCCCAGCCGCTGCCCGGATTGGCGACCTGGAAATAGCGCCCCGGGGTCGAGCGCCGCCCGCGCACGCGCACGCCCGACGGCGCCATGCCGAGAAAGCGCCCGGCTTGGTGCTCGGTGAGCACGCCGGTGATGTGATCGTCGACCACGATCACCTCGTCGACGTGTTCGTGCCATTGGCGCGCGAACATGCCGATGGTGGCCGAGCCGCAGCCGACCCGCATGCGCGCCTCCTCGACTCCGTCGATCACCGGTGGCTGGCCCGCCTGAACGGTCAGCCGCGCGCCGCCGTCGATCGTCAGCTCGACCGTTCCCTTGTTGCAGAGATCGAGCATCATCCGACACGTCACGGCGCCTTCCTTCTTGGAGCCACCGGTGAGGTGGCGCACGCCGCCCAACGCCAGCATCTGCGAGCCGTATTCGGCGGTGGTGACGTGGCCGACATGCTCGCCCTCGCAGCGCACCGACGCCGGTTCGGGACCGATGAAGCGGTCGGTGTCGATCTTCAGCTTGAGGCCGCAATAGCTGAAGATGCCCTCGGTAACCACGGTCACCATGTCGACGCCCTGGTGCTCGGTGGCGACGATGAAGGGCGCCGGCTTGTAATCGGGATAGGTGGTGCCGGCGCCGATACCGGTGACGAAGGTCGGCGCGCCGGGCACCAGCGCGCCGTCCCATTCGTTGGCCAGGAACGGCACCATCGCGTCCTCGTCGCCGGCCAGCTTCTGGGTCAGCACCACCGGGTCGGTTCGGGCCAGAACGCCCGCGACGTTGCCGTAGCGGTCGCAGGCCCCGGTCCGCCCTTCGCGAATCCGGCACAACACCGGGCAGGCGTCGCAAACCACGATCCCCTTGTCGCGGTCGGGCGCCTTCTTGTCTTTGTCGCTCTCAACCATGGCCACCGTTCCGGCGTCGGGCGAGGATCGCGGCGCGGACCCGGTCGGGGGTCGCCGGGACGCGGGTCAGGCGCACGCCGACGGCGTCGTGGATGGCGCCCAGGATCGCCGGTGCGGTCGGTACCAGGGCCGGCTCGCCGATGCCCTTGGCGCCGTAGGGTCCCAACGGCTCGGCGTCCTCGATCAGGATGGTCTCGATCTCGGGCACGTCGCCGATGGTCGGGATCAGATAGTCGTGCAGGTTCTCGGTGCGGCCGGGCAGATATTCCTCCAGCAGCGCGAGGCCCAGGCCCTGGGCGATGCCGCCGTGGATCTGGCCCTCGACCTGGGTCGGGTTGATGGCCCGGCCGACGTCGTGGGCGGCGATGACGCGGATCGGTTCGACCGTGCCGAGATCGCTGTCGACCGCGACCACCGCGATCTGCGCGGCGAAGCCATAACAGGCGTAGGGAACCCCCTGCCCGTCTTGATCGAGCGGCGTGGTCGGCGGGTCGAAGCGCCCCTCGCCGCTGAACACGTCGCCGTTGGCGTCGGCGGGCAGCCCGGCGAGGTCGATCACCCGCTCGGCCTCGCCGGCGCGGACCACCAGCCTTCCGTCGGCCAGCTCGATCGCCGCCTCGTCGCCGACATTGGCGTGTCGCAGGACGCGTTGGCGCAGATCGCGCCCGGCCAATTCGGCCGCCTTGCCCGAAACGAAGGTCTGGCGCGAGGCCGAGGTCTTGCCGGCGTCGGCGGTATGGTCGGTGTCGCCCATGATCAGGCGGAAGCGGTCGACCGCCACGCCGAGCGCGTCGGCGCAGATCTGGGTGAGGATAGTGTTCGACCCCTGGCCGATATCGACCGCGCCACAATAAAACGTGAGCGCGCCCTCGGCGTCGATGCCGACCCGCATGATCGAGGGATTGGTCATCGATGTATTGCCGATGCCGTACCACATGCAGCCGATGCCGACCCCCTGCCGGACCACGCCGCCGGCGGCGTTATGGGCGCGGGCGGCGGCGCGCGCCTCGGCCCAGCGCGGCGCCAAGGCGTCGAGGCAGTCGAGCAGGCCGGCGCTGGCCTCCAGCACCTGGCCGGTGGCGGTCGCGTCGCCGACCTCAAGCGCGTTGCGGCGGCGGAACTCGAGGGCGTCGATCCCCACCCGCTCGGCGAGCGCATCCATCAGCGCCTCGTGGGCGATCGCCGCCTGGGGCACGCCGAAGCCGCGAAAGGCGCCCGACGGCGGCGCGTTGGTGAACACCGCGCGGCTAGTCGCCAGCACCGCCGGCACGCGGTAGGGACCAGTGGCGTGGACCGGCACCCGGCCGGCCACCGTCGGCCCCCAGGAGGCATAGGCCCCGGTCTCGAAGTCACCGTGAAAGGCGTAGGCCGTCAGGCGTCCCTCGACGTCGCAGGCGGCGCGGGCGGTGATCCGCGACGGGTGGCGCTTGGTCGAGGCGGCCATCGATTCGGGCCGGCCATAGACCGCCCGCACCGGACGGTCGAGGCGCCAGGCGGCGATGGCGATCAGCGGCTGTAGGGAAACGTCGAGCTTGCCGCCGAAACCGCCGCCGCAGGCGGTGGGAACGATGCGGACCCGGTCGCGCGCGATCCCCAGCACATTGGCCACCTCGGCCAGGTCCATGTAGGGGGCCTGGGTCGTGGCCACGATCTCGATCCGATCGCCGACGCGCCGGGCATAACCGGCCTCGGGCTCGATATAGGCGTGCTCGACGAATCCAGTCTCGACCGCGATCTCGGCCCGCTGGGCGGCCGCGGCGAGGGCGGTCTCGACGTCGCCGCGCCGCACCCGCCCCCGGGTGAGCACGTTGCCGGCCTTGGTCGCGTGCAGTTGGGGCGCGCCCTCGGCCAGCGCCGCCGCCATGTCGGTGAGTGGCGCCAACGGCTCCCACGTCACCGCCGCGTCGGCGACCGCTTGGGCCGCGATCTCGGCGCTTGTCGCCACCACCGCCGCCACCGCCTCGCCGCGATAGCGCACTTCCCCGTCGGCCAGCACCGGCTGATCCTTGAGGTCGGGGTAGATGCCGAAGCCGTTGACGCCCGGGACGTCGGCGGCGGTCAGGATCGCCACCACGCCGGGATGGCGCGCCCGCCAGGCCGCCAGATCGCCGAGGCGGAAGCGCGCCCGGGCGTGGGGCGAGCGCAGCGCGCGCAGCCACAAGGCATCGTCGGGCGCGACGTCGTCGCCGAAGGCCTCGACGCCCCGGAGCTTGGTCTCGCCGTCGATCTTGGCGAGCCTGGCACCGACCGCCGCGCCGATGGCGGGCACGACCTCGGGGGTCTCGGCGAAGGCGTCGCGAACGGCGGCGACGATCTTGCGATAGCCGGTGCAGCGGCACAGCACGCCGCCGAGCGCGTCCATCACCGCCGCCTCGTCGGGACGCGGGTTCCGGGCCAGAAGCTCGGTCGCCGCCATCAGCATCCCCGGCGTGCAGATGCCGCATTGAGCGGCGCCGTGGCGATGGAAGGCGCGTTGCAGCGCGCTCAAGGTGGCGTCCTCGCTGGCCAGGCCCTCGACGGTGACCACCGTTCGCCCCGCGACCCGCCCCAGCGGCGTCATGCAGGCGCAGACCTGGTGGCCATCGAGCAGCACCGTGCAGGCGCCGCAATCGCCGGCGTCGCAGCCGACCTTGGTGCCGGTCAGGCCCAGATGTTCGCGCAAGACCGTGGTCAGGCGCTCGACCGGTCGCGCCGTTACCGTGACCATCGCGCCGTTGACGGTGAAGCGAAGGCTCTCGCCGGCGTCGATCATGAGCGGTCTCCCAGATCGGTCAACGCCCGGCGTAGCACGGTCACCGTGGCGTCCTGGCGATACGCGGCCGAACCGCGCACGTCGTCGATGGGCGTCAAGACGTCGAGATGGCTTGGCAGCACGGCCTCGGCGAGCGCGCCGTCGAGAGGCCGCCCGATCAGCGCCGCCTCGAGCCCGGGCAGTCGCCGGGCCACCGCCGAACAGGCACCCACCGCGACCCGCGCCGCCGTCACCCGGCCGTCGTCGCCGGCTTCGATAACCGCGCCGACCATGACGATCGAGATCACCAGATAGCGCCGCGCGCCGAGCTTGACGAAGGTGGCGCGGGCGGCGTCCCGGGGCTTGGGCACCAGGATCGCGGTCATCAATTCGTCGGGCGCGTGGTTGGTCGCGCGGTTGCCGGTCACGAAGTCGGCGATCGGCAGCCGTCGCCGGCCGCGCCGCGAAGCCAGCTCGACCTCGGCTTCGAGCGCCAGCAGATTGGGCATCCCGTCGGCCGCCGGCGAAGCGTTGCAGACGTTGCCGCAGAGCGTGCCCATGTTTTGCACCTGCTGGCCGCCGACCGCGCGCGCCGCCGCCCGCAGGCCATCGAAATGGGCCGGCAAGTCCGCCGCCACCAGATCGCTCCAGGTGACCAGCGCGCCGATGCGGTGATGGCCCTCGGCCTCGCTGATGGCGTCGAGCCCGGCGATGGCGGTGATGTCGAGCAGGTCGTCGTCGAGCGCCGCGCCGACCCGCGCCGGATAGAAATAGGTGCCGCCGGCGATCACCGCGAGCGGTTGCGCGGCGAGCGCGTCGAGCGCCTGGTCGAGATCGCGCGGCCGCAGATAGACACCCATTCTCCGTCTCCCCTTCAACCGATCTTGACCAAAAGTTCGAGCAGTTGGCGGCGTTCGCGTCCGCTCAAGGGCGACAGCACCCGCGCGCTGACCGCATGGCCCCGAGGACGCAGCGTCTCGGTCAACACCCGCCCCTCGGGGGTAGGTTCGAGAACCTTGCGGCGGCGGTCGACGGCATCGGCGCGGCGCTCGATCAAGCCGCGCCGGACGAGACGGCGGATCACCCCTTGGATGGTCGCCGGGTCCATCGCCGTCAGTCGCCCGAGGTGGTTCTGCGACAGCGCCCCGTGATCGGCGAGTTGGACCAGCGCCGCCCATTGCATCGGCGTCAGCCGGGAAGCGGCGAATTCGGCCTGAAAGATCGCGCTGGCGCGTTGATGGGCGCGGCGCAGCAGGAAGCCGACCTGATCGTCGAGCACATAGGCGTCCTGGCCGTCTGTCACGGGGCGGGGAACGGCGTTCACGAGCCTGCGCCCTGGCGATAAACGAAGGTGGCGGCGAAGCGGTCGAGGAGGTATTGCCCCGAGGTCACCGGCACTTCGTCGAAGGCCGTCAAGCCACCACGCCGAGGGGGCCGGGCCGCTGTCTCGTCACCCGTTTTCATGGTCGTTTCGCGGTCCCCGAAATTCATTTGTGTACATACTAATTTAGCGCCCCTCCTTGTCAAGGCGCCGGTACCCCGAGCCGGGCCGTTCACGCAGGGTTGACTTGCCATCGAGGAAGGGGCGGTCGAGGGTAACCACGATCATGATCCGCACGTCCCTCTCGGGAGACCGCGCCATGCGCCCCCTCATGACCCTTCTCCGTCCTTCGCTGCTCGCTCTCGCCCTGATCGGCAGCGGCGTCGCGCCGACGCTGGCATCGCCCGGCGACGACAAGGGCTGGAGCACCGAGTGGCCGCGAACCGATTTCGCCAAGACCTCGGTCGATCTCGATGAAATCCTCTCCGGCGGCCCGCCCAAGGACGGCATCCCGGCGATCGACGATCCCGCTTTCGAGCCGGTGGCCAAGGTCGATATCCCCGACCGCGAGCCGGTCATCGCCTTCGGGCTCGAGGGCGACATGCGCGCCTATCCGCTGCGCGTTCTGATGTGGCACGAGATCGTCAACGACGTCGTCGCCGGGGTGCCGGTGGCGGTCACCTTCTGCCCGCTATGCAACGCCGCCGTGGTCTTCGACCGGCGGGTCGACAGCCAAGTGCTGGACTTCGGCACCACCGGCAAGCTGCGCAACTCCGATCTGGTCATGTACGACCGCCAGACCGAAAGCTGGTGGCAACAGTTCCTCGGCGAGGCGATCGTCGGCGCGATGACCGGGACCAAGCTGCGCGTCTTGCCGGCCAGGATCGAATCGATGGCCAAGTTCCGCGACCGCGGTCCCGACGGCAAGGTCCTGGTGCCGAGTAGTTGGAGCCTGCGCCGCTATGGCGACAACCCTTACGCCGGCTACGATAGCCTGAGCCAGCCCTGGCTCTATCGCGGCAAGCTGCCGACCAACATCGCGCCGCTCGCGCGGGTGGTGACCGTCGGGAAAGAAGCCTGGGCGCTCGATCTGGTCCGCGCGCGCGGCACCATCACCAAGGGCGATCTGGTCATCACCTGGGAGCCGGGCCAGGCCTCGGCCCTCGACAGCTCGGTGATCGCCAACGGCGCCGACGTCGGCAATGTCGTCGTTCAGCGCCGCACCGCCGACGGTGGCCTTGAGGACATCGTCTACGGGGTCGATTTCGCCTTCGCCTTCTACGCTTTCTACCCCGAGGCGCCGATCCACACGGAATGACGGATCAGCCGTTCTCCCGGGCGGCGATCCAGCCCGGCAACGCGGCGATCGAGGGGATGCGCGCGTCGGGCTCGATGCGCGGGTGATCGCGGTCGCGCGGGTCGTATTTGCCGGTCTCGACCTGAACCGCGCGTATCCCCGCCGACTGGGCGCCGCCGATATCGGCGATCAGATCGTCGCCGACCATGACCGCCGCCACGGGCTCCACCCCGAGCGACGCCAGACCGAGGCGAAAGAAGGCCGGCGACGGCTTACCGACCACTTCGGCCTCGACCTCGGCCGCGTATTCGAGAGCGGCGACGAAGGGGCCGAGATCGAGTGCGAGGCGCCCCTCGCGCCGGCAATAACGGTTCTTGTGCAGGGCCACCAGGCGGGCGCCATCGATGATCATCCCGAACAACCCATCGAGCCTTTGCCACGAGAAACCGGTATGGAGATCGCCCATCACCACTGCCTCGGGCGCCGTCTCGACCAGGGAGAAACCGGCGAAATCCTCGGCCAGGACCGGCGGCGCGGCGAGGTGAACCCGAGCCACGCCCAGGTCGATCAGCACGCCGCGCGCGGCGAGCGCCGGGGTGAAAATTTCCCCGTCGTCGACCGCGAAGCCCATCGCCCGCAGTCGCGTGGCGATGGCCGACCGGGGCCGGGTGGTGGTATTGGTGAGAAAGCGCAGCCCGAGGCCGGCCACACACAAGGCGGCGACCGCCTCGACCGAGCCGGGCAGCGCCACGCCGTCCTGATGGAGAACGCCCTCGAGATCGAGCAGAACCGCGCCGATCGACATTCCCCGATCGCCGTCAGTCGCCCTCGACGAGCGGCGGCGGTTCGGAGAGATAGATGATGCGGCGCAACAGCTCGCCATAGCGCTTACGCCCCTCGCCGCCTTCCAACGGATCGCGATCGGCGGCAAATTGGCGGTCGATCTCGGCCCGATCGGCGACGTCGAGCTTTTCGCGCAGGAGGGGGATCAGTTCCATTTCCTCGCGCCGCATATGGTCGTACATCAACGCCGTGTACTCGCCGACCAGCGCCGCCAGGGCTGGCTTGTCCTGGGCCTCCTCCAGCGCCAGGCGCTTGGCGGCGACCTTGATCTCCTTGATCAGGCGCGCGAGGTCTTCGTGCTCGCGCCGCAACCGGGCCACCAGATCGGCCGCCTCGGGCGCGCGCTCGACGATGCGGGAAAAGAGATAGCGCTCCTCCTTGGGGTGGTGGATCTCGTCGGGATAACTCTCGATATACTCGACGATGGTCAGGAAGAGTTCGAGATCGAGATCGCCGAGCTCGCGGAACGCCTTGATCTCGGTATCGAGCACGCGCATTACCTTGTCCAAGGTGCGGTGTTCGGCCTTGATCGTGCGGATGGCGTCGGTCATCGCCCATTCTCCAACCGTGACTAATTTCGGCACACCTCGACCCACGCCCGCTAGATTAGACTATCGGTGGCCTAGCCGCGAGTCGTGGATCGGCCGGGCAATGCCTGCTTGACCACCACCGTCCATTGCCTCGATAAAGTGGCCCAGGGCGGGACATGGAGGGAACGGATCATGCTGGCACCTTATCTCGTGTTTCTCGGCGACGCGCGCGACGCGCTCGCCGCCAAGGCGGGGCGCGGCATCGTTTCGTGGCGGCGCGAATGGTGCCTGGGCGAGATGCGCCTCGACGGCTGCCGGGCGAGCCTTGGCCTGCCCCCCATGACCCCCGACGAGGCGGTCGCCGCCGGCGCCGAGACCATGGTCATCGGCGTCGCCAACGCCGGCGGTTTCATCCCCGAGACCTGGATCGAGCCAATCGTCGAGGCACTCGCCGCCGGTCTCGACGTGGCCAGCGGCATGCACGCCCGCTTGGCCGACATCGCCGCCGTGCGCGATGCCGCGACGCGCCATGGGCGACACCTGCACGACGTGCGCCATCCGAGCCGCGATTTCGCCGTCGGTACCGGCGTCAAGCGCTCCGGCAAGCGCCTGCTCACGGTCGGCACCGATTGTTCCTGCGGCAAGATGTTCACCGCGCTGGCGTTGGAGCGCGAGATGCGCGCCCGGGGGCTCGCCGCCGACTTCCGCGCCAGCGGGCAAAGCGGCATCTTCCTCGCCGGCGACGGGGTTTCGGTCGACGCGGTCGTGGCCGACTTCGTTTCCGGGGCCACGGAGTGGCTGTCGCCGGCCGCCGCGCCCGACCACTGGGACGTGATCGAGGGCCAGGGATCGCTGTTCCATCCGGCCTTCGCCGGTGTCAGCCTCGGCCTTCTCCACGGCGCCCAGCCGGACGCCCTGGTGCTCTGTCACGAACCGACCCGGAGCCATATGCGTGGCCGGCCCGAGCGCGCCCTGCCCGGTCTCGCCGACTGCCTCGCGGCCAATATCGCCGCCGCCCGCCTGACCAACCCCGAGGCGCGCGCCGTGGGCGTGGCGATCGACGGCTCGCGGCTGGATGCGACGGCGCGCGAGCGTCTGATGGACGAGATTTCGGCCGAGCTCGACCTGCCCTGCGTGGATCCCATGATCACCGGCGTCGGCGCCATCGTCGAGCGCCTTTCATGACCCGCCGCCGGCTGACCGCCCGGGCCGAAACCTGGCCAGTGCGCGGGGTTTTCACGATCTCGCGCGGCAGTCGCACCGAAGTCGAGGTGGTGACCGTCGAGATCGCGGCCGAGGGCGCCGTCGGGCGCGGCGAGGGCACGCCTTACGCCCGCTACGACGAGCATGTCGCGGGGGTTCTTGACCAGATCGAGGAACAGCGCCCGGCGATCGAGGACGGGCTCGACCGCGCCGATCTGCAAGAGCGGCTGCCGCCCGGCGCGGCGCGCAACGCGCTCGACTGCGCGCTTTGGGACCTGGAAGCCAAGATCACCGGTGTGCCGGTGTGGCGACGGGCCGGCCTGACCGCGCCCCAGCCCTTCGTCACCGCCTATACCCTGAGCCTGAACACCCCCGAGGCGATGGCCCAGGCGGCGCGCGCCAACGCCCGCCGACCGCTGCTCAAGGTCAAGCTCGGCGGCGGGGGCGTGCGCGAACGCCTGACCGCCATTCGCGCGGCGGCGCCGACGGCGCGCCTGATCATCGACGCCAACGAGGCCTGGAGCGCCGACCAACTCGTCGCCCTCGGCTCCGATCTGGCCCGTCTCGGCGTCGCCATGATCGAACAGCCCCTGGCCGCCGGCGCCGACGCGGTGCTGGCCGAGATCGACCGGCCGGTGCCGATCTGCGCCGACGAAAGCTGCCACGACAGCGCCACCCTGGCCGGGCTCGCCGGGCGCTACGACATGATCAACATCAAGCTCGACAAGACCGGCGGGCTGAGCGAGGCGCTGCGCCTGGCGGCGGCGGCCGAGACCGCCGGCTTCGGCATCATGGTCGGCTGCATGGTGGCGACCTCGCTGGCCATGGCGCCGGCGGCGCTGCTGGCGCCCAAGGCCCGCTTTCTCGACCTCGACGGCCCCCTGATCCTGGCCCGCGACCGGGAACCCGGTCTTCGCTTCGGCGCCGACAGCACGGTGGCGCCGGCGTCGCCCGCGCTGTGGGGCTGACGGCATGACGCCATGACAATCCGGTGATGAAGATCATCCAGATTTCCGATCTCCATCTGGTGGCGCCGGGGGAGACCGTTCACCGCCTCGACCCCCTCGCCCGGCTGCGCGCCGCGATCGACGATATCAACCGCCACCACGCCGACGCCGCCCTGGTGGTGGCCAGCGGCGACCTCGCCGACCGGGGCCAGCCCAGCGCCTACCGGGCCTTGGCCGAGGTTCTTGAAACACTCGTTCCGCCCTATCGGCTGATGATCGGCAATCACGACGACCGGGCAGCCTTTCGCGCCGCCTTCCCCGGGGCGCCGGGCGACCGAGCGGGCTTCGTTCAGGGCCGGGTCGAGACCCCGGCCGGGTGGGTCGTGCTGCTCGATACGGTCGCCGACGGCGCCGGCCACCGGGGTGCCTATTGTAAGCGTCGCGCCGCCTGGCTGGCCGAGACCCTGGCGGCGATCGACGACGGCCGGCCGCGCTATCTCTTCCTCCACCACCCGCCCTTCGCGATCGGCATTCCGGCGCTCGACAAGATCCGACTTCTCGAACCGGAGGCTTTCATCCGGGCACTCGACGGCGCCCGCCCCCCGCGCCATATGTTCTTCGGTCACGTTCATCGTCCGGTGGCGGGAAGCTGGCGCGGGATTCCCTGGTCGGCGGTCAAGAGCCTGGCGCACCAGATCGCTCTCGAATTCACGTCGGCCGAGCGCATGCCCTACAGCCACGACGCGCCCGGCTACGCGGTGATCTTGCTCGAAGAGGAGAGCGTTACCGTTCATTTTCATGATTTCCTCGACCAGCGCCCCTTGCCGGACAGCCGATAGGAGTGACGATCATGGCCGACGGCGAAAGCCTGCGATCGAGCAAGGCGCGAGCAATCACGGGCTTGCCGATCATGGCCGTTCTCATGCTTGGTATTGGCGCCCTGATCACCGTCGCGGTGGTCATGGTTTTCGCCGCCGGCTACGAGGTCGCCCGAACCAATACCACCGAGCTGGTGCGCGACAAGGCCACGCTGATCACCGA
>Ga0114931_10006568_pt1 | contig 14293 bp, 12 predicted proteins | sample 2SBtaG_FD_89579 | JGI IMG/M metagenome (GOLD analysis project Ga0114931, IMG submission 89579) | Deep subsurface microbial communities from Kolumbo volcano to uncover new lineages of life (NeLLi) - 2SBTROV14_V59a metaG | ecosystem: Environmental > Aquatic > Marine > Volcanic | place: Kolumbo...
ACTGCCGGCCGAAGATTGTGTCCGGCAAACGCGCGAAATTCTGTGCCCAGAGCAGAAGCCGCGCGTCGTAAATCAACGATTCGACCTCGACAAGCGTGAGCCCGGCGCACAGGGCCGCTACATCGATCGCCGGACCCGACGCGCCGACCTGGCGCACTGCCTCGTCTTCGCCACGGCCCGCGAAGACGGTCATCCAACAGAGCCTGCGCGCGTCGTTCAGAACCCGATCGGCCACAAGCAGATCGAGCCCCACGAGCCGCGCCACCACGGCCACGATGGACGGCTTTGCGACATTCGGCGCGCGCTGGTCCTCGTCCATCCTGGCCGGCCCTCCTATGCCACGACGGCCTTATACGCGCCTCGGAAATCTTCAACAGTCGCGCCGTAAATATGGCGGATCTTATAAGTGGTTTTGTCGTGGGTGAACATCGATCCTAGGGTCGGAGAATCCTGGACGAAAAGCGCCGGCTCCTGCTGGCCCTGGAAGAAACCGACCTCGATCAACGGTACCTGACTCGTGGGCGCGGTGAGAAGCCAATCATTGGTATCGGTCCAGTACCAGACCGGCACCACGTCGAGCGACAGGGATTGAAGGAACGTCTTGTCGTTCTGGGTGTTGCGGCGGAAGAGATCGACCGCGCCCTCTTCCAGATCGTCCGGCACCCACAGGAACCGGGGGCCAATGCCCAGCTTCTCGGCCGAGTTGAGCTCCGTTTGGCTCTTCATCGCCAGGCGCCCGGCCGCGACGGACACCGCGTCGAGCGCGGCCGTGCCCAGGTTGCCATGACTGGCGTTGAACAGTGTGAGCCCGTCGTAGATCACCGGGTTCGTGCGCAGGATGTCGAGCACGAATTTGGACAGCGTGCGCTTGGCGGCCATGGCCAGGCGCTGGGGTATGCGTTGGATCGCGCCGGCATCGTCGTTCGCGATCATTTCCAACGTCACGTCCTCGGTGCCGCCGCGCTTGGTGACAGCGTAGGTCGCCTTCTCGTCGGTCGGCGAGGCGACCGCCGCGTAGGGGTCACCCTCCGCGACGATGGGGATGTCGCCGTAGCCGCCGAAGCGGGTTCGTTCCTGGGTGCGGAAGTCGCCCACCGGCACCACGCTCGCGGCCTGGCGCCAGACGCCGAACTGGTCAGGAAGGTTGTACTCCGCGATCATGCGCCGCGCGATGCTGTCCCCCAAAACTTGCGGAAAACTGGCACTCGCCAAAGACTCGCGCAACAGCGCCTGGTCGCAATTGCGCGTCAGGCCGGTGAAGCGTGTGTCGCCCGTGATCTCGCGATACGATTCACGGATCGAGATAACCGAACTGTCGTCGGGATCGAAAAAGACATCGAGCATCTTGGCGACCTTCTCGTCTCGACCCTCGATGAGCTCCACGCGGCTTGCGTCGCCGAGCCCCTGGACGGTGCCGCTGTCGCTCGCATTCGCCAGGTAGGCGCGCTCCTTCGCGATCGCCTCCTTGAGCTCATGCTCGGTGATCTCGGCCTCGGTGAAATCGTCGGCGATGCGCCGCTGGGCGTAATCGGGTAGCTTCGATTCACGCAGGCTCGCGGCGATCTGGTCTGAGGTTAGGTAATCCATAGTTTCGCCCTTCTGGCTTTCCACGAAGTTGATAAGCTGTCCGCCGGCGCCGGGCTCGACGATCAGATCGACGGATTTGATCTCGGTCAGCTTGGTTGCCCGGCGCACGCGCCGGCCGCCGACGCGGGCGATCTCCGTACTTCCCAACGCGTCGATCGAAAATCCGAACAGGCCGGTCATGCCGCGCTCGACCGCCTCGCGCAGCCGGGCGGCGATATCGCCGGCCGAGTCCAGGACCTCCAGTGTGGCCCGGATTTCGCCCGCGTCGGTGCCTTGTCCCTCGACGAAGACGGGCTCGATCAGCCGGCCTATGAGGTTGCGGAAGTCCTTGCCGCCGCCGGCCAGGTGCTCGGCATCGCCCTTGACGAACACCCGCGCACCGTCGAACAGCGGCGCCGCCTGGCGCAGGGTCTGGTCGGGATAAAAGTTGCCGTTTCCCGAAAGGCCGGCGCGGATCGCGCGTATGAGGAACAGGCGCGGCGCCGTCGCCTCCAACAGCGCGGCGCCGGCCTCGCGCAGGCCGCGTGGGATGAGATTGAGCAGATCCTCGAACGAGACGCCGAGGGCCTTGGCGAACCCGCGCAGGCGCTCGTCCGGCGGCCGGGCGATCTCGCCGCGAAAAATCTCGTTTACGGTATTGGCGTCGATGCCGGCGGCCTTGGCCAGGTTCTCCGTGGAGACGTTCTTCTCAGCCGCCAGCGCCTTGAGGCGGTCGCCCAGCGCGGTCATGGCATTTTACTCATCTGTTCCACCCCAATATCGGATACCGGCGCATGGCGGGGTCTACCCCCAAGGTCAATTTCGTTTTTATGGGGTTCTAGAAGAAATTGAGCGGGGGTCTTGGGCATGGCCGCGCCACCCCTACCGGCCAGGGCCGCGACCGCGCTCAGCGGGCCGCTGAGCGGCTTCGTTGCCGTGCAAGCGGGCGCGGCGCTTGATCCGAAACACAGTCCGCGTGCAAATCTTCAGCCGCGCTGCGATTTGGTTCGCGCTATGGCCCTCGGCGACCAGTTCCAAGACTTTGCGTCGCCGCGCGGCTGCCTCGCCCCACTTGCCGAGCGGGACCAAGATTGCTTCGCCGCCGCATAGAGAGCACAGCGCGGCGGCGACCTCCTGCCCAACGACTTTTGTGAGTACAAAGTTCGGCTTGGCGGACCTTGGGACTGTTATTCTAAGCCCACCGAATGCCTCCGCCATGCGCCGCTCCGCTTCGAGGCCGCCGACGCCCCGCACGAAGGCGAGGATGTTTGGAAGCGCGTCAAGGTTAGAAGAGCGCATAACGGTGACTTATGTCATGGGTGGAATCACGGTCGGAGTCTGACACTTGTCACCCAAAAAACACCCCGGGGATTGCCCGGGGTGCAGTCGTTTGTCGAAAGGGAAAGATTAGCCTGGTTCACGCCTTGACCCGCCGGGCCATGGCGAAGAGGGCGGTGATCGCTTTCCGGGCCATCGTGGGCGTGAGAAAGCGGATTGACCCGACCTTGAAAGTCCGCTCGATCCACCGATCGAGGCCCCGGTCGTCGCCGGCGCCGCCCGTGTATTCCGCCCAAAGCTCGTGGATCAGATTTACCTGCTTGAGCGATGCCATTCCACGCCGCCGGCCCAGGTTCCGCGCCGCGAAGTCGCTCTCGAAGCCGAGGCGGTGGAGCTCATCCATGGTCAACTCGAATCCGAGCGGATCAAGGTCCCGGCTGCTTTCGACCCCCGCCGCGCGCCGCAGAATTGTCCGATAATCGTCGTCGGTCAGTCCGAGCCGCGACTTTGCGACATGGATCAGGCTAAGTTGCTTGCGCGTCGGTTTCATGGCTGGCCTCCTTCTCGATCAAATCTTGAATTTCCTCGATTTCGTCAATGAGTGGCCGCGCGATGCGCTCGATGGCGCCGCAAAGCGCGACTATTTGATTAAGCTCGGGGCTTTTGCCGGCGCTCAAGACCGGGTCATACAGCGCGCCGTCCCCAATCGCCGCGAGGTCGGCGAGTATGTAGACATGCATGATGACCCGATCGAGGCGACTCTGCGGCGATCCGGCCGGCGCGGACGTGCAATTCTTGCGCTCTTTCATGACAAACCTCCCTTCCCAACATCGGCCCAGGCGGCCATGAGGTCCGCGATTTTCGGCGGCCCGCCGTTGCCGGTGTCGGCGTAGAGAAACGCGAGTCTCACGGTCTTTACCGCCGTCCGAATGCCGCCGCCGAGCCTGGCGATCTTCGCCAAAAACTCGCGCTCTTCCTTGCCCTCGACACCGAAGGCTACAGCGACCTTGTGAACGTCTTCCGCATCGGGCTTCATGACCACCACGCGCTTGCCGATCCGGCTGAACAGTTGCACGTGCTGGTCGAGTTTCTCGGGCAAGGTAAGATCGCCGCACAAGGCGAGCGCGACGCCGCCCGAATCGTGAAAGCGGCGCAGCGTCTCCAACGCCTTCGTGCCTTGGTGCTGGGCTTCGTCGATCAGCAGAATGCCGCCCGTGTCCTTGACCCGCCGCACCCCATCGCGGCGCATCCTGGCGGCCCCGCCCGAGAGTTGGCGCAGCCCGAGGGCGAGGCCGATCTCCTCAAGCATGGGCACCGGAAGCGCGGTATCCGGCGACATGGTGGCGAGCCAGGCGCTCGGCCGCGTCCGGGCGTATTGTTCCAAGACGCGGGTCTTGCCGAGGCCCGGCGGGGTTGCGATCATCACGATATCGACGGCCAACTGCGCGTATTCGAGCGCCGAAATGACGCGGGCGGTAAAGTCGGTCTCGACGAAGGCCGGCGCCGCCGCCAGGCCGGCCGGCAGCTTGTCCCGGCGCCGCAGGTTCGCCAGCCATCCGGTCAACTTGACGGCGATCGAGCCATCGTCGCCGGCGTATTCCCCGCGCAGGAACCGCGACAGCGCCGAGGGCGCGATCCCGGTCTCGCGGGCGACGATGGCCTGCTTGAGGCCGCGCACCTGAATGATCCGACTGACTGCGGCGGCGGTGCCGTCACGCCCCGCCACGGTGGGTTCCGGTTGGTTTACATCGGTCGTCATGATAGCCTCGCTTTTCCAGGGTTGCGGGCCTTGTGCCCGCGCCAGAGCTCGGGGGCGTTTCCGGCGCCCTCGGGCTCGCTCACATTCCGGCCACGCGCTTCGTCGCGAGACGTTCCACGTTGGCGCGGAAATTACGGTCGCGGCGCGCCTTGTCCTGGGCGGACTCCGCCGCCGGTTTCGGCTCCGCCGGCCGGGTTTTCGGGCGCACGATCTCGACCACGGAGGGCTCCGGCGCGGCCGATGCCTCGGCGCGGGCCATCAGGGCGGAGACCTCGGCGGCGTTCAGTTTGCGCTTCGCCGCCAGGCTGTCTTTGACGGCCCTTCGATGAGCTTTTTTCAGGCGTTGATGCTCGCGCATCGCGCGGGTGTCGTTGAAGCCGGTCCGGGCGATGCACGGCGCCTCGCAGAGGCGCCGGCCGTCCAAGGTCTCGACGATCAAGCCGCGCTGAACGTCGAGGGGATCGAAACGCGCGATCACATTCTTGCCACGATAATTCACGAGCTCCGGCGCGTGGAAGCGGTTGTCGAGCAAGCGGATTTCACCGCGCTCCTTGCGACAGCGCACTTCCTTGAAGATGTGGAGCCAGTAGACTCGGTGGGCGGGCAAGGCCTTGCGCTGGGGATTCTCGCGGTAGCTGTCAGCGAACGCCTGGTCGAACGAAAGCCGGCCCTTGCACGCCTGGGTCCGCCGTCCCGGCATCGCATTGTGGTGAGCTATCGCATCGCCTACGACCTCGCGAAACAGAGAAAGAGGGATCGATTTCGGCGCTCGCCCGTCGCGCTGGCGCGGGTCGTCGCCGGAGTACGCCTCGGCGACGCGCGGGTCGCGCTCGATCGCCTGCTTGAGGTCGCGGTTGGCGCGTTCGATCGGCTTGGATTGACCGTGGTAGGGCGTGACGGGAACGACCCGGATGCCGAACATAGGCAGCACGCCAAGCGGCTCGCCTTCCTTGTGTTTCCAACGGTTTCGATTACGTATGCCGCCCGTTATTTGCTTGCTGGCAGCCGCGCGGGTGTTGTCGAAATAGGCGACCTCGGCGTAGCCGTAGGTCTCGCTGACCCGCCATAGCAGAGCGCGAACCTGGTCGCCGCTCTCGAACCGATCGATCTGAAAGCCAAGCAGCTTTCGAGAGAAAATATCCTGGCATATGAAGACCGAGGCGCGCCCGACATGGCCGTCCGGGAACTCAATCATGACGCTCGGCTCGATCCCGTCGGAGTTCCACGCCTGGCCCGCGTAAAACGAAGTCGCGTCGCGGTGCTGGGGTGGATAGAGGTTGTCCAGCGCCTTCGTGCCCTGGCGCGCCAGAACCAGTTCCGCCTCGGGGACTTCACGCTTGAGTTTGCGCCGGATCGTGTCGATCGCCGGCCAGGCCAGGCCCTCGCGCTTGGCATGGCGCGCCGTCCTGCGGTAGGCGGATGCCAACTGCGGTCCATTCGGATGGAGATAATCGCCCAAAAAGAAGTCCCAGGCCACCTCGGCGCACGCCACGGAGCGGCCGCCCGGCTTCCAGGCCGGCGCCAGCGCCGGCAACCAGTCGGCCGACGGAACATCCTCGATCAGCGCCAGATAGCGCCGTAGCGTGTTGTAGGACGGCCCGATCGCATCGGCGGCGGCGAACTTGCCCAGGCCGCGCTCCAAGCGCGCGCGATACTCCCGAACGATGCCCAGGCGCCGCTCCGCCTCGCGCCGGACGCCCGCCGGGGCGCCGGCCAAGGCCTGCCAGAGCTCCGGGTCCGGCTGTCCGCCGTTCGCCTCGGCGCCATCCCGGCGCTGCAACAGCGCGGTCCTGGTCTCTAGGGGTAGATCGTCGAAGGCGACCGCGAAGGCTTGGCCGCCGTTGGTAAGAATGTGCCGGGTATCGAAGTGTCTTCTGAGGGCCTCGCGGCACCATTTGCGGTCCTCGGGAAAACGCCCCCCAACGATATCGGCACACGGCAGGCCCCTTAGCGCGTTAGCAACCACGGGCTCAAATGGCCGTGTCATTGTTCTAACCCGGCCGCTTCGATCAGCCGCGTGCGCAAGGCTTTTGCGCTTGGCCCGTTCCTCTCTCCTAAGAGGCAGACTCGCGCATACTGCCGCTTGACGCCGTTGGTGCAACACCAGGAATGCAGCGAGAGACCCTGAGCCACAAAGCCGGCGCGGACCAGTGCGTAAAGGGATTTGCCGGGACCGTCTTGCATTCTAAACGAAACCGCGTCAGAGTATGGAACATCAAAACGACACGATTATGGTTTCGTTTTGAAACTCTGTCAACGTAATGTTTCATTATGGAACGTGACACTGGCTTGATTGATCGTATGAAGGAAGCCGCCGAGGCCTCAACCGATGTGGCTCTGGCGCGGTTTCTCGGTATACCGCGCGGTACGATCGCTTCTTGGCGCCGTCGTAAGTCCGTGCCGATGAACTACGTCGATGAGATATCGAAGAAATGCCATGTGTCGTGGGACTGGCTGATTGTGGGCGATGCCGTTCCCAAAATGGATTATGAGGAAGACCCCGGCGAATGGATTGATAAGAAAGGCCGGCACGTTATTGTAAAATTGGACCCACAAATTCTTGCAATTTCCATTGAAAGGGTTTGCCAATTACAGAAATTTACTCCTGATTTTAGCTCTATTTGTTTATCTAGACTATCATGGTACATTGCGAAGTATTATCGTCTTACTTCATCGGCATACATGTCTCTTATTGAGTTGCAGAATCGAACCCCTTCCGAAGCGTTGCGGATACTTAGGACAACGCACGGTCTCTCGCCTGAGTCGGACGTGATCTTTCCGTCTGACACCGATCAATCGTCCGGCATTTCAAACTGAGACTTCTCAAGAATTTTCAACCAATATCGCCGCGCGAAAGTATGGGCGATGGGGTGGGGCGATGCTTCAAAGGTGGGGCGGAAGTCGCCCCACCTTATTGTCTGATCCCAGCAGTATTTTGGCCCTGCCAGCTTGACGTAGAGGCTTGTTTCAACACAGGTTTCAACGATTTTGCAACGCGCGTGCAATGGCGTTGCCGCGTCGGCGCAAATCGCGCTAAATTCCCGGACTCACCAAACCTCTTGCAATTCCGCTCCCCTTAACATGTTGATTTTCCACAATTCGCTCGCCCGACCTTTCACCAAACCTCATGCGCGCGCACACCGGATCAGGCGGCGAAGGCCGAGCGCAGGGCATCCACCAGATCGAGGCGTTCCCAGGAGAAGCCGCCGTCGGGCTCCGGCGGGCGGCCAAAGTGCCCGTAGGCGGCGGTGCGCGCGTAGATCGGGCGATTAAGGCTCAGATGCTCGCGAATGCCCCGCGGAGAGAGGTCGATCATCTCGCACAGCACGTCGCCGAGCCGGGCTTCGTCGACCTCGCCGGTTTCGTGGGTATCCACGTAGAGCGACAGGGGCTTGGCCACGCCGATGGCGTAGGAAAGCTGGATCGTGCAGCGCGTGGCGAGGCTCGCGGCGACCACGTTTTTCGCCATGTAGCGCGTTGCGTAGGCGGCCGAGCGATCCACCTTGGTCGGATCCTTGCCGGAGAACGCGCCGCCGCCATGGGGCGCGGCGCCGCCGTAGGTATCGACGATGATCTTGCGCCCGGTCAGGCCCGCGTCCCCATCGGGTCCGCCGATCACGAAGCGCCCGGTGGGATTGATGTACAGTTCCGCCTCCGGGCACATCCAGCCGGTGGGCAGAACGTTTTCCACGTGGGGGCGCACGATCTCGCGCACCGCGTCTTGGTCCAGATCGTCGCTGTGCTGGGTGGAGACCACGACCGAGGCCGCGCGGGTCGGCTTGCCGTCCATGTATTCCAGGGTCACCTGGCTCTTGGCGTCGGGCCCCAGCCCCGGCTCGGTGCCCGAATGCCTCGCATCGGCCAGGGAGCGCAGGATGCTGTGGGCAAAATAGATCGGCGCCGGCATGAGCGGCTCGGTCTCGTCGCAGGCGTAGCCGAACATGATGCCCTGGTCGCCCGCGCCTTCGTCCTTGTTGCCCGCGGCATCGACCCCACGCGCAATGTCGGCCGACTGCTCGTGGATATAGTTTTCCAGCTCCAGCGTGCGCCAATGGAACCCGTTCTGCTCGTAGCCGATCTCCTTGACCGCTTGGCGCGCGACCTCCTCGATCGCATCCGTGGTCACGCCCTTGGGCGCGCGCACCTCGCCGGCGAGCACGATGCGATTGGTCGTGGCCAGGGTCTCGACCGCGACCCGCGCATGGGGGTCCGCGGTCAGATAGGCGTCGACCACGGCGTCGGAGATACGGTCGCAGACCTTGTCCGGGTGGCCCTCGGCCACCGACTCGCTGGTGAACAGATAGCGGCCTTTGCGCACTTTAATGATCCCCTCTCCGCGATGGTGTGACGAAGCCCGCCGGCGCCACGACCGGGCGGCGAACGGGCGCGCGTCTTCCTCAATCTTGCCCGGCCGGGCACGCCCGGCCATCTGCGGCGGCGCATGTTTGAGCGGTCGCGCCGCGACCGTCAAGAGGATTTCGCCGGCGATGGGCCCTGGGGTGGACCCGTGGGGCGAGACCGGCCGTGGGTCGGGGTCGGGTTATGGGCGCGGGGGTCTCGCTATTCGGCCGCGTTGGCCGCGTTGCCCAGGGCCTTGGTCATTTCAAACAGGCGCTTGCGCACCCGCGGGTCCCTGATCTTGTAGTAGGCGCGCACAAGCTCGAGGGTCTCGCGGCGGGCCATGGGGTCCGGCTCGGGCTCGTAGACGGCCTTCTCCTCGGCCACGCCACGCTGCTGCGCCGGCGAGCCGTTCGCCACCGTGCTCGGCATGTCCTCGAAAAAGAAGCCAACCGGCACCTCGAGAACCCGCGACAGATCGTAAAGGCGGCTCGAGCCGATGCGGTTGGCGCCGCGCTCGTATTTCTGCACCTGCTGAAACGTGAGGCCGATCGCCTCGCCCAGCTTTTCCTGGCTCAGGCCGAGCAAGGTTCGCCGCAGGCGCACCCGCGCGCCCACATGAATATCGACCGGGTTCGGCTTGCCCGACCCGCGCCCGTGAAGCGCCGTTTGCTCCCGCGCCATGATGCTGTGTCCCGCCCGCATTGTTTGGTTCGCGGTTTCCCGTTCGAGCGCGGCCCATCCGCAGGTTGCATGATTACATACACCCGCATGCATAATAACCCTTGAACCACGGGGATGCTCTTAGCACTAAGGGACAAAACGACGCAATATCAAAGTGCAAATGCCCAAGGCGGCGATTAGCGCAAGAACGCTCCAATTACCTATGCGTGCATAGAGCGTCGCCGTGGGCAACGCGCGCGGCAGGGCCACGTCCAGAACCCCGACCTGGTTCAGGCCGATGCGGCCCAGGACCCGCCCATACCCGTCGAACATGGCCGAGATGCCCGTATTGGCCGCGCGGGCCAAGGGCAGGCCCTCTCGACCGCGAGCAGGCGCGCGCTCGCGAAGTGCTGATAGGGCCCGGAACTGGTGCCGAACCAGCCATCGTTGGTGACGTTGAGCAGCCATCCGGGGCGTGGCCCGGGGGCCACCATGCGCCCCGGGAAAATCGCCTCGTAGCAGATCAGCGGGCTGACCGGCGGCAACCCGGGCAGGTTCAAGGTCCGCGGGCCGGGGCCGGTGCTGAAATCCATGCGCCCCTGGGTCAACTTACCGAAGTCGATCACGCCGCGCAGGGGCACGTACTCCCCGAAGGGCACCAGGTGATATTTGTCGTAGCCGGCCACGATCTCGCCACGGGCATCGAGGACGAAGAGACTGTTCCAGACCTGGGTGAGGGTCTCGCGCCCGATGCCGCGCGGCGCGCCGGTCAGCAGGAGCCCGCCGGGCGGCACCGCGCGCGCCACCAGGCGCCGGATCTCCGGCTCCCGGTTGAGCAGAAACGGCACCGCGGTCTCGGGCCAGATGACATGGGTGATCCGCTCGAAGCCGGGCCCCACGGTGAGCGCGAGCTGACGGCGCACATGATCGAGCCTGAGGTCCCCGCGCCACTTCAGCTTCTGTGGGATGCTGGCCTGCACCAGGCGCAGGCGCACCCCCGGCACCGGATCGGCGCCCGGCGCGGGCGCGCCGGCGAGGCGCGCGGCCCCGCCCAGCCAGGCCAGTGCCGGCAACAGAACCATGGCGGCGACGAAGATCTGGCGCGCGCGCCCTTGCGCGCCACCCGCGGGCACCTCGCCCAAAACCGCCGGTGCCCCGGCGGCCAACACCGTGAGCGCGGAGAGGCCCCATACGCCGGTCACGGCGGCCAGTTGCATCGGCGCCGCGGAAACCGCCCACACGTTGCCCAAAAGGTTCCACGGAAACCCGGTCAACGCCCAGGAACGTAGCCATTCCGCGCCCAGCCAGGCCGCCGCCAGCAGGGCCACGCGCGCGGGCCCGCGCCAGCGCGCGGCGTGGACCGCCGCGATGGCCAGCGCCGGAAACACCGCCAGCAGCGCCGCCAGCCCCACCACCGCCACCGGCGCCACCGCGCCAAACCGCTCCGCCTCCACCAGAAATGCCAGGCCGACCCAGTAAACCCCGCTCGCCATGTGCCCGAAGCCGAAGACCCAGCCAAGGCCGAACGCGCCGCGCGGTCCGCGCGCGCCGTCGAGCAGCCAAAGCAGGCCGACAAACGCCGGGATCAGGGCGGGAATCGCATAGACCGGCGGAAACGCGGCCGTGGCCAGCACCCCGCACAGAAACGCCGCGCCCACGCGCCGCCAGCCCCGCAGGGCGCCCATGCGCGCGGCCAGCCGGACCCACCGGCCGGCGGCGGGCGGGCGCGCGGCGGCCTCAGCCGGCACGGGCACCCGCGCCGCGTGGCGGCAGGTCGCGTATGCGCAGGCGCTTGACCCGGCGCGGGTCCGCCTCCAGCACCTCGAAGCCGATGCCGGTGGCTGGATGCACGATGAGCTCGCCGCGGGTAGGCACCCGCTCGGCCAAGTAGGAGACCAGGCCGCCCAGGGTGTCGATGTCCTCCGCGCGCTCCTCGTCCGAGAGCACGGGCCCCACCATGTCCTCCAGATCCTCGATCGCGGCGCGCGCATCGGCGACGATGGAGCCGTCCGGGCGCTCGATCAGCTTCGGCCCCTGGGCCACGTCGTGCTCATCCTCGATCTCGCCGACGATCTCCTCCACCAGATCCTCGATGGTGATCAGGCCGTCGATCCCGCCGAATTCGTCGACCACGAGCGCCATGTGCACCCGCGACAGGCGCATTTCGAGCAGCAGGTCGAGCGCGCGCATGGACGGCGCCACGATGGAGACATCGCGCAGAATCTCCGAAAGATCGAACGGGCGCCGGTCCCGGGCATAGGGGAGTACGTCCTTGATGTGCACGAGCCCGATCACATCGTCCAGGCTCTCCCGGTAGACCGGCAGGCGGGAATGGCCGTTGCGGCTCATGGTGGCGATCACGTCGTCCAGGCTCGCGTCGATCCCGACCGAGACGATATCGGCGCGCGGCACCATGACGTCGTAGGCGGTAACGTAGCGAAGCTGCAGGATATTGCCGAGCAGGAGCTTCTCGTGGGCGCCCATGGGCGCCGGGGCCTCCTCCGTATCGGCGGTCTCCTCGATCTCGCCGATGATCTCCTCGATGGTATCGCGCAGGGCCGAATCACCGTTGCGCGGACGAAACAATCCCACGAATCGATGCCAGAGAGCACCCAGGCCGGAGCGGCCGGCGCCGTTCGCGCCGCGCGGGATCGCGCTCATGGACCCGCGCCCCCGCCGCTAACCGCCGGCGCCGACATGCCATTGGGACCGGGCACGCCATAGGGATCGGGCACGCCCAACGCAGCCAGAATCGCGGTTTCCAGCCGCTCCATGGCCTCCGCCTCGGCCGCCGCCGCGTGATCGAAGCCAAGGAGGTGCAGCACCCCGTGGACGATCAAATGGCGCACATGATCGGCGATCGGCTTGTCCCGGTCCTCGGCCTCCAGCGCCACCGTCTCGAACGCCAGGACCACGTCGCCCAGCAGCACCGGGCCCTCCTCGGGCGTGGCATGCAACTCGGCGATGGGGAACGAGAGCACGTTGGTGGGCGCGTCACGCCCCCGGTAATCGCGGTTGAGGCGGCGCGCGGTCGCGTCGTCGGCCAGCAACACGCTGATTTCGCCCGCCGCGGGCAGGCGCGCGCCACGGTCCCGCGCGCCCCGCGCCGCCGCCGTCGCGGCCGCGCGCACCAAGGCTTCGACGCCCGCCACGCGCCGCGCCCACGCGGCCGTCTGGATAGACACGGCAACCATCGGGCCGGCGTCGGTGGGACTCGAACTGTCCGGGTCGTCGTTCATGATCCCGTGTAGGTAGAACGTGTCACGTGTCGCCGCGCCGTTCGGCGCCCACGGCACGCTCGTGTTCCTCGTAGGCGCGCACGATGCGCGTTACCAGGGTGTGGCGCATGACATCCACGTTGGTGAAGCGCAGGTGCGCCACGTTGTCCATGCGCGCCAGCAGATCGACCGCCGCGCGCAGCCCGGAGGGCTGCCCGGTGGGCAGATCGACCTGGGACAGATCGCCGGTCACCGCCATCCGGCTATTCTCTCCCAAGCGCGTTAAGAACATCTTCATTTGCACCGGGGTGGCGTTCTGAGCCTCGTCGAGGATCACGAACGCGTTGCTCAGGGTGCGCCCGCGCATGAAGGCAAGCGGCGCCACCTCGATCTCGCCGTTGGACAAGCGGCTCATGACCTGCTCGGCGGGCAACATATCGTACAGCGCATCGTAAAGCGGGCGCAGGTAGGGGTCCACCTTCTCGCGCAGATCGCCGGGCAGAAAGCCCAGGCGCTCGCCCGCCTCCACCGCCGGACGCGACAGGATAATGCGATCGACCCGGCCCTCCATCATCAGGGAGACCGCCATGGCGACCGCCAGGTAGGTCTTGCCGGTACCCGCCGGGCCGGTGGCGAAGACCAGCTCGTGGGTGCGCAAGGCGCGCACATACGCCGCCTGATTGAGAGAGCGCGGCGTGACGTGGCGCTTGCGCGTGCGGATCGCCAAATCGTCGGCGTGGATATCCGCCACGGTGCCGGCCTCGGCGCCATCGCCGGCGCGCGCCATGCGCGCCGCCGCGTCCACCTCGGCGCTGCCCACCTCCAGGCCCTGGCGCAAGCGCTGATACAGCGCGTTGAGCGCCAGCTCCGCGGTGCGCGCCGCGTCGTCCGCGCCGGAAATCGCCAGCCGATGGCCCCGCGCCGCCAAGCGCACGCCGAGCTGCTGCTCCAGACGCGCCAGATTCTGATCGTGCTCCCCATAGAGCAATGGCAGAAGCGTGTTGTCGTCGAACTGCAAAAGAACGGGCTCCGGCGCGGACTTGGCCTTGACCTTGGGTTTCGGTTTGGGCTTGGGCTTGGAGGCTGGGCGCGCGCCGCGCTTGGAGTCCGGGCTCATGGCCGCGCCTCCGCGGGTTGGCCCGCCACCAGGGCGGCGGCGCCCGGCGCGGGCTCCGCCTCGCCGGTCAGGCTGTTGGGCCCAGCGACCACGATGCGCGCCTCCACGACATGCCCGACGCGGTGCGCCGGCGCGGCCAGGTGAACCGCCTGCATGTAGGGGCTGCGGCCGACCTGCTGCCCCGGCTTGCGCCCGGGCCGCTCCAGCAGCACGGGCAGCACTTGGCCCACGCAGGCGCGGTTGAACGCCGCCTGCTGGGCATCGAGCACCTCTTGCAGCATGGCCAGGCGCTCGGCCTTGACCGCCTCGGGCACTTGGGCGTCGAGCGCCGCCGCCGGGGTGCCCGGGCGCGGG
>Ga0114931_10006569_pt1 | contig 14292 bp, 14 predicted proteins | sample 2SBtaG_FD_89579 | JGI IMG/M metagenome (GOLD analysis project Ga0114931, IMG submission 89579) | Deep subsurface microbial communities from Kolumbo volcano to uncover new lineages of life (NeLLi) - 2SBTROV14_V59a metaG | ecosystem: Environmental > Aquatic > Marine > Volcanic | place: Kolumbo...
CACGTAGAATTGTTAAAAGATGGCGTTCATAGGGTTGTAAATAATCTGAAAGAACAAGTTTGAAAACTCTGCGAAACTTTGCGAACTCGGCGTCTCCGCGTAAAGTCTTTTTTGCTTTTTGATGTTTTTTTCGGAAAACAGGTGAGATTGCCAAACTTACAACGAGGAGAACAAAATGATTCGACGAATTTTATTGCCTTTGGACAATTCCAGCTATACTGAGGCTGCGCTTGCCTATGCCGCTAAAATCGCCAGGCGCGATGATGCCGAGGTCAGCGGCATGGTGGTGCTGGATATTCCCGGCATCAGTGATTCTGTCGGGCCTTACGTTCCGGGCGGCGTTGATCTCGCCGAGATGTATGAAGAAACAGAGATCGAAAAAGCGCAAGAACATATCGACAAAATTCTAAAAGCATTTAAATCAACTCTCGGCAGGTCGCACATCAAGCACAGGGAGTTCGAGTACCAGGGAAGCCCCGGCAGTAATATCATCAAAGAAAGCTTTTTCTATGATTTACTGGTCATCGGCCTGCGCACGTTTTTTCATTTTGAAACGAGCGACAAGCCCGGCGATTCGCTGGAAAAAATTCTCGATCATACGATAACCCCAATTCTGGCCGTGCCGGATCACTTTAAAGAAATCAAAAAAGTGTTGATCGTCTGTGACGCCACGCCGGCTTCGGCCCGCGCCATGCAGCGCTTTTCGCACATCGCCGAGGGAGCGAACTATGAGATCACCCTACTCGTGCACAACAAAAAGCAGGAAGAAGCGGAATTTTATTTGAACCGGGCCGAAGAATATCTGAGCGCCTACGGCACAACGAAAATCCATAAAGAGTGGACGTCGCACTCGCTCACAAAGGTCATTGAAGAAAAATACATCGGCGAGACCGACCTCATCGTTATCGGAATGCACCAACACAAGTCGCTGAAAGAATTTGTCGTCGGCGATCTGATCACCTATTTGATTAAGGAAAACAGCAAGCCGTTGTTCATTGTTCAGTGAGCCTTGAACGTTGCCGGCCGTTCCTGATTTTTTGATTGATTCTTTTTGAATAAATAATCATATTACGATCACGAACCCGCTTGCTCACAATTTAAGTCGGTGAATTTTATGCAGAAAAGTTATTCCATCGTTGGGAAGCGCTGCGCGACGACTGACGAGATCAATGAACAGATACAAATCATTGCGAATCAATTCAGGCCGGAAAAGATCATCCTGTTTGGCTCTTATTACCGTGGAAATCCTTCCCCGGACAGCGATGTGGATTTGTTGGTCATTGTTGATACGAATCAATCGACCTGGGAAATTAGCGCAGAAATTTCTCTGGCGTTGAGCCACGCCTTTCCATTAGATATTGTTGTCAAAACACGCGACGATGTTGAAAAAAGAATTAAAGACGGCGACTTTTTTCTTCGCGATGTCATCGAAAATGGAAAAATTGTCTATGAACGAGTTGGTGCAAGAGTGGATTAACAAAGCAGAAGGCGATTATCATAGTGCTTTGCGAGAATTCCGGGCGAAAAAGTTTCCCAATTATGACGCCGCAGGGTTTCACGCTCAGCAATGCATTGAAAAATATCTCAAAGCCATTTTGCAACGAGAAAATATTCGGTTCCAATCAGATAAAAGATATTCTGAAGAATTAATTGCCTCTTTTTTTTATCTTCGCCTTGGTGGCAAAGCCTGCAATTGCGGCACACGGGGTCGCTCAGTTTTCCGACAAAAACAATTCCAGCCGATTGGCATTATTTGCCTCGCTGCTGCCGGACTCGTAATCCAGCAGCAGCATGTTCACGCCATACTCCTCCTTCAACTGACGGTACATGCCCTTGGCAACGATGTGGTTGGAGATGCAGCCAAACGGCTGTACGCTGATCACGTCTTTGACGCCCTCTTTGGCCATTTCCACAATTTCCAGCGGCAGCAGCCAACCCTCGCCAAATTGTAAAGAATGCGGTAAAGGATTATCTTCTCCCTGCAGCGCCTCATCGATGCGCGTTTCGGGAAGATAGCGGTCGAATTGCCGCAGTTCTTTCTCGACAATTTTGCGATAATGATTGATGGTCAAATGCGTCGTAGCTCGCGTTGCTATTTTGCCCGGGGTAAAACTGATTTTATTTTTCAAATTATAAACCTGGCTGTAATAGCCGTACTCGAAAAATTTTAAATAGGACGGCAGCACCGCTTCGTAGCCGCGTTCTTCCAGCCAGTCGACCAGATAATTATTGGAAAAGCAATTCGATTTCACATATATTTCGCCGACCACACCGATGCGTCGCGCGTAGTCAGGCCGGCGTACTGCAATGGCGTTGAATTCATTGACAGCGTAGCGCATGAATTCGGTGATAATCTTTTTACTCGGCGGTTCTTTATACAGCCTTTCGCGTAATTCAGCATGAAGCCGCTTCACCAATTGCATGGTTTCACCTTTGTGCCGCTCATAGGGTTTTGTGCGCAATTTCATGCGCATGATGGCATCGTTCATGGCAAAAACAATCACGGAATATTTCAAAAACTTGATCGGGTTAAAGACAAAACCTTCGGCAAAGGAATCGGAGCTCAAGCTCACCACCGGTGTATTTAAAAATCCGGCGTCCACCAGCGCCTTTTTCAACAGCGGCACATAGTTGGAGGCGCGGCACTGGCCGTTGGTCTGTGTCAGCGCCACCACGGTCTCGTTGGGATCGTACTTGCCGCTGCGCAGCGCCTTGAGCAGATCGCCGATGACTACGACTGCCGGATAGCACATGTCATTGTTGACGAATCGAAGTCCCTCTTCCACGGCCTCATCGGATTGTTCGTGCAAAGTCTCGATTTTGTAGCCGAGATGCCAGACCACCGGCTCCAGCAATTCCGAGTAGCCGCGCGACAAATAGGGCACGATAATGGTCTTTTTCCTGTCGCTCTTTGAATAGCGTTTTGAATAGTGCCGCTTTTTCAAAGCAAAATGTTTGTTTTGATTCAACGCCTCCAAAACCGAACGGATGCGGATCTTTGCCGCACCCAAATTGGACATCTCGTCAATTTTGATAGAAGCGTAAATTTTGCCGCCGCTCTCGATGATCGTTTTCACTTCATCGGTGACCACCGCATCCGGCCCGCAGCCGAAAGAATTCAACTGAATGCCGGCGATCTTGTCATAGTCCTGTTTGATAATCCACTTCGCCGCCAGGTAGAGACGGTTGTGATACGACCACTGGGTCAGCGGCAGCACGCCGTCCAGGTTTTCTTTATACAGATCGGGAATGGCGTTTTCCGAAATGGCATAGGCGCCCAGTTCGTAAACCAGGTCCATGATACCGTTGTTGACCATGTGGTCCAGATGGTAAGGGCGTCCCAAAATGATGATCAGCGGCTTGTCTTCCGCTTTGGCTTTGGCGATGATATCCCCCGCAAGTTCCTGCTGCAAATTCACAGTTTTTTCTTCCGCCTTGAGGGCGAAATCCACAGCGCGGCTGATGTCCCGTTTGTTTACCCCGAACTCCTGCAAGTACCCGGCGATATTCGCTTTGAATCCGGACATGTACTGAAAGCTCATCGGAAAAGAATCAATCGGAACCTCCGTTTTGATTGTGCGTTTGAGCACTTCGCCATAGCCGGTGACGATGGGACAGTTGTAGCTGTTCTTCGAGTCATCCGTTTCCATGCGTTCAAACACGATGGAAGGAATAAAAATGCGGTCGACCCCTTTGTCCATGAGATTAAAAATATGCCCGTTGGCCACTTTGGCCGGCAGACAGAGATTGTCCGCGGCAATGGTACGCAGACCGCGGTAGTACATGTTCTTGTTCGTATTGTCGGAAAGGACAACCTTGAACCCCAGCCTGCGGAAAAAGCTGTAAAAAAACGGATAGTGCTCGTACACCGCAAGAATACGGGGAATGCCGATGACCGGCATTTCCGCAGCGATTGCCGGCAGATCGCTTTCGTCAAGATAATGTTTCGTATCGAAAAGAATATTTTCCTTTTCGCGGAAAAAATTCTCGGTAATGCGTTCTTCGCCGCTCTTGTTGGAAAAATAGCGTTCGCAACGATTGCCGGTGTAAAACCTGTTATTGTTGGCAAATGTAAAGCGGGTGACGTTACAGTGGTTGCCGCATCCTTTGCAGGTGAAGGTCTTTTTTTCAAAAGAAATGTTTTCCAATTCGTCCGCCTGAAAGTGCGTCTCATATCCGCGGTGTTGCGCATAGAAATTTTTCGCATACAACGCCGCGCCAAAAGCGCCCATCATTTCCGAAATATTCAGCCGGTAAACCTGCTTGCCGGTGAGCAATTCAAACGCCCGCAGCACCGCATCGTTTTTAAACGTGCCGCCCTGCACGAAAACCGTGTCGCCCAGTTCGTCCGTGCTCTTGATTTGGATGACTTTGTACAGCGCATTTTTCACCACAGAGAACGCCAGTCCGGCGGCAATATCACTCACCGGCAGGCCGTCTTTGAGCGCTTCCTTTACTTTGGAATTCATGAACACCGAACAACGCGTACCCAGGTCCACCGGATGCTCCGCGTACAGCGCCTGCTGAACAAATGCATCCAGCGTCAGGCCCAGGTTGTCGGCAAAGGTCTGGATAAATGAACCGGTTCCGGATGAACACGCCTCGTTCAGCTTGATGTCGGTGACAATGCTATTTTCAATTTTGATGGATTTAATGTCCTGGCCGCCCACATCCACAATGTAAGAAAGGTTTTTGTTGAACAGCGAACCGGCAGTAAAATGTGCCATGGTCTCGACAATGCCGCCGTCCAGGTTGAGTGCTACGCGGACAAATTCTTCGCCGTAGCCGGTGGCAAAGGCGGCTTTCAGACGACCGTCGGCAAAGTGCTTTTTGAATTTGTGCAGCCCCTTGATTGCTGCCTCCAGCGGCGTGCCGAAATTATTTGTATAATACTGATCGATGATGCGATTTTTTTCGTCGATCAGAATGAGCTTGGTTGTCGTCGATCCGGCATCGATGCCCAGGTACATCTCGCGGACATTCTTAATTTCAGCGTCGGATAATTTGGGGATGTTCAGCTCATCGTGTCGGTGTTTAAACTCGACATATTCTTCATTTGATTTGAAAAGCGGTTCGAGCGTGCGGATGGTTTGCACACCTTTTTTTTCGTTGTCCAGCGCATCCAGCATTTGATCAATCGTCATCTCCTTGCCGTCGTGTTCCGCCTTGATTGCCGCACCGACCGCGACCAGCACTTCGGAATTGTCAGGCAATACAAAATTATTTTCCGCCTGTTGCAGCGTCTCGATAAACGCCCGGCGCAGTTCCGGCAGGAACGTCAGCGGTCCGCCGGCAAAAAGAATCTTCGGCCTGATTTCCGCTCCTGCCAAAAGGGTTGTCATCGTCTGATTGGCCACCGCTAAAAAGACAGCGCGGGCAATGTCCTCTTTGCTCTCCCCTTTGTTCAGCAGCGCCTGCACGTCGGTTTTGGCAAAGACGCCGCAGCGCGAGGCAATGTATAATTTCTTTGAAGCATTGTGTGCCATCTCATTCAGCGTCGCCAGGTCCACGTTCAGCAGTGTCGCCATCTGGTCGATGAACGAACCGGTGCCGCCGGCGCAACTGCCGTTCATCTTCATTTCCGGCGCCTGGTTCGGGTGAAAAAGGACGATCTTCGCATCCTCGCCGCCCAGCTCGATGAACGTGGAAACATCGGAATGCAGCGTGCGGATGGCCTGCGTCAGCGCCACGACCTCCTGCACAAACGGCACGTCGATGCGCCGGGCCAATCCCATACCGGCGCTGCCGGTCATTTGCACGTGAAATTGGTCGGATGGATATAACTCGTGCAACTCCTTCAGCATATCCTGCACCATTTCCTTGATTCGCCCGTTGTGCCGCTGGTAACGTTTGAATTGCACAGTATTTTCATCGGATAGTACGACGAGCTTTGCCGTGGATGATCCTAAATCGATTCCGAGTCTCATATTTTTTTTCGTCGCTGTTTTGCTGTGCATTTTTATGGTCCTTCGCGCTTTTCTGTTTTCAGATTTTTAAATAAATGAAGGCTTTTCTTACTTTAGGCAGGAATAATGCCAGAAGTAAGCAATGAGACAAACATCAAGAAATACAATGGGTTAAAGTTTTGAGCACATGGCAAAATCAAGCAAATTGAGAAATGCGATTTCTCATGCCGTGGAGGACACATTAGTCAGGAGCATATAATTACATAGGTTATGGGCGCGGAATACGATTTCATACTTTAAAATTCCATATCAGGGCTGAAAAATGTACCCAAAACGTGGGATGAGTCCATTCTACTTGCAGAGAATAAAATTCGAAATTAACACAACGGCATTCTTGATTGTGGCCTTATTTCCTCTATATAATTTTTTTGTTGATATTTAAGAGTTAATTTAATATTATATGAGTATATTGTCATATAACAATATAAACAAATAACAAAAGTTGAGAGGTTGAATTTTGAATCATGATATATCTGAAATGAGTTCTGAAATATTGAGTATGTTGGCAAATGCTAATCGAATTCGTATTCTGAAACGATTGCAACAGGGAAAAACATGTAATTGTGATCTTATTACAGACTTAAAAATTGAACAGTCCAATTTATCCCGGCATCTCAAACTGCTTACTCAGGCAGGTATTCTCATTCGCACGCAAGAAGGAACCAGGGTTTACTATGAGATCGCTGATAAAAGGATTTTAAAGATTATTGAGCTGGCAGAAAATATCGCCATAAGAACAGTGGAAAAACAATCCATGATGATCAAAAAAATGTTGGCATAGAAAAGTTCGTTTATGCTATTGGTAAACCCCTTCATTCAAAAGGACGGCCTTATATTTTGTTGAAATTGTTATAGCCTCTGTGAAATTTAATGTTCATCAGTTACAACAAAACCACAACAAATCGCGTACATGAATCCTAACATAGGAGGAAAGAGAAATGGAAAAAGATTTGTCAAGAAAAGAGTTTTTCAAAACAGCAGCTAAATATGCTGCCGGTACTGCGACTGGGGCTGCTCTGGTCGATTTTGTCGTTACGAAAAAGGCCTCGGCAAATACGAATGTTCAACCGTGGCCGTGGCCTTATCAAAAGCTGGACCCGGAGTATGTCAGGAAATTAGCGCATGACAGTTTCTGGAGCGGTAAGGCGTGCTCGTACGGCGCTTTTAACGGCATTATAACCGCTTTGCAGGAGGCTGTTGGCGAACCCTTTACACTGATCCCCACGGAAATCATGATTTATGGACATGGCGGCGCTGTGGGATGGGGAACACTGTGCGGCGCGCTGAACGGCTCTTCTGCTGCCATTTCTCTGGTGTGCGAAAAAGAAGTTTCTGATAAATTGGTTAGCGAACTCATCGGCTGGTATACACAGGTGGAACTGCCAACACCAACGAGCAATCAATATGGGGTTGACCAGGCTTATACTGTCAACAAGTACACCCAGGAACTGCCTCAGAATGCCAGCGGCTCCCCACTGTGTCACGCTTCGGTAACCCAGTGGTGCGAGCATGCGCATTTGGGTGTATCCTCGCTGGAGCGAAAAGAACGATGCGCGAGGTTGGATGGTGATGTTGCTGCTTATGCGGTGGAATTATTAAATCAAAATCTGGATGGACAGTTTAACCCGCAGTACACGGCGCCGGAATCTATCGCCAAATGTATGACCTGCCACGGTTCGGCAGTGAAGGATAACGTGCTCTCCAAAATGGAATGTGTAACGTGCCATGGCGATCCGCATACAACATCTTCGGTGATGCCGACGATAGCAGAAGCGCCGGCACATTTCAATGTCTATCAGAATTATCCCAATCCTTTTAATCCCTCAACAAAAATCCAATTTTCAATTCCAGTGAGAGCACGTGTCACTCTTTCTATTTATGACGTCTATGGCAGAACTGTGCGCACCCTGATCAGCAATCGCGAATTAGCTCCCAAGCAACTGCAAACAGTTACCTGGGACGGAAAAGATGATTATGGACAAAAAGTAGCCAGCGGAACGTATTTTTACAAACTCCAGGCGGGCAAGTCGATAACAACACGCAAAATGACGCTTGCAAGATAGGACATTGTTCCATTATTACACGATGAAGCCGGTACGAAATATTTTTTGTACCGGCTTTCTCATTTAATTTTATTATTGCAAATCACTTTCTTTATCACTATCTTTGCAAGTGAGTGATTACATATAAAATTGATGAGAAATCATGAAAAAACAGCCAACTGAGGTACGCCAGGAACAGATTAAAAAAGCTGTTTTGGATATCATTGCAACCGAAGGTTTTCAAAAGCTTTCGACGCGCAATCTGGCCAATCGTGTCGGCATTAGTGAAGGCGCGCTTTTTCGACATTTCAAAAGCAAGAAAGATATATTGCTGGCAATAATGCAAGATGTCCGTACCCAGCTTGTCAAAAAGTTATGGGAAATTTCTCTCGCCGATGAAGCCGCCGATTTAAGACTGTTTCGTTTCCTGTGTGCGCACATCACCTATCTCTTGGAAAACAAAGGAATTATTTTTTTACTGTTTTCCGAAGCGGCACACATGAATGATTCCGACCTCAAAAAACATCTGCATGATATTTTAAACGAACAAAAGCAGTATGTAACCAAAATAATTCAGGATGGCCTAGTCGGCGGGCTTTGGGATCCGAAACTTTCGGCGGAGAATGTTGCCGTGTTGTATCTCGGTATTCCACTTGCTCTGAATATTGAATTGCTTCTGGATCCCCAGAGAGTACAAACAGAAAATTTTTGCAAAAAAATGATCGGTTTACTGGAAAAAGTTCTTAAAAAAAGATAAAGGATCATGGCGCTTTTGCATTTTCAGAGACGGGAGAAGGCCATCACAACATCTGCATGGAAGACGGCATTCAAGCATCCACGGGGTGCACGACGGGTAAGCGCCTGTTTCAGCCACTTTATTATGGTAAAGCAGCAATGATTTTTCATGCACCTGACAAAGGAAAGGTTCGCGTAGCTTTAAAGTCGGAGGTTTTTGATGAACTGGGGAAAACAGAGTTTCTCTCCTATCGCAAAAAAGGATACGCGCCTTCCGATATTCCCGAAGTAAAACAAAAAGTTGTCGATTATGTGCTCGGGCTATCGGATAGTCAATTGTTTTATGTTAAAAAGCTCGATGAATTTTCTATGCCGATGCCCAAAAAAACTTTTGCAAAATACAAATGTGAAGAATGCGGTGAGTATACATTCGAACTCCACATAAAGATATTGTCCGGCAAAAAGGTATGCATACCCTGCGCGGAAAGCAAATAAAACTTGGGATGAATTCTTGATGCTATATACTCTTATTGCAGTTATCATTTTTATCGCATCGTTTCTCTTTGCGATGCTTGGCCTGGGCGGCGGTATGGTTTACGTCCCCGTGCTCAAATGGGCGGGGTTGCCCGTCAAAGAAGTAGCGATTCCACTCGGTCTTTTGCTGAATGGTTTGAATACTTTGCTTGCGCTCATCCCCTATGCTCGGAATAAACTTGTTGATTGGAAAGGCGGCCTGGCCATGGCCACGGCTGCTTTTGTTGCAGCGCCAATTGGCGCTTACATATCAAAATATGTCCCGGTAAAGACGCTGCTTATTTTATTCGCCATTGCCGTACTGGCGGCGGCAATTCGCATGGTGGGCTTTGCCAAACAGGGAGAACCCGAGAAACTCATGTCTTTTAAAAAACGGGCGATCCTTGGTGTCGGCGTCGGTGCTTTTGCCGGGTTCATGGGCGGCATGTTAGGACTCGGCGGCGGCTTTATTATCGCCCCGATTTTGATGTGGATGGGCTACCGTACCAAACAAGCTGCAGCAACGACCGCATTTGTGGTCACATTTTCATCCTTGTCCGGCTATTTGGGACACATGGCAGAAGGGCATTTCAATTGGCCGCTCACGATTATTGTCGTTATTGCCGTCATCATCGGTTCGCAGTTGGGCGGCAATTTTATGTCCACAAAAGCCAAACCCAAATGGGTAAAGACGCTGTACGCCGTTGTGCTTTTTGCGATTGCCGTCAAACTAGTCGTCGGGGTATTGTGATGATCTTTCGACGAGGAGCCAATGTGTTCATGCTGGTACTTGCTTTGGCAACGGCAACGGTCGCAGGGACAAACGCTAACTGGAACGGCTATATGCAGACCCGCTTCACCCAGCAGAAAAACAGTGCCTCCGGTTTTAACATACGGCGGGCAAAGATGTGGATCGCCGGATCAGCACCCGGCCATAGTCAATGGTATTACAAAGTACAATCCATTTTCCATCCCCTCAACAAAGGAGCTTTTGATTTACAGGATATATTTGCCGAATATCGTTTTCATGAATGGGCACTGCGCATGGGCCAGCTTGTACCGGATTTCAGTTTACAGCGAAGTCAACCGGATTTTAACATTCCGGTTTTAGAACGTGCCCGTGTCATTGATACTCTTATTCCGGCAGCGGAGAGCGGCGGACGGGATATCGGCATGTCGCTTTATCTGCATCCACGATCGCCTGTTTGGCACAGTAGTATCGGTTTTTTCAACGGCAACGGCGGCAACCAATTGCATAATGAAGATCGCCATTTTTTACTCACTAATCGAACAGCCGTCGCTCTTTTACATTCACCGCAGATGATGTGGCAGATCGGCTATTCGATGATGTATCGCGAGACAGAGGGACTGACTTTTAAAAAAATATTTAAAGACAGTCGACAATTTACAGGTACAGATTTTCGCTGGGGTTTTGAAACGCTTTTTCACTGGCAGCATCTGAACCTGCAGGCCGAATTAATTCGGGCAAACCTCAATGACGAGCTGGCGTGGGGCGCTTATTTTTTAGGATCTTTGCGCATCGCAGAGAAACAGCAGATTTATCTCATGGTGGAAAAATACCACGATGTGAATGCGCAAACGCCGGAGGTGCAAATTGCAACGGCAGGCTATGACTATTTTATCGATGAGTATTTTATCAAACTGATGGCAGACGTCCAGGCGCAGAAAGAGTTCTCAAAAATCAATTATTGTATAAATATACAAATGCAGCTTTTTTTAAAGCGTTAATTGCAAGGAGGTTTGTTATGTTTAAACGAATCTTGTATCCAACAGATTTTTCAGATCATTCAAAAAAGTGTATAGATTATTTAATATTTCTAAAAGATTGTAAAATCAGTGAGGTTATTCTTCTTCATGTTGCCGACATACGAATTATTGCCAATACAGATATGATGCTGGAAGATGGCATCGACGAGGAAGAGATCATTACCAACTGTCGCAAAACAGCATTGCGAAAGCTCAAGGAGATTGCCTCTCAACTGGAAACGGCAGGCCTGAAAGCCAAAATCGAATTTCAAACCGGCGTGCCGTTTGTGCAAATTAATAAAGCTGCTGAGGCATTTGATGCATCGCTGATTATTCTCGGCCATCGTGGTCATAATTTAGCAGAAGAACTGCTGCTCGGCAGCACCGCAGAAAAGGTAGCGCGAAAGAGCAAGCGACCTGTCCTGCTCATTCGCTGATTTTCTTTTAAAAATCATGGAGAAAAAAACATGGACTGGCAAGGCTGGTTCTTTGATTTTGAAGAAGCAAAAGCAGAAGCCCGGCACAGGCGAAAGCCTGTATTCGCGCAATTTCATCGTGAAAAATGTTCGGGATGCAAAAAGATGTACGCTGTAACTTATCCTGATGCTAACGTGCAAACTGAACTGCATGACTGGTTCGTGCCGCTGCGTCTTGATATTTTAAAAGATCGCTTGATACGAGCCAGGTACAATGCTGTGTGGACACCATCATTTTACTTTCTGGATTACAATGGTAAAATGTATGACAATTTGCAGGGCTATCTCACGCCTGAGGATTTCAGGATTGTTCTGCGCCTGGGTCTGGCGGCTTATTATATTCCGCGCGGGATGTACCAAAAAGCCATCGACCTTCTCGAACAAAGCGTGGATCAGTTTCCGCATAATCCCCGCACGCCGGCGCTTTTATTTAAGCTGGGCATGGCTATTTATCTCAGTACCTGGGACAATCGGGAGTTCCGTGAAATCATGAGTGAAATTCGGCAAAACTATCCCGACAGTCCCGAGGCCAGGATGTGGCCGTGGATGGAAGATTAAAAGAATGGAGAAAATTTGAACGTATTAGCACTATTCGGCAGTCCGCGTAAGGACGGCAATTCCGCACGCATGTTGGAAGCAGCGCTCTCAGAGTTTCCGCCCGAAGCTGAAATCAGTCGCACTTTTCTTGTGGATTTGAATTTTTCCGCCTGCTGTGCAACACGGGATTGCCTCGACCTCGGTTATTGTCCGGTTCAAGATGACATGCAAAAACTTTATCGGGAAATGCAACGGGCCGATATAATTATCATTGCCACCGGCAGCCAATTTGGAGATGTTACTGCAGACGTCAAAGCTTTGATCGAGCGCACCTGGCCCTTGCGTGGACAATTGAAAAATAAAATCGGCGGCTATGTGGTTACGGCCAGACGCTATATGGAAAGTACTCTGAATACGCTGCATGCATTTTTCCTCCGCCATCAGATGATCTTAGGCAACAGCGGTGCTCTCGGCTTTGGTTTTGATGAAGGAGGAATTGAAAAGGATCACTTGGCGTTAAAAGACTCGCATAAAACCGGCAGACGATTGCTGGAACTGTACATGCTGATTCACGACGGTAGATGACATGTCCGCAGCCTTTTATATCGACCTCGGTGTTTTTCTTCTCATCAGCACCTTGCTCAGCAGCGTCGGTCTGGGCGGCGGCGCCTTTTATGTGCCCCTGCTGCTGGCGCTGGGATATTCATTCCAGGTATCCTCCTCTATCAGCTTGTTTCTGATTACCGTCACCGGTTTTTCTGCATTCGCCCGTTTCCAAAGGGCAAATCTGGTGGATTGGAAACTGGCTGTTGTCATGGATACTTTTACGGACATTGGCGCTTTTGTTGGCGGCGTGACTGCTATCCACATTAAAACCGGAATCCTTAAAATTGCCTTTGCTCTTCTTCTTGTCATTGCCGCTGTTTTTATGTTCAAAATGCAGAAACGTTCAAAAACTGCGCACGTTTTACGGCGCGGATTTGGATATTGGCAGCGACAATTTGGTGACTATCATTATAGTATTTTTCTGCCGGCAATTTTTCCTATTACTTTTGCAATAGGTTATCTCTCCGGCGCCTTGGGCGTGGCCGGCGGCTTGTTGAAAATTCCGATCATGATTTTGTGGTTTGGCGTGCCGGCCAAAATTGCCGTTGCAACCTCGTCATTGATGGTTGGACTTACGGGCCTGCTTGGATTCGGCGGTCATTTTTTTACCGGCCAAATCAACTGGATGATGAGCCTCGGACTTGGAATCATCGTCCTAGTCGGCGGGCAAATTGGTTCCCGCCTTTCCATTCGGCTGCCGGAACAAAAATTAAAAACCATGATTGCAGTTGTTTTTGTGCTCATTGCTTTGTGGATGATCTTGAAAGCATTACAAGTATGAAATAAAAATATATTATTTATGTTGAATGTTATCCTGAAAGAAGTTATATTTTTCAAAAATTCGTCAATACTTTTGCTCCTTCTTTTTGATCTCAGAGCAAGGATTTTTCAAGTATTTTGGATTATTGGTTTAGCACCTTTCACATTCACAAAAACTTTTATCTTTCCAATATTTACTTTTTAGCGAAAAGGACCTTGAAATGAAAGTAAGCGATTTGATGGCAAAAAAGCCCATAACTGTTTCCCCCGATGCTCCGTTGCGTCGGGCAAATCAACTCTTACATCGTTATCATCTCCACGCCATAATTGTTGTTGATGATGAGGAGAAAGTCGTTGGCTTGCTCACCTATACCGATCTTTTTCAAAAACTGCTGCCGAGCTATGACGAAATTATGCAGGATCAAAGTTACTGGTTAAACTTTGAATCGATCGAAGAGAGATCACGAGAATTGATGCCGCTGCCCGTCAGCGAAGTGATGAAAACGGGGATCAAAACAGTATCACCACATGTAGCTGCAGTTGAAGCTGGCGCTTTAATGAATGCTCATCACGTGAGACAGCTTCCGGTAACGGATAATGGTAAACTTGTCGGCGTGATCAGCTATGAGGATATTACATGGGGAATTTTAATGAAAACATGCGACAGTTTATAGAGGATTAAAAGTCACGATGAGCGATAAACACGGACACACCCATTCTCATGCCGCACCTGCAAGCAGCGGTCGATTATTGGCAACAATGATTTTGAATTTTATCATTACGGCGGCGGAAATCATTGGCGGACTTTTTTCCGGCAGCCTGTCATTAATATCCGATGCACTGCATAATTTCAGCGATGGGATTTCTGTTATTATCAGCTATGTCGCGATA
>Ga0114931_10006570_pt1 | contig 14290 bp, 9 predicted proteins | sample 2SBtaG_FD_89579 | JGI IMG/M metagenome (GOLD analysis project Ga0114931, IMG submission 89579) | Deep subsurface microbial communities from Kolumbo volcano to uncover new lineages of life (NeLLi) - 2SBTROV14_V59a metaG | ecosystem: Environmental > Aquatic > Marine > Volcanic | place: Kolumbo...
AGGCGCGGGGCGAGCTCGGCGATGGGGCCGCCGGCGGCGAGGCTGGCGGCCAGCTGGGGCCGCAGCTCGATCATCTGGTCGTACATCGAGTCGATGCAGGCGTCGTACAGCTCGGCCTTGCTGCCGAAGTAGTGGTGGACCATGGCCAGGCTCACCCCGGCCGCGGCGGCGATCTTGCGGATGGACACGCCGTCCAGACCGTGGTGGCCAAACAGCTCCAGCGCTGCCGCCAAGATGCGGGCACGGGTCGCTTCAGCATCGGCTTTGACCGGGCGGGCCATGGCCGAATCAATAACTAATCAAACGTTTGATTACAAGAAAAAAGTGAGAAATGCTGGGGAGGAGCGCAGTCGTTGTGTTTACGGGCAGGGCGTTGGATTGATCAGACACGTGGGCTCGGCCAGCAGACACGAAAACTCCTCGCAGTCCGTCAGGCCGTTGCCGTCGTTGTCGACGCAGTCGGTGCAGTTGGTCTCGCCACCGCCGCCGCCGCCCTGGCAGGCGGCGTCGAGCAGGCAGATGAAGTCGGCGCAGTCGGTCTGGCCGTTGCCGTCATTGTCGATGCCGTCGCTGCAGTTGGTCTCGCCAAAGCCGCCGCCACCGCCGCACACCGGGTCGAGAATGCAGGTGACATCGTTGCAATCGACGGCGCCGTCACCGTTGTCGTCCATGCCGTTGTCGCAGATTTCGGTGCCGCCGCTGCCGGCGCAGGCCGGATCGGTGGAGCAATCGGCGAAGTCCTGGCAGTCCACCTGGGAGTCGCCGTCGTCGTCCACGCCGTTGGTGCAGTTCTCACCGCTGCCGCCGCCGCACGCCGGGTGGGCGATGCAGTTCTCGGTGTCGGCGCAATCGATCAGACCGTCGCCATCGTCGTCTACGCCGTTGTTGCAGATTTCGTTGCCGGTGCACACCGACTGGGTGGCGCACTGCGGGTCGAGGCAATCGGCCAGGCCGTCGCCGTCGTCGTCGACCCCGTTGGTGCAGTCTTCGTTGTTGGTGACGCAGTTCGGAAAGTCAGCGCAGTCCTCGTCGAAGCAGTCGGCCTTGCCGTCGCCGTCGTCGTCGACCCCGTTGGCGCAGGTCTCGAAGCTACAGAACTGGCTGCCTGCGCAATCGTCGTCGGTGCAGTCGAACCGGCCGTCGCCGTCGTCGTCGATGCCGTTGTTGCAAATCTCACCGCCCGATTGCTGGGCATCGACTGCATCGCCGCCTTCGGAACACGCGGCGAACAGCGCAAAAATATAAACAAAAACGAAAATTTTGGAAAAACTGCGCATAACCCCTCCCCAGGGCGATGGTACTCAAGTGTGGGGGAAAATCGCTCAACTCGAGCAAATCGTCAAGGTCGGAAATCTGAGGGGGGAAGGCGGTGTTATTGTGCAGTGCGACTGGCGCCACAGCGCCACGCTGTATCTCGGCAGCAAATGACGACACCGTCGTCCAGACACGTGGTGCCTGGGTCGTCGCTGGTTTCGATCTCCCACAAGCGGAACAGCAGCAGGTTGATCTTGTCGAGGGCCTGATTCGACAAATCGACCGGCTCACTGGTCACGGTGGTGGTGGCCACCTGGGCCGACAGCGCGTGGCTGCCCGAGTCCCATGACAGCTCGCCGAGCACGACCTCGCCGTCGGGGGTGGTGAGCCAGCTGTCGATATCGCCGGGGCGCACCTGTTCGGTCGTTGCTTTCGCGACGCCGTAGTCGGTGGTTACGCTGCCCATCACCTCGCCGCCCTGACACCCGCCCAGCGCCAACGCCGCCGCAATCGCCAACAAGCTCCGTGTGTGTTTCATGGTGTACACCTCCAGCCTGGAAATTGCAGGTTCTGCGCCAGCCTGGCGGGCGTCCAAACACTCAGAATCACGTGCTCGCCGTGACAAGTTTGGGCCAAACCGGGTGTCATGCTGGGGGTGGGTCCCCCGCCATCATGTACGCGCAGGCGGGCGTTTGGCCGGCCGCCGCCCGGCTCCAACCTCTTCGCGATCTTCTTCAACTCCGCTTCGCGGGTCACTTCTTGGTGACGTGCGGCCGCGGAATGGGGATCATGTATTTGATCGGCTTTTTGTTGTAGCCGTGCACGTTGCCCTCGAGAACTTCCACCTCGATGGGCGGCGTGAGCTCGTAGCGATAGCCGCGATCCTCGAGCTCGAGCTTGAGCACGTGGCCGAACGCGCGAACGATCCGCTGGTAGGGCTTTTTGATCGGGCCCTGGCGGATGTGCTTGCGGTGGCGCAGCAGAAACGAGCCCAGGCGCATGGACTGGTGGTTGTACAGCCGGTGGCAACCGTGGCTGCAGCCTTTGACGATCGACTTGAAGTTGGCCGAGCCGTGGGTGCGAATGCCGTTGTCCCACCAGTACGCCTTCTGGTGGGGCAGCTTGACCTTCTCGTGGTGGATGAGCATGACCAGGCCGTAGGCGGAGCGGTAGCTGGGCCCGAACACTTCATACTTGAGCCGCACGCCGTGCCAGCCTTTGCGCACGAGCTCGCGGTCGGGCTCGCTCTTGAACGGGTACCAGGCGGGCGACGCGATCAGGTAGCGCCACTTCTTTTTGCCGACGTCGGAGTTTTTGTACTTGAGCCCGACCCAGCCGCCTTTGCGCTCTTTGTTCCAACCACCGATGGTGGTGTGCCAGCGCACCAGGGCGATTTCGCGGCCGTTGTCGCGAGCGTACAGGGTCATCGTCGGCTTGTGCTTGGCCGGATAGGCAAAGCAGCCGCCCCAGTACGCGCGCGGCGGGTCGTAGCGCACGTCGCCGCGGTCGACCACCGCGTGCAAATCCATATGGGCGCTGTGGTAGGCGGGCACGGGCGGCAAGCGGACGGCGACGCGCATGTCCACCGGCCCCTCGGATGCGTACTCGGAAAAGAAGCTGCGCACCCCGGCGACACTGGTCCAGCCCAGTGCCCGCGCCGCGGCCTCGGTGGCCTTCGAAATCAGATCCGGCGCGCCGTTCTTGAGCGGCTTGTGGCCGGTCGGAACGCGGAACGACCCGGAGTCCAGATAGCGCCCGAGCACCTTGCCGTAGTCCTCGCGGGCCGAGCCGTCTTCGATCAATCCAGTGGCGTCCACCACCCGCTCGCGCAGCGCGCGCAGGGTTGCGCGAAAATCCAGCTCGCGGCTGTCGGTACGGAACCCGGCGCGGGTCTCGGCGCCGAGCTCGTCGTCGGCCATGAACATGTGCTCGCGCTGGAACGCGCCCACGGCGTTCGCCGTCGCCCACGTATAGATGCCGCGGTTGTGCTTGGTCAGCTTGAAGCCGTCGCACGCCAGGTGCTCCTGGGCCGCGATGATGGCGCCGATGATCGTGCGCAGGCGCTGGTAGCGATGGAACACGCTCTTGTAGTAGGCGTTCTTTTTGGCGAGCTGCTCGTAGCTGTCGAGCTTGAAGCGCTTGAGCCCGGCGTTGAGCTCCCAGCGTGTCGCGCGTAGCTGGTTGCGCCGCTTGTACGCCTGCTGCGGGTACTCTTCGCGCACGATGGCCTCGAGCCCGATGAGCGCGTCGTCGTCCACCGCGTCGTGGCATTCGTGGCGCGCGTCATCGCTGATGCGGTCGCGCAAAATGCGAAACGTGGGCGGGATGCCGTACAGCTCGAAGTAGCGGTCCTCGCGCATCTGTTGCCACTTGGGGCCCTTGCCAAACGTTTCCGCGGCCAGGGCGCGGTAGGTCGCCAGGTAGGGTTGTTTGCCTTTCGGCCCCTGCGACGGGTCTTCTTTGAACAAGAACGGCGCCCAACGGTCGGTCAAATCGATGACGGTCAGGCCGGCCGGGGCCGCGTCGTCGGCACAGATTTGCGCTGCACGGCGGCCGTCGGCAAACACCGGGATGGTGTCACGACAATGGGATTCGGGCGGTGCCGGCGCGGGCCTGGCCGTCATGGTCGCCGCGCTCGGCTTGGCAGCGGAGGGCGCATCGGTCGCCGGCGCGACCGCGACCGGCTCGCTATCGCAGCTGCCGGCGAGCAACAACACCAAGACGCCGAGCGCGCGGCGCAGCATGGTGTCGCGGGTAATGGTACGTAACCTCACTAGAGCTATTCGGACATCCGCCGGCGGCGCGGAGTCCCGACAAGTTTAGCACTTGCGATCTATGCCGGCACGTTTTTTGCCCACGCGCCCACGGCCACCTACACGCGGCAATGTGCGGCAATGTGGGTCAGCGTGGCAGGTTCACGAGATACACATCGCGGCTGCCGCGACGTTCGCGACCGATTGCAAAGCGGCGTGCATCACCGGGAACCATCCACACACCTTCCCATTCGCTATCGGGCGCGCCGACGTCGGCCTGCCAGTTGTTTTGCAGGTCGTAAACGATGGCGCTCGACGGACCGCCGTGGCCGACGATGCGCGTGCCCCCGGGCATGAATTGCCACCATTCGCGCGCCGCGCGCGGTGTGATCGTGGCGCTGCGGCTGGCAAAGTCGACAACAACGATTCGACTGCGAGCGCTCGACTTGGGTCGGTTGGCGAATAGCAACTTGTCACCGCTGTCGTCGAAACGCAGCGGCCGGTACACGCGATCCCACACGAGCTCGGTCTTGCCCGCGCGGGTGCAGTACAGGTGGAAGTTGGTGCGCGCGAAACACACGCGGCGGCCGTCGGGCGATACGCGCGGCAGCAGAATGCCGCCGCTGGCGTTGCTGTCGACCAGCACGATGTCGCTGCCGCTGGTCACGTCGATCATGCGCACCCGCGCATACTCATCGAGCACACCGTGGTGCCGGGGCGTGGGGTCGGCGACAAACCAGCGCCGCAGGTCCTCGGAGGTGTGCAGCACGTTCTTGCACGGCGGCTTGATCGCCCCCATAGCGCGCGCGGTGCCGCCCAGGCGCACGCGCATGACGCGACAGCCGCGCTGAAAGCCGACGGCGTTGGCATCGAGCCAGCGCGGTCGCACGGCGTTGTGGATGGTCATGACCAGGTGGGCGCGCGGCACGGAAAACACGCGCAGGGTGCGCCGCTCGTCGGTGAGAACCACGTGGCGCGCATCGGGCGAAAAATGACTGCTGACGAAGTGATGATGGGGCAGGCGGCCGCCGTGACGCCGCCGCAGCGTGCGCACCAACCCGCCGTAGCCCCGCAACTGCACCAGGGTGTGGCCGTTTTGGGCCACGTTTACGCGCAGGGTAGAACGGCCGAGCAGCCGCAGGTGAATGCCGCGCGCGCGGGGTACCAGACGGGCCACCCGGGCCCGATAGCGCCTCGGTGGTGGCGGCGCGGGTGCATTCGCAACGTGAGGCGCCGCGGCCATGGGCTGGGGCGCGCGTGCAGGCTGGGCGGGGCATCCGGCGACGACCAGCGCGCACAGTATGCATGTGACCAACCGCCCCAAGACGATCAGGTTCGCATATCGCAACTGTGGAGCCAAGGTCACAGCTCGCCGGAAATTGTCACCTCGGGGTTACCCCAACCGCCCCAAGACGATCAGGTTCGCATATCGCAACTGTGGAGCCAAGGTCACAGCTCGCCGGAAATTGTCACCTCGGGGTTACCCCATCGCTACCCGATGGCGCAGGGCTGCGCCGGTGTAAGTGCGTGTGCCGCGATGTTTCGCACATTGCCAGGTGGGGTAACAGCCGGGTAGCGACCAACTGGACGGGAACTTGCAGCACTTCTGCACGACTCACGCGTTGTCACACGTAGAACCGCCCCGGAGAGTTGCTTATGAAATTTGTCTGTTCCAAATGTTCGCAGAAGCACAGCATCGCCGACGACTTGCTCGCAGGACACAAGTTCGTGCGCGTACGTTGCCAGCGATGTGGTCAGCGAATCAGTGTGCGGCCGTTGCCCCCAGCGTTTGCGTTGCGCACCAGCCGCACAGACAAGCCGACGCCGCCGGCACCGGAGCTGCCGCCGGAAGCGTCGCCGCCCGCCGGTGTCACGTCGGGAATTCTCGACATGCTCGCCATGGCCGAGGACTATTTCGGTGGCGAAGAGCAGTTGATGGCGCTCGAGGGCGAGCGCGAAGCTGCTGTGACGCCACCACTGCCTGCGCCGGCGCTGCCGGTGTTCGTTGCGCCGGCGCACGAGCGCACGTTGCAAATCGTGTTGCCGCCGCCGACGGTGCGGCGCAGCGGTTGGCGGTATGTCGCCGCGGCGACCGGCGGCGCCACCCTCGCGGTGGCTGCGATGTTGCTGGCGCTCGGGGTTGGAGTGGAACGGCCGGGGTCAGCGAGGATGGTGGTCGGGGCGAACGAAGCGGGTGCGGCGCGCTCGCACGCGGTTGGAGCGGCGTCGGCGACGCCGGCGTCGGAGTGGGCTGTGTCGTCGTGGCGGGCGGGGGATGATGGTGACTCGGTGATCGATGCCGACTCCGATACCGATGCCGATACCGCGACCGATTCCGACTCGGATACCGCGACCGATTCCGATACCGCGACCGATTCCGACTCCGATGCCGCGACCGATTCCGATGCCGATTCCGTTCGTCATCGAGTGGAGCATCCGCGGGTGAGGCCCACGCACACCGTGCCGCATCGGACGCACAAGTCGCACGTGCGGACCAAACAGCACGTGGTGTGGGACGAGGTGGAGTGCATGCTGGCCGACCACCCGCCTGTCGTGTGCAACAAGTGGCTCAAAAAGCATGAGCACAAGTCCACTGCGCCTGTCGCGACCACCCCGGCCGAGCCGGTGCGAGCGTCGCTCACGCGCAACCTGATCAACGCCGGCATCGACAAGGTGCGCTGGCGTGTGAACCAGTGCGGCACCCGCGGTTTCGGCGCCGGCAACGTTGTGGTGTCGCTAAAGGTGGATAAACAGGGCGTCGTACAGGAGGCCCTGGTCAAGTCAGCGCCCAGCAGCAAGCTGGTCAGCTGCGTGCAGCAAAAGGTCGCCATGGCCCGGTTTGCGCCGACCCGTATCGGCGGGACGTTCTCCTACCTGTTTTCCTTCCGCTAAGGGTAGGGAACCGGCCCGTGCACGGTCACCCCCGGCGTTGCGGGTCGGGGGTGACCGCCTGCGTTTGGACGTGCTAGCGTTGCGTCGTGCATCCCACCCAGAACGCCCGCGTCATCATCCGCCACTGTGATTCCTACGACCCGGAGCGCATTCGCACCATCGTGCGCGAAGGCCTCGAGGAGCTCGAGCTGCGACCCTACGGTCGCACGCTGATGAAGCCCAACATTGTGGCGTCGGGGCCGCTGTTTCAGCACGCCCACACCCGCGTCGAATTCGCCGAAGGCGTGATGCGGGCGCTGCGCGATCGCGACGACGGCCGGGTGCGCGAGCTGGCCATCGGCGAGCGCTGCGGCATCACCGTGCCGACCCGCTCGGCCTTCGAAGGCGCCAACTACAACCCGATGATCAAACGCCTGGGTCTCAAGCAGTACTTCTTCGAGGAGGAGCCCCAGGTCGAGATCCAGCTGCGCCACGAAAAACGCCTGCGCGACTACATCTTCACGCCGGAGCCTGTAGCCCGCGCCGACTTTTTCGTCAACTGCCCCAAGTTCAAAGCCCACCCGTGGACCACGGTCACGTTTGGCACCAAAGCCTACATCGGCATCCAGGACGACCGGCATCGGCTGATCGATCACGACCACCGGCTCAACGACAAGATCCGCGACCTGCAGTACATCGTGCAGCCGCAGTTTTTGGCCATCGACGCCATCACTGCCGGCGAGGGCCGCATGCTCACGCCGATTCCGTACGACCTGAACCTCATCATCATGGGCAACAACCAGATCGCGTTCGACGCCGTGTGCTGCAACATCATCGGCCTCGACGCGGCCGACGTCGACCACATCCGCTTCGCCCACGAAGAGGGCTTCGGGCCCATCGATCTGGCCAACATCGACATCAGTGGCGACGTCACGATCGAAGAAGCGCGCGAGCGCGGCAAAGCGTTCAAGACCGGCCTCATCCGGGTCGAGAAATACTTCGAGGGCACCAACATCACGGCGTACGCGGGGCCGCCCCCGGAAGAGGAGTACATCGACTACTGCTGGGGCGGCTGCCCGGGCGCCATCGAGGAGGCCATCGAAATCCTGCGCCTGTACGACGAGCAGTGCGACGAAAAGATGCCGCGCATGCACGTGGTGTTCGGCGACTACGACGGCCCCATCGACGCGGCCCCCGGCGAGAAGGTCATCTTCATCGGCGACTGCGCCAGCTGGTCCGGAGACATCGCCGGCAAACCGGTGCAGATCCGCAGCATCTACAAAGACCGCTCCACCAAGGACCCCTACACCGCCAAGGCCGACGACATCTACGTCAAAACCGCGGCCACCATGGCCAAGCTGCGCAGACACAAAAACGACCAGGTCATCCGGTTCGAGGGCTGCCCGGTAAGCGTCGCCGAGCAGGTGCTGTTTTTGGTCGAGCTCGGCAAGATCAAAAGCCCGTGGATGTCGGCCGAGAGCGCCATCCAGATGACCAAAGGCTATCTGCAGTGGCGCAGCTCCACGCTGCTCAAACGCCTGCGCGGCGAACGCTACCAGCGCCCGGGTCCCTGCGTCCGCGGCAACGCCAAACCCGAGCTCTAACCGCGGGCAAGGCTACCTCGCAGAACCGCCTGAATTTAAAGGCGTTCTAGACCGTACCGCGCATTCTTGTGCCAGGGTAGAATTGCACAAATACAAGAGTGCGCAGTACGGCCGAAACGGCCTGTTATTCCGCGCGCTTGCGAGACGTAGCATGGCCCGCGGTTACTGACAGGAGGTAACGTTCAGCAGGAGCGTGTCCACGAAGAAGTTCGTGTTGTTGATAGCGTCGTTCGTGTTCTCGAAGTAGATGCGAATCGTTTGCCCGGCCAGGTTGGTCGCGGCGGGGTACGAAAAAGCCGTCCAGGTGTCGTTGGCGTCCGCGTTGCTGAGGCTCGCCAGGGTCTCGAGCACGCCGCCGCTGGTGTTGCGAATGGTCGCGGCCCACGTGTCCCACACGCCGCTGGTCTCTCCGGTGGCGATGTAGATGTAGCCCGACAGGGTCAGGTTCGTGGCGTCCGCCGGCACCACCACGTCCTGATAAATCGCGCGTGTTGCCGAGTCCACGCCGCCCATCCACGCGGCGTAGTTGCCGCTTTGCGGTGTTATCGGCAAGGGATAAGTGGGATCGGAGGGGGACAACACGATGGGATAACCGGCGCCGTTTTCCACCCAGCCGCCGCCCGAGCCGAGATCGAAGTTCTCGTTGGACAAAAGCTGAATGGTCTGCGTGGTGCAGCCCGACGCGTCGGGCGTCTGCACCATGGCATCCGGAGGCCCGATGGCCGCATCAGGCGTGCCGACACGGGCATCGGGTGTGGAAAAGATGGGCGCATCGGGGCTACCGGGACTGGCGTCGGCGAGCTGGAACACCTGTGCATCGGCGCTCGCGTTGCCCGGATCGCTGCCCTCGGCACACGCGGCGACGCATCCAGCGGCGGCAAAAACTAAAACAAGGCGCGACTTCAAGCGTACATTCTCGCACTTTGGTGCTACGCCATCAATCCATTTTCGAGCGCCTAACGCGCTGGGGGCACGCCCCAGGCTTTTAGCTTGCGCCACAGGGTGTTCGTGCCGATTTGCAGCGCTCGCGCGGTGTGGGTGCGGTTGCCCTGAAAGTGCTCCAGCACCTTGAGAATGTACGCCTTCTCCATGTCTGCCATGGGCATGACGTCATTGAAGCTCACTCCGTTGCCGTTGCGCCCGCTGAGCGTTTCGGCCGGTAGATGGTCGCGCTCGATCTTGGTGCCTTCACCGCTGAGGACCACCGCACGCTCGATGGCGTTTTGCAGCTCGCGGACGTTTCCCGGCCACACATAGCCGGTGAGCGCTTCCATGGCCTCGGGCGACAATCTGCGCCGGTCCAGGCCGTAGGTGTTGCACACCTGCGTGATGAAGTGACGCGCCAGCGGCAGGACGTCGTCGGCGCGCTCGCGCAGCGGCGGCAGATCGATGGCCACCACGCGCAACCGGTAATACAGGTCCTTGCGGAACTCGCCGCTGTCGACCATGGCGGCCAGATCGCGGTTGGTCGCCGCGACCACGCGCACATCGATGGGATGCGACTGCGTGGAGCCCACCGGGCGAATCTCGCGCTCCTGCAGCACCCGCAACAACTTGACCTGGGTGGACGGCGCAGTTTCGCCGACCTCGTCCAAAAAGATGGTGCCACCACGCGCCGCGTCGAACAGCCCGCGCTTGTCGGCGTTGGCTCCGGTAAATGCACCTCTGACGTGTCCGAACAGCTCGCTCTCCAGCAACTGCTCGGGCAGGGCACCGCAGTTGATGGCGACGAATGGTCCCTCGACGCGCCCCGACTCGTCGTGGACAAAACGAGCACACAGCTCTTTGCCCACACCGCTTTCGCCGGTGATGAGCGCGGTCATATCCACTTTGGCCACGGTTTCGGCCAGCTGCAGCGCCTTGGTCATGCCGACGCTCTTGCACACCATGCCGCCGCGCACCTGCGCATCATCGCCGCGCAGCTGCGCAAGCTCGCGCTCTTTGCGCCGCAGGGCCAGGCGCTGTTTGCGCAGCTCGCTCTCCCGCGCCTCCAGGTCGGCGGTCAGGTTCTGCGCCTGATACTCGGCGGCGTGCTCTTCGACCTGGTCGCCCCAGGCGCGCTTGGTCCGGCCGACCACGCGGCATGAGTCCGCCCCCATGGCCGCGCACTGCTCCTCGACCACGAACACCTCTTCGCCCATCAACGCCGACGAGAACCCCGAAGCGTAGCCTGCGAGCGTCCAACACACCGGATGATCCGCGTGGCCGAACACGCGACGGTGCTGCTCGGCCTCGTAGCTGTGGGTCCACACGACTTCCATCTCGAACACGCCGTCGTCCCGGTTGATCACCAGATGCTCGGGACTGGGATTGACCTTGCCGGCGCGGTTCTGCAGGGCAGGGCACGACAGCCACCACTCGACCTCGTTGTCCCACTGGAACATCTCGCCCGTGGTCAGGGCGTCGCGGTAGCCATTGGCAAAGCCGAACCGGCGGAGAATCGGCCGCGCCCGCTCCAGCCCAATGCTCTCGATCAGCTCCTGGCGCAGGGTGCCGAACGCGTCAGCATCCCAAAGCAGGATGCGCCGATCCTTGAACCGAATGCTCCCGGCCTTGGGGTTGTGTTCAAGGAGATCGAGGAGGTCGAGGTCGTCGGCTTTCATGTACGTGTACCAAAGTTGAAGGCAGACATCGTGCCAAACTGGAGCACTTTTAAACTTCTGAGTTTACGTGCTTTGGTCGACGATGACTGCCCCTGGTCGTCCAGAATGAACCATACAGTATTCCGCAATCGCATAGCGGCGCGAATTCTGCGCAGTCTCTGCAGCCTCTACGTAGGTGTGAGGTCCAGCATTGTCAAAAAGGATTGTTGAGGTTGATGAGGTTTCCAAGGTGGAGACACGCAGCCCGTCGTGGCGGTCGGCCACGGTGGTGGCGCGGTGTGGCCGATGGTGTTAATGACTCTCGCGATGACGCGTAGGTTCGCGCTGTGCGCCGCCGCGTTCGCCCTGTGCGCGGGCGGCGCGTGCAACAAAAGCTTCGAGGTTGCTCCGGCCAAGAAGGTGGCTCTCAATCCACCGCCAACGCAGGTGTACACGCCGCCGGCCGCGCTCGCGTCGTATTGGAAGCGGCCCATTCCCGTGCAGGGGCCTGGCACGTACAAGACCGCGATCGAAAACTCACTGATGCCGAAAGACTGCGGCGTCTGCCATCCCGACCAGTTCAACCTGTGGAAAGGCTCGCGCCATTCGATGGCTACCGGTCCCGGGTTCCATGCCCAGATCATCGAGCGCCTCGACAAGAAACAGCCGCGCCTGATCAACTGCGCCCGCTGTCATTTTCCGCTCACCGAGCAGTTCAAGATCGTGCCCGGTACCAAGCGGCCCAATCCGGCGTACCAGCCGGCGCTGTACGCCCACGGCATGACCTGCGCGGCGTGCCATGTACGCGAGCGGGCGGTCTACGGGCCCCAGGGCAAGAATCCCAAGGTGCCCAACGCGCCTCACGCCGGCTACACGGTTCGGCCGTTCTTTCAAAAGAGCGAGTTTTGCGCCGCCTGCCATCAGTTCGTCAAAGGCGAGTATTCGCTGGCGGGCAAGTACATAGAGAACACGTATCTGGAGTGGAAAGCGTCGCGATACGCCAAAGAGGGCAAGCAATGCCAGAACTGCCACATGCCGGAGCGCAAGCATCTGTGGCGCGGCATCCACGACAAGGCGACCACCAAAGACGGCGTGACCATCGCGGTGCAGGGCAAACAGGCGTGGCTGGGCGGCGATGCCGGGGCGCTGGCTGTCACCATCAAGAACAGCGGGGTGGGGCACATGTTCCCGACCTATGTCACGCCTGCGGTCTACGTCCGGTTTGCTCAGCTGGATGCTGCCGGCAAGGTTTTTGACGGCACCCGGGTGGCGCGTCGCATCCAGCGGCGGGTGCCCCTGGACCTGTCCAGCGAGGTGGAAGACACGCGGATCCCGCCCGACGCGACCCGCCGCTTTGCCTACGGCATAAAGCGCCACGCCGGCGCGGCGAAGCTCCACGTCGAGATCGAGGTCGACCCGGACGAGTTCTACCGGCGCTTCTTTCAGGTGTCGCTGGAAAAGCGCGACAAGATGAATGCCGCCGTGGTCAGCAACTACGAAAAGGCTCTAAAGGACACGTTTGACAACAAATACGTGCTCTGGTCCCAGGAGATCGGCCTGCACTGACGGCGCGGTCGATTTCTTTGTCACACCTGAACATTAGGATAGCGTCCAGGTGCCGAATAGGTTGCACCGCGAAGCAACATCGTGAAGATGCAAGCAGAGCAAGGAACGAAGAGGGAGTTGGGTGGGGCCCAACGACCGATGACAGACGCCGTTATGCGCCGCCGGTGCGCGATTTGGCGAGCGTACGTGACCTGTTTGGTGCTCTACCCGTGAATGGGTTCGACAGCCTAAACACCGCCCAACGCCAAGCGGTCGATGTGCGCGCGGACGATTCGCGTGCGCTGTTGGTGATCGCCGGCGCCGGGTCGGGCAAGACCAAGACCCTGGCGCACCGGGTGGCGCAGCTGGTGTTGTCCGGTGTCGACCCACGTCGGATTCTGCTGCTCACCTTCACCCGTCGCGCGGCGCTGGAGATGACACGCCGGGCCCAGGGCATCTTGCGCGCCGCCAGCGGCGAGCAGCGGGTTTCGGCGGATCTGAGCTGGTCCGGTACGTTCCACTCGGTTGCCAACCGGCTGTTGCGGCTGCATGCCCGGGCGGTGTCGCTCGACCCGTCGTTCACGGTGCTGGACCGCTCCGACTCGGCTGACCTGCTCAACCTGCTGCGCAGCGAGGCCGGGCTGGCCAAAAAGTCCAAACGCTTCCCCAAAAAGTCCACCTGCCTGGCCATCTACTCGCGAGTGGTCAACGCCCAGCAGCCGCTGGAAACGTGCCTGGCCGAGTCTTATCCGTGGTGCGACGACTGGGCCGACGAGCTGCGCGCTTTGTTCCGCAGCTATGTCGAGGCCAAGCAGGACCGGTACCTGCTCGACTACGACGATCTGCTCTTGTACTGGTACCACCTCATGGCCGAGCCAGCGCTGGCCGCTCAGGTCGCCGAGCGTTTCGACCACGTCCTGGTGGACGAGTACCAGGACACCAACGCACTACAAGCGGCGATTTTGTTGCGGCTCAAACCGACGGGGCAGGGCCTCACCGTGGTCGGAGACGACGCCCAGTCCATTTACTCGTTTCGCGCGGCGGACGTGCGCAACATCCTGTCGTTCCCGCAACAGTTCGACCAGCCCGCGAGGGTGATCACCCTGGAGCAAAACTACCGGTCCACCCAGCCGATCTTGCACGCGGCCAACGCGGTCATTGGCCAGGCGTCCGAGCGTTACTGCAAGCAGCTGTTCTCCGAGCGCGCCTCGCAGCAAAAGCCGCGGCTGGCCAGCGTCGAAGATGAGCAAACCCAGGTCGACTATGTGGTCGACGCGATCCTGGCCAACCGCGAGGCCGGGATCGATCTGAAGCGCCAGGCGGTGCTGTTTCGCACGGCCCACCACAGCGACGCGCTCGAGGTCGAGCTGGGCCGGCGAAACATTCCGTTTGTCAAATACGGTGGCCTCAAGTTCCTCGAGGCGGCCCACGTCAAAGATCTGCTGTGCCTGCTGCGCTGGGCCGAGAATCCCCGGGATTCGGTGGCGGCGTTTCGGGTGCTGCAGCTTCTGCCCGGCATCGGCCCGGCGGTGGCGCGCCGTGCCCTCGAGCACGTGGACGGTCACGGCGGCTCGCTGGCCTCGCTGGCCGAATTCGCGGCGCCGCCGGCGGCACGGGAGCTGTGGCCACAGCTGTGCAGCATGCTGGCGACCTCGGCGGATCCGGACACCAAGTGGCCGGC
>Ga0114931_10006571_pt1 | contig 14290 bp, 14 predicted proteins | sample 2SBtaG_FD_89579 | JGI IMG/M metagenome (GOLD analysis project Ga0114931, IMG submission 89579) | Deep subsurface microbial communities from Kolumbo volcano to uncover new lineages of life (NeLLi) - 2SBTROV14_V59a metaG | ecosystem: Environmental > Aquatic > Marine > Volcanic | place: Kolumbo...
GCGAGATCGGTCCCAGTGTGGGCCAAGCTCGAGACGAGGACTTCCAGCAGGTCATCTCCTGCCTCGATCGTCGGCACGTCGGCGAGAGAGCGAACCAAGAGCTCCAAGTCGACTCGCAGGCCGCCCGCAGCTGGCTCGCCTGGGCTCATTGTGTCTCCGGGATGCCCGTAATTCGGATGCCCGAGCCGACGCTCCCGTAGCGCCGATTGATGTGAAGTAGCACCGGTGTGAGTGATTCCAAAGCGATGGCGTTCCGGAGAACCCCGGCGTCGACTCCGCGAAGACCCAAATCGGAAACGATGCGGATCACCGTCACGCGCGCTTCCCTGTCGTCGCCGCAGACCAATACGTCACAATCGAAGGTGTACTCTGGGTCACTCAGGTGCTCGGAGCTGATGTGGTGCAAAGCCGCTACTAGCCGTGCGCTTTCGCCGAGTAGCGCACGCGCTTCCAAGGCGGCGGCTTGCCCTTCAGGAAGGTGCACGGAGCGGACCTTGGGTGGCTGAAGCGGCACCGTGATGTCGACGATCACCTTGTCGCCAACTGCCTCTTTGATCGATTCGAAGGTGTGGCCGTGCGCGCTGTACGGAACGGTCACGATGATCAGCTCCGCGTGGTTGCAGGCCGAAACGTTGTCTCCACCTTGCATGCTGACGCCAAACTCTCGCGAGAATTCCGCCGCCTTGGCGCTTCCCTTTTCAGCTCGGCGAGAGCCGATGAACAGGTCATGTCCAGCCTCGGCCCAACGAACCGCCAAGCCTCGTCCTTCGCGCCCCGTGCCACCGACGATTCCAATCTTCATGCTTGCCTCACGAGTTGAGCTCGGCCACGAACCGGAGCGTGTCCATGTCCTGCGAGCCAACCATCAGAGTCCCGACTGGCGACTCTTTCCAGCGCTGGAAGCGGTCCCGAATGCGGTCTTTAGAGCCGACGAGGTACAGTGCGTCGACCATCTCGTCGGGCACGGCCGCGATGGCTTCATTGCGCTTGCCATCGAGGAACAAGGTCTGAATTTTCTCGCAGGCCTCTTCGAAACCGACGTGGCTCAAGTAGTCCTTGTAGAAGTTTTTCTTCTTCGAGCCCATGCCCCCGATATAGAGTGCAAGTTGCATCTTACACGGCATCATCGCGAACTGCGGGTCGCCAATGATGACCACCACTGTGGGGGCGACGTCGAAGTTGTCGATGCTCTTGCCGTTACCCGCTTTTGCGAACCCCTCGTTGAAGTTCTCCATGAGCACTTCCGGGCGCTCCGGGTGCATGCATGTGAGCAAGCAACCGTCGGCTATCTCGGCAGACATCGCCTGGGACTTGGGCGCCATCGACCCGGTGTAGACGGGAATGTCGGGCCGTCCGTGAACCATGCTCCTAAGTGGCTTACCTTGGCCGGTCGACCCTTCGCCCCGGTACGGAATCTGATACCGCACGCCGTCGAACTCGAGAGGTGCCTCGCGCGCGAAAATCTTCTTCACGATCGTTACGTATTCGCGGAGCCAAGTGAGCGTCTTGTTGAAAGGGACGCCGTGCCAGCCTTCGACGACCTGCGGCCCCGACGTCCCGAGTCCCATGATGAAGCGGCCGTTGGAGAGAGTGTCCATGGTGATGGCCGTCATCGCGGCATTGGCCGGAGAGCGTCCGGGGAGCTGCATGATGGCGGTGCCAAGCTTGATCGTCGACGTCTGCGGTCCGACCCAGGCAAGCGGCGTAACCACGTCGTTGCCCCAGGACTCCGCGGTCCAAATCGAGTCGTACCCTAGCCGCTCGACCTCCCCGATCTTCTCCATGTCCACGAGGCCCTGCACGGTAGTGTTCAATTGAGGACCCGCATACCCGAGCATCAGACCAAGCTTCATCACCAACTCCAGAAAAAGGGGACTGTCCCCTTTTTGAAAACGTTCATCCCTCGAAAAAGGGGACAGTCCCCTTTTTGAAGGTGGGGGACCCTATCAGGAACCAGAATGTGTTTCAATTTGATGGGGGAGAGGGTGCAGGTCAGTCTGCGCGGATGCGCGTCCTCGTAACCGGAGCGTTCGGGAGGCTTGGGCAGGAGGGGCTCGAGCGTCTGTTGCAGGAAGGGCATGCGGTCGTTGCATTCGACGTCCCGAGCCGTCGGAATCGAAGGGAAGCGCGGAGCTTTGCGGGCAGAGTGCAGATCGTGTGGGGGGATATTCGCTCGCCGGAGGACATCGGCCCCTGTGTCGCGGAGTGTGACGCCATCGTTCACAATGCGGGAGTTCTCGCGCCGGCTTCCGAGAGTCACCCAGAGTGGGCCTTCGCGGTGAATGTGGGTGGTACGAAGAATGTCCTGGACGCAATGAAGCGGAGTGAGAAGCCTCCCATCATCATCTTCGCGTCTTCTCTGTCGGTGTGCGGCCCGCGTGCTCCCGGGGGGTCGCCTTTGACCGGCGAGGACCCCGCCATCGGAACCGACAACTACACGTCCAATAAAGCCGAGTGCGAACGGCTGCTTCGAGAGTCCGGTCTGCCCTATGTAATCTTTCGAGTCGGCGTGTCGGTTGGTGTCAAGCTAGCGGCCGGGGATCTGTCTCCAGATGTCTTTCGCGTGCTCTTCAGCATTGATCCGGATACTCGCATGGAGTGGGTACACCCGGCCGATGTCGCGCTTGCGCAGGCTCGCGCCATCGAGACTCCGGAGTCGCTCGGAAAGATCTTGATGATCGGCGGCGGACCAACTTGTCGCCTGACGTTCCGCGAGTTTTACGGCGCCATGTTTGATGCAACGGGGCTCGGACGGTTCCCACCAGAGGCCTACGGCGCCGGTGAATATTACTGCGATTGGCTCGACACCGAGCAAAGCCAAGCGCTACTGGACTACCAGCGCACCAGCTTTGACGATTTCGTCGGAGAGCTGCGCCAGGCGTCGCGCTTCAGTAGGCCGCTCGTCAGGTTGTTTTCCCCAATTATTCGGCGGTTTTTGTTGCAATACTCAGACGCCTGGCAGGCGCGCACGAGCAAGCCTTAGCCTCAGGCGCGCTGACTCGAGACTGAAAGCACCTCGCCCGTCATGTAGGAGCTATAGTCGCTCGCCAGAAACACCATGACGTTCGAGATCTCCCAGGGCTCGGCGCCGCGTCCGAACGCCTCACGCGCTTGGAGCTCTTCGAGTAGTCCAGGAGGCGTGACCTTTTCGAGAAACGGATGCATCGCGAGCGAAGGCGCGACGCAGTTGACACGGACGTTGTCCGGTGCGGCTTCGATCGCCGCGCATCGGGTCAGCGCCATGACACCCGCTTTCGCGGCCGCGTAGTGGGACTGTCCCTCTTGCGCGCGCCAGCCAAGCACTGAGGCGTTGTTCACGATCGCCCCTTTTCCTCGAGGGCACATGTGCTTGAGCGCCGCGCGCGTGCAACGAAAGCAGCCGTTGAGCGTGACGTCGAGCACGATGTTCCACTGCTCGTCGGTCATGTCCATGATCTTGGCATAGCCGCCGAGCCCGGCATTGTTCATCAGGACGTCGACATGCCCCATCTTTTCGATGGCCCGCGCGAACATCGCCTGTACCTCGTCTTCCTTGGTGACATTACACAGCATCGTCTCGGGGCGCATGCCAGTTTGGGCCTCGATTTTCGCTGCCGCTTCTCCGAGACGCCGTTCGTGAATGTCGCTGATCAGCAACTGCAAGGCGCCTTCCTCGGCGCAACGAACAGCCGTTGCAAAGCCAATCCCCGTACCTGCGGCCGCGGTGACGAGGGCGGTTTTCCCTTCGAGCAGCTTGTGCCCGCCGACGTATGTAGGTTTGTTGGTCATCGCGGCTCCTTCGGCAGTCCGAGTCCTCGTTCGCCGATGATGTTTCGTTGAATCTGGTTGGAGCCAGCGTAAATCGTGTCGGCTCGCGCAAAGAGATACCACTTTTGCATTCTCGTCAGCTCGTATGGTGCGCCATCGAGAAGCTCCGCTTCCATGCCGAGCAGGTCCATCGCGAGCTTGCCGAGGTCGCGATGCCAGTTCGACCAGTAGAGTTTACTGATCAGGGCCTCGCGGTTCAGGTCGGCGCTTGCGTGCTCCAACATGCGGAGCGCATTGACGCGCATGACCTTCAGGCCGATTCCCGCGGCTGCGATCCGCTGTCGGAAAACCGGGTCGTCTGCAGCGCCAGTACGCTTGGCCGTGGCGAGGACCTGCTCGAACTCTTTTTGGAACAAGTATTGTTGCCCGAGGGTCGATGCACCACGCTCGAATGCCAGCGTTCCCATCGCCACTTTCCAGCCTTCGTTGACTTCGCCCACCACATAGTCCTTGCGCGTCTTGGCGCCGTCGAAGAACACCTCTGCGAATTCAGAGCTCCCACCCATCTGCTTGATCGGGCGCACATCGATGCCCTCTTGCTTCATCGGAACCAAAATGTAGCTGATACCCCTGTGTTTAGGTGCGTCGGGGTCGGTGCGGCACAGCACGAAGCACCAGTCCGAGTATTGAGCGCCGGAGGTCCAGATCTTTTGCCCTTCGATCACCCATTCGTCACCGACGAGGGTTGCCTTCGTTTGTACGTTGGCGAGATCGGATCCTGCGCCCGGCTCCGAGTAACCCTGGCACCAAATTTCATCGCCCGAAACGATGGGCGGCAAGAAGCGCCTTTGTTGCTCGGGTGATCCGAAGTGGATCAACGTCGGGCCAAGCAGCGTTTCACCGATGTGGCCAACATTACCAGGACCGTTAGCCCGAACATACTCTTCGTTAAAAACCGCTTCTTCTTTGATGGTGCAGCCGCGTCCCCCGAGCTCCTTCGGCCATCCGATGCAGTTCCATCCGGCAGCCCCCATCGCTTTGCCCCAGGCTATTCGTTCCTCAATGTACGTGTCTTGGTCTCCGGAGGCGCCGCGGCCGCGAAGATCTTTGAAGGGTCCGCCGAGTTGTTCCTGCAACCAGGTGCGGGCTTCTTGGCGGAACGCCTCTTCTTCTCTCGTTAGCTGGAGCTCCATTACAAACCCATGTGTTTCGCGACTCGCTCGCGGTGAAACGCCGGACTCCCGAAGAGAGCCTCGGTCGCCTTGGCTCGTTTGAAGTACATGTGGGCCGGGTGTTCCCAGGTAAATCCGATTCCACCGTGGATTTGGATGTTTTCAGCGGCGCAGTGAAAGAAGACGTCCGAGCAGAATGCCTTGGCGCCCGAGGCAGCCTCCCGGAGGTCGGCCTCTCCCTGAGCCGCCAGCGCGCTTGCATAGAAGGCGGCAGAGCGCGCCGACTCGACCATCATCAGCATGTCAGCGCACTTGTGTTTGATCGCCTGGAACGACCCGATCGGCCTGCCGAACTGTGTACGCACCTTCGCGTAGTCGACCGACATATCGAGGCACCTCTCGGCAGCGCCCACTTGCTCTGCTGCGAGCGCAGCCCGCGCGAGATCTAACGTCTGCTCGCACAGACCCCAACCTCGCCCCGCTTCGCCGAGGATGGTATCGGCATCCACACGCACGTCGTCGAGGTCGACGGAAGCCAATCGTCGCGTCTGATCCATCGTCGGGAGCCAAGCGCGGCTCAGCCCCTCTGCATCGTTCGGCACCAAGAACAAGCTCACGCCTTCGGCACCAGCACTATGCTCCGAGCGTGCCGCGACGATCAGAACGTCGGCCGTGTGCCCATCGAGCACGTAGCTCTTTTGGCCGCGCAGGACGTATCCGGTCCCGTCACGCCCGTAGGTCGCTTCGACAGCTTCGGGGCCCGTGCGATTGTTTCTCTCGGCGTACGCCAAAGTAGCCGTCGTTTCACCGGCGGCGATGCCGGTCAAGTAACGCTTCTTCTGACTGTCGCTGCCACCGAGCAGGAGCGCGTTTGCGCCTAGACAAATCGTCGACAAAAATGGCGAGCACAAAAGCGCGCGGCCCGTTTCCTCCATCAGGGGATGCAAGTCGAGATAGCTCATGCCGAGCCCGCCGTATGTTTCGGGGATTGTGATTGCCGTCCACCCGAGCTCCTCGGAGATCTGCTTCCATGTTGCAGAGTCATAGCCCTGCTCGGTTTCCATCGCCGCCCGCACGCGCTGCTCCGATGACGCTACCTCCAGGAATCGCCGCGCAGCTCTCCTCAGCTCGTCCTGCTCTTCCGAGAACGAAAACTCCATGCGGTCAGTCTCCTCGATTGACGGTGGCGGCTGAGAGAAATGCGGGCGTTTCACCACCGCCGTGGAGCACTAAGTTGGCTCCGCTCACCCAGGCAGCCAGCGGAGAGGCGAAATAAAGGCAGGCCCCCGCGATGTCCGCAGGCGTGCCGAGGCGCTTGAGGGGGACGGTTTCCGCAACGCGCGCGATACCTTCATCGTCCCCGTAGTGAAGATGCGCCTGCTCGGTCAGGATCATACTGGCCGAGATCGCATTCACCCGAACCTTCGGGCCCCACTCGATGGCCAGTGTCCCGCTGAGGTTGATCAGCCCCGCTTTGGCGGCGCCATAGGCCGCGGTCCCGGGGGAAGGGCGCACACCAGACACGCTGGCGATATTGATGATCGAGCCGCCGGAATCCTGAGCCTGCATCACGCGGTTGGCCTGCTGCGCACAGTGCAGCGCGGCAATGAGGTTTAACTGAATGATCTTCTCCGAAAAGCGCGGGGACACCGTCGCAGCTTCGGCAAATGGCGCTCCGCCGGCGTTGTTGACCAGCACGTCGAGACGTCCCAAGCGCTGGACCACCTCGTTGACCATGTTCTCGACTTGCTCAGGATCGCGCACATCGGCACTGACGAAGATGGCGCTCTTACTGCCGGTACTCGGCAGCTCGTCGGGTTCGTTGCGGCCGCAGATTGCGACATCCGCGCCGGCAGCGAGAAACGATTCGGCGATGCCTCGACCGATCCCGCGAGTGCCTCCGGTGATCAGCACAGCGCGGCCAGTGAAATCGAGGATGTCGCTCACGTTCCGTACACCTTGACCAGTGGCCGCGCCTTGGAAAGCAGATCGTGGACCGCCGGGCCGAGCTCGGCCGCACTCCAGCGCTTGCCGATGTCGAGCGTCTGCTCTCGGCGGTAGCCATCGAACACCGTGATCGTGCCGCCAAAGACTTCCCACACGCGGCCGGTGACCCCGCGCGATTGGGCGCTGCTGAGCCAGGCGACGAATGGCGAGACATTGGCCGGATCATTTGCATCGAAGCCCTGCGCTGGCGCCTTCATCGCGTCACCAAAAGCTCCTTCGGTCATGCGGGTGCGAGCGATCGGGCAAATCGCGTTAGCCGTGATGCCATAGCGGCCGAGCTCAGCGGCTTGCACCAAGGTCAGAGTTGCGATGCCGGCCTTCGCCGCGGAATAACTCGACTGACCCACGCTTCCAAGCACGCCCGCTCCGGAGCTCGTGTTGATGATGCGCGCATCGACCTCTTGTCCGGCCTTGACCTGCCCACGCCAATAGGCCGCGGCGTGACGCGCGACACAGAAGTGCCCCTTGAGATGCACGCGAATCACAGCGTCCCATTCTTCCTCGCTGCAGCTCACGAACATGCGGTCACGGACAAACCCGGCATTGTTCACAATGACATCGAGCCGCCCAAACTCATCGATGGCCTGCCGCACGAGCCCTTCGGCCTGAGCCCAATCCGCGACGTCGGCGCCATTGGTCACTGCCTCGCCGCCCATGTGGCGAATGGCCTGCACCACTTCGTCCGCAGGTCCCCGACCTCCGCCTTCACCGCTGTTGCTAACGCCGAGGTCGTTGACGACTACTTTCGCGCCTTGCCGCGCCAGCTCGAGCGCATGCTCACGGCCTATGCCGCGCCCCGCGCCCGTTACGATCGCTACCCGCCCTGCACAAATGCCAGCCATCCTCTAGACTGAAACATGTTTCAGTTTCTGCAAGGAGACACCCGATCCCTGCAAAAACCGGCTCAAAGGCGTTCGATGACGGCGGCCATGCCCTGGCCTCCGCCTACGCACATCGTTTCGATGCCGTAGCGGCCGTCGCGTGACTGCAGATTGTGGATGAGGGTTGTCATGATGCGTGCGCCGGTTTGGCCGAAGGGGTGGCCGAGCGCGATGGCGCCGCCGTGGACGTTGAGCTTGTCCAAGGGGATGTCGAGCTCGCGGGCGGAGGGAATGACTTGAGCTGCGAATGCCTCGTTGATCTCGACGAGGTCGATGTCCTTCATCGTCAGGCGCGCGCGTTGAAGGACTTGCGTGCAGGCCTCGATGGGGCCGAGGCCCATGATCTCCGGGTTGAGCGCGGAGACGCTGGTCGCGACGATGCGAGCCAAGGGCTTGATGCCGAGCTCCTTAGCGCGGGTGTCGCTCATGACGATCACCGCTGCGCCCCCATCGTTGAGTGGGCAAGCGTTGCCCGCAGTCACCGTAGCTTTCTCACCCATCGTTTCGCGGAGAACGGGCTTGAGCCCCGCGAGCTTTGCGGTGGTTGTGCCGTGGCGTGGGCAGTCGTCCGTGTCAACCAGCTTGCCGCCCGGCGTCGTTACCGGCGTGATCTCTTCGGCGAAGAAACCAGACTTCTGCGCGGATTCCGCGCGCTGCTGGGAAAGTGCGGCAAATTCGTCCTGCTCCTGGCGCGATACGGCCATGTATTGCGCGACGTTTTCCGCCGTTTGAAGCATCGTTATGTAAACGTCGGGCAGGCCACCGGCCGGCTTCCAGTTACCGCCCTCGCCCGACATGTACCTCTGCATACGTGCTTCGGCATCAGCGAACTTGGGGTTCTTCGTGTTCTCCATGCCGTCGGACTTGCCGAGGCCAAAGCGGCTGACGCATTCGACGCCCGCCGAAATGAACACGTCGCCTTCTCCGGCCTTGATCGCATGCGCCGCCATGCGAATCGTTTGGAGCGATGAGGAACAGTAGCGGTTCACCGTAGTGCCCGGGACATCGTGAAGACCCGAGAGCAGGCTCACGACGCGTCCCAAGTTGTAGCCGTGCTCACCGGCGGGCTGTGCACAGCCGATCATCAAGTCTTCGACGGTCGACGGGTCCAGACTTGGAACTTTCGCCAGGGCCGCTTTCACTGCGATCGCGGCGAGGTCGTCCGGGCGCATGTCAATGAGCGACCCCTTGAAAGCACGGCCAATCGGCGTCCGCGCGGTTGAAACGATCACGGCTTCGGGCATGGCTTACTCCTCGATGAACATCGAATCCTGCGCATCGCGCAGGGCGTTCTTTAGCACCTTTCCAGTCGCGTTGCGCGGAAGGGGCCGTTTTCGAGTCTCCCATAGGCTCGGAACCTTGTAGTAGGCAAGGGCATCGGCGACCCAGCGGCGCAGCTCTTTGGTTCCGGTCTCCTGGTCCTTCTCAAACACGATGACCGCTTTGACCTCTTGGCCGAGCTCTTCGTGGTCGATGCCGATCACGGCCGCTTCCGCAACGGCAGGATGCAACTGGAGGCGCTCCTCGATTTCGAACGGGTAAACGTTTTCTCCACCACGCAAAATCAAATCCCGTTTCCGAGACGCGATGTACAGCTTGCCGTCTTCTAGCCGACCCACATCGCCCGTGTTGAGCCAACGCCCGGGCTTGATGACGGCCTTGGTGGCCTGGGCGTCGTCCCAGTAACCGAGCATGACCAGAGGACCGTGAAGGTGGATGTCGCCTTCTTCGCCGTCAGCTACAGCTCGCCCGCGCTCGTCGCGAATCTCTACGTCAACGACTGGCACGGGCCGCCCAACCGACCAAGGATCGTCGATGAGCTCGTCGCCCGCATTCAACGTAGCGAACGCCGTGCCTTCAGTCAGGCCGTAGCCGACACCCATCGTGTGGCTACATTGCGGCAAGAGCTCACGTGCCTTGTCGGTCAACGGCCGCGGAATCGGAGATCCCCCGCCTCCGACGGACCGAAACGAGCTCAAGTCGTACTCACCGATCTTCGGATGATTGAGGAGCCGGTGAAGCACCGTTGCGGTGTAGCCCCAACCCGTGACCTTTTCACGTTCGATCAACCCGAGCGTCGTCTCCGGATCGAATCGTCCCATCGGCCACACGGTTTTTGCCCCCGCAGCCAGTGCCGTTACTGCCGCGCAGTGCAACCCCGATACGTGAAAGAGCGGGCTCGTGACCAGGATGCTATTGGCCAGTTGTGCAAGCTCGGCTTGCTTGGGATTGGCCATCATCAGTCGAGCCCCGTGAAAGAAGCTGACCATGATCATGTTCGTCACGTTGCCGTGGGTGTGAACCACGCCCTTGGCCCGGCCAGTCGTGCCGCTCGTGTACAGGATGATGGCTGGATCGCTTTCCGCAATGGGCTGGCTAGGCAATTCGGCGTCCGGGTAAGCGGCGAGGAGCTCCGCGAAGCCATCCTCCGCGATCACCATCGGCACCCCAAGCTCGCCCGTGATTCGGGCGGCGCGCTTTCGATCTGCGAGCACGAGCTTTGGCTTGCTGTGCCCGACCGCATACCGAATTTCGCCTTCGGTCCACCAGCCGTTCAACCCTACGCAAATCGCGCCGAGACTCACCGTCGCCCAAAAAGAGATGATCCATTCGGGGCAATTGGCTGCGAGGATGGCAACCCGGTCGCCAGGGCCGATGCCGAAGCGTTCGGCAAAGGCTTCTGCTGCGCTGGCAACCAAGCGCTCGTGCTCGCCAAACGTGTACCGGCGCTCCCGCGCGGCCTCGCGAAACACCATGTATTCGGCGCCGGCGAATTCCCTTGAGCGGAACAAGACGTCGCGCAGCGAGTGCGCACGATTAGCGAAGACTCGAACACGCTCCCCCAGTACTTCTTCCTCGGCGAGCTCGAAGGGAGCGCCTGGTGCGAGGAGCCGTGCTTCGGCTGCCGTGAGGCGGCTCATGACGCTATCTTCTCGTGCAGCTGCGCGCGCAACCAGGCTTCGGCAGAAGGAACGTCTCGGAAGATCTTGACTGGGATCGGGCTGGGCGTGACCCAAGAGATGGCGGTCCACAAGCCCTGTTGAAGCGCGCTGGCGAAGATCAGGGCCCCGCCAGCGCAATTGGTCTTGAGGTGTTGTCGGTCCCGCGTGATCCAGTCCATTATGCCGCGCCGCTGCGTGGCCGGTACCCGCCCCACGTCTCGAGCGTCGATCACAACCGCATACACATCGCCCCGCCGCGCCCATTCGGACATCACATCGATGTGGCGTTGCCATTCGGTGTCATCGCACAAGCCTTGGTACGTCATCCGCATCAGCGGCTTTTCCGTCTCGTCGAAGAGGACTTGGCCCATGTTTCCCCGAACGCAGTCTACCCAGCTCGGCCGAGGGCTACAACGTGTAACCGCCGTCCACGAACAAGGTCTGCCCCGTGATGTATCGGGCTTTGTCGGATGCCAAGAACACCGCAGCGTCTGCGATCTCGTCGGGTGTCGCGAAGCGGCGCAGCGGCGTATTACGTGTTGCGGCGTCGACCCATTCCTGGCTGAGCTCGCCGCGCTCCACCAGCCTCGGAAACATCCCTGCATCGACCACCCCCACTGCGACGCTATTGGCACGGACGCCATAGCGACCTTCTTCCCGAGCGATTCCGCGCATCAGGGCTTCGATCGCGCCCTTGGGCGCCACGGAGAGCACATCGCCCGGGGGGAAACGTTTCAAGCCAGCCGAGCTAACGAACACGATCGAGCCATGGCTTTGGCGAAGATGAGGAAGCGCGGCGTGTGCGACGTGAAAAAAACCATTTACGTCCCAGTCCATCGTGTTCCGCCACTGTTCCGGGGTGACCTGACTCACGTATGGCTGGTCGATGTGCGTGCCTGCAGCATACGCGATCGTGTGAATCTGCCCGTGCTCTGCGACGAGCTGGTCGAAGCATGCCTTAACGGATGCAAGGTCGCCGAGCGACAGCTGGTGTACCGAACAGTCTCCGCCCGCGCTTCGCACCTCGTCGGCCACTGCGTCGGCGGCGGCTTTGCGGTGCCGATAGGTGATCGCGAGGGTGGCGCCGGCTTTTGCTAGGCCGCGCGCGATCGCGCTTCCAATCCCGCCACTGCCGCCGATGACCATCGCGACGCCATCAGGAAAGTCAGCCACGGGCACGCTCCCGAAGCTCGAATTTCACGACCTTTCCGGTGGCGTTGCGGGGCAGGGCACCGAGGACTTCGACATGCCGGGGCACCTTGAAGTTAGCCATGTTCTCTCGGCTCCAAGCGATCACCGCATCGGGTGCCAGGGACTTGCCGGGCGCTGGAACCACGAACGCCATCCCGACTTCGCCGAGGCGTTCATCGGGCACGCCGATCACCGCTACTTCCCCTATACCCGGCATTTGCAGAAGTGTGTTTTCGATTTCCGCCGGATAGGCGTTGAAGCCTCCTACGATGAACATGTCCTTGAGCCGGTCGGTGATCTTGATGTAGCCCCGCTCGTCGAGCGTGCCGATGTCGCCCGTGTGAAGCCAGCCGTCTTCGTCGATCGCTTTCTTCGTTTCTTCCGCCGCTCCAAAATACCCCTTCATGACGTTGTACCCGCGAACCACGATTTCGCCTGGCTCATCAGGAGGTAGGGGCTTGCCTGCGCGATCGACGATGCGGATCTCCACGTCGGGAATGGCCCGGCCGCTGGTGGTCGCGATGGTTTCGGCATCATCCTCCAGGCGGCACATGCTGACCACACCGCAGCTTTCCGTGAGCCCGTACGCCGTAATCACCGTTTCGAAACCGAGCTCGTCTTTCATCCGCTGGACCAGCTCGACCGGGATGACGGCTGCGCCGGTCACGGCCAGTCGCAGGCTCGAAATATCGAACTGCCCGCGCTCCGGATGGAGCAGTAGCGACTGATACAGAGCGGGAGGCCCCGGCAGCATGGTGATCTTGTCTTGCTCGATGCGTCGCAGCACGACATCGACGTCGAACACAGGCTGCGGAAAAATCGTCGCACCTCGCATCAGGGCGGAAAGCCATCCCGCTTTGTAGCCAAAGCTGTGAAAGAACGGCAGCACGATCAGATATCGGTCGCCCTCGCGAAGGCCTACGATCGAGCTCCATTGATCGAAGACGCGCAGGTTCTGTGCGTGCGTGCACATCGCACCTTTGGGCTTGCCGGTGGTGCCCGAGGTAAAGAGGATGTCTGCGATGTCGTCCGGGGTCACCGTTGCAGCACGCTCTTGCGCGGCTGTTACCTGGACATTGTATGCGCGCGCCAAGAACTCTCGATAGCTGTGCGCGCCTTCCGGCGCGTTGCCCCGCACGACGATGATCTGCGCGAGATCTGGCAAGTCGGTGTCCGTGCCGCGAAGCAGGGTCACGTAATCGACATCGAGGAATCCCGTCACCGTGAACAAGACCTTCGCCCCGCTCTTTTGGAGCAGGTAAGCGGCTTCGATGCCTTTGTACCGAGTGTTGATCGGGACCATCACGCCGCCGGTCGAGTGAATCGCCAGCGCGCAGACGACCCATTCCCAGATGTTTGGCGCCCAAATAGCGACCCGATCGCCTTTGTTTACCCCTGCTGCGATCAGCGCTCGAGCGGCCTCGTCGACGCGCTCGCCCAGCTCGGCAAAGCTCAGGGTGGCGCCGCCGTCGACGATAGCGAGCCGATTGCCTAAGGATTCCGCTTGCGAGGCAAGCATCTGCGGGATCGTCTGAAACACGAGGCCCGTGATATCGCCAACCCGGGACAGGGGCAACGGCCTAGCGCGTCCAGAAATTTTCATTTTGTCCTCATCCGTGGATTGACGGAGCGCTCAACTCCGCAATATTGGCCGCCGCTTTCAGAGGGGTCCCCTGTTTGTGAGGATTCCTCGCTTTTCGCTACTTGAGAAGGTAGCCTCGTATTGACTTAAAGTTAATATCTTAGGAGTGGTGCAAATGATGGAGTGGGACTGGGACACCAATCCGACCTATGAGTCGGAGCGCATTGGGATCGACGGCGCATGTACGCCCTTCGTTTTCTACGACATGAAACTGCCGCGCCAGGTCGAGGATCGGGAGATCGCCCTGATGCTCAGCCTGGCGGACATGCATCTTGACCGGGGGCTTCCGTTTGTGGCGCTCGTACGCCACAAGCGCGGCACCGGCGTCATATCCGCCCGCCACCGCAAGGCGTTCTCGGACTGGTTAGAGGGCCGGCGCGAAGTCCTGAAGCGCGATGATATCGGGGTCGTCGTCGTGCTGCCCGAGTCGATCTTTCGCGCCGTGCTACGCGTCGTGTACCGCTTCCGAACCCCACCCATCCGCACGCTCACCACGCCCGATGTTCCGAGCGCCACCGAAGCGGTTCGCCGCGAGCTCTTGCGCATCGGGCAAGTGGTAACGCCCGAGGTCGATGCGTTCCTCGGTGGGCTGTCGGCCTGAGCGCCGCCTCGTCGGCTTGACCGGCGGACTGAAACGCGTTTCACTTCGGCCCTAGCTCGAAGGGATGCGCCGTGGGTATTTCGCATGAAATCATTGATGGAATCGCC
>Ga0114931_10006572_pt1 | contig 14287 bp, 12 predicted proteins | sample 2SBtaG_FD_89579 | JGI IMG/M metagenome (GOLD analysis project Ga0114931, IMG submission 89579) | Deep subsurface microbial communities from Kolumbo volcano to uncover new lineages of life (NeLLi) - 2SBTROV14_V59a metaG | ecosystem: Environmental > Aquatic > Marine > Volcanic | place: Kolumbo...
GGTGGGGATGATGAAATAGGCCAACGCCCCCATCAGCACCGCCTTGACGTAAAGCGGCGTCGCCCGGTCGGTGGCGCAGTAATAGGCGGCGACGACGTCCTCGACGAAAGGCACCTGCCCGGCCGTGCGCCGCAGCTTGTCCCACAGGCCGCGGTCGACCAGGGCGCTGTCGGCGGCGAACTTGTCGCTATCGACGGGGGGATTGTCGTCGTAGAGCATGACCGAGATATGGGGAGAAACGGGCGCGGGCGCAATACGGCACCATGATGCACGACCCGCCGATCCGCCTTTCTCACCATAGCCATGGATCGACCGGCGCCAACCGTGGCTATTGTGCGAAAGGCGGGCTAGGCTCGGGCGCCATGCGGTTTTTCTTCTTTGGGACCCTCGCCGATGCCGACCTTTTGGCGCTGGTTATCTGCCGGCCGCGACCGGGCTCGCCGGTCTCGGCCCGGCTCGCCGATCATCGTCTGGCGACGGTGCGGGGCGAGACCTTTCCGATGCTGGTTCCGGCATCCGGCGCCTGGGTGCCGGGGGTGGTGATCGAGGGATTCGACGAGGCCGATTACGACCGCATTCTGTTCTTCGAATCGATCGACTACGCGCCGCGCGATGTGAGCGTCGTTCTCGGCCCAAGCGAAACCGTGCCGGCGATCGCCTTTATCGCCACCGACGCCATCGCCGATGATGGCAGGCCCTGGGACGGCGATCTCTGGCGTCGCCAAGACAAGGCCGCCTGCTTGCGCGAGACGGCCTTGTGGATGGCGCTCTACGGATACGTCGACGCGACCGAGGCCGAGCGCCTGTGGGACGCGGCGGTGGCCGAGGGCCGTCCGCTCGAGGACCTGGTACGCGCGGCGCGGGGGCTGGACAAGGCCCATGACCGGTAACGCGCGCGCGACGATGAAGGGCGGCGGCTTCGCGGCGGCGCTCAGGCTGCCGGGCCAGTCGGCTTGTCTGCTGGTCGGCCTCGGTCATGGCGGCATCCACTGGATCGCGGCCACGCTCTATCTGATCATCCCCTTCATCGCCCGCGATCTCGGGCTCGACTACACCGAGGCCGGGCTGATCATGACCACCTTCCACGTTGCTTCGGCGCTAGCCAATTTCCCGTCGGGATCGGTGGTCGACATCAGCGGCCGGCGGGTGGTGTTTCAGGTCGCGGCGCTGGCGCTCGGCGCCGCCGGGTTGTTCATCGTCGGCCTCGCTCCGGGGTTGCCGACGCTTTATCTCGGGGTGGCGGTGATCGGGGCCACCAACATGCTCTGGCATCCGGCCGCGATCGCCTATCTTTCGGCCCGCTTCCCCGCCAACCGGGGCTACGCGCTCTCGATCCATGCGCTCGGCGCCAATCTCGGCGACGCGCTGGGGCCGCTCTGCGTCGGCGCGTTGTTGGGCGTGCTGGCCTGGCCGGCGACGGCGATGCTCGACACCCTGCCGGCGCTGGCGGTGGCGGCGGCGATCTTGCTGGCGCTGACCCGGGGCGACGCCGCGATCGCGGCCGGCGGCGGCCATCGCCACCTCGGCGCCTATCTCAAGGGGGTGGGCGCCCTGATCCGCGACCGGGCCGTGCTCGGTCTCTCGCTCGCCGCCGGTTTTCGCACCATGGCCCAGGGCGGGTTGCTGCTGTTCCTGCCGCTTTATCTCGCCGACGTGATGGGTTTGGCGCCGTTGTGGATGGGAGTGGCGATGATGCTGCTTCAGGTCGGCGGACTGATCGCGGCGCCGGTGGCGGGCATCCTTTCCGACCGCGTCGGCCGGCGGCCGATCGTCTTCGCCGGGCTCGGCGTCACCACCGCCATCCTGATCGGCCTGACCTTCGTTGGCGACGCCGTGGTCTACGTCGCCGGCATCTCGGTGATGGGCTTCTTTCTCTATGCCGTGCGCCCGGTGATCCACGGTTGGATGATGGACCTGGTGCCGGTCAACATGGGCGGCTCGGCGACCAGCCTGATGTTCGGCGTGCAATCGGCGTTGTCGGCGCTGGCGCCGGTGATCGGTGGCGCCCTGGCCGACGCCTACGGCCTGTTCTCGGTGTTCTATTTCCTGGCCGCCGTCATGCTGATCGCCAACCTGCTCACCCTCGCGGTGCCGCGTCGCGGTTGAGCGTTACGCTCACCCGGCTCTCCCGTAGAAGCCGATGCGCTCGGCTTGGGAAAATGTCACGCCGGGGCGTTCGTAGTACGAGAATACCGCGATGACGCGCTCGCGCCCGCCCGCGACCGGGGTCACGCGGTGGGCCGTGTTCTTGCCCCGGAAGACGTTGAGCGTGCCGGCGGCGAGGTCGAGAACGCGCGCGTCCGGGTCGTCGCCGTTCAAGAGCCGGGCGACGCCGGCGTAATTCGGATCGTCGTCCGTGCGCAGGGCCGGGCGGTAGACGAAGGCGCCGCCGGCCTCGGGCGCCTGAAGGAGGAGCGTGGTGGTGAACTCGGCGCGATCGAAGTGCCAGTTCAGGGCCTCGCCCCGGCGATAGGCCATCACGTTGACCCGCGCCAGCGGATCCTCCATCGGGTACAGCCCTTTCTTGTCCATGGTCTCGGCGAGGAAGCGCGCCAGCGGCGCGTAAGAATAGACCTTCATCACCACGCACCCCGCGATTTGGTCGGCGCACAGCGTGTGGTTGACGGTTTCGCACAGGCGCAGGGCCGGGTGGTCGGCCGCGAGGCTCGGGATTTCATCCTCGAAGTAGATGTTGTGGCGCCGCTTGTGCGTGAACGATCGCGCCGCCATCGCCGGCGCGATCTCGGCCACGGCGGCGCGCGCCGCGTCGGGCTTGAGAAAGCCGGTCAGATTGAACATGCCGTCGCGCGCCAGATCGTCTCGGCAGCGTTCGACGAGGGCCGCATGGGCGGCGCTCTCCGGCCGGTCGAGCGGGAAGGCGTCTAGATCGAGAAGGTCGTGCATGGCGTTACCCCGGTAATCGGATGGTGAAGCGCGCGCCTTGGGCGTGGTCCGGGTCTGGACCCAGGTTCTCGGCCGCGATGGTGCCGCCGTGGGCCTCGACGATCTGCTTCGAGATGCTGAGCCCGAGGCCCGAATGGGTGCCGAACTTTTCGCCCGCCGGGCGCTCCGAATAGAAGCGCTCGAAGATCGCCTCCAGCTTGGCCGCCGGCACCCCTGGCCCCTGGTCCTCGATGGTGATCTCGATCCAGCCGTCGATGCGCCGGGCGGTGATCCGGACAACCCCACCCTTGGGGCTGAACGAGCGCGCGTTGGCGATCAAATTCTCGAACACCTGGACTAGGCGCGGTTCGATCCCCCGGGTGACGAGGGTCCCGTGGGGTGGGGCCGAAAGCAGGATCTCGGGCACGTCGGGTTTCGCATTGGTGGCGCGGTGGATATCGACCAGCACCGCCAGCATGGCGCCGATGTCGACGCTTTCCGCCTCGGCCCGGGCGAGTTCGGCGTCGAGCCGCGAGGCGTCGGAAATGTCCGAGATCAGGCGGTCGAGCCGCTGCACGTCCTCCTGCACGATCTCGAGCAGATTTCGCTGCTGCTCGGGGTCGCGCACCCGGGCCACGGTCTCGACCGCGCTGCGCAAGGACGACAGCGGGTTCTTGATTTCGTGGGCGACGTCGGCGGCGAAGCGCTCGATCGCGCCGATACGGTCGTTGAGGGCGTCGGTCATCTCGCGCAGCGCCCGCGACAGATCGCCGATTTCGTCGTTGCGGTCGGAGAAGTCGGGGATCGCGGCGGCGCTGCCCTTGCCCTGGCGGACCACGTCGGCGGCCTCGGCCAGGCGCCGTACCGGGCGGGCGATGGTGCCGGCGAGAAACACCGACAGCAGCACGGTGACGGCCAGCGCGGCGGCGAAGATTTCCAGCACCGCGCGCCGCACCGCCCGCACCCGGGCCTCGATGTCGGCGTCGGTGGCCGAGAGCATCAGCGCCCCCTGGACGCGCTTGAAGCGCTGGACCGGCACGGCGATGCTGAGCACGTCGCCGTCGTTGGCGTCGCCGCTGGCGCGCCGTGCCCGCGCCCGCTCGCCGCGCAAGGCCGCCGTCGCCTCGCCGTAATCGACGGCGCGCTGGGGCTCGCGCTCGACATAGGGCGGCAGGTGCTCGCGTGCCGACAACAGCGCGCCGAGCCAGTCGAGCGCGGTTTCGACCGCGCGCCCGAGACGGCCGCCGTTAGGCGGGGCCAGGGGCTCGGCCTCGACCCGGCCGCCGGCGCCGTCGAGACGCCAGCTATCGACCAGCAGACGGCCGTCGCTGGCGAACAGCCGCGCCCGGGTATCGAGCGGGCCGATCAGGCGGCGCAGCAATTGCCGGGCGGCGATCAGATCGATGCGTTCGTCGCCGCCGCTGGCGTCGCCAACCACGGTCTCGCCCAGGGCCACAGCGATCAGGTCGCCCTCGACGAACAGGGCCTCGAAGCGGGCGTCGATCAAGCCCCGGCGATAGGTGTCGAGATAGAGCATGCCGGCGACCATCAGCGCCGGGGCGATCAGGTTGATGGCCAGGATGCGACGGGTCAGGGGCGAGAACGGCCCCCGTCGGCGCCGACGGGGGGGAGTGTTCGCGGCGGCTCGGCTCATGATCCCACGAAGCGATAACCGACGCCGTAAAGGGTCTCGATCTGGGCGAAGTCGGCATCGACGGCCTTGAACTTCTTGCGAATCCGCTTGATGTGGCTGTCGATGGTGCGGTCGTCGACAAAGACGTCGTCGTCGTAGGCGGCGTCGAGAAGCTGGTTGCGGCTGCGCACATGGCCGACCCGGGCGGCCAGCGACTTGACGATCAGGAACTCGCTCACCGTCAGCGCCACCGCCGCCCCGCGCCAGGTGCAGAGATGGCGCGCCGGGTCGAGCACCAGATCGCCGCGCGTGATCGGCGGCGCCCCGTCCTCGCCCGCGCCGCGCCGCGCCTCGGCCCGGCGCAGGACGGCGCGGGCGCGCTCGATCACGAGGCGCACCGAGAAGGGTTTGCGGATGTAATCGTCGGCGCCCATCTTGAACCCCAGGACCTCGTCGATTTCCTCGTCCTTCGACGTCAGGAAGATGACCGGCATGTCGCCCTGGCGACGCAGGCGGGCGAGCAGTTCGAGCCCGTCGAGGCGCGGCATCTTGATATCGAGAATGGCGAGGTCGACCGGCTTCGCGGTCAAGGCCCGCAGCGCCTCGTCGCCGTCGCCGTAGCAGCGCACGCGAAAACCCTCGGCCTCGAGGGCGATGCTCAACGAGGCGAGGATGTTGCGGTCGTCGTCGACCAGCGCGATACTATGGCCCATGGGCGCGCCCCAACGTCGCTCGGTCCGGCCGTCGCCGGATCGCGACCCATCATAGCCGAGGCCGTGGCCCGGCCGCCACCGCCGCGCGCGCCCAGCGGCCATTGAACCCGCCAGCCAAGGACCCCGCCACCAAGGAGATCGCCCGTGACCGAACCCACGCCCGCCGATGTCTTCGCCGACGGCATCGCCGGCCTCGGCGTCTATGCCGGGGTCGTCCGCTTCGACCTGGTGACCGTCTCGACCAGCGAGACCGACGACCACAACCGCCCCGCCGTCGCCCGCCGCCAGCGCGTTCTGATGCCGGTCGAGGGCTTCGTGCGCAGCGTCGAGGTCATGCGAGCGATGATCGACAAACTCAACGAAGCCGGCCTCGTCGCCCGCCGCCCCGACCCATCGCGCCCGGACCCATCGCCGAACGCGGGCGATTGACCGCTCGCTTCGCGACGTCGGGGGATCGAGCGTAAAGAAAAGGCGGGACACCCCGAGAGGTGCCCCGCCGGTCGCGAAGCGTTGTCGGGGGCGGCCTAGAAGCCGGCCTTGACCTCCTCATACATCATTTGGAGGTCGGGCTCGTTCTGGATCGTCGCCTGGAAGATGCCCGAGGCGATGTAGGCGTCGACGTTGTCGGGGGTCAGTCCGCGCTTGATCAGCTCGTCGGCCGGGATCTGTTTGTAGACCTTCTCGTTGGAGTGACCCATGCTGAACTCGGTCACCCAGTAGACCCCGGTCGAGGGCGCCAGGAAGGCGTCGATCAGGTCGTAGGCGCGACTTTCCATCTTGGGGTCGACCCACTTCATGAGGGTCAGGCCGCAGGTCCAGGTCATGGCCCCTTCCTTGGGCTTCATGAAGGCTACCGGCATGCCCTGGTTCTTGAGGTTGGTGACGGTGCTGTTCCACGACGCGGCGGCGACCAGTTCGCCCGAGGCCAGGGCTTGTTCCCAGCTCGTCACGTCGTTGGTGTAGAAGCGCAGCAGCGGACGCTGCTCCTCCATCAACTTCTTGACCTTGGCGACTTCTTCCTTGGTCATGTTGAAGGGGTCCTTGGCGCCCGAGTAAATGGCCGCCACCATGACCCCGTCGATCAGGCTGTCGATCATCGACAAGCGGCCCTTGTATTTGGCGTCCCACAGGATGCCCCAGGTTTGATTGGCGGGGTCGACGTATTCGGGCGCGAGATCGGTGCGGAAGGTGACCGAGGTCAACCCCCACCAGGCGCAGATCATCATGCGATTGCCGTCGACCATCATGTCCGGCACCGTCTTGAGCACCGGGATGACCTCGTCCCAATGGCTCAGGCGCGAGGTGTCGATCGGCTTGAGGAAGCCGAGATCGGTCCACTTCTTGACCTTGTAGGAACACGGCATCGCCATGTCGGGGTGGAAGCCGGCGCGCATCTTGGCCTCGGCCTCTTCCTCGTCGCCATACAAGCTGAAGCGCGGCGATTCGCCGTATTTGTCGATATATTCCTGGTGCATCTCGGGCACTTCGTAGCCGGCCCAGGTGAAGCACACCGGCTGCTCCTCGGGCGAGGCCAGGGTCAGGCGCGGCCTGAGCGGCACCGCCGCCATCGCCAGGCCGACCGAGGCCAGCCCCTTGGCGACGTCGCGGCGGCTCAAGCGACCGAGCTTGATGCCGTCGATGAAGCGTTCGATATCGCGTTTCGATTCCATGGAATTCCTCCCTTATCGGTTTGCGGCCCCACCCCGAGAGGGACCCATCGTCAACGACGATAGGCCGTCATTCCCTTCGACGCAACCGAGGGCGCGCCTCACTCGCCGGCGGGGGCGAGGGGAGCGGCGCGGCCGAGGATGGCTTCGTTGCCGGGGGCCGGATGGGCCGGCACGTTGAGCGAGAGCAGCAGAGAAACCGCGGCCATCGTCGTGCCGGCGAGGAATACCGCCGCCGGCGAGATCAGCCATAACAGGCCGAAGACCACCGGGATCGCCACCGCCGCGACGTGGTTGATCGAGAAGCCGACCCCGGCGGTGGCGGCGATGTCGGCCGGATCGGCGATCTTCTGGAAATAGGTCTTGATGGCGATCGCCATGGCGAAAAACAGGTGATCGACGACGTAAAGCGCCGCCGCCAGGGTGGTGTCGGCGACGACGGCGTAGCCGGTGAACACCGCCATCAGGCCGACGTATTCACAGACCAGCGCCCGGCGCTCGCCGAAGCGGATGATCAGGCGGCCGATACGCGGCGCCAGCCAGATGTTGATCAGCGCGTTGAGCAGGAACAGGGCGGAGATTTCGCCGACCGCGTAGCCGAATTTCTCGACCATCAGGAAACCGGCGAAGACGATGAAGATCTGCCGCCGGGCGCCGGCCATGAAGGTGAGCGCGTAATATAGCCAATAGCGCCGGCGCAGCACCATGTGGCGGTGCTGGTCGATGGCCTGGGGAAAGCGCGGATAGACGATCCAGCAGACGGCCGCGATCGTCGCCGTCAGGCCGCCCCCCAGGACATAGACCCAGCCGAAATCGAGCCCTATGAGATCGAACGCCGCCCACACCAGGCCGTAGGTGACGATCGACGCGAAGGCGCCGACGGCGATGATCCGCCCCAGCATCTCAGGCGCCCGTTCCTTGTCGAGCCATTGCAGCGAGAGCGAGATCTGCACCGTCTCGTAATAGTGAAAGCCGAGCGACATCAGAAGCGTGGTGGCGTAGAGCCCGATCACGCTCGGAAACAGCCCGGTGATCGCGGTGCCGACGCCGAGCAGCAGGAGCGAGAGATAGGCCAAGCGCTGCTCGCGCAGAAAAAGCAGCAGAAACACCACGCCAAAAGCGAGGAAGCCCGGAATTTCACGGATGCTTTGCAGCATACCGATCTCGGCCCCGCCGAAGGCCGCGCGCTCGATGGCGAAGTTGTTGAGCAACGCCTGCCAGGTGGCGAAGGAGAGCGGCACCGCGCCGGCCATCACCAGCAACAGAACCTCGGGCCGGCGCCAAGCGGCCGCCGGCGATGATCGCGCGCCTCCCATGACTGAGTCTTATAGCCGCCCTGTCATGACTCGTCGCATGCGAAATGCGCGGCCCAGGACCGCTCGCGGCCACGCCATTTTGGCGGCGCCGATCGTGTCACCGGTCGCGGCTCAACCGTTTATTGACCATCGCGCGCCATAATCATGCCGGTGTTCCACGCGTGGATCGGCATGACATGATCGCGACCGGGACGTTTGACACGCTGGGGGGCGCGCCGCCGAAGGCTGGCCCCGCTGTCCGGGGGACGGCTACGCCGTGGCCGGCGATCACGCCGGGCCGAGACGCCGGGCGTTGGCCGCGAGAGCATCGGCCCGGGCGCGCGCGGGTGCCGAGATGACCGACGACCGTCGCCCCACGCCGCATCGCGGGGGGGTCAACATCAAGACCGTCGGCGAGGCGATGGCGGCGGTTCTCGCGACCGTCGCCGCGGCCGTTCTGGCGATCCCCTTGTTCGCCGACAAGACCGCCTCCGGCGGGGTCGGGGTATGGGCGATATTCGATTATGGCGAGGACGTCGCGGTCGCCGCCTTGCTCGTTCTTCAAGCCGCCGGACTTCTGTGGTTGACGCGGACGCGGCTGGCGCGACCGTTGGCCCGGCTCGGCAAGGCCATGGCGACCTTCTCCAAGGGCGACCACAGGGTCGCGGTTCCGTTCCTCGATCGGGGCGACGAGATCGGCGCCCTGGCCCGAACCGTCCAAGCGTTCAAGGAAAACGACGCCCGCCACCGCCGCGCCGAGACCGCGCTCCGCGAGAGCGAGGAGCGCTTGCGCGAGAGCGAGAGACGGCTGCGCCAGGCGCAGAAGATCGCCCGTATCGGCGATTTCGTCTGGGACGAGATCGCGGACCGCTTGATCGATCGCTCGGACGTGATCGCCGAAATCTACCAGGCGGTGACCGATGGCATACCGACGACGCTCGAAGATCTGGTCGCCCTGGTTCATCCAGACGATCGCGAGACCTTCACCGCCGTCATCGCCGCGTCGAACGGCAGCGGCGAGCCCTATGACATCGAATACCGTCTGCTCGGCGCGGATGGCTCGGTCTATTTCATTCACGAAATCTCCGAGCCGGTGTTCGACGAGAACGGCGTCCATGTGCGGTCGCTGGGAACCTTGCAGGACATCACCCACAGGAAGACGGCCGAGTGGGAGCTGAGGGAGAGCGAGGCCCGCCTGCGCGCCATCCTCGACAACTCGCCGACCAAAATTCACATCAAGGACCTCGCCGGGCGCTACGTCATGGTCAACCGCCAGGCCGAACGCCTGTTCGGCGTAACCGAGGCGGCGGCGCGGGGCCATCTCTCGGCTGACATTTTCCCCCCAGCGATAGCCGGCGCCTTCGTCGATCACGACCGCGCCGTGATCGAGACCGGCGCGGCGATCGAGCAGGAAGAGACTTGGTCGATCGATGAGGGACCCCGCACCTATCTCACGGTCAAGTTCCCGATCCGCGACCATTCGGGCGCCATCACCGGGGTCGGCGCCATCGGCACCGATATCACCGAGCGCAAGCGGATCGAGGAGCAACTATTGGCGGCCAAGGAACGGGCCGAGCTCGCCGATCGCGCCAAGTCCGAGTTCCTGGCCAACATGAGCCACGAGCTGCGGACGCCCTTGAACGCCATCATCGGTTTCTCGGAAATGATTCGCGACAACGCCTTCGGCCCCGTCGGCAGCCCCAAATACGTCGAATACGCGCACGACATTCACAGCTCGGGGATGCATCTCCTGGCGTTGATCAACGACATTCTCGATCTGTCCAAAATCGAGGCCGGCAAGGGGGATCTCGATGAGCGCGAGATCGACGTCGCGCGGCTGGTCCGCTCATGCCTGATCCTGGTCGGGGAGCGCGCCGACAGCGGCGGCGTGACGATCGATAACCGGGTTCCCGACGACCTGCCCCGGCTGCGCGCCGACCAGCGCAAGCTCAAGCAGATCTTGATCAACCTGCTCTCCAACGCAATAAAATTCACCTCCGGTAAATTCACGCCCGGCACTGCCGCCGGCGGCGGCCGGGTGAGGATCGCGGGCCGCATCGACGGGGCCGGCGCTCTCCTGATCGAGGTCGCCGATACCGGCATCGGCATCGCGCCCGAGGACATTCCCAAGGCCCTGGCGCCCTTCCGCCAGATCGACGGCGATCTCAACCGCCGCTTCGACGGCACCGGCCTCGGGCTGCCGCTGGCCAAATCGCTCGCCGATCTGCACGGCGGCGGTCTCGATCTGAAAAGCGAGCTTGGCGTCGGCACCACGGTAACGGTGCGCTTTCCCGGCGAGCGGATCGCGGCGCGGGCGGCCGAGGCCATCTAGTAGCCGCGTCGCGTCCCCGCATGATTTCCGGCGGGGCGCCGTCGCATCAGTCGCTCAGACCCTGTTCGTGGAACACGAAGCCCAGCACGTTCATCAGGAGCTGCGCGGCCAAGAACGCGGTCGCGCCCGTGAGGTCGTAATCGGGGGCCACTTCCACCAGGTCGATGCCCACGACCGCGCCCCGCTTGGTCAGGCCCCGCATGATTTCCAGGACTTCGTAGTAGAGAAAGCCGCCATGGCTCGGCGTGCCCGTGCCGGGCGCGATCGAGGGATCGAAGCCGTCGATGTCGATGGTCAGGTAATAGCGCGCGCCGGCGGGCACCAGCGCCAGCACGCCTTCGGGTCCCAAGCGGCGAACGTCGCGAACCGAGAGGATGGTGGAGCCGGCGGCGCGGGCGGCCGCGTAGTCGTCGCGGTTGGACGAGGAGACGTTGCGGATGCCCATCTGGGTGAAGCCGCTCACATGCGCCATTTCCGAGGCCCGGCGGAGGGGGTTGCCATGTCCGTAACGGACCCCGTGCCGCTCATCGACGAAATCGAGATGGGCGTCGACGTGGACAATGTGGACGGGCGGGCGGTCGTCGAACGCCCGGATGCAGGGGATATGCACCGAATGATCGCCGCCCAGCACCACCGGCAGGGCACCGGCCTCGAGGATTTTCCGTACCCCGATCTCGATGTTGTCGTGGCTCTGGACGGTGTCGGTGTGAATGATGTCGGCGTCGCCGATATCGACGATCCTCACCTTGTCGGTGGGCAAATAGGTGACGTCGTCCTCGAAGTCGTAGGCGCCGCCGTGGCCGAAGGAAAACAGGGTCGAGGCCTCGCGGATCGCGCGCGGGCCGAAGCGCGCCCCGGGGCGGTACTGGGTGCCCATGTCGAACGGCGCGCCGAGAACCGCGACATGCGCGTCGATGGCGTCCCAATCCAGGCAGACCGGCTGCTTGCCGAAGGTGCAAAGACCGACGAACGGCAGGTTCAATCGTCCCGTCTCGTACGTATTCCCAGTCATGATCCGCTTCCTCCCGACACATCCTATCCCTACCATCGCAATCTTCGCATTTACCGCGGAACCATGAAATCGAAAACGAGTCGGACCCGCCGGCCTGGATGACGCCTTGACGGCAATTTCGCGACACCGCGTCCCGATCCCGATTTCCGCGCCTGAGTGATGATCCGCGCGGCGTCCTCGCCCTGGGGCCTTGACGCCGCGTTCACATGAATGATTTCTATCGTTTGGATAACGAGTTCGCGTTTGTTCGCCAAGCACGATCAAACTATCATGGGGATGAGAACAGTGTCGTTATATCCATTATTTCTTTTTAACTGACTTCATGCTATTATCCCATTGTTTATTTTGCGCTCATGAGTAAATCAAGATCATTGTATATGTCGAATATATCACGGTGAAGCCATCGATAGGGTTGGACATTGCGCGGCCAAGGAGGATCGAAACCGGACATGGATAGAAGGGCCTTCATGAAATCGGGCATGAAATTGGGCGCCGCGGCCGCCGGCCTGGCGACGACGGCCGTCTGGCCCACCATTGGACGGGCGCGGCCGCTCGATTACGCCACGACGGGCGTCGACCTCGGGAGCCGGGCGCCGGTCAGCGACGGGTTCGCCTTTCCCGCGGAATGGAGCCGTCACGAACGCACGCTCATGCAGTTCCTCCCGCCGCAGAACTGGTACCTGAACCAATTGAAGGGCGCGCGCCGGGAATGGGCCGCCGTGGCCAATGCCGTCGCCGAATTCGAGCCGGTGACGATGGCGGTCCGCCGCTGGGACATGCGCCAGGCCAAGGCGGTGCTGTCTTCCGCGATCGAGCTGGTCGAGTTCCCCCTCAACGACGGCTGGAGCCGCGACAGCGGACCGATGATCCTGACCGACCGGGCGGGCGGGCGCCGCGTCGCGGGGTTCGAATTCAACGGCTGGGGCGGCAAATTCCCGCCCTATGGCGACGACGCGCTGGCCAAGGCGCGGTTCGCCAAGCATTTGGGCCTGACGCTTTTTCCCGCCGACCTCGTGCTGGAGGGCGGCGCCGTGGCCATGGATGGCGAGGGAACGCTGATCACCACCGAGCAGTGCCTGTTGAACCGGAACCGCAATCCGGGAAAATCCAAGGCCGAGATCGACGCCGTTCTCAAAGGCTGGCTGGGTGTCGAGAAGATCATCTGGGTGCCGAAGGGCCTGGCGCCGGACCCGATCACCGACGGCCATATCGACGGCATGGCGGCCTTCGCCGCGCCGGGGGTCGTGTTGCTGTGCGCGACCGACGACGAGACCGACCAGAACTATGCGATCACGCGCGCGGCGAAGGATATCTTGACCAAGACACGCGATGCGAAGGGCCGTAAGCTGGAGGTCATCGACATTCCGTTGACCAGTTGGAACGTGTTGCACATGAATTTCTATATCTGCAACGGCGGCGTGATCGTGCCCGTCGCCGGCAAGGCGGCGGAAGACGATGTCCCGCTGGCCATCATCCGCGAGGCCTTTCCCGGTCGCAAGGTCGTGCCGATCACGGGGCGCGTTATCGCCGAGGGCGGCGGCGGCGTCCACTGCATCACCCAACAGGTGCCAGCGGTTTGACGGCGGGCGCGACGATGGCGCGGGGCGCGTGACATGAGGAAAATCTCCATCGCCGTCGCGCAGATGGCCTGTGGGCGGGATCGCGGCGACAATATCGCCAAGGCGACCGATCTGGTGCGGGAAGCCGCGTCGCGGGGCGCGCGGATCGTCGTTTTGCAGGAGCTGTTCGAGACCCCGTATTTTTGCATCGACAAGGACGAAACCCATTTCGCCGAAGCCACGCCCGTCGCCGACAATCCCGCCATCCGGGCGATGCGGGCGTTGGCGGAGCGGCTCGACGTGGTCATTCCGGTCTCGTTCTTCGAGGCGGCCGGTGAACGGCGTTTCAATTCCCTGGCCATGATCGACGCCGGCGGCGCGCTTCTGGGGATATATCGCAAGAGCCATATCCCCGATTTCCCCTGTTACGAGGAAGCCTTCTACTTCGATCCGGGCGATACCGGCCCGATGGTGTTCGAGACCAAATACGGCCGCGTCGGCGGCGCCGTCTGCTGGGACCAGTGGTTCCCGGAAGCCGCGCGCGTGATGGTGCTCAAGGGCGCCGAAATCCTCGTCTACCCGACCGCCATCGGCCGCGATTCGAACGCCCCCGATCATATGTCCAGGCGCCATTGGTGGCATGCCATGCAAGGCCACGCGGCGGCCAACATGGTCATCGTCGCGGCCGCCAACAGGGTCGGCGTGGAGCGCGGCAAGGCCGATCAAATCGCGTTTTACGGCGGCTCCTTCATCGCCAACCAGTTCGGCGATCGGGTCGGCGAGGGCGGCGAGGGCGACGGGGAAATCGTCGTTCAGTCCTTCGACCTCGACGCGGTCGCCGACTTTCGCCGCCGCTGGGGTATTTTTCGCACCCGCCGCCCCGACCTTTACGGCCCGATCATCCAGGCGGTCCCACGCGATCTTCTCGACGACCCGGCGGGATCCTGATCGCGCCCGTCGCCGCCAGGTCGGGGCCAGTGGCCAATCACGCGTTCTTCAGATAGGCGGCCATGGAATCGTCCATCTCTTCCAGCCACGGCGTGTGGTGCTTGGGCGACATGGTTCCGGTCATCAACGAGCGATAAGCGTTGTCGCGGAACCCCATGATGTTTTCGTGTTTGTGGTGCTCCCACAGGACGAAGGTCTTGTTGACGCCCTCTATATCGAAGCTCGGATAGTCGGTCCGGTCGATA
>Ga0114931_10006573_pt1 | contig 14287 bp, 24 predicted proteins | sample 2SBtaG_FD_89579 | JGI IMG/M metagenome (GOLD analysis project Ga0114931, IMG submission 89579) | Deep subsurface microbial communities from Kolumbo volcano to uncover new lineages of life (NeLLi) - 2SBTROV14_V59a metaG | ecosystem: Environmental > Aquatic > Marine > Volcanic | place: Kolumbo...
GCGACGATCTGGAAGCCGGAGGCAAAGCGGATGCGGTAGGCGGTGATGTTGCGGCTGCCGCCATCGGGCAACTGATCCTCAAACAGGAACACCTCGATGCCGGATGCGCCTTCGGCCATTGCCATTGCCATGACCTTGGCCATATGGGCGCAATAGCCAATGAACTCCAGGCCTTTCTCTTTGGTGTCGCCGACGTAGTAGATATTGTCGCCGCCGGCGTCCTTGCGGCTGGAGGCGGTGATGGCGCTGTCCAGTGCGGTGGCGTAGGTGATGCCGGTGCGCCGGCCTTTCTCGGCGATGGTCAGGTCAGACTGCGCGCACAGTCGCAGCCACTCGACCTGGTGTTTCATCAACAGGCCGTCTTTGGTGGGATTCAGGCCGTCGGGGATCTCGCGGACCGAGGGCGGGAGTTCATCCCAGCCCAGTGTGCGCACGGTATCGGCGGGTGGCGTGCTCATCCGGTGACCGACGACACGATCAGCCACAGGCTGGTCAGGTAGATCAGGATGCAGGTCGCCAATAGTGGCATGAATCGCTCCGGCACATCCCCATCGCTAAACCAGTGACACATCTCGCCGACGAAAAAGAGATACCCGCCGAGGAAACACGACGCCATCAGGCTAATCAGACCCAGTAATAACATCAGTTCGTATCCCTGAGTCTGCGCAAAATCGTTACCAGTTCTCTACGGTTGACCTCGACAGCTCCGAATCTCACAGCCAGGGCGCGTTTCGATTTGCAGATATCGTAATGCGGAGCCGAGCTTGTAGCCTGGAAGTGTCTCCTGTGTACGCCAATCCTTTCAGCCATCGTATGCAGTTCATCGTCTGAATCTGCAACCATGTGGCACATCATCATTCGTCCATACGGATAGGCGGGCTGATCGACATACACGCCCATCACTTCACCCCCAGCACTTGCTCACGCCAGAACTGCGCCTGGTCGGACGTCAGGCCCTGCTGCTGGGCGGCGGCCTCCACGGCATTGGCGGCATCGTCCAACGCCTTACGCCGTGCCTCCTGGATGATGTTGAACTTGCGGGTGTTGATGTCGGAGCGGTTGAGCTGGGCGATGGATTGCACCAGGGCGGGCAACTTGATGCTGTCGTCGTAGCGGCCTTCGCGCACGATGGCCATCAGTTCCTGTTGTGCGAGCGCGGTCAGGGTTTTGTTCAGGGCTGCGCCGTCGTCGCCGACCACCTCGGCAAAGGCCTTGGCCATCTCGATGCTTTGTTTCAGGCTGGTCTGTTGCTCCTTGAACTTCTTGCCGTAGCGGCCCAGCGCGGATTTGCTGATTTCATAGCCTTGTTCTTCCAGCAGCGCGGCCAGGTCGAGGTAGCCGGTAAACTGGCGGCGCACCAGTTCCTGGTCGAGCCACGCCTTGGTTTCGGCTGGCAGGCGTTTGACCGAGGACACCCGGCCGCCACGCACGCGTTCCGGCGCGATGTCCGGCAGTTCGGAGGGGTGGTAGAGATCGTAACCGTCGACCGGGAACTCGTTGTCGAGAAAGGCCTCGCCAGCGCCAGAAATGCGGCCAGCCAGCCAGTCCGTGTCATCGATCGTAATGAGTTCCACCAGGCCGTTACTTGCCATATAGCGCAGTGAACGGCGCACCCGTTCCAGCGTGGGGGACAGTTCCGGATCGACACGCACGGCATTGAGTAAGGCGATCTCGCCCATCGGGTCAGGCGCGGCGGTGTGCAGCGCTTGCAGCACGCGCAGGCGCCGCAGCTGGTCGATGTGGTCATTGGTGGGTATCGACGGCGCCATTGATCTTTCCTACCAGTTGATTGACGGCTTTTGACAGGCCGTCCATCTTCTTGAACATGATCTGGCTGTCTTCGCGGATGGTCTTGGCTAGCTCGGCGTAATCCTCTCGCCGCACAAATCCTCGATAGACCTCCTGGCGGAGTTCTTCTGCCGCTATGGCATTCGCTGCCTGAGACTTTTCCAGATCGTTAAAACGGTTGTCGACATGCGCCTGATTTCTATCCAGCATGTAGCTGACGTACTTGAGCATGCCGGCCATCGCCGAGATGATACTGAGCAGTGCCAGTACCGTTTGCCAACTTAATTCACCCACGGTGTGCGTTCTCCCAGTGTTGTTTGCAGGTGACGCATCGAACGGCTTGCGGCCGCACGGCCAGTCGCTCGGGTTCAATGCGCTGTTCACAGTCGATGCAGATGATGTCGCCGCTGTCGTTACACCGCTGCTCTGGCAACGGATCACGTTTTAAAGCGGCGTTGAGCGCGGCTTGTCGATCCTTCATCTCGTAGTCTTTGGCGCGATCCGCGTCATCCACGTTGTGCGCCTCCCATCAGTTTTGAGGCGACAGCCTGGAGCATGCCGGGCGCGGGTGTCTGACCGGCGCAGACCTGTTTGTCCTGGCTGCGCTTGTGGATGGAGACGCCGAGGACGGCGAGTGCGATACCCCACATGGCCGAGAGTCCGGCCATTGCCCCGATCACGGCGGGTGCGGCGGTGGGGTTTTGTACGATGAGAATGCTCAACGCGGTCATCTGCATGCCCCAGGTGGTGGCCAGCACATAGCCGAAGTAGGGTCGCCAGCGGCGCACAAAAGCATCCTTGCTGCGTGACTCGGCGCGGATGGTGGCGTTGATGGATTCGAGTTCTCTCGCTTCGGCTTCGTATTGTGCGACGATCACCGGGTTCATTGCCTGTTGCAGCTTGACCTGTAGCTCGGCTTGGGTGCGCAGCTTCTCCAGGGCCTGTTGCGGGTTGGCAATGCCGGTGACCTGTTTGGCCACGCCGATGACCTTGTCGGCCACATCGCCAGCCTTATCACCGCCCAGCCAGCGCGCGATGCCGGGGACGAACTGGGCAATGCCGAGTGCGATGCTGATCGGGTCCATAGACTCAGCCGTAGAGGTTCTTCATGGCCGCCATGCTGTGCAGCCCGTGCGGATACAGGGTCGCTTCTTCCGGCCCGCCTTTGTAGGCGGTCAGGGTTTCACGTCGCGGTTTGAGTCCGGCGGCAGGGACGGACACGTGGCACCATCCACCAAACTCATGGATCAACTGGTCGAACGGCAGGCGCATGTCCTCGATCATCAGGCAGACGTCCAGCGGCGTTGTGCCGTGCACCACAATGTCAGCGGCCTGGCCGAAGCGGTGTTGTGAGGTTGCCGATCCGCCGACCAGCCGGTTGACGGTATCCGGCCGGTAGCCCGACCAGATGGTGATCGGCCCGAGGACATCACGCAGCGGCTGCAAGACGTTCCGGCACAGGCGCATCAATGCCAGGTTGATGTCGGACCCTTCTTCCACCACGATCTCGATGCCGGCGCGGGCGGCGGCTTCGGAACGCGTGAACTCATCGAGGTAGAAGTTTTCGGATAGCTTGATGCGTTTACTCGAAGACGGCATTGACCTTGTTCCTTTGGCAGCGCTCAAAATAGCGAATGACTTCGCGCTTCACATCGGCCTGCATGTGCAACGGCACCTGTTCGGCCAGGTACCGTTTGCGCTGACGTCGACCGTCCGGGCCGGTGATGGCCACGATATCGGCAACGTACTGCGACAGGCTTTCGATGCGTCGCGACATGGGGGTAGCGTAGACAGACGGGCAGCGTAAAACCCGCTAAGGGGCGTTAGCGTGTCACGTGGAACAACGGGGAGTCAGAACAGTTGGCCCTGGGCGTCGTTGCCGGGGTCGTTGGCGGAAAGGATCGAATAAATTGTCATCTCGTGCAAGTCGTATTTGCGCGCGATGCGGTGGGCCGGCCAGCCCTCCTCGTGGTGGAGGCGCAGGATTTCACGGTTGCGGATGGCGCGCAGCGCGGTGGCGATTTTCGGAATACAGAGTTCCTCGCCGTCATAGAACTCACGCAACTGCCTGGCCGCGTCTATGCCGATAACCCGTGAGAGTGGATGATCACGATGCACGCTGCGTGGTTTGGCGGGGATGCGGATGCGCGTGCCGCCGAACTTGCTGACCAGTTTCATCACAGCATCGAAGCCGATGACGTCGACCATCTCCTGTAGCGATTCCGGCAGGTCATTGATGTCGATCTCGATCATGCGCGCGGTACGCTTCCCAGTACGTCATTCACCGAGGGCCAGCGCTTGTGTTGCTCGGCCGCTTTCATGAAGGCGGTGTGCAAGCGCTTCGCGCCACGGAAACGGCAGTGCTGGTCCCACTCACGTTTTGGCCAAAGGGCCTTCAGCCACCGATCAGCCACCATGCCCACGGTGTCAAAGGCCGGGACGCCATCGAGGCCGAGCAGCATCAGTTCCGCCAGCGAGCCGCACACGGTGCGTGTAAACCACTCCGGGATGCCGTCTGGCGTTGGGTAGGTCTTGAGTAGGTCGATGCCCTGTGCGGTTTTTGAAACGGTCCTGGAAGGCGGTTGAATGCCGGTTTGAACCGTCGTTAATGCTGTGGTGGCTTGCGTCGATTCGAGTACGCGCTTGAGGTAGTTATGGTTGGCCAGCGGCTTGAGCAGCTCAGCCGGTAACTGGTCCTGTTTGGCGCGCAGCGATTGCACGGTTTCATTTAACGCGGTGGCGAGGCGCGTTGTGTCCTCGCTCAGCGCCAGTGTCTCACGCATCAGGCGCAACAGTCGGCTGTTTGACAGATCACGTTTCCGGGGTCTGAACAGGCTCATGTACGGGATCAGTGCATGCGCGAGGTGATCGGGCATTTTGTAGAGTAACTGCAACACCTGGCTGCCGGATTCGTCCTCCAGGAGTGCATCCAGGCTGATGCGGGCGTGGCAGGTTGGGCAGCGGGTGAGTTCCATCAGTGCCTGACCTTCCGCCTGGCATCGTAATTCAGCGCCGCCACAATCTTCCAAAGCTGCTGTGGCGAACACCACTCAAACCGTTCCACACCGAACATCTTCCTGGACATGCCGTCGGCGTAGGCGTCCGGACGATCGCCGAGCTGTGCGCGGATCTTCGATATCAGGGCGGCCTTGTCGACGGCGGGTGTGCTCCGGCCTTTGCGCCGGGGTTTGAATCCTCTCGATTGCAGGTGATCCAGCACCGCCAACCGGCCGGCTGCATCGAGGTCCGCCGCCGAGCGAACGCGGGCGACGGCCCACAGCATGTCGCGGTACGTATCGTCATCGATGCCGAGCTGCTTCTTGGCGACGTGGATCTTGGCCAGATCGCGGTTGCGTGGGTTGATCACAGGCATACGTTGTATTCTGTCGTCGCGGATTGTCTCCGGCACAGCTTGCACAGCCGGTGATGGGGGCCTTCGGAAAGAAACTTCGTCTGGCAGTTCATGCATTTGCGCTCTTTGCGTTGGCGCTTACGCACAGACGCCGGAGAGCGATAATCACGTGGTGGTGTTCCACATCGATCAACCTTCATGCCTCTACCTCATCCCACACGCGCTTCATGACCTCGAATGGTGAATTCATTTCAGGCCTGTCTCCAAGCGCCTCGATACCGTCAGATCCAGAAACGCTATTGGCATAACTGGTGACCAACCTACGGTAGGCTTCTGTGTCTTCCAGCTGATAACGGAGCCTGTCATTTTTCACCATTTGCGTTAACAGATAATGGATCGCGTTCTGCATGTCTTTTTGCGCGCTGTTCACGCCGCCGCCTCCGTTTCACCGACTTCCTCCGTATCTTTCAACAGCGCATTGATCAGCTTGTCCACCTCGCCGTCGACCGGCTTGATGACCAGCGCATCGCCGGCATCCGAGACGGTGATGCCGAGGCGCTTCAGGTCGGCGGTGGTCAGGTCGTAGACGGCGGCCTTGGCCACGCTCTCGCGTACGCGGATGAGCAGCTCGGACTGATCGGCCGGTAGCAGTTTGCGGATCCGCGCAATGACTGCGCCTTCATCGTCGAAGCTGACGCAGCCCTTCTGCTTGGCAAAGCCGACCTTGATGCCGTGCATTACCCGCGTGCGTGGTTTTTCGAATAGCTCCGGTGCGGCTTCCAGTGCTGCCTTGAGCTGGTCCTGTGCGCCGGCGGCACCCGCCAGTGCGCGCTTGATGGTCGGCAGCTCGCGGCGCTTGAGTGCCTGCACTTCGGTTTCCAGCACCTGGACGGCGCTGGCCAGCTTGTCGCGTTCGGCACGGTAGGCCTGTGCCAGGGCATCGATGTCGTTGAGTGTCATCGGTGACAGTCTCCTAAGTGGGTAGTTTCAGCTGCCCGCGCAGATCGGGCAGTGCGATATGTTTCATGCGGCTGATCTGCGTCAGCCCGGTCATGGCGCGCTCGTAGAGGAACTCGCAGGTGGCGTCGAGTTCCTCGGCGGTCTCGGCTATGTAGTAGCCGCTGGCCGGATGGCCGCAGACGTGGTGGCCGGCCATGCGCAGTTCGGTGATCACCTGGCGCAGCTTGCGCATGCCGGCGGGATCGGGACCGGGATCGCCGGTGATATGCGCCACCAGGATGTCGGCGCGCACTCCCCGATCCCGGCCGATGTGCTGGGCCAGTGCGGTCAGCACCTCAGCTTTAGCGATTTGACGCACGGCGCTGTGCCTCTTCTTCCTGGCTGAGTTGTGATGACCGCATGAGGCAGGCCAGCCCGGTGATGACGATCATGCCGATGACGACGCCCACCACGATGCCGTAGAGAAATGACAGGTTCATTAGGCGACCCTCCGGCGTGGCCACACGCGATGTTTCAGGCGTTCGACGAAGGTGCCGTTGCGATTCACGACGCGATGTGCGGCCTCCAGTGCCTGGTGCTGTTTGATGGCCTCCAGTTCGCCCAGTGGGGTTTGCAGGTCCATCTTGCGCTGCACGCGCTGCTGTGCCGGTAGCAGGGGCAGATAGCCGTCCGGGTAGGCTTCGTCGACCGAATTGAGGATGGCTTCCGGCATGGTCAGGAAGTAGTCAAAGCGGATGCCGAAGTTGGCCAGGCTGCGGTTCAGGTAGACGGCGCCCCAGTGTTCGATATAGGTATCGTCATACACGGGGTGTATATCTGTTGAATACAAGGGCTGACTGCGGTTTTTTTCGAACGGCAATGGCCCGTAGCTGTACATGTAGAAGCCGTTAAAATTGATACGTTCTTCGATGTAGTCTGGGCGTTTCATGAATGCTCTCCTTTGTCTGCGTAGGGGCAACCGTTCCGGCAGGCGCGAAACAGCATGACGCGCTGCGGGTTGGTGGCTGCAAAGGGTCGTGATTGGTTGTCGACGCATTGGTCGAGGGTGAGTTCGCCGATAACCGGGCAGTCCACTGTGACGCCGAGGAATACGCCTTCGACCTTCTCGCGGACGCGGTCGATTTTTCCCCGGTATGTGTTGTGGAGTACCTGGTTGATGGTGCTGGCGGAGTAGCCGAGCCGTCGGCTGACGACGGCCTGGCTGGTGCGATCGCACTGCAGGGCGAGTTCGAAGACCCACTCATGCCCATCCTTATCGCCCCAGCATTCACGCACGATGGTCATTGCGACGCCATCCATGACGGCGTTCATGCGTCACCGCCTTTCGGCCAGACGACGACACCGAGGTTGGGATCGAACACCTGGTGGACGCGCTGGATCATCGGCGGTTGCGGTCCGGTGTAGCGCGTTTTGAGCATGCGGTAGCGTTGCCGCGTGCCGGTACCGGGGCGGTTGCCGGGCTTGCCGGGTGTAACGATCTGCAGGTAGCCGGCGCGGGTGAGGTACATGCAGTAGTGTTTCACGTCGCCTTCGTTGACCGGATGCTCTTCGGTGGAGGCATTGATAGCCAGATCCGGGATGGTGAACTCGCCGAGGATGCGCATGGTGCGCCACATCTGTTCGCGACGCCGGCCCTGCGTCACGGGTTTCCCGTCACGGGTCACGCGCGGCGCATCGACACCGGTGTCATTCACCAGGTTCCAATGCGTTTTCTGATAGCGACCCTGGGCCTTTACGGGGCGTTGGCGTTCCAGATAACCGGCACTCTCCAGCCCCAGCACATAGGTGCGGATGGTGCTCTTGTTGATGCGTGTCTTGCCCTCGATGTCATGTAGGGTGAACGTGCGTAACAGCCGAATGGCGCCCCACATGATCTGACTACCTTCTGGATAGCGTTGACTGGTAGCGATGTGTACCGGCTTGCGTTTGGTCTTGGTTGCAGCCATTACACCCTCCGCTTCGGTGCTTCGCCGGTGTAGAAGGCGCGTGTGCCCCACGTGGCGAGGTCCACGCCCATCCACCCGGCCTTGCCGGCCTCGGCACGGATCATGTCGAGGTTTACGGCGATACGGCGCACTGAGCCGTGCGACAGTTCGTGAACCTTGGCCAGCAGGTCGGTGCTGATCTCGACACCGCCGCAGTACAGGCGGGCCAGATGCGATGCATCGTCGATCGATGCCGGTTGTGCCGGGATCCACTCCAGCATGCGGCCGTGGAAGCGTTCCCAGGCTTTGAGTTTGCTCGGCAGCTGCTCTTCGCCAACCAGCAGGATGGCGGCGTGGCTGCCTTCGTAGATGTCGCGCACGATCTCGGTGGCTTTCTTATCGACGATGTGGTCCATCTCATCGATGATGAGCGGTCGGCCCGAGAGCACCAGCTGCTCGGACACCTGGTCGGTCATTTCGTAGAGGGTCTTGGCCGGCTGGATGCCCATCTCTTTGAGGATGGCGATCAGCAGCGCTTTGCGGGTCCAGCTGCTCTTGCACTCGACGTAGTAGCAGTGCAGTTTGTTGGCGGTGTAGCCGGCTGCGGTGGACTTGCCCCAGCCGGATGGCCCATACAGGGTCACCATGCCGGGCAGGTGGCCGCTGCGCTCAATGGCGCGGGTCATCGCCGCTGAACACATCGCGACGTTGGTGATCGGCGCCACTGTGGCGGTCGGTAGATTGACGACCTTGTTCTGGTTGGTCATACTGTAACTCCCTTTTGTTGATGTATTGAGGCCCGCCCAACGGGCCTTCTTTTTTTCGGTCAGGCGTTTTTCCAGAGCGCCTCACCAAAATCTTCCTCCAACATCTGATACGTTTTGCAGACGTGGCTGGTGGCAAAGCTGTCGAAGAACTGCCGCTCTGCCTCACTCATCTGTCCACCGGATTCGGCGCGTTGCTGCAGACGGCGCCAGCGTGCGTAGCGCTGGCCGTCTGTCTCCGGCATGTCCTGCACCTGGCCGCGCTCGAACTCGGCCACAAATGCGGCCTGCTCGGCCTGCTGTTCATCGGTTGGTGGTGCTGGCGCATCGCCACACCGGGCGGCCTGGCCGGCAGCCTGCAGGGCCGGTGTGGTGTAGGTGTCGGACGGTGCGGGTAGCGTCGTCACGTTGTGCGATTGCGCGATGCGGTGTTCGATAATGGCTTGCGCCGGGTTCTTGTTGATGGCGCGGCGGGTGTCGCTCAGTTCGGCTTTGTGCTCCGCCATGAGGGACTTCTGCGAAGCCTTGGCCACGGCGGCCTTCTCCGCCGGGGATAGGCCGAGCAGCAGGTCGCAGATCGCTTCGCAGATGAACTCGCCCTCGACGCCGTAGACAAACAGGCGGCCAAGGTCTTCCGGATCCCGACGCAGGCGCACATCCTGCTGGATGTAGGCCACCAGTTCCGGGGCGGTGTAGTGGTGATGTTCTAAGCGGATGCCCTTCTTGGAAACGGTGCGCACGCCTTCAATCGGCAGTAGCAGCATATCCAGCGCGTGTATATCATCAATACGCCGCACGCGTTGTCCGGTCGCCATTTCGGCTGGGGTCTTACCGTCCAGGCCGCTGTGCACATCCTTGCCATAGACGTGTTCGGTCCACTGGTCGAGCTTTTCCTGCAGTTCTGCGGCGGTCAGCGAAACTTCGACCACTTCGTCTTTGTTCATGATGCGATCGGCAAAGCTCTTGCGCGCCTCGATGACCTTGCGGTCGGCGACGCTGTGGCCGATAAAGCCCGGCAGCAGATCGAGGATGCCATGTGACATGGTGCGCATCGAGCGCTCGATGGTGCCCTTCTGTTCGGAGGCGAACGGCAGGCACAGTTCGTGGATGATCTCCAGTTCGTTCAGCACGCCATCGAAGTGCTCGCTGACGTAGTCCTGTCCGTTATCGGTGCGAACACCGTCTGGCACACCCCATGCGAGTACTGCATCGCGAAAGGTAAGGCACACAGCCTCTGCCTTGGAGGTTTTGGAGACCCGGAATTTTAGGCGGCGTGAAAACAGATCAATGGCGCCCACCACGCTGTGGCGGCCGTCTTTCAGCATCCAGTCCGCCGGCGTTGAGTCCATTTCCCACAGCTGGTTCAGGTGCGTTATGTTGTCGAAGTGGCTGCCGAACGCCACCATGTAGATGTTTTTCCACTTGTCCGGATTGGTGATGTAGGTCCACAGCTGCGCGTTGTCACGTTGCCAATGGCTGACAAAGCGGCGAATCGCGCCTTCGCTGACGATGTTCAGTTCCGGGTGCTCGGCTTCCAGGAACTGCTTGATCTTCTTGCTGGTGATGTGCGGGAAATTCAGGATGCAACCGAGCACCACCTTCATCAGTGCTTCGTTGATCTCGATCTTGCTCTGGCCCTTGCGGTTGCCGTAACCATCAGCGAGGCCCATGACACCCTCGTGGGCATAATTCAGTTCCCAACGCTCCAGTGTGCGGTGTGACAATGCATAACGGCCGTGACGTCTCGGCAGTTGTTCCAACACCCACGCCGGCAGGGGTAAGCGTGAATCGTTTATCGCCTCGGCGAACGCCAGGCGTGTTGCGGTTTTGCTGCCCTGGTGTTCGCGGCGGAAGTGGGTCAGAAACAGCAGTAGTTCCCGGCGTGCCTTGATGCGGGTTTTCTTCGGGCCTGGCGGCAGCGCGGCGAAGGCGGCAAGGCCCTTTTCTTTGGCCTTTAAACGGGCTTCATCGACGGATTGCGCGGCGGCTTCGATCGCCTGTAATTGCTCGGACTCGATCAGCGTGGCGGTCAGCGTGATGGCCGCTTCGCGCTGGAGGTGGGCGCGGACTCCATGAGGTAGCGCGCTGAGGTGATACTCACGCCCACCACCACGCGCCTTTCTGGCACGTGACTGCCAGTCGCCTCGCCTAGCAGCTTTACGAATACCACGCTCTGTACCCGGCATACCCGGCAGCCCAGCCAGTTCGGAGGCGCTATACCATTCTTTCATGGCTTCGCTTCCAGATAGATCACTTCACGAATAATTGGTCGCAACAGGCGAGCCAACAATCGCACTGTGACATGTCGTGACGGCTGTAGATAAAGTGTCACAGCAACTTGGCCGTGCAGGTGTGCGCGGGTTTCAGGTGGCAAGGCGCTAATGTGATATTCACGTCCGCCACCACGCGCCTTTCTGGCACGTGACTGCCAGCAGCCATTCTTAGCCTTTGAATTCACACGTTGCACTGTTCCCGGCATGCCCGGCAGCCCAGCCAGTTCGGACGCGCTATACCACTCTTTCACGCAGCGCCTCCAGGAATTAGGTGGGGACTCTGGCCCTTGGTATGCTGGGTGTCGCCAAACAACCCCACACACAAAGGAGAGTCCCCGATGAAAAATATTGACCTTGCTTTCGCATATTTCGAGCATGTGATGGGACGCCCACTTAATGATGTGCAACCACGGCCATTATCTGGTTCTGAGGTTGCACACATACTCTGGGGGATGAATGAAATATTCAGTCCACGACTGGAGCGTATACGTACAGTCAAATATGAGAGCAGGTTCGAGAGCGATGCCGATATCGCCATCGAGTTATTTGTTGAAGAGCCAGTGCCAAACACGTGGGAAAGTTTATCGGCCGGGACGTGGCGTGTACTTCTTGAGCGGCACCAGCAATTTATGCAGGTTGCGCTGGCGAATGATCTTGTTGGGCACATCGTTACGCACATACCAGCCGGCCTTCCCGATAGTGAGTTACTGCCTGGTCTAATGCTGCTTTTGCTTCACTCCATGAAGCTCCCTTTTCAAGTAGAAGATAGATCTCTGCTCGAATTGTCTTCAGGGGGGCCGCCGGTATCGCTACGGCCACATTGAATGCTCGCTCTTGGTCTGTGGCCCACTGGCTTCGAAAGTCGATCACCCCATCTCTCCCATCAGCTTCTTCAGCCGTTTGATCTGTTGATCGGTCTCTTCTTTGGCCCGCACCAGGCGGCCGAGCTGGGCGGCCAGGTTGTCTTTGCCGAGCAGCAACCGCCCGCCATGCACATCCGCAGACCAGGTAGTCAGTACTTGTGATTCGCAGGCCCGTTCCAGCACCACACCCAACCAGTACGGAAGGTTCCAGGCATCACGTGCTTCGCTGGTATAGGCATCCAGCATGGCTTTGCTGATGTCCTTGCCGGTGAGCCGGCTCATCTCTGCAGCAATCGCATACCGGTCGCCATCTGCAGCTTTCAGCATGTCAGCGACCAGGTGGGCCACAGTGGCTCTATGATCCATCGAGGCCGGGATCGGTCGATGAGGCTGGGGTACGGCAAAAAGGTCGAGGGTCAGGTCATCCTTGGCGCGGCGGGTCATGTCTAGGCAACCCTCCGTGCGTGGACATTGCGGTTGCTCGTATCAGTGTTATTCTTTGGTGTCTTGGTAGTAGACTTTTTTGGGCGACCCATGCGCCGGTTGGGTAGACCGTCTGCGTCGTAGCGATCAGGGAACAGGTGCTGTGGCTTCAGTCCCAACGCGTCGGCTATCACCTTTTCCATACGTGGATAGGGCGCACTCATGGCCTTCTGGGTCTGCTGCTTGGTGACCCCGGATTTCCTGGCCACAGAGGCCAAGGATTCACCCTGAAGTTTAAGTTGATAGATGACCCAGGCACGGCGCTTTTCTGGGTCTTGTAGTAGCTGCTTGGTGGCGGTGTCTAATTTCATAACGCCACTAAACATAGCGCACGAACGTGCGATATGTCAACACATTTGACCGAGTTCCGTCTTTCTGGCGTACGACCATGCGATAAAAACGGTGAGATATTATTAAAAACAATGGGATACATTAACTTGGAACAAACTGAAAAACCCGGAACAAGTGTTCCGACTTCGCCTGAGTTACTAGGAACAGTACCCCAGCGAGTTAAACATCTGGTTAGACTGTGCGAAGGAGCGTCAAAACTCGCACGAATGGCGGGTGTATCGGAGTCGGTCGTGCGAAAGTGGCGTGATGGTCAATCTGAACCTTCCACCAGCCATTTGGTGGCATTGTCTCGTGCTGCTGGCGTCTCAGTAGAATGGCTCGCTACCGGAGAAGGCCCTATGCGGGCTAGTGAGACAGATCAGGCTTCCTTTGATGAGAACGAATATGCATACATCCCGCTGTATGACGTTCGTGCAGCAGCTGGCCACGGCGCCATTGTAGATAGCGAGCAAGTTATTGATTCGCTTTGCTTTAAGAAAGAATGGATACACAACGAGTTACGTGCAAACCCAAATGATCTGTATCTTATATATGTTAGCGGGGAAAGCATGGAGCCTACTCTAAGGCCTGGCGACATAATCCTTGTTGATCGCCGTGACACGACGGTTCGCAGAGACGGGATCTACGTGCTCACGATGGACAATACGCTGCTGGTCAAACGGCTGCAGAGTCTGCCAGGTGGAAAAGTGCGAGTTATGAGCGATAATCCTGCATATGCGCCGTTTGATATGGATAAGGGCCTACTGGATGCAGAATTTCAGGATGATGCTGAAGGTGCTGGCGTGATAGGAAGGGTCGTGTGGACTGGGAGGAGGGTATAGGTAATGAGCAAACCATTAATCTTTGTATTACAGCTTGTAGGTGCATTATTAATGTTTTTCGGCGCAGCCTCTGAGCCAGTAGATGTTACTCAGATAATCATCGGTGCAGCTATGCTTATAATCGGTGGGGTGGGATTCAGGAAGCGTCTACGCATGTCGCAGCAGGTTGCCGATCATATCCAGCCCGCTGTGGATACAGATCCAGTTGTGGATACAGCTCCAGTAAGGCCTCTGATATCAAAATTGCTCATCCCACTCTTAGTTGCATTTTTTTTGCTACCCTTCTTGGGTGTATTTCTATCTCTTCCACTAATGACTACATCCAACTTATGGTTGGTAGTTATCCTTTTGCTGGTCTGGTCTGTATTTGAAGAGATACGCTGGCGATTCAAACGCAGGTGATCACCGCAAACCATGTTGCGCGCCGTCGTTTTTTCTGAAATCCATGTTGCACGACCGATTTTCGCCAGGTCGTTTTAATTTCGTTCTAAGTTCCTGTAATCGTTGTTCTATCCCGCCCCACTGAGCCTAGTCCCGCCTGTTCCCGCTTTCCCCCTTCACCGCATACCATCTGGTAGTTCACATTTCAGCCAGCCACACCGATGCACGGATACGCTATCGGAAATAAGTAAACTGTCCCCGGAATGCGATCTGTAACCCATTGATTATATGGTAGCAAGGGGCGGATTCGAACCGCCGACCCCAGC
>Ga0114931_10006574_pt1 | contig 14287 bp, 14 predicted proteins | sample 2SBtaG_FD_89579 | JGI IMG/M metagenome (GOLD analysis project Ga0114931, IMG submission 89579) | Deep subsurface microbial communities from Kolumbo volcano to uncover new lineages of life (NeLLi) - 2SBTROV14_V59a metaG | ecosystem: Environmental > Aquatic > Marine > Volcanic | place: Kolumbo...
CAGCCACGTGCTGCGCCATTCCTTCGCCACCCATTTGCTCGAGGCGGGTTATGACATCCGCACGGTGCAGGAATTGCTCGGCCACGCCGATGTGTCCACTACAATGATCTATACGCACGTATTGAACCGTCCGGGCGTGACGGTGCGCAGCCCGGCAGATTTTTAGGCGCTACGGCCTTGCACGGCGCTACAAGCTGCGTTGCAAAGCCCAAACTTCCCACCACTGGCTAACCTGCATAGTGCACCAGCCGAATTGAGCCTTGGGCATAACACATTGAAAACGAACAGAAATGCCTGGATTGGAAAAAGCACTTCGTCCCCGGTTCATTTCTATCACGATCCCGGCGGTTTCTCGCTGGCCGTGGCTTGATTTTCCCTCAACAGGTCGCTACGGCGAGCTGTTTCAGTCCAAACCGGTGCCACAAGCAGCGAAAATTCCACCGGCTCTCGCGATGCTGGTGCAATATGCAGGCTCACGAAGTCGTGCCTCCCAAAACCGCGTTTCTTGGCCGCGTGCCCTGAAAAATCCCATGCAGGGGTTTTTAGGGCAGACTTGGTAGTCGCAGGAAAGCGCTCAGCGTAGCGTGGCAATCAATCGTAGGGGTCAAAACTAAATTTCTGGCCGCCTACGGACGCTTCGTACATGAGACCACCCTTGGCCAAGGTAAAAATCGCGACGCCGTCGTCGTAATCCGCATCGGCGGATGCGCCAGCGGTTACGGCGATGGCTGAAACCTGGGCGCCGAACTCGAAGTTGCCGCTCTTGAACTGATACAGGGCTTTTTTGTCGCGAAAGAAAATGATTTCGCTATACGCCTGCCCACCCAACTGAAACCCGATGGAAAATTGCGTCATACTCGAAGTGCCCACTTCCGCGGATTTCTCATACACCTTGCCGCTGCCGTGCGCCCCCCCAATGACGATGGCGCCTTTGGTCACCGTGGGGAAAACCACGTAGCCGTATGCCTTGTCAAAAAACGCCTGCAGCGATGCATCCTGGTTCTTGAACCTGGCAATTATTTTGGCAACCTGACGGTCGTTTACGTGCTGCTTCTTGGCGGTTTCGGTTTTGTTAGGATCCCAGCCGGCCTGGGAATTACCCGCCAACACCAGCCCCAGTAGCAGCCCAGCAGTAATGAATGTTCTTGCCATCAGGGCATCATAGCAAACTGACATCATGTCGCGTCCGGGACAGGTGTTGCGGCGTGAGTTGTGCCACCGTGGTGCAACCCATTAACGCCATCCCGCGTTCAAGCTCCTCGCGCAATATGCCCAGGGCGTGGTCCACACCCGCTTCGCCACCGGCGCCGAGTCCGTACAGATAGGCGCGGCCGATCATACAGGCGTTGGCGCCTTGCGCCAGCGCTTTGAGCACATGGGTGCCGCGGCGCACGCCGCCATCGAGGATGATTTCCAATCGGTCACCGACGGCGTTTTTGATTTCCGCCAGCAGATCGATCGGTGCCGGAACGCTGTCCAGTTGCCGACCGCCGTGGTTGGAGATGATGATAGCGCTTGCGCCAGCATCGGCAGCGCGTTCGGCGTCATCCGCGCACAATATGCCCTTGATGGCGAAGGGGCCGTCCCACTCCGAAATCATCCATTCGGCGTCTTTCCAGGTCACCGATGGGTCGAATTGTTGGCTGACGTACTCGGCCACGCTGCCGCCGGTGCTGGCGGCCGCATCCAGGTGTGCCCGGAGATTAGCCAGCTCCAGTTTCGGCTGGGTGAGGTGCCCCCATACCCAGCGCGGGTGCAGTGCGATGTCGATGAGGCTCTTGATGGTGAATCTTGGCGGCATGCTCATGCCGGTGTAAAAATCACGCTCGCGGTTGCCGGCCACCGGTACGTCGACGGTCAGGCACAGGGCATTGAAGCGGGCGGCACGGCAGCGGTCCATGAGTTCGCGAGTCAGGCCACGGTCGCGGTGCACGTAAATCTGGAACATTTTCGGGCCTGCGGACAGCGCCGCAACATCCTCGATACTGGTCGTGGACAGGGTAGAGAGGGAATACAGCGTGCCCGCACGCTGCGCCGCGGCGGCCACGGCGCGTTCACCCCGATAATGGAACAGGCGCGACATTCCAGTGGGCGCCAGGATGACCGGCCAGTCGATTTTTTGGCCCAGAATTTCAGTGGATAGATCCACCTGGCTCACATCCACCAGCGTGCGCGGCAGCAAATGGTACGCGTTGAAAGCGTCGCTATTGTTGCGCAGGGATTGCTCGTCGTCGCTGCCGCCGTCCAGGTAGTGAAACATGGGGGCGGGCAAGCGCTTTTTGGCCAGTTTGCGCAGATCGAGAATGTTATGGCAGCGGTTCAAAGGACTCACGGGGTGCTCCTATGCTATGCAGGCGCGGCGACACGATCATCGCAGTTGCCGTGCTTTTTACACTAAACTAGCTCGCCCACCTGTATAAAGCCGACAGGGCAACAAGAGATGGTTTCCGACGTGACCACCAGTACCACTGCATCCAACCAGACATCCGCCTACAGTGTCAATGAGGAAATCGCCCATTCCGTACTCCATGGCATGGGCGCGGTGCTGAGCATCGCTGGCCTGGCGGTTTTGGTCGGCTTTGCCAGCCGCTATGGCGATGCCCGCCTGGTGGTGAGTTGCAGCATTTACGGGGCCAGTCTGGTTCTGTTGTATATGGCTTCGACCTTATACCACTCCATACCCAACCCACGCGCGAAGGTGGTTTTACAGCGCATTGACCACGCGGCCATTTACTTGTTGATCGCCGGGACCTATACGCCATTTGCCCTGGCCAGTCTGGGTGGCGCCTGGGGTTGGGCGCTGTTCGCGGTAGTCTGGAGCCTGGCCATGCTCGGCGTCGCGCGCGAGGTCGTCAACTGGCGGCCTTCGCGGCGTATTTCCGTTAGCCTGTACATGGCAATGGGTTGGTTGGCCATCGTTTTGGTGAAACCCATGCTGTCCAGCATCGCCACCGGTGGGTTGGTGCTGTTTTTGGTCGGGGGGCTGTGTTACACGGTGGGTGTCGTGTTCTATCTGCGGCGTAGCATTCCCTACCACCACGCGATATGGCACGTATTCGTGCTTGCCGGCAGCGCCAGCCATTTCTTCGCCGTGCTGTGTTATGTGGTTCCCGGCGCCTGAATGTGGAAATTATTGAGGCATTTTCAGACCGACAAATCCACGATATTCACCACTTATACAAAAATGAGTAGTGGACGAACACTCGCAGCCTGGAAGAAACGCGGCTTTGTGTGGCCGGCTCGCAAATTGCTCTCGGGGTGATCGACGACACGGACCGGGTGCAGGCGTTTGGGCGGGTTCTCACGGATTATGTGTTCAAGGCGCTGCTGTTCGATGTAATCGTGGCCGAACACCAGCGCACAACCGGTTTGGGCGATATCATCATGCGGGCCATCATGAAGCACCCGAAACTCGCACGTGTCGCACACCTGGAATTGTACTGCTTGCCGGAGCTGTGCGGGTTTTACCAGCGCCATGGGTTCAGCGCGGACACCGCCGGTGTGGGCCTGATGCGCTACACCCGAAACGGATGACGCCGGCACGCGCCAGCCTCCAACGAGCAAACCATGCAGAAAATCCACGGCCAATGCCATTGCGGCAATATTGTTTACGACTTGTCCCTACCCGTGGTGGTTCAGGAGCTGCGAGCGTGTGGGTGTTCGTTCTGTCTAGCCCACGGTGCCCGCTATGCCTCGCATCCGGACGGTGAACTTCGTGCATGGATCAAGAATATCGATGCGGTCAATCGTTATCGGTTTGGCACCTCGACCGCGGAGTTTATGGTGTGCTCTGTGTGTGGAGGGATGCCGTTCGTGCTCAGCGAGATCGACGGCGATTGCTACGCCGTGGTCAACGCCAACACCTTTCGCGGCATCGATCGCGACGCCTTTGCCGTTTCGACCACCAATTTTGACGGCGAAGATACCAGCAGCCGGTTGCAAAGGCGCAAGCGCAATTGGATCGGGCGGGTTTGCATCGAATCCGTGCCAACCTGACCGGGAAACAGCATGCCGAAAGACAGTTTGCAAGCCGGAATCAAATTCACACACCGGTTCATGGTGCCGAAAAACAAAACCGTTCCGTCGCTATATCCCGAGGCGGAGGAGTTTCTCGGTATGCCCGAGGTGTTCGCCACGGGCTTTCTGGTCGGCTTGTTGGAGTGGACTTGCATCCAGGCCATCATGCCGCATCTCGACTGGCCGCATGAGCAGAGCGTGGGTACAGGCATCGATATCACACACTGCGCAGCTACACCGCCAGGGCTGGAGGTTACGGCCAGGGTTCGCCTTCTGAAAGTCGAGGGCAGGCGTCTAAAATTTGCGGTTACGGCCCACGACGGCGTGGATGCGATTTCCGAGGGCACACACGAGAGATTCCTCATCGACCGCGGGCGTTTTGACAAGAAAATGCAGGAAAAAATCGCGCGGGCCGTGGAATAAGGTACATTCGGCAAGTGCGACCAAGAGCGAAAGAATGAGGACACGCGTGCCAATTCGCATCCATACCGGCCAATGTTTGTGCGGCCACGTGAAATTTGAAGCCAGCGGTGCACCGCTTTGGATTGCCCATTGCCATTGCCTCAGCTGCCGCCGCCAAACTGGCTCATGCGTGGCGACGTTTGTCGGATTTCGCCGTACGCAGCTTGTTTTCCCCACTGGGCAGCGCGCCGTGTATAAATCCTCGCCCGGCGTACGCCGTGGTTTCTGCGCAAAATGCGGCACGCCACTGAGCTACGAAGCAGATCGTCACGCGGGTGAAATCCATATCTATGTCTGTAGTCTGGACCGGCCACAGGATTTTGTTCCCCAAGTACACGTATTTCACGCTGAACATGTCCCGTGGCTCGAATTGAACGATGGCTTGCCGCGCCATGCCGCGCTCAGCGGCGGGGCAGACCCCGAATCCTGGGGGCCGATGCATCGCTGACTGGCCAGGCTTGCTGGATTGTCGCGGTGGCCGATGGCCGCTTGTCCAGCCCGGTGATCCGATGGCATACTGCAAGCGATTTCCACCCGCGAGTCACGATCCCCGGTATTGCAGAGTATGCTTCAATCCGCCCTGAACGCCCGTGCCAAAAAAGCCAGAAAGATTGGGGTAATTGAAGAGTATCTTAATGAATCCAAAGCGTTTTCCGGAGTCCTTCGTGTCGATGAGGACGAATACGATGTAATTCGTAAAATACACGGTGACGTCGCGGGCGAATTCAATAGCCGGAACAAGGCTATGAATTTCGATGAATGCCTGCACTCGGTATCGATTTGCGGCATCGACTGGTTTCCAGTGAACTTGCTGACCAAATCGGTACCGAAAAACGGACTCGACTTCGTTGAATTGCAGCCCTATTTCAAGAACCCCGACGGGTCTTTATCTCTGATTGGATTTTCGCAACTGCGCTTTGGTTTGATGACGTTTAACCCGCTGATCTTGGATGGTGAGGAATTCACCATCAACAACGTGAATCCGAACCGCTATGCCCTGGCCATGCTGGCGCATGTATTGTCTCAGTACAAGTTCAATAATTACAACGTGGGGTTGCTTTCCAAGCTGCTCGTGTCCCCGTCGGGCATCAATGACACCTACCTTTCCGAATTACTCAACTATCGCGCTGACACCCGGTTCGTCGATCCAAAATCTGTGGAAAAAACGCCCCGTTTCCGGGAGCAGTTCCAGGATTTGTTTCACGAATTCAATTTCGTCCAATATTACACGGATAATGACGCCGCGCTGTTGTCGCTGACATTCAGTTTGCTCAAGCACAAACATTCACCGGGCCCGAGTTTTGGCCAGTCTCTGAATTACCTTGTGGCATTCGACAAATCCAAGGGGATTCCTATTGGTCGCAAAGGGCGCAAGCTTACTTATGTGGCGATCAACCGACGCTTGAAGGATAAATTGATCGCCCTATTCCAGGCCGAAAGTGAAGAGGTGCTGGCGCCTTTGAAAGCGTACGAAACGGATTGCATCGGGCGTGGATTTCGCGGCCAGGATGCACCATCTGAATTTCTCCAGGAACACCGCAATATTGCCAAATATGGGCTGATTGGGACATTGGTCAAGACACTCGGTCCGCGCAAAAACATTGGACGCTACGTGCTGTATTCGGAACGAAATGTAGCATCCAAATCCTTCGCCAGAAAAGTTGAGCATTATCATACCGCCTCGGAATTGTTGGAAACCTTTAACCGCAACGTGGTGGCGCGGGATCACGGCAGTGGGCAACAAGGCGTCGCGATCAGCGATTCACCCGGATACGCGCAGGCGTTTCTGCGTTCCATATTCGGAATAACGGTGGAGGAGGATGTGGATTCGGTGCCGGAATACAGCCCCGAACAGCACCGTTTTCAGGTTGCCTACCTGGAACAAAAGCTCGTCGATTCGATCAAGGTCCTGGGTCGTCGCTGGGGTCCGCCCATGAACCACTGCGGCATTGTGCCCGAGCAACGCGTGTTCTATACCGATTCGGATTGGGTCAGTAGTGGTACCTACGATGATGCGGAAGTCAAACAACGATTGCGACTGGAGTGCAGCCTTTCTTATCGCTATCGGCTGGCAGCCAACATTCTCGAGAACGGCCTGGTATTTTTGAAACACGACATCATCCACGGCGATATCAAACCCGCGAACATGTATTTCGTTGCAGATCAGCCGGTGCTGTCCCTGCAACGTCGCCTGCGTAATCACGATATGAGTGAATTCACCCAGTTTACCGAGGAAGAAAAAGCGCTGTGGTTTGCAGGAGAGCAGCCCCTGGATGGCGATTTCGGAACGGTATGGGTCGGCAATACCCAAGGCGATGTCATCCCGCACGATCGCGGCCAAAGCTTCACGCAGATTTTTACCTCGTACCGATACATTACCTACGGCTCGGAAGATTTTGTTCAAATCAACGGCGAGCAACATACGTTCAATTACCTGGTCACGGCAAGCCTGATCCTGTGCGGGTACGCAAATGATGTGTTGCCCAAGAGCGATCTACGCGAATTCAACCATCGCTTCGTGCTGGCGCAGCGGGATTCCGAACTCGCCAGCCAGGCGTATATGCGCAGCACCCATGCCAGCGAGGAAAAGCGTGAACGTCTGCGTCTGGCCGCATACGAAAAACGGATATTGTTTGATGCGGCCCTGGTCGATATGCTGATGTTGTACACACGCGATCACGGTTTGATTTCACCGTTGTTCCAGCAGGCAACGGACAACATCAACGGCTATCCCGTGTGGTCGCGTAAACATGTTTTGAAGAAACTTCGCTCGGCGCTGAACCCGGATTTCCTGGCGGGTAAGTCCCGACCCGAATTGATCGTATTATTGCGCAATCTGTCCGACCTGTTTCGGCAGGAGGCGCTGTACCTGGAGAATGCCGGCGAAGTGTTGGCGGTAAAGAGCCGTAGCAATTTCCTGCGCTACATGCAGGACCATCAGTTGCGCTTCAACCCCGACAGCTATTTGATCAATCGGTGGGAGCCCGTAGAGCCGGAATACGACGACTTATTGGCGCTGGAACGCGGCGAGTTTACGGGCCGTGGTCCCCAGGACGATGAATACGATACGATGGTATACACGGTGCAAAAAAATCCCGAAACCATCGGCACCTACCAGATCTATTCCGATGTGGATGCCTAGCTAAATCGACCCGATTGTCAGCAAAGCTAGAGGCCTACTGTTTGACTCCCAGTAAATCCAGGAAGAACGCGTATTCCAGCGCGCGGTCACGAAAGCGCCGGTAGCGCCCGGATTTGCCGCCGTGGCCGGCCTCCATGTTGATATGCAGAAACAGTTTGTTGTGGTCGGTTTTTGTTGTACGCAGTTTTGCGACCCACTTGGTGGGTTCGAAATACTGTACCTGGGAATCGTACAGACCCGTGGTGACCAGCAGGTTGGGATAATCCTGTGCTTTGACCTGGTCGTAGGGTGAGTACGAGAGCATGTAGTCGTAATATTTCTTTTCGTTGGGGTTGCCCCATTCGTCGTATTCGTTGGTGGTCAGCGGGATCGAGGCATCCAACATGGTGGTCACCACATCCACGAAGGGTACATGCGCGGCAATGCCGCGATATAACCCGGGCGCCAAATTGGCCACCGCGCCCATAAGCAGCCCGCCGGCACTGCCGCCAACCGCAAAAACCTTATCGCGAGCGGCGTATTTTTGCTGCACCAGCGCCTTGGTGGCATCGATGAAGTCGGTAAAGGTATGTTTCTTGTGCAGCAATTTGCCGTCTTCATACCACTGCCGACCCAGCATTTGGCCACCGCGCACATGCACCAGCGCGTAAACAAAGCCTCGATCCAGCAAGGACAGCAGGCTGGCCGAAAAACGTGCATCCACGGTAATCCCGTAGGACCCGTACCCATACTGGTACATCGGGTTGCTGCCGTCTTTTTGGAATTTGTCACGGCGGTAGGCAATAGAAACCGGGACCTCCACGCCGTCTCGCGCGCGGATAAACAGGCGCTCGCTGGCGTATTCAGACGGATTGAAGCCACCCACTACTTCATCGCGTTTTAGCAGCGTGCGCTTGCCGCTGGCGAGATCGTATTCATAGATTGAATTCGGGGTCGTGAAACTGGAATAGGCATAACGCAGGCTGTGGGCGTGAAGGTTGGGGTTCTGCGTCAAACGGGCCAGATAGGCCGGGTCGTCGAAACCGATATCGCGCGATTTGCCGGTCTTTTGGTCGATGATGCGCAGGCGGATCAAACCGTGTTGGCGTTCGCTGACCACCAGATAACCGTCAAACAGCACAAAGTTGGACAGAAACACGTCGTCGCGTTGTCCAATCACTTCCTGCCAATGGGCTTTGTCGGCGGCCTTGCCCACGGGCACCTTCATGAGGCGAAAATTGGTGGCATTCCAGTTGCTTCGGATGTAATACCAGTCGCCTTGTTGCGCGACGGAATATTCGTGATTTTTCTCCAATTCGAGTACCGGTTTGAATGCACCGCCGGGTGTGTCGGCGGAGAGTGCTGAAGTGCCTTTGATCAAGGTACTGTCGTGATCGATGAAAATGCTCTTGTCACCCCTGGACTTTCGGATGGACGTGTAAAAAGATTTGTCCTTTTCCTCGTAAACCAACACGTCATGGTCTTGGGGTGTGCCCAGTTCGTGCCGGTACACGTGGTCACCGAGCAAGGTCTGCAGGTCTTTCTTGATATAAAAAACCGTCCGGTTGTCATTCGCCCATACCACCTGTCCGGTGACGTCCGCCAAGACATCGGGCAGCGCCTTGCCGGTAGCAAGGTCCTTGAAACGCAGGCTATAAATTCGCCGCCCTGCGGTATCTTCCGAATAGGCAAGCAGTTGATTATTGGTGCTAACTTCGGTGTCGCCAATACGGTAGTAACCCTTGCCTTCGGCCAGCTTGTTGCCATCCAGCACGATCTCCTCGGCGGCGTCCATGCTGGCTTTCTTACGCGCGTAGATCGGGTATTCGCCACCTTTTACGAAGCGCGTGTAATACCAGTAGCCACGGATTTCCACCGGCACCGAGGCGTCGTCTTTTTTCAGACGCCCCGTAATCTCTGCAAACAGCTTGTCCTGCAAGGCTTTCGTATGCGCCATTCCAGCATCGGTATAGGCGTTTTCGGCTGCCAGATAGGCCAGCATATCCGAATCGCTACGCGTGTCGTCGCGCAACCAGTAATAGTCATCCACGCGATTGCCCGCCGGGCTTACCAGCTGTTTCGGCATTTTTTTCGCCACCGGTGGAGACGATTCGTGCGCATTGACCGCTGCGATCGGGCAGGTGCTCAGCAAAGTTACAAGCGCCGCGGCAGCGGCGAAAAGTACAGGTCTCGAGACAATCATGATTGGGTTCCCCTTTGAACGGCCCGGTTTGCCAGCGTGGCGAGTTTTCGTTATTTCCGACTAAAAAAGCAACGGGCTTTCATTCTGCCGTTGATTTACCCGCGCGGCAAGCACGTGGGCTGGATCGCATAGGCACGTGATGCGGACTTGTTCTGGAAACTCGCCAGGCTGTGTTAGCCTGAGCGGAAGCAACAAGAAGCCGCTACGCCCATGCAAGAACGCCTACACGAATTGTATTTCGGCACCAGTAACACCGCGGTGCGCACGCGTTGGTCCTTGATGGCGTTCGACCTGGTGCTTATCGTGTTTTTCATCGCCACGACCTTTATGCAACGCACACCGTCGTTGCTGCTTACCGATTATGTGCTCGGCAGCTTGTTGCTGCTGGAATGGCTGGCGCGGCTCGTGGCCAACCGCGATCGCCTGGCGTTTCTGGTGCAACCCATCGCGCTGGTGGATCTGGTCGTGATCTTGAGCCTGTTTGCCCCGGCGGTGACCGAGAGCCTGGTATTTCTGCGCGTGTTGCGCACGTTTCGTTTATTGCGTTCCTATCACGTGCTGCGAGAATTGCGCTCCCACTCGGTACTGTTTGTACGCCACGAAGCGGTTATTTTTTCCGCCTTGAACCTGTTGGTGTTCGTGTTTGTGATTGCCGCGCTTGTGTACTCGCTGCAAGTGCGCATCAACTCGGAAATCAGCAATTACATCGACGCTTTTTATTTCACCATCACGACGCTGACCACCACAGGTTTTGGAGATATCACCTTGGTGGGTAGTACCGGCAGGCTGTTGTCGGTGGTGATCATGATTGTCGGCGTGTCGCTGTTCTTGCGCCTGGTGCAGGCGATTTTTCGTCCGCGACGCGTGGGGTACGAATGCCCCGATTGTGGCCTGACCCGGCATGATCCCGATGCGGTACATTGCAAACACTGTGGCCGCTTGCTGCATATTCCCACCGAAGGGGTGGGCGGCTAGGCTGAAAACCTGGAGAAACCCAATGTCTGATTGCGTAATCAATATCGAAAACATCGAGTTCCAAGCTTGGCAACATGGCGAGAAATTTTCCGCCCGGCTGGGGGCGGTGGGAAAGCGCATCGGGGCGAGCAAGCTCGGCTATAATGTAACGGTGTTGCCGCCCGGCAAACGCGCTTTTCCAATGCACAGCCACCGTGTCAACGAAGAGATGTTTTTTGTCCTCGAGGGCACCGGCGAAATCCGAATCGGCAGCGAACGCCACCCGATTCGCCAGGGCGATATGATCGCCTGCCCGGCCGGGGGGCCGGAGACGGCGCACCAGATCATCAACAGCTCACAAAGCGATGAACTACGCTACCTGGCGGTGAGCACGGCGATGTCTCCGGAAATTGCTGAATATCCGGACTCCGGCAAAGTCGGCATCATGGGCGAATTCGCCACGGCTGACGGTGGTGAGAAGGACATCTTGCGCTTCATTTGCAAGAACAAGATGGCCGGCATGGAAGATTATTGGGAAGGGGAATAATCACCCCGGCCGGTGCATCGATCGTGGACCCCGTGCTGCAATTTTCCGGAGTACGCAAGAGCTACTCGGGACAGGTGGCAATCGAAAAACTCGATCTGGATGTGGCCACGGGCCGGACCATGGTGCTCATCGGCCCGTCCGGTTGTGGAAAATCCACCCTGTTGCGGCTGGTTACGGGTTTGGTGGAGGCGGATGCGGGGCGCATTCGTGTGAATGGACAAACACTGGCAGCGGACAATATCAGCGCATTGCGCCGGCGCCTGGGCTATGTCATCCAGGAAGGCGGATTGTTCCCGCATCTGACCGCGCGCGACAATCTGAGCCTGCTGGCCCGTTACCAGCGCTGGCCTGGTTCGCGGATCGATGGGCGGGTGGCCGAACTGGCGGATCTGGTGCGATTACCCAAGTCGATACTGTCGCGCTACCCGGGCGAGATTTCCGGCGGCCAGCGGCAACGAGTTGCGCTGATGCGCGCCTTGTTTTCGGATCCGGATCTGTTGTTGCTGGATGAACCGCTCGGCGCGCTCGATCCCATGGTGCGCTACGAATTGCAATGCGAGCTGAAGCATTTGTTCGAGCGCCTGCACAAGACCGTGCTATTGGTGACGCACGATATGGCTGAAGCAGCCTGGTTTGCCGATCAGATCGTTCTGATGAACGCGGGGCGAATCGTGCAACAAGGCAGCGCAGAGGATCTGGTCTTCCATCCCGCGCAAAGCTTTGTGCGTGAATTTGTTCGTGCTCAGCGCCAGCACATGGGTGGGGTGGCGTGAGCGTGCGGGTGTTGCTGCTGCTGGGGCTGGTGTTTCACGCGCCGCTACTGGCCGCCGAATCGATCACCATGGGCTCCAAAGGCTTTACGGAATCGGTAATTCTCGGCGAAATACTGACCCAAATGACCCGCAGCAAGGGCGTTTCCGCACAACATCGTAGCCAATTGGGCGGCACGCGGGTGCTGTGGGAGGCGCTGTTGTCCGGAGAGATCGATGCCTACGTGGATTACACGGGCACTTTGCGCGAGGAAATTTTCGCCGGGCAGTTAGGTGCTGATCCGGACGCTCTATACCAGGCGCTGGCAGAAACGGGCGTTCGCATGAGCCCGCCGTTGGGTTTCAACAACACCTATGCGCTGGGAATGCGCCGCAAGCGCGCTGACGCGCTGAATATCCGCAATATTTCGGATTTGCTCCCGCACACCGGGTTGGTGTTCGGATTCAGCAATGAATTCATGCAGCGCAAAGACGGTTGGCCGGGCCTGCAACACGCGTACGGATTGGATCCGGCAAGCGTGCGCGGAATGGACCACGATCTCGCCTACCGGGCGCTGGCGTCTGGCGATATTGATGTGATCGATTTGTATACCACGGACGCGGATATTGCCTATTACGATTTGTTGGCGCTGCGAGATGATCGACGCTTTTTCCCCGGCTACCAGGCTGTGGTCGTGTACCGATCTGATCTGGAGCAGCGCGCGCCATCCGTGGTGGCGGCGATCGATCAACTCGGCGGTGCGATCGATGCGGCGAGGATGATCGCGATGAATGCGGCGGTGAAATTGGATCACCGGTCCGAGTCCAGTGTTGCCGCCGGCTTTCTTTCCGCCCATCTCGGTGTCCATATCGTCGCGGACGAATCCCGGGTTTGGCAGCGTGTTGGACAACGCACCCGCGAGCACTTGTTGCTAGTCATGATTTCCCTTGCGGCGGCCATATTGGTAGCGATCCCCCTGGGTGTGTTGGCGGCGCGCAAGCCACGCGCCGGCCAGGTCATCTTGGCGCTGGTGGGCTTGTTGCAGACCATCCCGTCATTGGCCCTGTTTGTATTTCTCATTCCGCTGCTAGGGATCGGAGGGCCTCCGGCGGTGGCGGCGCTGTTCGTATACAGCCTGTTGCCGATTGTGCGCAATACCCACGCCGGGCTGTGTGGCATTGCACCGGAATTGCGGGAGTCGGCTCTGGCGCTGGGCTTGCCGGATCGATTTCGACTTTGGCATATCGAATTGCCGCTGGCTACGCCCGCCATACTCACCGGAATCAAGACCGCCGCGGTAATCAACGTGGGCACCGCCACTCTGGCCGCGCTGATCGGCGCCGGCGGCTATGGACAGCCCATTCTCACCGGAATTCGTCTGGACGATACCGGGCTGATTATGCAGGGCGCAATACCGGCGGCCGTGCTGGCTCTGCTGGTGCAGGGGCTGTTCGAATGGCTCGAACGCCACGTGCTGTCGACCCGCCGCTGGGCAGTTGCCGGGAAGCGGGAATGATCACGCCAACGGGTATTGGGCCTCAACGGTATGCCGAGCCGGGTGCCGACCCAATTCGCTGCGGTACAGATTGAAATGGTCGACCGGAAAAGGTGGGACCGCCCATCCCGACATGCGCTGCAGAAACTGCGCCGCGTCAACATCACGCGTGCCGCGGCAATAGGCCAAGGTGATGTGCGGGACATAGCGCTTTCCCGGTGCTGCGAGCTCCACCTCGCGGGCCACGCGGATGCAGGCGCCGGCCAATTTATCCAATTCCGGGTTGGGCTCAAGCCCCGCCCAAAGGGTGCGCGGTTTGCGCTGCCCGAAAACGCCACCCCGGGCGGGCTGCAAAATCAGCGTGGGGGCATGGATGTCACCCAATCCGGCCATCAATTCATCGGCTTGTGCCGCATCCACCTCACCAAAAAAGCACAATGTGATATGCACGTTCTCGCGCTGCCGCCAGCGCGCCCCCCGCACGCCGTGCTGCAAGTCGAGAAACGAATCCTTGACCGGTTCGGGAATTGGAACGGCGGCAAACAATCGCATCAGAATTACCGGTTACACAATGCTAGCCTGCATATTGCACCAGCATCGCGAGAACCGGTGGAGTTTTCGCTGGTTGTGGCGCCGGTTTGGACTGAAACAGGTCGCCGTAGCGACCTGTTGAGGGAAAATCAAGCCACAGCCAGCGAGAAACCGCCGGAATCGTGATAGAAATGAGCCGGGGACGAA
>Ga0114931_10006575_pt1 | contig 14284 bp, 13 predicted proteins | sample 2SBtaG_FD_89579 | JGI IMG/M metagenome (GOLD analysis project Ga0114931, IMG submission 89579) | Deep subsurface microbial communities from Kolumbo volcano to uncover new lineages of life (NeLLi) - 2SBTROV14_V59a metaG | ecosystem: Environmental > Aquatic > Marine > Volcanic | place: Kolumbo...
CCTTCCTTGTCAACGGAAATTTTTACTTTACCCCAAAAAGACCGATACATATAAATAGTATAAGCCGTTGCCAGACTTATACCAATAACAAACCAAACAAGTCCTACTTTCAAACCATACGGTGAAGCAGCGGAATTATAAACAGTCAAACTATTTGAAGGTTCGGTTGTAGCAATTAGTATATTAGGGAATATTGTAAACACAGCAGTTAAAAAAAGTCCGCTAATAAATGCCGAAGAAGACAGGAAAGAAGCCGTATCATTGTTTTTAAGTCGAAAATAAATCATTGCAAACAGTGATGCATAAGCAAACACAGGCAGTATGTAACCTATTGGATTGTTATTGAAATTCCTCATCATTTCCGGTTGGGCTATGCCTGTTAAAAATGGAGTTATTATCCCAAAACCAATTAGAAGCCAAATTAATTTTTTTGAAATATTCCGTGATCTCGTCTGAAGTTCGCCTTCGGTTTTCATTGCAATATAATTGGCTCCGTGAACAGCAAGTAAAGTTAAAGAAAACAATCCGATAGCAACAGTGTACCAATCCAAGATTCCGGGATTTAATCCTGTTCTAAAATTTGTCCATAATGGAGCGAAGAAATATCCATCAGCATTTAAAGGCACGCCTCTAACCAAATTACCGAGTGCAGCACCCAAGACTACGGCTATTACAGTACTTCCAAATGTTAAAACAGCATCCCAAAAAGATTTCCACAATCCATTTGAAATCTGGGAACGAAATTCCATCGAAATGCCTCTTAGCATCAACAACCACAAAACGATTATAAGGGCAAGATAAAATCCGCTGAAACTTGAAGCATATACTGCCGGAAAAGCAAAGAAAAGGGTTCCACCTGCCGCAATCAGCCAAACTTCATTACCGTCCCAAACAGGTCCGATAGCATTTAATACCGAGCGTTTCTCGCTTTCATTTTTAGCAATAAATAAATATATAATGCCTGCACCGAAATCAAAACCATCCAATATTACGTAAATAGTCAGCATCCCGCTAATAATTATAAACCAGAAAGTTTCCATCAGCTCATCTCCTCTTTAATTCTTCCTTTATCAAAAGCGATAGGTCCCTTGTTTATTACCTTTAAAATCAAAATAATAAATAACATCCCAATAACAAAGTACATGCCTGTAAAACCAATAAGAGTAAACAATACATTCCCTGAACTAACATGCGGAGAAATTCCTTCGACAGTTCTTAATAAACGATAAACAAGCCATGGCTGGCGTCCTACTTCGGCTGTAATCCAGCCGGCAGAAACAGCTATGTAAGGGAAAGGAAAAGCTAACATCAAAACCCACAACATCCAACGTAAATTAAATAATTTCTTTTTCCACAATAAAAATACGGCAATGAGAAGAATGGCAGCAAATATAGTTCCCAATCCAACCATAATATGATAGGCATAATAAACCAGCGGAACCATATCCGGTAAATCTTCCTTGCGGAAGTCATTCATACCTACTACCTTTGCATCAAATCGCTGATATGTTAAAAAACTTAGTAGTTTAGGCAAACTAAGAGAATTATCCAAAGTTTTTTTCTTCATATTAGGCTGCCCGATAAATACAAGAGGCGCGCCTTTCTGAGTTTCAAATATCCCTTCCATTGCTGCTGCTTTTTCAGGTTGATATTTAAAGACTTGCTTGCTCTCACCATCACCTGTTGGAAAAGCAACCAATATACTGGCAATTGCTCCAATTATAACACCATTCTTTACGAATAACTTTGCTTGCTCCAAATGTTTTTTTGAGAGTAAGTAATATGCACCGACCGCCATTACAACAAATGAACCTGTAACTATTGTTGCAATCATATTATGAAGATACTGCCACAGTAACCAAGGATTGGATATTAATCCCCAAAAACTGTTTAAGTGTATGGAACCGTTACCTGCTATTGTATAAGCCACCGGATGCTGCATCCAAGCATTTGTTGCAAGAATAAAAAAACCGGAAAGCCATGAACCGGCAAATACCATAAACGCAGTAAACCAATGCATTTTAGGACTTAGTCGTTTCTCCGCAAATAAAAACAGCCCTAAAAATGAAGATTCCATAAAAAAGGCAAATACTCCTTCCATAGCTAATGTTTGCCCAATAACCCCACCGGCGTATTTTGAGAAATCTGCCCAATTAGTGCCAAATTGAAATTCCATTGGAATGCCGGTAACAACACCAACGGCAAAATTAATTGCAAATATTTTAGCCCAAAATTTAGCTGCACGATTGTATTCTTCTTTTCCTTTCCATAATGCCATACTTTTAAATAAAAGAAGGATAAAAGCAAGTCCCATTGTAAGTTGAGGGAAGAGATAGTGAAATAAAATAGTAAATCCAAACTGAAGGCGATCGAGAAAAATCATACTTTCCATAATTAAAATTCCTAATTATTAACCTTGAGTATTCAATAAAAAAACAAAAGAATCATAACAAAACTACAAAATTTAATCTTAGTAGGTATATTGTTTTAAGTTTTCAACAACTAACCTTTGAGGTAAGCAGATTATAAAACTTTGAATAAATTGAATTTTCCGTATTCAGCAATTCCGCAAGCGTAATATTAAAAACAACACTGTCAACAGCAGTCTGAATTAATTGCCACACAGGACGAGTAGCACACTCCGAAGTATGAACACAAACATTTGATAACCCTGTATGCGTTTGACAGAAATCAGTATCGTACAGTCTTCCGCCGAGTAAATTTAACACTTCACCAATGTTTATTTCTGCAGGGTCTTTTGCGAGAGTATATCCGCCAGTATGTCCGCGTTCGCTTTGAAGAATTCCGCCGAGCCGGAGAAGACGCAATATTTTAGCGACACTGTGTTCGGCAATATCTTCATTTTTGCTTATTTCGGGAATTGTTATTCCAACATTTTCCAATGAACTTTTCCCGATAATAATTAAAAATCTTAAACCATATTCTTCTTGTACACTAAATTTCATTTTGCAGATAATCCGGGAGAATTTTTTTTGAACTCTCCCGATAATTATTTTTAATTGTTAAGCGGCACTTTTGAACCGCACATTTTTATGTAGCCAAGTTTTGAAAATTCTTCTTCCGGAATGGAAGGACCTTCATTATTACAATTTTCATCGAACAATTCGATTAATAAAGTTGCAACTTGTTCTTCGTTTTTACGCTCAATTTGAAAACGTTCCAACGAAGCAATTAATTTACCGTCCTTAAACAAAAACATACTTGGTGATGACGGAGTAACTCCTGCAGTATATTTTTCTCTGAAATAATCGACAGCATCTCTTTCCATACCTGCAAACACTGTAACCATCTTATCCGGTATTGTGCTATTCTGCAATGCCAATGCGGCTCCTGGTCGTGCGGTCCCGGCAGCGCAGCCGCAAACGGAATTAATAAAAACCAAAGTGGTCTTTCCGTCATTTGTCAATAATGCTTTATCTACATCCTCCGGAGTAAGTAAATGCTGAAAACCTACACGTGTAAGTTCATCTCTCATCGGCTGAACCGCAGTAGGATTATATATTGGTTGTCTATTTGTTTCGTACATTTATGTAGCCTTTCTTATTTGTTTTGAATAAAATATATTAAATAATCAATATCTAAATTATTACTTTCGTAATATTAACAATTTACATAAAACCAAGTTTAAATTTTGCTTCCATACTCATCATATCTTTATCCCAAGCAGGCTGCCAGACAAGATTTACATTAGCCGATCTAACGTGTGGAACAGATTCAATCTTTGTTCTTACTTCAATCGGAAGACTTCCGGCAACGGGGCATCCTGGAGCGGTTAACGTCATATCAACATTCACATTTCCCGCATCATCAATATTGATTCCATAAATTAGTCCGAGTTCCCAAACATCAACGGGAATTTCAGGATCATATACGGTTTTTAATGCACCAATAATTTCCTGTTCCATTGCTTCTTTATCAAGAGTACCGTTATTATTAGGTATTAGTTCGTTCACTTTTTCTTGAACATTAACTTCATTTTCGTTTTTGTTCTTTTCTTCAATTTCCATTTTATCGTTATCTTCTTTTTTCCGGTGAAAAAAATTCATAAAATATCTCCAAACAAATCAACTTTATAAAATTTAATTTTTTAACTCAACATTTTTTTCGCTTTTAGCAGTGCACTTACAAGTTTATCTATTTCATTTTTTGTATTATAAAAACCGAATGATGCTCTCGCCGTTGCAGGAATATTAAAATGCTTCATTACAGGTTGTGCACAATGATGTCCTGTTCTTATTGCAATTCCTTCCGTATCTACAATTGTCCCAATATCATAAGGATGAAGACCTTTAATCACGAAAGAAATTACTGAAGTCTTTTCCACAGCGGTTCCGATTATTTTCAAACCTTCTATTTCCAATAATTTTTCCGTAGCGTATTCCAACAGTGAATTTTCGTATTTAATCACATCAATTAAATTAAATGAACGAAAATATTTTAGAGCAACAGCAAGCCCGATTCCTCCGGCTATGTTCGGAGTTCCTGCTTCAAATTTTGTCGGGATATTACTAAACGTGGTTCTTTCAAAACTCACATCTCGAATCATATCGCCGCCGCCTTGATACGGAGGCAATTCGTTTAAGTATTTTTCTTTCCCGTAAAGAATTCCAATTCCAGTAGGACCGTAAATTTTATGCCCGGAAAAAACAAGGAAATCACAATCCAATTTCTGCACGTCAATTTTTGAATGCTGAATAGATTGAGCAGCATCAATCAAGACGGGAATATTTTTTTCGTGAGCAATTTTAATAATTTGTTCAACGGGATTTATCGTACCGAGTGCATTTGAAGTATGAACAACGGAAACCAATTTAGTTCTGCCGGAAAATAATTCCTCAAAATTTTCCAAAACTAATTCACCGTTTTCGTTCATCGGAATTACTTTAAGTTTAATCTTGTTTCCGCCTCCGAGAAGCTGCCACGGAACTATATTAGCGTGATGTTCCATTTCAGTAACAATAACTTCATCGCCGTCTTTCAAAAATCCCGAACGCCACATTGATGTTGCCAGCAAATTAATGCCATCGGTTGTTCCCTTTGTAAAAATAACTTGTTCCGAATTTGGCGAGTTTATAAATTCTTTTATTCGTACTCTTGCGGTTTCATAAATGTTCGTAGCAAGTTCGCTCAAATAATGCACACCGCGATGTATATTTGCGTTTTCCTCAGAATAAAAATGTTTGATACTTTCAATTACAATATCAGGTTTTTGAGTAGTTGCCGCGTTATCAAGATATACCAAAGGTTTTCCGTTTACCTTTCTTGAAAGTATCGGAAAATCGGCACGAATTTGATTAATATCAAATTTTCTTTTTTCTACCGGAGATTTAATTTCGGTCTCAATTACATCGAAAAAATTCATTATAATTCTTTTCTGTGCAAAGTTTTAAATATTAAATTATTAATCTCTGACTTTAATTCTTTTATTTTAATTGATTCAACAACATCTTCAGCAAATGCTTTTATCAGCATTGATTGCGCAATATTTTCAGGTATGCCTCTTGAACGAATGTAAAAATATGCTTCTTTATCAATTGCACCAATTGTAGCACCGTGCGAACATTTAACATCATCGGCATAAATTTCCAACTGCGGTTTTGTATCTATTCCCGCTTTTTCGGAAAGCAGTAGATTTTTATTTGACTGATATGCATTTGTCTTTTGTGCATCTTCACGCACCATTATTTTACCGCGAAAAACTCCGTGCGAATCGTCGTCCAAAATTCCTCTGTAAAGTTCATTGCTGTAACAGTTGGGTTTAGCGTGATCGACAAATGTATGATTATCAACATGCCGTGTTCCGTTTGTTAAAAATAATCCGTAAAGATTGCTTTCAATATTTTCACCTTGCAGAACAGAAGACAAATCGTTCCGTGTTAACGAAGCACCAACCGCAAGAGAAAAGTGAGTTAACACGCTTCCCTTTTCCTGATTGATAAGAGTATCTTCAATGTGGAAAGCAGTACTGTTTTCATTTTCAATTTTGTAAACATCAACAATAGAATTTTCGCCCAAAATAATTTGGGTAACTGCATTTGTGAAATATTTGCCGCTTTCTGTTCCGTTATAATTAATTATAACTTTCGCCTGCGAACCTTCTTCGGCAACAATTAAATTTTTAGGCTGAATTAATATATCTTCTTTTCCTTCTCCATTAAGATACAGCACTTGCAGCGGGTTTTCCAAAACAGTATTTTTCTTCAAATAAATAATGGCTCCGTCAATTGAATAAGCGGAATTTAAAACCCCAAAAACAGTTTGATTATTTAGATTTGAATTAAAGTAATTTTCAAATTTTTCAGGAAATTCAGTTGCAAATTCCGAAAGCCTGCCAATAAAAATATTATCATTTTTTTCAATAATATTTGAATGCTTTACCGAGTATAATCCATTAATGAAAACCAAAAGATTACTATCAAAATTTTTGAAAACATAATCTTCTATTTCTATATTATCATTGACCTCATCCTTAAAAGTAACCGGTGCAAAATTGCGACTTAAAATCGGAGAAACATTTGTATCCTTCCAATCTTCGTTTTTCTTTGTCGGAAAATCTAACAGCTTAAATTTATTGAAAGCACTTAAACGCAGCTTATTTGCATCTGCCGCTTTTTCACCGTTTAAACTATTTTGAAATCGCTCAAACTCGGATAAATACCGTTTCTTAGCTTCCATATATTTTTCATTTTTCATTTTCATTCACACAATTCTCAATTCTCAATTTTCAATTATCAATTAATTTCAGCCGGTTCTTCTTTTATCCAATCGTAACCTTTTTCTTCAAGCTCTAATGCCAACTCCTTTGTTCCGGATTTAATAATTTTCCCCTTGTAAAGGACATGAACAAAATCGGGGACAATGTAGTCAAGCAAACGCTGATAGTGAGTTACAAGAATTACCGCATTATCTTTTGAGCGGAATGTATTTACGCCCCGCGACACAACTTTCAGTGCGTCTATATCGAGACCGGAATCCGTTTCATCCAACAAAGCTAATTTGGGATTTAGCATAAGCATTTGAAAAATTTCGTTTCGTTTTTTCTCTCCGCCCGAAAATCCCTGATTTACTGCACGCTGTAAAAGTGATTCGTCAAATTTTAGTATTTTTGATTTTTCTTTAATCAAATCAAAAAAATCTTTTGCAGATAATTCCGGCAAACCTGCATATTTTCTTTTTTCATTCAGTGCCGTTTTTAAAAACGTAGCATTTGAAATGCCGGCAATTTCAATCGGGTATTGAAATGCCAAAAACATTCCTTCGCGTGCTCTATCCTCAATTGCCAAATCTAAAAGATTTTTTCCATCAAAAGTAACTTTACCGGAAGTTACTTCGTAATTTTCATTTCCGCTTAATACATTTGCAAGCGTACTTTTACCGGAACCGTTTGGTCCCATTATTGCGTGAACTTCACCTCTGTTTACTTCAAGGTTAATTCCTTTTAATATTTCGTTTCCTTCCACATTTGTATGCAGATTTTCAATTTTTAACATTTATTTTGCCTTAATAATTTTAATATTCAATTAATAATATATCTATCCCACACTTCCTTCAAGACTTATAGCAAGAAGTTTTTGAGCTTCAACTGCAAATTCCATTGGCAGATTATTGAAAACTTCCTTGCAAAAACCGTTTACAATCAAGTTTACGGCATCTTCCGTTGAAATTCCCCTTTGGTTTAAGTAAAATATCTGGTCATCGCTTACTTTGGACGTTGTTGCTTCGTGCTCAACAACTGCAGTATTGTTATTAACTTCGATATACGGGAAAGTATGTGCTCCGCATCTGTCGCCCATCAGCATTGAATCGCACTGCGAAAAGTTACGTGCACCTTCGGCACCTTTTGCAACACTAACCAAACCACGATATGAATTGTTGCTTTTTCCTGCAGAAATTCCTTTTGAAATAATTGTACTTTTTGTGTTTTTGCCAATGTGAATCATTTTTGTTCCGGTATCGGCTTGCTGAAAATTATTTGTTACGGCAACCGAATAAAATTCACCGACAGAATTATCGCCCTGTAAAATACAGCCCGGATATTTCCAAGTTACGGCCGAACCTGTTTCAACTTGTGTCCACGAGAGTTTTGAATTTATTCCTCTACACGCACCGCGTTTAGTAACAAAATTGTAAATCCCGCCTTTGCCATCTTTATCTCCCGGATACCAATTTTGTACGGTTGAATATTTCACTTCGGCATTGTCAAGAACAACTATCTCAACAATTGCAGCGTGAAGCTGATTATTATCACGCATCGGCGCCGTGCAGCCTTCGAGATAACTTACATAACTATTTTCTTCGGCAATAATTAAAGTTCTCTCAAACTGTCCGGTATCCATGGCATTAATTCTAAAATAAGTCGAAAGTTCCATCGGGCAGTGAACTCCTTTGGGAATATATACGAAAGAGCCGTCACTGAAAACCGCACTGTTTAAAGTAGCATAAAAATTATCGGTATAAGGCACAACCGAGCCAAGATACTTTTTAACAAGATCCGGATGATTTTTAATCGCTTCGGAAATGGAGCAGAAAATTACTCCGTCTTTCGCGAGAGTTTCCTTGAAAGTTGTGGCAACTGAAACGGAATCGAAAACAGCATCGACTGCAACACCGGCAAGTTTCTTTTGCTCATCCAAAGGAATGCCGAGCTTTTCAAAAGTTTCTAATAAATCAGGATCAACTTCGTCCAAGCTTTCCAACTGCGGTTTCTGTTTTGGTTTGGAAAAATATCGAATATTCTGGAAATCAATCTTTGGATATTTAACATGTGCCCATTCCGGTTCTTCCATTGTCAACCAATGTCTGAATGCTTTTAATCTCCATTCGGTCAACCATTCCGGTTCTTCTTTAATAGCTGAAATCCTACGAATTATATCTTCGTTTAACCCTTTGGGAAACTCGTCAGCTTCAATATCCGTAACAAATCCCCACTTATAATCGGAATCCGTTACATTATCAATTATTTTTTGTTCTTCACTCATTTTTTCATTAAATCCTTAACTTTGAATACGAAACCTATGCAATCTGGAAAAAAATGTCAAGATTAAAATTTTCGAAAGATAATTGCTTTTATAAATGACTTTTTTAGTGAGATAATTCACGATAAGTTGTGCGGAGAAATGTAGAGAAAATTAAGAAATGGTTGAGTCCATCCTATAGTATTAAATTTCAAATCTTTTTTTTCACTGAATTATTATTTCAAAATTGCATGATATTCGCAAAACTCTGTCCGCTCGCTCACTCACAGAGTCCCGTGGACAGAACTCTGTAAGTGAGGATATAAAAATTCTTTTATCTTGCTGTGTTATGACATTGTATAGTCTCTTCTTATTTCACGCAAAGTCCGCAATGATTTTTTACGCCAAGGTCGCAAAGTTTAAAAATTATTCACAATCCGGTGAATATAATCTTTAAGTAATCTCGCATTGAAATTAATAATTCGCTTTCCAAATTTTTATGTAAATTAATTACAGATCTGATAATTTGTTTCGATATTTCATTTCCTTTCATTTAATCTTTTTTATCTTTGCGTTATATTCTTTGCGTGCTCTGCGTGAAACCAAACTTAAAATGGACCGACCTGTAGTATTTACAATTATCCGTTAACCGCCGGATTATTTCGGAATGTATAACTGCTAATAATAACAAACAAAAGATTCTGTCAGCCACAGCGGATTCATTCAGAATGAAAAAATATCGAAAACCACTTTTTTAAGTCAACTCACTAAAGTGAGTCAATCTTTGTTTTTGTCTTTTCTCTAAAATCACACAGAGTTTCATTTGATAACATTTCCCACGATTCTTCTCTGATTTTTCCCCAAGTTGAGTGAACAGGACAAGGATTGGAATCGGAACATCCCGGGAAACCGAGCACGCAATTTCGAAAAACCGAATCGCCGTCAATCGCTGTTACAATCTCAATTAAACGAATATCTTTGGGCGGTTTGGCAAGAAAAAACCCCCCGTTTTTACCTTTTCGCGAACCAACGATACCGCTCTTTGTTAATATTTGCAGTACTTTGGAAACAAACTCTTTCGGCTGTTTAACTTTTTGTGAAACCTCAAAGGCGTTAAACAATTTGCCCGTTTCCTGTGTCGATAGATAAAGAACCGCTTGTAAGCCAATCTCACATTTTTTCGAAAATATAACTGTCATATATTATATCGGATTATTTATTCCGATTAAAATAATATGATGTGTCTTGATAGTCAAGTAATTATTAAAAATATTTGATAAGCACATCGATTAGTTTTTTTACCGTTTTTGTATAAGGCGGATAAAGTAGGCGTGAAGGAGCAATATTTGGTTGTTTCATTACAGCAGTTTCATTAGAAAAAGTTTTAAAACCGGTAAATCCATGTCCTTTCCCAATTCCGCTTGAGCCGACTCCGCCAAACGGTAATTTAAAATTGCTGAAATGAATGACGACATCGTTAATCATAGCACCGCCGTTGGGAATAGTATTTAACAATTTATTGATAAAAGATTTCCTTTTACTGAATATATATAAAGCAAGAGGTTTGGGATTTCCGACGATTATTTCAAAAATTTCGTGTTCGTTTTTATATGTTATTACAGGAAGGATTGGTCCGAACACTTCTTCGTTCATAATTTTTGAATTAAGTGAAACATTTGTTAATAAAACAGGGGAAAGAAATTTTTGTTCTACATTGTTTTCAACATTGCCGACTAATTTTGCTCCATAATTTACCGCATCATCCAAAAGCGAAATAAGTCTTTCATATTGTTTGTCATTCACAATCCGGCAGTAATCGGTATTTAATTGAATAGAATTAATATCTCCATAAATATTATTTAGTGAATTTTTGAAAGCTGTTTCAAACTTATTCAACAGATATTCCGGCAAAAGAATGTAATCCGGAGCAACACATGTTTGTCCGCAATTTAAGTATTTGCCCCAAACGATTTTTTGAACAGCATTGTCCAAGTCAGCAGATTCATCGATAACGGTAGGTGATTTACCACCCAATTCAAGAGTTACGGATGCAAGATTTTTAGCAGCAGCTTCCATTACAATTTTGCCTACACGTGTACTTCCGGTAAAAAATATATGGTCGAAAGGAAGTGAAAGTAAAAATTGTGATTCTTTATAATCTCCTTCAACAACAGAAATTTCATTTTCGTCAAATATTTGAGCAATAAATCTATAAAGTAAAGCAGATGTGTTAGGCGTATGTTCCGAAGGTTTAATGATTACACAATTGCCTGCAGCAATAGCCGAAATTAACGGACCTAATGCAAGCAAAAAAGGATAATTCCAAGGAGAAATAATTAGTACTTGTCCTTTTGCCTTATATAAAATTTTGTTAGTTGAATTAAAAAACACAAGCGGCGGTAAAACTCTTTGTGGTTTGCTCCAGTGTTTAAGATTTCTGATTGTGTGTCGTAATTCAGATGTTACGGGAAAAATTTCACTGAGTTTTGTTTCCGTAGGTGATTTATTAAAATCTTGATAAATTGCTTCTGTAATTTCATCAACATTTTGGAGAATTGAACTCAACAGTTTTTTGAGTTTAATCTTTCTGCTGTTTACAGTTGAAAGATTAATCTTCTTTTTATTTGCAGCTTGCAAATCAAAAATATTTCGTATTCTCTCAAAATCAGACATCAAATTAATTTTTCTTTAATTTTTGTAGTTCACTTTTCAACTTGTCCAATTCTTTTAATTTATTATTAATTATCTCTTTCTGCTTATCAAGTTCGGATAACTTTTTACTAATTTTTTTGTCAAATTTAGCTGAATCCCAGTAACCTCTATTTTCAAAATATCCTTTGAATAACCAATTGTGTTTTAATGCTTCCATATTCTCGGCAAGACGCGCGGCTCCAAGTTTGGTTGAAACTGTGGTCTTAATCAAATTATTAACAACAGTCATAACGGAATCGTAAGTTGCTTGGTCATAAACCAAATGCCCGAGTAAACCCTTTCCGCTTTTCATGTCCTTTACAAAAGATTTCAGCTCAAGAACTCCGCTGTTCACATTTTCTGTTATGTTGGCAAGTCCGTGGTTTAATGTATCGGTGAAGCCGGCAATTTGTTTAAACCAATATTGTACACCTTCAATACTTTTGTTCGCGGATTTTAGAATTTCCACAGTATTGGCATATAAATTATCATCATTAATTAATTTGCCTACTGTACCCGTTCCATTATTAATTTTTACTGAAATATCAGCAAATTGTGCTGATAAAATATTTAAGTGCTTAATAACATCCCGGGAATCTTCAAGAATTTCGGAAATTTTAATCGGTGTTTTTGATGCAATAAATCCTCCGTCCGAAACTATTGCTTTGTCGGAAGTTCCCGGTGTAATTGAAACAATCTTTTTCCCTACAAGCCCTTCCGTTTCGATTGAGGCAACGCTGTTCAGTCTTATATAATGATGAAGTTCCGCTTTAATATTCATAACAACTTCAACCTTTCCCGTTTCGCCATTTGCCAAAGAAATACTTTTAACATTACCGATATTGTAGCCACTTAACCAAACAGGAGCCCCATTTTTTAAACCTTCAATTGTTGAAAAGTAAGTTTTGACAGAAATGGTATCTGAAAAAAGCTGACCTTTGTTCCCGAGTACGAAAATTGAAACAACCAAAAGGACAGTTCCCAAAAAAACGAAAAGTCCGAGCCGGGCACCCTTAATACTGTTAAACATTGTTCTTCCTATTGTTCATTGATAATTTCTTTACTAAAAAAATCTTTTAAAAACGGGTCTTCCGATGTTTCCATTTCCTGCAGTTTCCCGCGATGAATTATTTTCCCTTCTTTCAAAAATATTGCTCTATCTGCAATTATGTTCGCACAAACCAAATCGTGTGTAACAACAATAGATGTCATATCCAATTTTTTTTGCAAATTTAAAATTAACTCACTGATTTCTTTTGAAGTTATCGGATCCAAACCTGTAGTCGGTTCGTCATAAAGCATTATCTCGGGTTCCGTAATTATTGAGCGAGCCAATCCGATTCGCTTTCTCATTCCGCCGGAAAGTTCCGAAGGCATTTTATCAACGGCATCTTCAAGGGAAACCATCTCAAGAGTTTTCATAACTCTTTCGTCTAATTCTTTTTGAGTTAATGAAAAGTGCCTTTCGAGAGGAAACTCCAGATTTTCTCTTACGGACATTGAATCATAAAGTGCTGCACCTTGGAAAAGGAAACCGATATTTTTTCTAACTGCATCAAGCTCTTTTTGAGATAAAGTACAAACATCTTTTCCCTTTATTAAAACCTTTCCTGAATCCGGGTTCAAGAGTCCGATTATACATTTTAACAAAACACTTTTTCCGGTACCGCTTTGTCCGAACACAATTAAATTTTCACCGCAAGTAACATCAATACTGATGTTATCAAGGACAATAAGTTCACCAAAACGTTTGCTTAAATTTTGTATTTTTATGATTATATTATCGGCCATAACCACAACGTAATTTTTACAAGTACCATATCAAATATTAAAATAAGTAATGACGCTATTACAATCGAAGTTGTTGAAGCTTTCCCAACGCCTTCTGTTCCGCCTTCGGCAGTAAAGCCTTTATAACTGCCAACAATACCGACTATAAAACCGAAGACAAATGTTTTTGCAATGGCAGGAAGAAAATCACCGAAAGCTAATGCTGAAACTACCGAATGGCTAAAATACGCAAGACTCATTTCACTACTGATTGCAACAGCGATGTAAGCTCCAACCATTGCAATAAAATCAACATAAAGTGTAAGAATTGGCAGTACCATTGTGGTAGCTATTACACGTGTTACAACAAGGAACTTAAACGGATGTACACCGGAAACTTCCATAGCATCAATTTGCTCGGTTACACGCATTGAACCCAATTCTGCACCGATTCCGGAACTAACCCGTCCGGCAAAAATTAGTGCCGTGATAACCGGACCCAATTCTCTAATCACTGAAACAGCAACCGAGCCCGGCAAATAATCTGTTGCTCCAAAAGTTCTCAGAACAGGTTCCGTCTGCATTGCCAAAACCAAACCGATTATAAAGCCCGTAACAGAAACTATTGGAAATGTTTTTACCCCTAGCTCGTCCATATGTTTTTTTACTTGTGGAATTTCATATGGGGGGACAAAAACTTCTTTGAAAAATTTTAAAACAAACACCGTTAAACCGCTTATTGTAGCAAAAAAATTGTAAACTTGCTCTTCAAAGGACAGTCTGTTCTTAAATATTATTTTCGGTGTTTTCATTATTAAAAATTAAATGTTTTTTAATTCAGAAAAAAA
>Ga0114931_10006576_pt1 | contig 14283 bp, 11 predicted proteins | sample 2SBtaG_FD_89579 | JGI IMG/M metagenome (GOLD analysis project Ga0114931, IMG submission 89579) | Deep subsurface microbial communities from Kolumbo volcano to uncover new lineages of life (NeLLi) - 2SBTROV14_V59a metaG | ecosystem: Environmental > Aquatic > Marine > Volcanic | place: Kolumbo...
TGGCGGTCGCGAATCGCGGCGGCAACAGCGTTTCTGTCGCGCTCGGGAACGGCGACGGAACCTTCGCCGAGACTGTCAACCTCGATGCGGAACGTAACCCATCGTCCGTGGAGATCGCCGATCTGGACGGCGATGAAGCACCTGATCTGATCGTGGCAAGCCACGACGGCGGAAGGTTCGCCGTCCGACCCGGGCATGGTGACGGCACCTTCGGCCACGCGATGGAATTCGTATCCGGGAACACCCCGTCGTCGTCCGCGGTCGCTGATCTGGACGCGGACGGAGATCTCGATCTCGTCTTTACCAACGAACGAACGGACAGGATTTCAGTTCTACGCAACGCCACCACGTTCAACGACTGCAACGACAACGGCATCCCCGACCACGAAGACATCGCTTCGGGCGCCAGTCGTGATTTCAACGGCAACGCGATACCCGACGAGTGCGACTGCCCCGCCGATCTGAACCGAGACGGCGCGATCGACCTCGCCGACCTGGCTTCACTACTCGCGCATTTCGGAACTCCCGAAGGCGCGCTCCCCGCCGGCGGCGATATCGACGCAGACGGGGACGTGGATATCGCGGACCTGGCCGTGCTGCTCTCGGTGTTCGATTCGGCTTGCCCGTAGCCGCTCGCTTGAAACATTCATACCGGGATCGAGAATGCACTCGAGGCAGCCGGCATTACACCGACCACCCCGAGTGCTGCTTTCCCCTCCGTATCCTGTGCGAATCGCGCCTGCCTTACGGGCAGGTGTTCGAGCCGAAGTTGCTGAGCAAGAGCGCGAGGTCCGACAGCGTGACGAATCCGTCGCCGTCAACGTCACCCTGCTCATACGCGCCCGCGGCCGAGCCGAAATTACTCAACATCACGGCGAGGTCCGAGAGCTCCACCGCTCCGTCGAGGTTCAGGTCGCCCACGCGGGTGCCGAGGATGCTCTCGACGAGCTCGGTGATGTCAGCGGCATCGACGATCAGGTCGCCGTTGAGGTCAGCGCTGAGGTCGATTGAGACGGCCTCGTCGAGATCGCTCCATGCGCCGAAGTTAGCCGCGACATACGCAATGTCGGTGCTGTCGACGCGGCCGTCGTGGCCGGTCGGCGCCGCACCCGGCGTGACGTATGCATTCCCCGCGATATCGCCGCGGGAATCACCGGCCGCATAGGTCTTGCAGGTGGCCAGGGTGGTGCCAAAGAAGTTGCTCCCCTGTCCCTGCGCGGCCCACTCGTTGTCGACGCGGGCGAAGGCGGCTTTGTGGTCGACCTTTCCGCCGCTGATCGCCAGACCGTCGGCGAAGTAGCGGACGTCGTCGGCGTCGAAGTTTCCGTCGCCGTCGAAGTCGCCGATCACTTCCGGAATAATCACGTCAGCGCTCATGTCGCCGCGATTGCCGCCGTGATCGACGGTGTCGAAGTGGGCCGGATCGCGCAACGCGGTGAGCATCGCCGGCGTGTCGTCGATGTCGCGAACGCCGTCGCGGTTGAAGTCTCCGGCGAGAGCATTGCTCGCCGAAAGCTGCCCACCTGCGCCGATGAGATGCCCCGAACCACCGACCGTGTAGCGGTATTCGCCGGTGACGCTGCCGTCCGAGTAGGCCAGGTTCGGGTCATTGGGATCGAAGCCATCGAGCGAGGCTCGCTTGGGGACCAGCCCGGCGGCATTGATCGAGCCGTACGCGGGCGTGTCATTGAGGTTGAGGTTGCTCTGATTGCGGATGAAGTCGTGCAGCGTCTGATTGAAGATCGGGTTGGGCACGAACTCGACCGGGCGCAGCGGATTGGGTACTGCCGAAACAGCGGCTTCCAGGAAGAAATCCTGAGCGAGCAACTGCCCGGGCATGAGTGCCAAAACCGCGTTCGGATCGAGCGGATCCTGAAACTCATTGATGCTGCTGATGATGTTGTTGATGAACTCCGCGGCGGTCTGGTTCGACATCGGCGGATCGGTTGCGTTGAAGAGCGGGTCCGCCGGGTCGCGGTTCGCGTTGGGATTGCCGACGGTGGACAAGGTCTCGAGTCCGCCGATCTGGTAGCCCGTGTCGGCGTTCGCGTTGTCCAGGATGGTGCTGAGTCCTGGTCGGACGGCGTGCGTGCCATCGGGCCCGCCGTCACCATCGACATCCAAGTCCTTGATTACGCTGAGAACTTCGTACTTGCCGCCGAGCGCGTCCGCCGCGGCTCGGCTGCCGCCGACCAGACCGGTGTAACCGACCGCGAGGCGGCGATTCTGGATGGCGTTCTCCATGATGCTCGAGCCGCCGCAGTTATTCGCCTGATGCAGCGGGCCGAGGTTGGTGAAATCTTTGGTGCTGATGCGCACGCCGACGTGGTCGCCGACGGCCCAGCTCGGATCCATGTTCAGCGGATTGGAAAAAGCATTCCGCGTTCCGGAGCTTACGTCGCGCGTCGCGCCGACCAGGTTCTCGCCGTTCGGCAAGCGGCCGGTGAGGAACAGGTGCTGCAACTGCGTGTATCGCAGCGTGTCGACGCCGGTGCCGCGGTTCGAGATCACCGCGATCGGGCTGAACGCGACAGTCGTATCGAAGACCGTGAACAGGTCCGGGCCGGCGGTGTTGGTATTGAGCGCGGCGTCGATGGTGCCGTCGCCGTTGCAATCACGCTCGAGACTTCCGAGCACGGTCGGGAAGCCGGACTGTGAAGCGTCGCCGTTCGATGCGCCCGGATTCTGTCCATAGCCCAGCTCGGTCGGGTTTCGCGACCAGGCGGCGTCGGTGGCTGTTCCATGCGTGCCTTGCGTGGCCCAGGTTGTCTGCACGTCGGTGGTCGCGAAGTCGATCGACGTCGGGCAGACCGGCGTTCCGCTCTCATTGGCGATCCCATCGCCGTCGGTATCGTCGGTGCAACTTCCGGGAGACCCGGCCCAGACCACGACGCCTGTGACGGCGTAATCGTTGCGGTTGATGATGCCGCGCTCGGAGGGAATATCCTCAGGCAAGTCGCCGCAAAGTTGATAGGCGGACAACTCGTTGAACCCGCGCACCGATCCGATGCTGCGGTACTGAAGCAGGAACCAGGTCTGCGAAACCTGATTGGCCCCGAACGACGTAAAGTTGAAAGGGTTGCTGTTGGCCAGTTGATCGGCGGAATCGGGGATCCCGTCGCCATTCGTGTCGGACGGCCCGAAGTTCCCGTCGCCGTCCACGTCGAGAAAGTCATTCGTCGCCGCGGGCGTGCGGAAAAAGTCGACGAACAGCGACGCCCCCGCGCCGTTCACCTGCCCCTGCCCGTAGGCGAGGCTCGCGGCGCTGCTTGCGAGCAGCGCTGTTGCCAGTAGTTTTCGTCCCAATGTCGGCTTCTTCATCATCTTGTCCTCCGTTGTGTGTTTCCATTCTTCGAAGTCATTGGCGGCTCTCCAATTGTTCAAGCGGTGTGGTTACGGAAGTTCGCCGTAGCGGTCGACGACTGTGTTGTCGCCGGTCACGCTGTAGTAGCGCTCGCCCCAGCGGCGGTTTGCCATCGTCTGATGCACCGTTTCTCGTTCGACGTGTCCATCCGTATAGAGGAAGTTCGCCGTTCCGCCGTACTTGTCTCCCCCCGGATGATGGCGACCGACGGCGTTGAGCTCGCTCCCGCGCGAACCGACGATCAGGGCTGACGCATCCTGAATGGCGTTCAGAGACGCCAGTCCATAGGTTGGATCGCCGGGTTGTCCATAATGGAATCCCTGCGCCATGCTCGCGTATTCGTCGAACCCGCTGCCGCTGTGCCAGAAGGGATTGATCGGACGATGGCTCTTGCTTAGGAACGCTGATCCCTGGGGCAGCGCTTCGCCGCGCCAGTTGCGATTGAACTCGGTCACCATGATCACTTCGCCGGTGCGGATGATCTCGTTGTCGCGCACGAGGCGATTGATCCGCGGTCCGAACGACATCTGGGTGTTGAACTTGTTGCGCGGCATGATGGCGGCGTTGGCGGTGTACGCCATCCGCGGGGCCTGGTGGTCGGTCAGCTCGTTGGGGCTGCTGTCTCCGTTCTGGTCGACCTGCTGATCCTCCCAATCGCCGCCGTCCGGGCCTGGATTCGTGCGGGGATTGCCGCCGTTCTCGAACTCAGGACAGCGGAATGATTCGGCCGGAACTTCGCCGTCGTTGAACAGGGCGTACGACCAGTGCAGGTAACCGCCCGCGGCGGGCTGGGCCGTGTCGACCGTATTGCCATTGACGTCGAGGTACTGGTATGCGACCGGGAATTGACCGCGCTGTTCGGAAAGGTACGAGTGAATCGCCTGACCGATGCTGTGCTGGTTGGTGGCGCACAACACCGCCTTGGCCTGGGCGCGGGCCTTCTGCAAGCTGGGCAACAGAATGGACAGCAGCAGCGCGATGATCGCCACGACCACCAGCAATTCGATCAGTGTGAATCCGTCTGATCGGTGTCGATCGAGCGTTCCAGTGTTCGCCATCGTGTTTTCTCCTAGACTCGTTCGCCGTTTTCGCCGCACGCCGCGGCGATCCCAAGTACGTCAGGCAGAACGATATGGATGGCGAATGAAGTTTGTGTGCGGGCGATGTGAAAAAACGATGAACTTCGCCGGGGGCGGGCGGGGGCGGCGTCAGGATGTCGCGAGATGCGAACTGAGCCGGTCAAGTTCGGTCTCGAGCGCGGCGCGGCGCTGCCGCTCGAGCAACGGGAGGTTGGCGCGCACGTTCTCGCACGCCGACAGTGCGGCCGACCGCGCCAGATGCATCGCGGAGCGCACGTCCGGGCGCAGGTTGGGATTGCAGATCGGTTCGAGCCGCTCGAGATCGTCGAGCATTCGCCGCGCGATCGCCAGCGTTTGAAGTGGGACGCTCGCGGCGAGGTCGGCGGATTGCGCGATGCGCGCCGGCCGGGTCGGCTCGCTACGGTCGAGCTTGAACGCGGCGGACAGCTCTTCGTACGCGGCGGCGTCTTCCTGAATCAGTGTTCGCAGCAAACGCCCGGAGCGCTCGCATCCCGAGGCGAGTGAATCGATCTGAGCTCGAACATTCTCGAAGCCCGGCTTGCCGCTGGTCAGCCCGCATGCCATCCGCCCAAGCGCCGCGGCGAGGGCGCCCGTGAGTGCGGCGACCGCCCCACCGCCGGGCGTCGGCGCGTCGGATCCCAGCCGATCGAGAAACGTCTCCAGCGAAAGGTTGACCAGCGATTCATCTGCCATTGGGATACTCCGCACCGCAACTCTCGGCGGCATGATAGCGTTGCGGCCGGAGCGCGACCAATTCGGAGCGGAGATGTCGTTTGGATTGCATCAGGATGAGATCGACCGGCGCTTGATGCAGGAAGCGCTCGATCTGGCCCGCCGCGCGCTCGATGCGGAGGATGTGCCGGTCGGGGCGCTCGTCGAGCGCGACGGACGCGTGATCGGCCGTGGGTTCAACCAGCGTGAGAAGCTGCAAGACCCGACGGCGCACGCGGAGATGCTCGCGCTGAGCGCTGCGGCGGCGGACGTTGGACACTGGCGGCTGGAGCGCTGCACGCTTTACGTCACGCTGGAGCCGTGTGCGATGTGCGCGGGAGCGCTGCTTCTGGCGCGCATCCACCGGCTGGTGTACGCGGCGAGCGACCCGAAAGCCGGGGCGTGCGGATCGCTGTACAACATCGCGGACGATCCGCGCCTGAATCACCGCGTCGAACTGACCGCGGGCGTGATGGCCGAGCAAAGTGCCGAGCTGCTGCGAGCGTTCTTCAGACGCCGCCGCGCTCTGGGCGAGAAGTAACTCGCCTGGCGCGGATCGCGTGAGGCGGCGGCGTTTCAGCTATCGGATTTTGCGAGCATCTCGACCAGCGCGGACAGTTTGTGACCGGCGGTCGCGTTAGTCGGAGTCGCGCCACCCCGCGCCGCACGGGCGGCGCCCTCGTCGCCGCAATCCGCGGAAGACTCGACGGGAATCGAGGCGCGGTCCTGACGCCACCAGCGGTGAATGATCGACTCGGCATCGAGATCGGCTCGGCCGTTGGACCATTTCTCGAAGAAGTCCATATTCTGGCTCTCGGGCAACTTCGGTGGGAGATCAATCAGCGTTCGCATCGGCATCAGCACGGCGTCGCCGATCACGAATCCCTCGCCGGGCTTGAGGCTGGGCAACAGTCGGATCAGACTGGCGAACTGGTCGCTGACGACGCGCGCCGCGTATTCCTGATCGTCGGGATTGTTCATCCGCAGCATCACCATCGAGCTGCACTGACTCAGGATCGTCTCCGAGATTTCGCTCGGCCTCTGGCTGACCACCATCGCCGCGACGCCGTACTTGCGGCCTTCCTTGGCGACCTTTTCGACCGCGTGTCGCGCGAACGCCTTGCGGCCCTCGACCGGTCGTCGCGGGAGATAGTTGTGCGCTTCCTCGAACACCAGCAGGGTCGGCTGGCGTACGTTGACCGGAGACCAGTAGTTGAAGTCGAACAAGGCCCGCGTGATGACGGCGACGGTGGTGTCGACGACATTGAAAGGCAATCCGGAGAGGTCGATGATCGTCAGATTCTTGCGAGGATTGAGTTGGCCGAGCATTTGCCGGATCACCCAGGTCACCGACTCGCTCAATTCGCCGGCCGGCGCGTCGTCGAGCAATTTGTCTTTCAGATCGGCGTTGGCGCGTGCTTGTCCGAACGGCCTCAGCAGAAAGTCGTAGCGGCGATCGTTCAACTTGGATTCGAGCTGGTTGATCAGACCAAGCAGCCTCCCGTTGAAGGTCGCGTGCGGGGTCTCCCCTTCCGACGCCGAAGGGTTGAAGTGCAGTTTCTTTTGCAAGAGCATTTCTTCTTGCTCCTCGCGCGGCAACTGGCGGAACGCCAGGCGCGAGAACGCGTAGCTGCTGGTGTTGGTCACGAATCGGGCCGCGTTCATATTCTCCGCGTAGGTCTGGAGCTGCTCGAGCGAGTAGTAGACCGGCGTGTCGATCGTGAACTCGCACAGCAACCCGAGCTGCGCGGCGGCCTCGGTCTTGAGCTTTTCGAACGCCTGGCGAAGGAAGACGCGCTGGGCGTTGAGATTGCGTGGATCGGTGGGGTCGACGAAGAGCTGCTCGAATTCCTCGTACGCCAACAACCAATAGGGCAAGACGAGATTTCGGTCGGACAGATAGGTCACATTGGGAAGCGGGTTTCCGTCGTCGTCGGAGAACGCGCGCAGGTATTCGCCGTGCATGTCGAACATCACGATTTGCGAATCCGGGAGCTTCATGGCTTCGTGGATGATTTTCGCGGTAGCGACGGACTTTCCGGATCCGGAGTTTCCCATGACGGCGACGTGCTTTGCGAAAAACTCTTTGCCGAGCACGCGCACCTCGAAGTCCGTGTCGAGCGCGAAACTCCCGAGCGAGAGCGATTTGCGCTCGCCTTGCTCACCGGCGAGTTCCTCAAAGCAGCCGAAGATCAACTCGAAGTCCTCGTCGACGCCGAGGCGAAGCTTGTCGCCGATGGTCGGGTACTCATTGACGCCGCGGCGGAACTTGTCACCTTCGACGGTTCCGAGCAGTTGAAAGGTAATGGTGATGCGGCGCGGCGCGGACGGCGATGGGAGCGGATCGAGCTCTCCGGCGAAGCCGACGCGCACGATGTACCCGATCAGTGTCTTCTGCTCGAGCGGGATCGTGACGTACGTACCGAGCCGACCGACGCGGTAGACCTTGCCGTGATAGTCGATCCGTAGATCGTCGACCGTGATCTGGGCGTCGACACTGTCGCCTTCGACGCCGATAATTGTTCCGATTTCGAGCGGATCCATACAACGCACTCCGGTGTGAATAGTCCTGACATAGCAAGTATCGAATTGGTTGACGCACCGCATGAGCCGCAATCAACGTGGAGCCGCATTCGCCGAACGGGCGCGCTGGCCACCCGCGCGGCGAGCCGATAAACTGCCTCGCTGCGGACCGGAAGTGGTGTCGGCAGCGGCAGAGAAGCGAAGATTGTCACTGAGGACGAACAGGTGAGCGATATCAGCGTCTCCCCCAGCCGATTCGGGCTGGATCAAATCGGACTGCAACACAACGCAGCGGCGCATTGGAACCTGAGGCCCGCGACACTGGTCGAGCACGCGCTACGCCGCGGAGAGGGCCGTCTCTCGGCGCGTGGCGCGCTGGTCGCGACGACCGGGCAGCGCACCGGCCGCTCGCCGAACGATAAGTTCGTCGTCCGCGAGCCGTCGTCAGAGCGCGAGATCGAATGGGGCAAGGTCAATGTGCCGATCGACGCGACGCGGTTCGACGCGCTCCAGCAGAAGATGTTCGCGTATCTCGCGGATCGGGAAATCTACGTTCAGGATCTGTACGCCGGCGCGCATCCCGATCATCGTCTGAAGGTGCGCATCGTCAACGAGTTCGCCTGGCACGGACTGTTCGCGCGGCAACTCTTCGTGCGACCCCCGCAAGAAGCGACGGCCGAGCACCAGCCCGATTTCACCGTCGTCTTCGCACCCGGTTGCAAAGCCGATCCGCAGGTCGACGGAGTGAATTCAGACGCGTTCGTGCTCGTGAATTTCGGCAAAAAGCTCGTCCTGATCGGAGGCACCGCCTACGCCGGCGAAAGCAAAAAATCGATCTTCACCGTCATGAACTACCTCCTCCCGCTCAAGGGCATCCTCTCGATGCACTGCTCGGCGAACATCGGCGCGGACGGCCGGGTCGCGCTCTTCTTCGGACTCAGCGGTACCGGAAAAACAACGCTCTCGGCCGATCCCAATCGGAACCTGATCGGCGACGACGAGCACGGCTGGTCCGATGACGGCGTGTTCAATATCGAGAGCGGCTGCTACGCGAAAGTCATCAATCTCTCCGCCGAGTTCGAGCCGCAGATCTTCAATGCGATCCGTTTTGGCAGCGTACTCGAAAACGTCGTGCTCGACCCCGTCACACACGAAACGCGCTTCGACGACGGGTCGCTGACCGAGAATACACGCAGTGCGTACCCGCTCGAATACATCGACAACGCCTGCGATCCCTCGATCGGCGGGCACCCGACCAACATCGTGTTTCTAACCTGTGACGCGTTCGGAGTCTTGCCGCCCGTGTCGCGGCTGACGACCGAACAGGCGATGTACCACTTCATGAGCGGCTATACCGCCAAGGTCGCCGGCACCGAGGCCGGAGTGACCGAGCCGCAGACCACGTTCTCCACCTGCTTCGGCTCGCCGTTCCTCCCGCTCAACCCCGCCCGTTACGCCGACCTGCTCGGCGTGAAAATGAAAAAGCACAACGCGAAAGCCTGGCTAATCAACACCGGCTGGAGCGGCGGCCCGTACGGCGTCGGCAAACGTATGAAACTGCCGTATACCCGCGCCATGGTCACCGCCGCGCTCTCCGGCGCGCTCGACGGCGTTTCGTGGGAGCCGCACCCGGTGTTCGGCATCGGCGTCCCGAAGTCCTGCCCCGGCGTGCCCGCGCAAGTGCTCGACCCAAAAACTACGTGGGCGGACAAAGCGGCCTATGATGAAAAGGCTCGCGATCTGGCGCTGCGCTTCGCGAGCAACTTCGAGCAGTTCAGCGCCGCGACCGACGCGGTCAAAGCCGCCGGTCCGCGCGTCTAAGGTTCGCGATGCGCGGCGGCGCTCCGCGGACGTCGAACGAACCGCGACACGCATTCCAGAGAGACGCACGCATGTCCATTTCCCGACGAGCATTCGTCGCGTCCGCGGCATCGTCATGCCGTACGCACTCGAATCACGCGGACGGGTAGCGCAGCCTGCCTGAATCGTCGCGCGGCTCGGTGTTCGCTGCACCTGGTGAACGCCCCGGTTGTCTGGCGTTTTCCGAAGACCGAACGCCTGAGCGGGGGGCGTAATTCGTAAGAGCTGGGTTGTCGATTCCTCGCGCGATCGCTTTCGCCGGAGCCGCACTCCTCGATGCTGAGATCGCTGCGGGATTCGGCGGCGCACTTGTCGAAAACGAAACGGCGGATCCGGCGGATTTGGCAACGCTGCTCGCCGCGTTCGGCGATTCGTGCTCGTAGAGCGCCGCCGCGGCCCCTCAGGACTTCTTGGGCAAGGGAGTTTGCCGCGCTTTGGTGAGCTTGAAGTCACCGACCGGGGCGACCTTGCGATACCCGAGATAGAGCATCACGTCGAGCACTTCGGTCCACGTCGGAAACGGGCGGCTGTTGACGCGCTTGTACTCGTCGATCGCCTTGAGGAACTCCAACTGCTCCTCATTCATGTGGCCTTCTTCGGCATCGCGGCGATAGTCCGTTCGGCGACGCCCGGGGCCGCGGCGGCGGTCCAACTTCGACACGGAATCGGACGAGCTTGGCGCGCTCGGCTGGTTTCGGCGATCTACGACCGATTCGCGCCGATCGGACGCGCGGCGCTCTTGGGCTGTGGCGGTGGTGTCGTCGGGTTCCGGAGAACCCCCGGCGTTGGTTTGTGTGTCACTCATCAGCGAGTGTATCGGCGCGATCCGCGCGCTACTGAATCAGCGCGGAAAGACCAGCCGGACAAGGCTCGCCCCAAACCGCACCGCGCCGCGGAGGGATTATGAGACACGCCGCCCCAGAATGGGCGGGACGCGAACCAAATCAGTCGGCGTCCTCGGCGAAATCAGCGCCGCCGTCGGCATCAAAATCCATTTCGTCGTCGTCGTCATCATCTTCTTCGTCGTCGTCGACATCCTCGCCAAGATCCGATCCCTCATCGATCTCGTCGAAATCGAAGTCGATATCCCCGTCCTCGTCGTCGCGTTGGCGGGCCGCCTCCAGCCCGTCGCCGCGCTCGCGCCGCGGCTCGTGCGAAGACGCCTCATTCATCTCTTCGTCCGGCGCCGGCCGGTCGATCCACTCGCCGGGATAGGGCTCGAGCGGCCGGCGAATGGACCGTTCGGTCCGCTGTTCAGACGTGACGTCCACGGTGCCAAGCATCAAGCATCTCCTCTCAAACGGCTTAACCGCCGCGCGGGCAGATTAGCAATCCCCGGCCTTACGTCAAGCCCCATTTCGCGGCAAATCTGTTCGCCTGGTCCGGCGAGCGCGCGTCTCGCGGGATGGTCTGCTTGCCGATACACTCGCCGCCATTCCGACGACCCGCGTCGAGTCGCGACGGGCGCGTTTCCACGAGTATGTTTCGGGCCTATTCGAGTGCAAGATCAAGCGACATCCCAACCTTGGTACGCTGACGGACTCTCGTTCACGTGTACGCAGTGCGGGCGCTGTTGCGGCGGCGCGCCGGGCTATGTCTGGGTCAGCGATGCGGAAATCGACACGCTTTCCAAGGCTCTTGGACTGTCGCCGGCGGAGTTCGCGAATCGGCACACGCGTCGCGTGGGATCGCGCCGCAGCTTGCTCGAGCGGAGCGACGGCGACTGCGAGTTTCTGCTGCGCGACGAAGAGGGCCGCGCGGGTTGCGCGGTCTACGCCTCACGGCCTGTGCAGTGCCGCACGTGGCCGTTCTGGCAATCCAATCTGGAATCGAAAGAGGATTGGGATCTGGCCGCGACGGATTGCCCGGGGATGAACACGGGCCGGCATCACGCTTTGCCGGTCATTCAGCAGGCGCTGGCTCGGAACGTGGCGGCGTCGCTCCGGCTTTGACCAGCAGCACAAGCCAGCCTCCCGCGGCCAGCACGAATCCGATCATCGTCGCGGCGATGTTCTCCGCGTCGCCTTCAAGCGCCGCCGCCTGCCCCGCGCTTCGAATCAGCGTAAGCGCCAAGAGCAACATCAGCACGCCCGCGACGCGTCTCCAGAAGGACGACCAAGGCTGCATCGTCAGCAGCGCAAGGGCGCCAACGATGATCAGCTCGCGCCCCAGCGGAAAGACGGCGACGCCGTAGGAAAGCCCGCGCGCGATATTCCGCAACAGTCCAAGTGTCACAGTAGCGTCGGTCCCCTGCTCCGCCCCGACCAGAGTCTTGTCGCCGCCGGTCGGGTTCATCGTCTCCCCGTACTCGGTCTCCACCCAGCAGTGCAGCAGGTCGGACACCAGCCAGGCGTCGTATCCCATGCGGCGCAGCAGCGACGCGGCGACGACGGCTCGCCCGTCGCAATCCTCGCGGCCCTTGGCGAGCGCCTCTTCGACCGTCGGCAGATATTCGACCACGCCCCACACATCCCAATCCCAACTGTACGCAATCCGCTTGTACACCGCCTGCTGGACCGCGGCCAAAGCGTCCGGCGGCGTTGCGCCGTCCGCAAGCGAGTTGCGGACCTCCGCTTCAAGCGGCGCCAGCCCGGGATTCTCGGGATCGAGCACGCTGTTCATGTCGCGAATTCGGCCGACCTCGGTAGGCAGCAGCCACACCTTCGGATACAGCACGAGCGCGGTTGTCAGAATGAACAAGGCGCACTTGAGCGGCAGGCGATAGCGGCGCGGTCCGAGATGCCAGCGTGTCCAGGCGGTCATTTCAGCACGGAACAATCTTAGTCCGCCTTGGGAAAATGGGAATTGGAGCGTGTAAAATACATACGCTGACCGCCACGCCGGCGCGCTCGAATGGAATTATGAAGCTCGACGACGACGTCTGTCTCTGCTGCCACGTCTCGCTGCGAAAGCTGATCAATTTCGCACGCCGCGAGCGTCCGCGCGTCGATTCTCAGATGTCCGAATGCCTCGGCGCGGGGACCGGCTGCGGCTGGTGCATTCCGACGCTCTGCAAGATCGCAAGCGCCGCCCGCGACGGAACCGAGATCCGGATCGAAACCACGCCTGACGAATACGCCCAGTCCAGAACGCAATACCGAACGAAACGCGAGCCGCGAAACGAATTCGAACGCCGATCATGAGCAGCACCACGATGCCGGACGCCGCGCTGCTCAGCGGGACGCTCGTGTCGCGCGCACAGTTGTATCGACTTCCGCGGGTCGGCGCAGGCGGCAAGCACCCACCCCGAGAAACACGATGACCGCATCTCGGCGCGGACCGCGTTTCGCTGCCACGCGCCCCTAACAGTCCGCCGCAAAAATGGCAATTGCCGAGCGACAATGTAGCGGCGGGCGCCCTCGCCCGCCGTAGACAGTCGGAAACGGCGACTTAGCCGTCCGCCGCGAAAGTAGCTTGGGTGCCAAGAATCACCCCTGACACCGCGGAAACACAGCCGAGGGCGGCTATGCCACACTTCTGCGGCGGACTGTTAGACTACGGCCCGCGGGGGCGCGGGCCGCTACACGACTTTGGCGGCGGACTGTTAGCGGCGGACTGCTAAGAGCACTGCTCTCCGAAGAACGCCAGCATCCGTGAGAGGTCGCTGAGGTCCACATCGCCGTCGCGGTCGAGGTCGCCGTCTTCGGGCAGCGCGCCTTCGGGCGTGCCGAAATTGCTCAACAGAATGCCGAGGTCGCTGAGACCGACGCTGTCGTCACCGTCGAGGTCGGCGGGGCAGGCGGGGGCCAGATTGAACGCGATCGCGAAGGCCGAGTTGACGCGCGCGACCGGATCGTGCGGGTCGTCCACGATCACGTCCGCGAAGACTTGCAGCCGATACGTGCCTGGCTCAAGCACGCCACGCTCGGCGATGTCGATCGACTTCGGCGGTTGCAGACCATTGCCCTGTACTTCCCGCCGGATGATTTCATGCGGTTCGGGGCCGGGATTCGCGCTCAGAATGACTGAGGCGCCCCAGGATGAGGACTCGCTCGCAGGCGTATCACCCGAGAGATTCCCTTCCAGCCTGAACCGGCTGCGATCGGTGAGTTCAAACACGACATCGAACGTCGAACCCGCCGTGGCAAGAATCATGCCCGCCACTTCTGCGTTCGAACGAGACGCGACCAGCCCGGATACCGAGAGCGACTGTGCGCCGGTCTCCGACTGTTGAATGGCGAGGGCGCTAGCCTCGGCGGTCTCACACGTAATGATCCTGAACAGCTTCTCGTCGAACAGTCCGAAGTCTTCTGCGCGAGTAAAGCTGTCCAGCATTCGGGCGAAGCCGCACGCCTCCACGAAACCCCCGGTGCTGATCGAGCGATCTTGTTCGATCGGAACGATGGCCTGTCCGGACGCAATCGCGCAGACCAACGCTCCGGCCCATATTGAAAGAACGCGACCATTCAATTGGAGACGATTCATGACGGACTCCCTGCTCGTGAGTAACAGATGCCGCACGGCAAGCACCGCGCGCAAACTCAGGACATCGATTTGAGGAGAGCAACGTGCGCATCAAACGCTGCCGATGACACGACCGGCGTTGATGCTGCTCGCAGCGACGGCAATCTCACTTCCCAGCCCCCAAGGGGTGGTCGGCCCGCTCGCGCCGATTATAGGCCACTCGATACGCCGAAATCCACATATGTTTTCGGCCGATGCGTTTCGCTGACCGCCGGTCAGGTCGCCTGAGAAACCGGCACCCGAATGAGGCCGACCTCCGAA
>Ga0114931_10006577_pt1 | contig 14282 bp, 13 predicted proteins | sample 2SBtaG_FD_89579 | JGI IMG/M metagenome (GOLD analysis project Ga0114931, IMG submission 89579) | Deep subsurface microbial communities from Kolumbo volcano to uncover new lineages of life (NeLLi) - 2SBTROV14_V59a metaG | ecosystem: Environmental > Aquatic > Marine > Volcanic | place: Kolumbo...
CAGCGACAGCAGTACGAGGAGCAATTCGCGGAAAATCAGGAGCGCGGTCAGCTCACGCTCGAGGTGTTGTCCGGGCGGTCCATCGCGTGGGTGGTGGGTTCGTCGCTTGGGTTTGAAGCGGTGATCCTCGCGTTTGGATGCTTGATTTTCGTCAGACGAGATTTTTAGACCGGTTCTCTTCGGTCAATCCACCCCGGTGATGGCGCCAGCGCTCTCTTGGCCGAGGGGGATTTCGAACTTCGGGCACTGTGACAAAAACGATGTGGGATTCTCGAAAACTATTCGGTGAATGAGCGATTCGTCGTGGCCGCGCTGGCGCATCTCCAGAACAAACGTCGGCACGCCCATCGGCGCGCTGTCGCCCCAGTCGCAGGCGCTCGAGACAACCATCCGCTGTGGTCCAAACTGCTCGACCAGGTCCGCCGCCCGCGCGGGAGTCGCCTTGGTGACGGGGTACAACGTCAAACCCGCCCAGAAGCCGGCGTCCAGAACCATCTCGATCGTGTGCTCTTCGGTGTGGTCGATCAACACTCGGCGGGGGTCGACGCGCGAGTCGGCCAAGAGCGCGTCGATGATGAGGCGCGTGCCTTTTTTCTTGTCTTCAAGGTGCGGCGTATGAATGAGGATGAGCTGATCGTGCTCCATCGCCAAATTTACATGGTCGCGGAAGGTCGCCAGTTCGTTGGTGGTGTTTTTGTTCAGGCCGATCTCGCCGACGCCAAGGACCGTGGGGTGGTCGAGAAACTTTGGAATGCGGGCGATGACCTCTTTCGCCATCGTTCGGTCGTGACCCTCTTTGGGATTGATGCACAGCCAGGCGTAATGCCGAATGCCGACGTCGGCGGCGCGGGCAGCTTCAAAGTCGGTGATCTGGCGGAAATAATCTTCGAAACATTCGGGCGTCGAGCGATCCCACCCGGCCCAGAAGGCGGGCTCGGTGATCGCGACGCAGCCGGTCATCGCCATGGCGCGGTAGTCGTCGGTGGTGCGCGAGATCATGTGCGCGTGCATGTCGATGTATTGCATCAGACGTTCTCGCTTTGGCGCCAGGCGCCGAACGCGCCGTTGCCGGTGAGTGTTTCGATGGGTTCGGTCGTGGTATCGCTCAGGAGATTCTGAATCCGTTTGGCTCGGCCGAAGTCTTTGCTGTGCAGTTCGCGGGCGGCGGCGAGAAGGGCGCCGACGCGATAGTCCTCAGGGCCGGCGCTGTCGCTTGAGCGATCCAGCCGATCGAGGAACGCGGCGATGTCGAGCAGCCGTGACCGCGCCTCGAGAAAATAGCGATCCACGATGTCGCTCCCCGACATGGGGCAGGTGTGTTGAAGGCTCACGAGCCGCTCTCCTGTTTCGCCTTGGCGCGCCGGACAAGCGCGCCGACGGCATGGTCGATGAGTTGGTGGTTCATGGTATGCGTCTCGACGCCAGACCCGACGCTCTCAAGCAGCATGATGGTCAGTTCGCCGCCCAAATGCTCACGGAACTCGTTAAGCCCGGCGAGCAAGTCGACAGATACGCCGCTGTCGGCGCCCCCGTTCGCATTGATCAACATCGGTGAAAAGAGCGAGAAACCCGCAGACTCCAGCGCGTCGATCGCGCGATGGAGGCTTCGTTCGTCGAGCAGGCCGACCAAGTGCGAGTAGGTGAGATCGAGGGCGAGGCCGATGGCGACCGCTTCGCCGTGGCGGAGTTGGTAGTTCGTGAGTTGTTCGAGTTTGTGGGCCGCCCAGTGGCCGAAATCCAGCGGCCGCGACGACGCCAGCTCAAACGGATCGCCGCTGGTTGTGATGTGATCGGCGTGCAGCTCGGCCGAGCGACGAATGAGTTTTTCCATCGCAGAAAGATCGCGCGACGCCAGCGCCCTGGCGGACGATTCGATCCAATCGAAAAACGCAGCGTCTTGGAGCAGCGCGACTTTGATCGCTTCGGCTATGCCGCTGCGCCAGTCGCGGTCTTCCAATGTGGTAAGGAATGTTGAATCCATGAGCACAGCCGTCGGCGGCGCGAACGAACCAACAAAGTTTTTTTTGCCACAGGCGTTGACGCCGTTTTTTACGCCCACAGCAGAGTCCGCCTGCGCAAGAGTGGTCGTGGGGACGCGAATGTGTCGAACGCCTCGGTGGGCGGTCGCTGCGGCGAAACCGACCAGATCGAGGATGGCGCCGCCGCCGATCGCGACGATGTAAGAATGTCGGCAGATGCTGCGGGCGTCGATCTGGCGCCTGATGTCGTCGAGCCAGCGTGGGTCGTTTTTGCACGCTTCGCCGCCGGGGATGACGATCGGCTCGCCCGCCTGCGCGATCGCTTTGTTGCGCGCGTTCGCATAGGCGGCGATGTCGGCAGCGAGGTTCGGATGACACTCTGCGACGCCTTGGTCGATCACGCATAGAAATCGAGATACAGCGTGGTGGGGGAGTTCGGTGAGCGATTCACGAAATGCAGGATTGTCGGCGTCGAACAATCGGCGCGTAAAAACAATGTCAAACTCAAAGGGCACGGAAAAACGTTGACGCAAACGGTCGCTCATGATCAGCAGCATAGACGGTCAGGAGATGGCGAATCGACGACCGAGCCCGCAGCTCATTGGCCACAGACACAGCACAGCCAAACCATAGACCGGCGACGCAAAGCCCGCTGCGATCGCGGCGTCCAGCATGATAAGTCCGAGAACGCCTTGACCGACCGCCCGGCGGACGACCGGCGGTGACGGCGATCGCCACGCAGCGAGCATCGACGGAAAAACACTGGCGCCAAAGAGCGCGAGAAAAACCATTAACCAAAGGATGTTGATGAGAGAAGAGAGAAATGCGAGAACGGCCCAGCCGACGAGCGTGAGGCAAGACAAAAGAATCGCCATGCCGACGGCCATTCGATGTTCGCTCAAACGCCGCGCGATCCATCCGGCCCCCTCTCCCATCGGCAGAGGGCTGGGGTGAGGGGCTCCCGGTTCGTCCGTTTCGTGCCTCGCCATCGCGGTCACGCCGGCAATGTGCGCGACGTGCCCCAGGGCCAAAGGCCACCAGAGAGCGACGGCGCCGGCGCCAACGCTCATGCCGAGAATCAAGTTCAGACCTCGACAGGCGCCCATGGAAAACGGGCCCACCAGAGCGCAGCGTTTGAGAACAGCGTTGTAGAGAACAATCGCAGCGACCAACGCGAGGGCGACATAGCCCGGGGCAAAAGTGGTCCATGCGATTGGTTGTTGAGTGGTGACCGGCTCGGGGGCGAGCTGGCTCGCGCCCGTCGCAAAAGCGAGCGCGACGCCGAGGATGAGAAACGCTGCAGCAAGAAGCGCGGCGTGCTTTCGAGAAATCGCGCCCGACGGGATCGGCCGTTCGGCTCGCAGCCGCGCGTCTTCAGCGGCGTCGCAAACATCATTGAGCGCCACGCCCCCGGCGTACAGGCAGACCGAAGCGAGGACGAGCGTCGCCCCCGCGAGCCAATCGCCTGGCCCATCGCCGCTGCCCGCGACTGCCCAACCCGCCGCGACATCCGCGCCCGCGGTCAGCGCGCCGGCAGGCCGAAAGAGCGGCAGCCAAGACACCATCGTGCTCGCTCGATGCTCCATTCGTTGCCTGAGCGTTGGGGTTGTGAAAATATCAGCCCATGTGTTCGATGATCGCGTCGGCGAACTGGGAGCATTTGACGAGTGTGGCGCCTTCCATGAGTCGTTCGAAGTCGTAGGTGACGGTTTTGGCTTTGATGGCGCCGCCCATGCCTTGTTCGATGAGGTCGGCGGCTTCGTTCCAGCCCATGTATTGGAACATAAGTTGGCCCGAGAGAATGAGCGAGCCGGGGTTGACTTTGTCCATGCCGGCGTACTTGGGGGCTGTGCCGTGGGTCGCTTCGAAGATGGCGCAGCCGGAGTCGTAGTTGATGTTGGCGCCCGGGGCGATGCCGATGCCGCCGACGCAGGCGGCCAGGGCGTCGGAGATGAAGTCGCCGTTGAGGTTCATCGTGGCGACGACGTCGTATTCAGCGGGTCGTGTGAGGAGCTGCTGGAGGAAGGCGTCGGCGAGCATGTCTTTGATGACGATCTCTTTGCCGCCGGACGTTTTGAGGGAGAGCCAGGGGCCGCCGTCGATTTCGGTCGCGCCAAACTCTTTTTTCGCCAGCCCGTAGCCCCAGTCGCGGAAGGCGCCCTCGGTGTATTTCATGATGTTGCCCTTGTGCACCAGCGTCACGCTCTTGCGGTCGCGGTCGATCGCGTAGCGGATGGCGGAGCGCATGAGGCGTTCGGTTCCTTCTTGGCTGACGGCTTTGATCCCGATGCCGCTGGAGTCGGGGAAACGGATTTTCTTGAAAGGCTCGGGGAAATGCTGGGCAAAGAGTTTGATGAACTCGGCGCACTCGGGCGTGCCCTGTTCGAACTCGACGCCGGCGTAGATGTCTTCGGTGTTCTCGCGGAAGATGACCATATCGGTCAGCTCGGGCCGCTTGACCGGCGAGGGGACGCCCTCGAACCAGCGGACCGGGCGCAGGCAAACGTAGAGGTCGAGCTGTTGGCGCAGGGCGACGTTGAGCGAGCGGATCCCGCCGCCGATGGGCGTGGTGAGCGGCCCCTTGATGCCGACGAGATAGGTCTTGAAGGCGTGAAGGGTTTCATCGGGGAGCCAGGAGCCGGTCTGGGTGTTGGCTTTTTCACCCGCGAGGACTTCTTTCCATTGGATTTTACGTTGCCCGCTGTAGGCCTTTTCGACCGCAGCGTCGAAGACGCGGACGCTGGCGGCCCAGATGTCCGGGCCGATGCCGTCGCCTTCGATGAAGGGAACGATGGGGTGGTCGGGGACGTTGAGGCCCTTGTCGGTCATGGTGATGGCGTTTGCCATGGTGAATCGCTCCTGGGAAAATAGAAGACGCGGTGGTGTGCGTAACGCAACTCGGTTTTGGGGCCGACCCATACGCGGGCGGCGGACGGGAGTCAGAGGATACCGCGCCGGAGGATGGAGCATCGGCTCCCTTGGAAAAAGCTCGTCTCGGGTTGGTCCGATCGTGCGGCGGAGGCCGATAGTGGAGGTATGGCACAATCCGCCCCCATTTTCACGCCCGGCCAAAATATCTCGCGGTACGCGCTTCTCGACGCGATGTCCACGGAGCTGGCCGACGCGTTCCGATCGCTCGGTCGCGAGGTCAATCCGAAAGAGCGGTTCGGCGATCGGCCTCCGATTTTCTTCTGGACCAACTTTTTACCCGAGGACGAGGGGCTCTTTGACTCCATCACCAACCCGAGCCTGGTGATTTCGCTCATGCAGTTCTTCGTGGATCATCCGCTCGCGCTCGACGCCAAACAGATGGACCGCTTCTCCCAGAGCCCGAAGTTTCGCCTCGCCTTGCCTTGCCTCGATGGCGCCCACCTCTTGCGCCTTCGCTGGCCCACGCTGCAACATTTCTTCTGCCTTCATGGCGTTCCCGGAAGCGCGCTGTGCGATCTCCAAACACTCGAGCAATCGCACAACGAAGCGTCGGGCGCCGAAGCGGCGCGACCAAACGAACTGGTCGTGCTGGGGTCGATCCATCCGCAGTGCCAGATTGATTGTTTGTGGAGCCAGATTCCGGCGCGTGTTCGCAAAGCGGGCGCGGCGATGGTCGAGATGCTGCTGGCCTATCCGTGGATGCCGTTCGATCAGGCGTTGGATATTGCAATCGGCGCCGAGGGAATCATCCCCGGGCACTGGCCACTGGCGGCGATCTTGTTTCAGGCGGTCATGGCCGAGGTGAATCGACGTCGGCGGATGTCCATGGTCCGTGTGATGCAGGGAATCCCGACGGCGGTGTATGGCGCCGAGGCGTGGAAGGAAGCGTGCGCGGGGACGATTCGCTACGCGGGGCAAGTTCCGTACGACCAGGTCGCCACAACGATGGAGCGCGGGCGGGTGTGTCTGGCGTGGGGGCCGACGCAGTTCACGCATTCCTTTAGCGAGCGGATTCTTCTTTCGATGGCCGCCGGGTGCGCAACCGTCGCCGACGATCGGCTGCTGGTTCGACAACACTTCGCCATGGACGATTCGAACACCCACTGCGCGGCGATCTTCGACGCAAGCAAACCGGAGTCGGCCAGACAGGCGGTGTCTGATCTTCTGAATGACCGGGATCGCGCCGGCGCCATGGCGTTGCGAGGGCGGCGCGCCGTCGAGCAATCGCACCTCTGGCGCCATCGGGCGGAGCAACTGCTGAATGTCGCCGACGAGGCGTTGGGAGTCGCCGATCCGGTCGCCGCTGCTGCAGTGTGAAGCAGGAGCTCGAACCAAGACCAGCGTTTCGTCGGTCGATCGACTCAGTACAACGTGCGAGACGCCCGTTTTTCTGGACACAACGACGGGCGAGACGCCCATCCCACCGATCCGTCAAACACTGCCTAGTCGCGGACGACTTTGAGGGCGATGAGGTCCTGCACGTCGAGCAGGCCGACGGGTTTGCCGTCGTCGTCCACCAGCGGGATCTCGTCCTGCCGAGATTCGCGGACAAGGTTCACCGCGTCGCGCACGATCGCGTCGGCGGGCAATGTTTTGGGCGAACGGGTCATGACTTGAGAAATGGGTTGTTCAAGCTGGACCGGATCGCGGAGAATGAGTCGGCGGAGGTCGCCGTCGGTGAACACGCCGCTGATTTGCTCGTGTTCGTTCACAAGGATCAAGGCGCCGGGACGACGTCCGATGGTCGAGGCTTGCTGGAGAGCCTGCGAAACGGTCAGGTCGTCGCGGAGGATCGGCAGGTTGTCGCCCGCGCGAAAGCGAATCACGTCGACGAGCGGGCGGAGCAGATCGCCCAGCGAACCGGCGGGGTGTCTGCGGGCGAAATCGTCAGCGCTGAACGATTGTCGTCGGCTCGCCGCCAGAGCCAGAGCGTCTCCGAGCGCGAGCGTCGCGGTGGTCGAACTCGTCGGCGCCAAACTGAGTGGGCACGCCTCATCGACGACGCCGATGCCCAGCGCGACGGTCGAGACGCGCTCGAGCGACGAATCGCCGGCGCCTGTGGTGATCGAAATCACAGGCACGCCGTCCTGTTGCAAGATCGCCGCCAGTGCGACCAGTTCGTCCGTCTCGCCCGAATAGCTCAACGCCAGGAGGCAGTCCGCTTTGTGGATGCGGCCCAGGTCGCCATGGGCGGCTTCGGACGGGTGAATCCACTGAGAAGGCACGCCGAGGCTCGCCATGGTCGAGGATATTTTTTGTCCGATGAGGCCTGACTTGCCCATGCCGCTGACGATCACCGAGCCTTCACGTCCAATCGTTTGGACGATGAGATCGACGCCTCGCAAAAAGTTTTCGTCCAGAAGGCCTGCGACTCTTTCGACGGCCCGTGCCTCAGCGACGATCGCCTGGCGGGCGAAATCGAGTTCGTTTTCGGTCGTGCCCGCCGAGTCGCATTTCACCTCGATTGGTGAACAGGCGGGTTGGGCGAGCGCCGGGGTGTTGGGGTTGGGCGTCATTGGCTCCGTAGGATACACTCGCCAGATCGTCTGACCAGTTCTGTAGCGGATTTGATTGCCATGCTCACCGACGACTACACCGTTCGGCTCGACCAGTTTCAGGGGCCCATGGACCTCTTGCTCTACCTCGCTCGCAAGGCCGAGGTGGACATCGTCGATATTCCGATCGCGTCCATCGCGGACCAGTACGTCGCGAGGCTGACTGACCTCGACCACATTGACATTGATCTGGCCGGCGAGTTTCTGGTGATGGCAGCGACGCTGACCGAGCTCAAATCCCGCCTGATTTCACCCGCTCCGGTGGGCGACGCCGAGAGCGATCAAGCCGGGGACGATCCGCGAAAGGGCGCGTCCAAAGAGCCGCTGGATCTTCGCGACGAGTTGATTGGGCAGTTGCTGGCGTACAAGGAGCTGCGCGACGCCGCCGACGCGCTGGAGTCTCGCCGGGCTGTTTGGAAGAAACGATTCCCCGCTGCCAAGGCGGCGACCGACCGGGGGGCGCTGCTCGAAGCGGTTCAGCGGCGAAACGACACGATCGAACTTGAAGACGTCGGCCTCTTTGATCTGGTCGAGGCGTATGAACAGGTGATCGAGCGCGTCGATTTCAACCTGCTCGGCGCCCACCACGTCGCGCTGGACGACGACGACACGCCGATCGAAGTGCATGCGGCGGATTTGGTGGATCTGCTGGAGCGCGCGACCGAGCCGACGCCGCTGCGGTCGATCTTTGCGGGACGCAGCCGGGGCGAGATCGTGGGGCTTTTTGTTGCGGTGCTCGAACTGGTGCGTCGGCGAGCGATCGGGTGCGATCATCGCAAAGACGATGGCGAGTTTGTCTTGACGCTGCGGCGCGACGTGGACGCCGCCGAAGCTGTTGGCGAACCGACTTCGGAGGTCTTTGCGGATTGATTTTCTGCTCGAATCTCCGCGGCTTTTTTCGTTTCTGACATGGACGACTCGGCCTTGTCGCAGGCGATCAACGTGTCGCGCACCATCGCCGCGAGCTTCTTCCGCCGAGCCTTGATCTCGTCGAGTAGTCGGTCAGACTCGCTGATTGATTCGACAATCTCCGTGCGGATCTCGGCGGCTTGTTCGAGCAGTGAGGCCAGATCCTGCGTGATTTCGACACACTGAGCCGTGGATTCGGTTGCGTGGTTGACCGCGTGGTCGACGTCGGCGTCGTGCGAAATCGCCGGGGGCACGGACGCCGTCAATCGTTCGTCGAGTGTTTCGAGCGCCTCACGAACGCGATCGTGCAGCGCCGCCAGCGCTCGGCCTTGGTCGCCCAGACTCGTCGATTCACCGTGCGCCCCGGCCAGTGAATGTTCAATGGCGTCTTCTTTTCTCTCCAGTGCGGTCATGCGTGTGTCGAGTTCGAGTTGTTTGGCGTCGATCGCGTCGGTCGCGATCTGCACCCGGCGGTCAATCTCCTGCGCCGCGGAATCCATGCTGACGGCCAGTTGCCGCTGAGCCCGGGCGATCAGTTGATCGACCATCGCGCGGCCCGTCGCCTGTTCGTCCGCGGCGGGCTCTTCGTGAGTCACAGAGACAGCGGTTTGCTCTTTCGGCGCAAGGCCGATTTTGGCCTCGACCGCTGCGATGGCGCGGAGCACTTTTGCCGCCGCTTTGAGCCGTTTGGTTTGTTCCAGGGCGCTTGAGTTCAGCTCGGCCCGAGTTGAGTGGGCGCTGGCGGCGGCGGAGCGCAAAGACTGCGCCGTTTGGTCGGCTTGGAGGATCAGCGAGCGCAGGCGCTGCGCAAAGTCGTCAAACTCGTTGGCGTCCACGACGTGAGGCGAGAGGAAGATTTCGTCCGACGCCGACGCCGACTTTGCCTCGAAGATCACATCCGAAACAGCGTCCGAAGCGGTCTTGGCGGCGGTGTCTGACGCTTTGGATGCAGATGGTGGAGGCATGGACGTCGGCTCGAAAGGATCACACAGTTTCATCGGCGCCGACCCCTCAGGCCCGACGGCTCGATACGATTCCACGATGCCTCAGACTTCAGCACATTCCATGCCGAGCGATTCACGCGATCCGGCGGACCTGCTCCGCGACGCGACGCGAGGTGTTCGCCTTCAAAAGGCCCTCGCTGCCGCCGGGGTGGATTCTCGCCGAAAGTGCGAAGAGTTGATCGAGGGGGGCGCCGTGGCGGTCAACGGCGTGATCGTCCATTCCCTCCCGGCCTGGGTGGACCCCACTCTGGACGATATCGTCGTGGACGGCCGGCGGCTGCCCAAGCCAGAGCGCAAGGTCTACGTCATGCTCAACAAACCACGCCGAAGCGTGACGACCACGGACGACCCCGAAGGCCGGCGCACCGTGGCGCAGATGGTTGATCATCCGCTGGTCCATCGGCTGTTCCCTATCGGTCGGCTGGATTTCGACACCTCCGGCCTGCTTCTCCTGACCAACGATGGCGAACTGGCCAACCAACTGACCCACCCGAAGTTCGGCGTCAAAAAAACGTACCGCGCCAAGGTGCGAGGCCGACTCGAAACCGCCGACGTCGAGACGCTTGCCAAGGGCCTGTATCTCTCGGATCGTAAGAAAGGGCACACCGTCGGCGCCCGCCGAACCCAACCGGCGTCCATCGAAATCGTTCACCGCGACCGCGAAAAAACAACGCTCGACATCACACTCAAAGAAGGTCGCAACCGCCAGGTCCGGCGGGCGCTCGCCCAGCTCGGCCATCCGGTGATTCGGCTGGAGCGCATCAGCCTTGGGCCGATTCGGCTCAAGGGGCTCCGCCGGGGAGAATGGCGCGAGTTGTCGCGCGACGAGCTGTCGGCATTGCGCCGGGCGTCAAAGCGGAGCTGTCCGCCGTACACGACCACTTCAAAGAACAAACGATCCTCATGAGCGGCCCGCGCTCCATCCCGTCGGCCCTTCGCGCCTGGCTCAACAGCCCGCAGACCGAGCTGACGCGATTTCAGCGCACCGTCACCAGCGCGGTCGCGCTTGCCTTTCACTGCGCCCGGCAGCTTCGCCGCGATCGGGCCCAGCAGATGGCCGCCGCCCTCGCGTATCGCACGATTTTCGGTTTGATCCCCACGCTCGTTCTGTCCCTCATCGTCTTGCGTTTTTTCTACGCCGACTCGATCTCAACGCCGCTGCACCGGTTGATCAACTACGTCGGGCTCGACCAACTGGCGATCCCCACCGGCGATGCGGCGAGCGGAGGCGCCGGTGAAGCCCGCGTCAGCGAATGGATCGAATCGCTTGTCGCTCGGGTCAGCAGTCTCAACTTCGCCGCCATCGGCGTCGTCGGCCTCACCGTCCTGATCTACGCGGCGCTGTCGCTCATGGCGCAGGTCGAACACGCCTTCAACACCGTCTACAAGGCGCAGGCCGGCCGAAGCGTCGTCGCCAAAGTGACCCAGTACTGGACCATCCTGACGCTCGGTCCGATCGGCGTGCTCGGTAGTTTTTGGATCTCGGATCGGGGCCGCGACGCGCTGGGAGGCGTCGGCAGTGGACGCGTGTTCTCCAGCTTGGGCGTCATCCCGGCGCTTGCGATGAGTTGGCTGGTGCTGCTGCTTGTCTTCATGGTGATCCCGCACACGCGCGTTCGCCTGCGCCCGGCGCTGGTCGGGTCGTTTGTCGCTGCGGCGCTGTGGGAAATCGGCAAATGGGGGTTCGCGCTGTACCTCGGCTTTTCCACGGGCTACGCGCGGTTCTATGGCTCGCTCGGTTTGATCCCCATTTTCATGCTGTGGATCTACCTGACCTGGCTCATCGTGCTCTTCGGTCTCGAACTGAGCTACGCGCTGCAAACGCTCGATCGCGGGCTCGCGTCGTTTCGTTCGACGCCGACGGCGCCGGATCGTCCTGACATAGATCCGGCTGCAGGAGTCGCGCTGCTCGCCGCGGTTGCGGAATCGTTTGAGCAAGGCGATTCGTTGACCGCGGCGCAGCTGGCGACGACCATCGCTCGATCGTCTGAATCGGTTCAGGCGGCGATAGGTGTTTTGCAGGCCGCTGGGTTTGTGCATCCGGTCGAGCAATCGGACGATGAGCCGACGAAGTACACGCTGGCAAAGCCTCCCGACAAGATCGAACTTCGCGCCGTCGCTTCGGCGCTTGCTGTTGAGAGCGCCAATCAGTCAAGCGCCGCAGGCAAAGCCGCCGAGGTCTGCCAGAGCGCCACCCAACAAGGCTTGGGCGATCAAACTCTCGCGACGCTCCTCAAAGAGAAACACTGAGCGCAAGCGAGGGCGCGGGGGGAGCCGAGCGAGCCGGGTCGTCCCCGATCCGGTCAGCTGCAAACGAACCTACAACCCCGACCCCTCACCCCGACCCTCTCCCGTGGGGAGAGAGGGTCAGAAAATCCTACGAAAATCACTCTTGTTCTTTCAACCCGTCGATCAAACGTTGCATGTCGTCGGGGGTTGGCGCCGTGAACGTCAGCCGTTCTTGTGTATGAGGATGTTCAAAGGACAACGACGCCGCGTGCAGCGCCTGGCGGTCGATGACGATTTCATCTTCGCCTTTGTGCAACGGGTCGAGGTCGCTTTGTCGCACGGTTCGGCCGCCGTAGACTTCGTCGCCCGCAACCGGAAATCCGAGGTGCGAAAGATGTGCGCGGATCTGATGCGTTCTGCCGGTGCGAAGCTCAATCTCAAGGACCGTGAAATCCTGAAACGATTCGATCGTGCGGTAGAGTGTGATGGATTGTTTGCCCAGATGGTCGTGTCGAACGACTTGTTTTTCGCGATAGCCTTTGGCTCGGTTGGGATGCGGGCCCAGCGGCAGGTCGATCACGTCGGCTTTGGGAACAACGGCGCCATGCGTGACGGCGAGGTACCGCTTGTCGACACGGCGTTTTTCAAAGAGCCGACCGAGGCGCCAGTGTGTTTCGTCGTCTTTGGCGAAGACGATCACGCCGGTGGTGTCGCGGTCGAGCCGATGAACCACGCCTGGCCGGGCGTCGTCGGCGCCCACGGTCGAGAGCGATCCGCCTTGCTCTGAAGCGTTTGCGAAGTGCCAGGCGAGGCCGTTGATGAGCGTGCCGGAGCGGTGGCTTCGCGCCGGATGAACGATTACACCGGCCTGTTTGTTCAAGACGATGAGGTGTTCGTCTTCAAAGAGAATGGTCAGGGAGATTGGTTCAGGTTCGATTTTGTTTGGCGCGACCGGCGGGATGACGACGGTGACAACGTCGCCGAGCTTGAGAATCGCGCTGGGTTTGCAGGGTTTGTCGTTGAGAGTGACGGCGCCAGCGCCGATGATCCGCTGCACCTGAGATCGACTGAGAAACGGAATCCGACCGGCGATGTACGCGTCGAGCCGTTTGCGTAGATCGCGCGCCAGCGTGAATGAGAGGCGCCGGCGTGAATCGTCGTCGTTGGCATCCGGCGATTGGCAGACCGCGCGCAGGGCGTCGAGGTCCACCTTGCCGTCGGGACCGAGCAGGTTGGCGCCGATCGCGCCAGTGATCGAAGAATCGTCGTCTGGTTCGCCGGGTTCGTGGCTCATCCGCGGTGGGGGGGCGGCTCGCTGGAGCTGCCGGCGGGAGGGGACGCTGGGGCGCCCGAAGGCTCGGGATCGGGCGACGGGCCGATCGGGAGCATCGGTGACGTCGGCGGTCCGGCGTCGGAGGGCGTCTTGCCCAGGTCCTTCAGCAAATCCTCAGGCGTCTTGAATCCCGAATCCGCGGGCTCGGGCGTCGGCGTCGGCTTGTACGCGATGATCTCATCCTGGGCTCGCAGCGGCGCGGGGTTGGGCGCTGAGGCAAGCTTCTTCAGTCGATTCCGGGTCGCTTGGGCCAAGCCGGTCAAGTTCACTTCGTCGGCGAGCGAAATAATTTTGTTGAGCGTAGCCCGACCCTCATCGAGTTTTCCCTGAGTGATCTGGACCGCCACCTGACCCGACAAGGCGCGAATCTTCAACAGAACGTAGTCCTTGTTGCCACTGGTTCCCTCAACGGCCTTGCGATACAAAGTCCCCGCCTGCTCGAGGTACCCTTGACGCTCTTCATCGCTGGGGACGTCCTCCGCTTTTCCCGAGACGCCGCCCGGTTTGATGTTGACGGTGTAGGCGAGGAGGTAGGTGTCGGCCGCTTCGAGGTCCGCCTGAAACGAGACGGTGGCTTTGCCCTTCCAACTCTGGGCGACCTGCAAGAGCGCCGCCGGCTGACCGGACTGGGTCGCTGCGTCAAGTTCGATGAACGCGTTGTCGAGCGCTTGGATTTTCTGCTGCTGCAAATAGATCCAGCCGCGATACCCCAGCGCCACCACCAGCACGATCATCAAAATGGGCGAGCCCCACTTTTTCAGCCAATCGGCGAGATCCACATTAATGCGCGACTCTTCAAGCCCCGCGCCTTCAACAATCTCAGTTTGACGTCGGTCCATGGGTGATGAGTTCCTGTGTGATAGATCGCTCGCCGAGTGGGCCTTGGGCTGCCATCGAGTCTCGGCTGGATCCTTCAGCCTAGACATACCGCCCGTTGGGCTCAACTGTCGATCGCTGAATCGGGCGCCGCGACAGCGGGTTTGAGTGATGGGTGAAACCGCCAGGGCCCGTTCCACTCGAGCGCCGCTGCTGGAACGAGGGCTTCTCGGACGGCGTCGGCCAGCTCATCCACGCCCCGGCCGCTCAGGGCCGATGTGAGCACATCGCAGCCCTCGGGCTCTCCCAGATCACACCGAACGCCAACCCGCAGGATGGGCGTTTGGGGATTCAGTGTCAGTTCGGCGGGATCGAGGAAGCCGTGGGCCGCATCGCCGCAGTGGACGATGAGGTCCGCCGAGTCGATAACGCTTTGGGCGAGATCTGCCGCCGCGCGGTCGATCGGGCCGATCGCTGAGGTCGCCTCGTCCCGGCCCGGCGTGTCGATCCACCGAACGACGACGCC
>Ga0114931_10006578_pt1 | contig 14281 bp, 14 predicted proteins | sample 2SBtaG_FD_89579 | JGI IMG/M metagenome (GOLD analysis project Ga0114931, IMG submission 89579) | Deep subsurface microbial communities from Kolumbo volcano to uncover new lineages of life (NeLLi) - 2SBTROV14_V59a metaG | ecosystem: Environmental > Aquatic > Marine > Volcanic | place: Kolumbo...
GTCACATAGTCCTGTGCGAGCGAGGAAAACAGCGTCTGGGCAACGCCAAGCCCGACCGAGCCGGTGGAAAAATCCACATCATCCTTGTCTTTTGTGCGCGAAGGGTAGCTTTGAGCCCCTTGATACCCACGGAAATTTTGAAGATTTTCAAGGGCCTGATTGCCCGCCAGGTATTGAATCGCGTGAAACACAGGCGATGCATGCGGCTTGACCGCCACCCTGTCCTCGGGCTTGAGCACGGCAAAATAGAGCGCGGTCATGATCGTCACCAATGAGGCGCACGAAGCCTGATGCCCGCCCACCTTCACGTCGAGATCATCTGACGGCCGTAGCGTATTCGCATTGTGAATCGTCCAGCAAGCGAGCCACAGGATCCGCTTTTCCAGATCTGACAGACACCTCAATTCGTTTGTAGGCATTACCGCTGTCTCCCCATGGTCGTCGCGTGGCTCAAAAGCCGCTGGATGGTTTTGTCATCTATGGACGCCCCCCTCCCCACAATCGGTATATCTCAGGCTGCACGTTGACGCCACTCTGCCAAGGCGTCGTCGCGGTTAATCTTGAAGTTTTCGCGGCTGTAAAGATGACGTTCCTGGTTGAAGCGATTATGGATCGAGGCATGGACGGAGGTAAACATCGAACCAAGCCGATTCCACCAGGCACCCACCGTGTCGTGGCAGATGTCGAAGCCGCGCTCATGGAACAAATCTTCGACCCGCCTCAGCGGCTGCAGATACCGGATGTACAGCATCACCGTGAGGTGCGGCAATCTCATAAGAAGTCTTGAAATAATTGATTAAAATGGTCGGAGCGGCAGGATTCGAACCTGCGACCCCCTGGCCCCCAGCCAGGTGCGCTACCAAACTGCGCCACGCTCCGTTGCAATCCGAAGCAGGCGATGTTGCCCGCTTGAAATGAATGCTTGCCTACTTTGTTGATTATACCGCAAGCACAGCGCGCCAAGCAATGCGCTTGGGGCATTCCTCGATGCGGATCGCCTTCGATAACTCCAAGAATCCCCGCTATCTAGATAGCTTGGGTTGGGTTCACTACCGCCTCGGCAACGCACAACAGGCGTTGAGTTACCTAGAGTATGCCGTGGCGCCGCCGACGCGGGTGAGTGTCATGTGCGATGGCCAGGCACTATCTGCCCGTGCAATGCGTTTTCATTCAACCTCCATGACCCAAGGTTTGATCTATCTCAATGACAATCTCCACAAAGTTTCGAAACTCCATTATGGCGCGGGAGCTTGGCCTCCTGCGGAAGTGATGGAGGGTATGATGGAATTTCTTGTCTACCGCTTCAAACGTCAACAGGACGACTTTGTGGTGATGGATACAAAGGACGAAGGCAATTTGACTGCTGAAAAATGCGGCATGCCGGACGATGAACTGGAGAAGGTTGGTAATTTTTCGGAGATGGGCGAGAAAAGGGTCGCCTTTGATGAGGGGTTGGCCAAACGCTCCATCGCGCGTCAAGGCTTTTACCGTTTCCACGCGAAGTCCTTCGAGCCTGTCGCGGAGCCGCCGCTATCGATGCCCTAACCCTTGGCCGCGTTTCAGCCCGTTAACGTAGCGGGTGAGGGTATTAGACAAAGCCCCGCGCTCTAGCATGACCTCGATCAAATAGAATTGACCGCGGGTGGCCATCGCTCGGTCGAGCGCGCTTTTAAGCTCGGCTCGGGTTATCACGCGCTCGCCGATACCACCGAGCGGTTCGGCCAGCTCGGCAAAGCGCCAGTCATCGAGGTCGTTGAACCGGGACTCCGGCTGGAACGCACGCAGCATCTCCCAGCTCGCGTTGTTGAACACCATGACGATCGGATCCCAGTCGTAGTGGCGGCAGTTACCGATCTCCCAGCCGGTCATTTGAAAGGCACCGTCGCCAACCAAGATCAACGGTCGCAGGCCCGTCGCGGCCTGAATGCCCAGCCCGCCCGGAACGCCGAAACCCATGCCGGCGTAATAACCTGGCGCGGCAAGCTGCGTATGCTCGATATCCATCGCGGTGAATAGGCAATCGCCGACATCGGCCGCGATCGGCAGGGGCCCATGCGCGCGCATCATGTCATTGACCGCGCGGGCGATATCGGTGGGCACGATCGGCGCGCCATCGGCGACAAGCCCCGCCGGATACTCGGCCGTGACCGTCCCGCGTGTCTTAGTCGCCACGGCGTCGGGGGTCTGTGCGAGCATGGCATCGATCAGGGCATCCAACGGGATGTCCGGGTAGACGTGATAGCCGATCCGTACCTGGCGGCCGAGTGCCTGGATCGCATGGCGCAGGTCGATCTGGCGGTGCGAGACGCCGAAGTTGGTATCGGACAGGATCACACCCAACAGCAATAATCCATCGGACCGCTCGATCAGATCGGCGATCTCGCGCTGGCCCGCCACGCCGAGATAGGTACCGGCCAGATGCGTATTCGAATCGGCGAACAAGCCTCGGCCCATGAAACTGGTTACAAGGGGCAAGCCGAGGCGGCCTGTGAGTTCGGACACTTTGTCCTCGATGCCGTAGCGGCGAATTTCAACCCCGGCCATCAAGGCTGGCGCGCGCGCCGCCGCAATGCGGGCCAAGACCTCGGCGGCACATTCGGCCAGCGCATCCGTGGGGACCGGCTCGGGTGGGGATTTTACGACCGCCTTGCAGTTGGCCGCCACCATGTCGCGGGGCAGCTCGAGGTATACGGGCATGGATTGATCGAGCGCACTGCGTAATACGCGAGAAATCTCCGCCGGTGCGCGGTCCGGATCGTCGAGCCGCGCTTGATCGCAGGTGATCTCTTGAAACACCCGGAATTGGGAGTCGAGCGTTTTGGCCTGGTGATGCAGCAACAGGCCGCTCGCGCGTTCCGCCGTACCGGGCGCACCGGAGATCACCACGACGGGCGAGCGCTCGGCGCAGGCGCCCGCTATGGCGTTTACCAGGTTGAAGGCGCCAGCACCGTATGTGACCGCCGCCACACCCAGCGAGCCGTTGACCCGCGCCGCCGCATCGGCCGCGAAGCCAACGGCAGGCTCGTGAGACAGCGTATAAAGCGGCAAGATGCCGCTTTCCTCGATCGCTTTGAAAAACGGCAGCGCGAAGTCGCCCGGAATGCCGAATACGGCCTCGGCGCCGTGGTCTTTCAGCGCGGAGAGCAAGGCATGGCCGAGCTGCATGACGTTAGATTTTCTTTTGTCTTCGAAAGACGAATTGATCGCACGCCGAGCGCATCACACGCTTGATCTGAGTCAATCGGGCGCTCGGGGTTGCAAAATCGGGCTGGCAACGCTCGGGTTGCCTATGGTGGCGGAACCAGATATCACCGGCACTGTCCGAATCGATTCGGTCGTATTCCGCGCTCAGATACGAAGGAAAAGCCATGACAGTGACGAAGACCCAGCTTGCCGACGCATACTCCGCCGCCCTGGCCAAGGAACTCGGCGACGGGTGGGATAGGAAATTCAGCCGCAGGGACGCGAGCAAGCTCCTTGATCTCTTGTGGCCGGTCGTCTCCGAGCTCGCTCTGAAGGACACCAAGAAGACGAAGCCGGGCAGTGTGCCGCTTGGCCATCTTGGCCGCCTCAAGATGCGCTACAAGGCGGCCACCAAGTCCCGCAAGGGCACCAACCCGTTCACTGGCGAGCCGGCCACCTTCAAGGCCAAGCCCGCGACCCTGCAGCCGCGCTTCACCGCAGGCAAGGCGTTCAAGGACGAGGCCAGTAAGTATTTCAAGAAGAAGATGAAGTAAGGTGCCTCGAACGAAAAAAACGGCGGGATAACCAAGCGGCGACGGTTTCGAATATAACCCCGGCTCCGGTCGGGGTTACTTCCTCGCGAATCACTCTCCCCGCACCGGAGCCGGAATCCGCGCGTATGTCGCAAACGCAGCGTATATTGGTCATCAAGCTGTCGGCGCTGGGCGATTTCTTCCTGTCGATCGGCTCGTTCCAGGCGATTCGCGCTCATCACCGGGACGCGCATATCACACTGTTGACCACCGCACCGTTCGTCCGTCTGGCCGAGGCGTCGGGCTGCTTCGATGCGGTGTGGGTGGACAGGCGGGCGCGAGTTTGGGACGTGCCCGGCTGGCTGTCGCTTGCCCTCTATGTGCGTCGCGCGCGCTTCGTCCGGGTCTACGATCTGCAATGGTCGGACCGGAGCAATACGTACGCGCGTTTTATCAGCCCCCGTGCCACCGAATGGGTCGGCGTCGCCCAGGGGGGCGGGCTGTGCTATCCAGATCGCAACAAGGCCGTACCCATCTATCAACGCCACGCGGAGATGCTGGCGCTATCCGGAATCGATGCGGTCCCGCCACCAGATCTCGGGTTCTTGAAGGCTGACCTTTCCCACTACGGTCTGCCGCCCTCGTATGCCTTGCTGGTTCCCGGTTCTTCGCCCAGCCGGCCCGAGAAACGTTGGCCGGCCGAACGGTATGGCGAACTGGCTTGCCGGCTGGAGGCGAGGGGCCTGACGCCGGTGCTGATCCGCGGCCCGGCCGAGTTGGAGGAAGCCCGCGCGATCGCGCGTCTTTGTCCAGCCACCTACGATATCGATTCAAATCGGGAGCAGATCGTGGCCTTGGCGCGCGGCGCCCGCCTGGCGGTTGGCAACGATACCGGCCCCACGCATATGATCGCGTTGGCCGGCTGCCCGCTGGTCGCCCTCTACGGGAAAGCTTCGGATCCGGTGAAGTTACGCCCCATCGGCGACCGCGTGGAGATGGTCTCCACCGCCGAGTTGGCACGGCTAGAGGTCGAGGAGGTGGAGGCGGCGGTCGCGCGCCTGCTTGCTCGTTAGGCGCCGTAGTGTTGGTAGGATTTCTCGTCCGTCATGGCCGAGCCGAGCAACTGGTCAATTTTCGTCTTGATGGCGGCGCGCCGGTCATTGGTCCGATAGACGGCGCGAGCTAGCTCGATGAACCGGGGGCCAAAATCCTGCTCGGTCTCGCACAACCGGATGTCGTCCTCGATCTCCCACAGCGCCTCGTTGACAGCCTTCAGGTCCGCCCAAAGGCGCTTTAGCTCAGGACACATGACCAGTGTCGCCGCGCCCGTCTCCGACAACCGATCCAGGGCATAGCGAACGTTCGCCAGCTTCCGAGCGTCGGCGATGCGCTCCGCTTTGATCTCGAGAATAGTTATCTTGTCGATGAGCTCGCCCGATGAAATCTCGACGAGGATCGTGGCGGGTTTTGCCATGGGCGGTTAATTTATCTCTATGCTGGTGTCGATGAGCGTGACCAATCCGTTTGGCCAACTTGCCCTCTTGTTTCGTGGTTTGCAACACCATGGTCGGCCGTCGAGGACATCCTCGCGTTGTCGCGAGCGGAAATGCTCGTCACCTTGCATTCCACATTCGGCTATTGGGGCGTATCCCTGGCAATGGGAAGGCTGTGTCTCATCCTGCCGTTAACCTGGGGCGATATTTTTCGCCTGCCTTCCGCGAGGCACGCTTTGTTGAGGCGGCTTGAACTCGCCCGCATTTGCGATCTAGCTTCGCCCAGTGGATTTCAGGCTCAGCTGGCGGTGCAATAATTCAACGAGGGAGTGCCTTAGTTCGATCAGCTCCTTTGTGAGGAAGAGCTCCGGAAAATGAACAGCGCGGCGGCCATCAAATGCCGGGGCTAAACAAGCTCTCGTCGCATCTTTCCGGTAGCGAGTTGTCCCGGAAATCACCTGCAGAGATTTTCGGTAATTCTAGCCCTGCTTGTTCCGATATCTCGGTCTCCAGACCAACTCGGTTCCCCCATACCCCGCGGAACCGCGGGGTTTCGCGCCAAAGTCTCCGGCTCTTTGGGAAAACGCGGACTCGGCGGTGGGCCCGGCAGTCCAGGGCGGACTCGTCTCCGCTGAATTTCCTGATAAACAAAGAAAAAACAGGGAATTTTTGTGGCGTATCAGGAATTTCTCTCGCGATAACAGGGAAACGCATCCGCGGATTAGGGAACATTTCAACAGCCTTGCCGTAGGTTAAAATGCCAGGCCCGCAACCACCGAAACCTACCGGTCAAAATTCCCGCTCAGTCCTTGCGGACTACGATACGGGCGTATAAGTGGCTAATTCGTGAGAGCATAACCGCTTCAATTTCCGGCTAGGGCGCCGTAAGCCGCCAGCCTTGTGGCAAGCAGTAATCGGCCGCACAGATGTTGCACCTCGATCGGGGCCTGGGTATTCGCGAGTCTCCATCGGGTCCCACGTCGACTCTCGGTGCGAACCGGCCGGGCTCAATCAACTTTGATGGCCAGCACCGCCAGACAATCTCCCAGGGCGATGCGGCCCGGAAAATGCCGTGCCGCTAGGATGCCATCCATCTTGGCCCGATAATCGGCGGCTGGTAGGCCGGTACGGTCGATCGGCCAGACTCGGGCCAGAAGGTCGTCCTTTCCTACCGCCTGACCGAGGTCGACATACGGCTCCAACAGGCCATCGTGCTCGCTGAATGTAAAACACTCGGCCGATGGCATGTCGAGGCGGATCGAGGGCTCGGCGACCGGAACGCCATTCAGGATACCAGCGTGGATCAGTAAGTTCCGCACACCTTTCTTGCCGATCGCTGCCGAGCGGCCGGTCGCGGTGCCGCCGCCGCCCAGCTCGGTCGAGACGAAGACTTTTCCCATCTCCTCCGCCGCGGTGTCGTACATGCCGGCGGCGTCAATCTCGAGTTGCATCATCGAATAGGGCGCGTTGAACGCCTCCATCGCGTCGACGCAGCGGGCCTGCTGCTCCTTGTCCGACAGGACGTGGGCCGCGGCGAAGGGAACGAAATCGAGGGTCTTGCCGCCGGCATGAATATCCAGGACGATATCGGCCATGGGCAGCAGGGCGCATTGGAAATAGTCGGCGATCTTTTCGGTCACGGTCCCGTCCGGACGGCCGGGAAAGGCACGGTTCAAGTTGCCCTTGTCGACCGGCGAGGTGCGGGTGGCGGCGCGGAACGCCGGATAATTCATCGCCGGCACGATGATGACCCGACCCGTGACCTCCTCGGGCTGCAGATCGGCGGCCAGATCGAACAAGGCGATCGGCCCCTCGTACTCATCGCCATGGTTCGCGCCGGTGAGAAGCGCGGTCGGGCCGTCGCCGTTTCGGATTACCGCGATCGGGATCATGATCGAGCCCCAGGCCGAATCGTCGCGGCTGTAGGGCAGGCGCAGATGACCGTGCTGCACGCCGTCCTTTAGAAAATCGACGCTCGCGGCGATCGGGTTCGCTTTCATCGGCTGCCTGACTCTCATGCCGCACCTCAATTCTTGATGATAAGTTTGCGCGGCACGCGGGCCAAGCATTCCGGGCCGTTCGCTCCGATGACGATACTCTCGGTGATCTCCATACCCCAATCCTCGAGCCAGAGCCCGGTCATGAAGTGGAAGGTCATGTTTTCCTTCAATTCGGTCCGGTCACCTGGTCGCAGGCTCATGGTGCGCTCGCCCCAATCGGGCGGATAGCTGATGCCGATGGGATAGCCGGTCCGATTGTTTTTGACGATGCCGTGCACCTCGAGCACCGCGAAGAAGGCCTTCGCGATATCCTCGCAGACATTGCCGGCTTTGGCCTGGGCGAGCCCTGCCTCCATCCCTTCCAGAACCGCCCTTTCAGCGTCGAGAAACTTCTGCGACGGCTTGCCCAGGAAGACCGTGCGCGACAGCGGGCAGTGATAGCGCTTGTAGCAGCCGGCGATCTCGAAGAACGTGCCTTCCCCGGCGCGCATCGGCTTGTCATCCCAGGTGAGATGCGGCGCGGAGGCGTCCTCGCCCGAGGGTAGCAGTGGCACGATCGCCGGATAGTCGCCGCCGAACCCGTCGGTGCCGCGGATACCGGCGTCGTAGATTTCGGCCACTAGGTCGCACTTGCGCATACCCGGCTCGATTTTTTCGACGATCCGCGTGTGCATGGCCTCGACGATGCGCGCGGCCCGGCGCATGTACTCCAACTCCTGCTCGGACTTGACCGCGCGCTGCCAGTTGACCAGGCCGGTGGCATCCTTGAAGCGCGCGTTTGATAGATGCCTTTGCAGCGAGGCGAAGGCCGCGGCGGAGAACCAATAGTTGTCCATCTCCACGCCGATATGACCTTTTGCCCAACCGCGTTCCTGGATGATGTTGGAGAGAACATCCATCGGGTGGCGCTCGGTCGACTGCACGTAATGGTCCGGGTAGCCGACGATATTATCTTGCATCATTAACGTCGTCCGCTTGGCGCCATTGGCGTCCTGGTCGCGCCCAAACCAGACGGGCTCGCCATCGTGCGTCAGGAGCACGGCCTGGTGAACGTAGAACGACCAACCATCGTAGCCGGTGAGCCAGGCCATATTCGACGGGTCGGAGACGATCAACAGGTCCAGGCCGGCCCGCTCCATTGCCGCCCGGGCCTTGGCCAGCCGCTCGGCGTACTCAGCGCGGCTGAAATTCAATTCAACCTGATTCATCACGGCGTCTCCAGAGTATCCATTACAATTCGAAATCGGTGCCGGCGTCAGCGGCGATCGCCCGCTCGCGCGCCAGAGTGGCGATCGCGGTATCCTGGACCCCGGTGCCGGTCAGATCGGCGACCGTAATCTCCGTCGCCGACGGCCGGCCCGGATGCGCGCCGGACGTAACCGCCCCCAACTCGGGGAATACCGCCTCGGCCCGAACCTGACCCGCCCCGATGGCGTGATGCAGCTCGCCCAGGCGACGGACCTGGGCCAAGCTATCGGCGACGTAGAGATCGGCGCGCGCCACCAGCGCGGGGTCGAGCTCATTCTTATGCTCGGCGTCCGAGCCCATGGCGGTGACGTGCTGTCCAGGTTCGAGCCATGCGGCCATCAAGATCGGCTTGGTCGCCGGCGTCGTGGTGACAATCACATCGGCGCCACGCACCGCATCCGCCACCGTCGCGGCCGGCTCCACCGGGATGCCCAGCTCAGACGAGGCCGCCGTTGCGGCGGCGCTCGCCTGGTCCATCCGACGCGCCCAGATGCGGGCGCGGGCGATCGGCCGCACCAGGGTCAGCGCCTTGAGCTGCAGCCGCGCCTGCACGCCGGCGCCCAGGATTGCCGCGCTCTTCGCGTCTGGTCGCGCGAGATGCTTCGCGGCCACCGCCCCGGCGGCGGCTGTGCGCACGTCGGTCAGATAACCGTTGTCGAGCAGCAGCGCCTCGACCAGCCCGGTCCAGGCGCTGAACAGAACCATCAGGCCGTTGACGCTGGGCAGACCCAATTTCGGATTGTCGAAGAAGCCCGGCGAGATCTTGATCGCGAAGCTGTCGAGCCCCGGTACATAGGCGGTCTTTACGTCGACCTCGCCATTATGCTGCGGGATGTCGAGCCGCAGGATCGGCGGCATGACCACCTGCTTGGTCGCCAGGGCGGTGAAGGCGGCCTCGACGCACGCGACCGCACCTTGATCGAGCCGGACGGCGGCACGCAGGTCGGCTTCGGTCAGAATCTTGATCGTGGGCATGCGCGCCGCCTTACTCCTTGGTCACGTCGACGTTCTCGCCGCCGATGATTCGATAGTGCTGGTCCATGTCGATGTTGCCACCGCTGACCACGGCCACCGTGGCACCGGGATCGGCGATGCGTCCAGCCTTGAGCGCGGCGATGCCGACCGCGCCGGAGCCCTCAATGATCTGTCGCTCCTCCCAATAGGTGTGGCGGATCGCCCCGGCGATCTCCGCCTCGCCGACCAGGACCAGATCGTCGACCAGGTCACGCACCATCGCGAAGGTGTAGCGGTTGTCGAGACCGATTCCACCGCCGAGCGAATCGGCGAGCGTTGCCAGTTCCTCGACGAAGACCGGCTTGCCGGCCCTCTGGCACTGGTACATGGCGGCGCCACGCTCCATTGAGACGCCGACAACGCGCACGGCGGGCTTAAGCGCCTTGATTGCCGCGGCCACGCCGGAAATCAGCCCGCCGCCGGAGATCGGCACGACGACGGTCTCCACCTCCGGCACCTGCTCCAGAATCTCGATGCCCAGGGTGCCCTGCCCGGCGATGATGTCCGGGTGGTCGAAGGGCGGCAGCATGGTCATGCCTTCCTCGGCGACCAGACGATCAACCTCCTCCTGCGCGTCATCCTGGGAGCAACCAACGATACGCACTTCCGCGCCCTGCGCCTCGATGCCATCGACCTTGTTCTTGGGGACCAGGGCCGACATGCAGATAATGCAGCGCACCCCCGCCGCGCGTGACGCATAGGCCAGCCCGCGCCCGTGATTGCCGGTCGAGACGCCGACGACGCCGCGCGCTTTTTGATCGCCGCTTAGGTTCAAGACCGCATTGGTCGCGCCGCGCAGCTTGAAGCTGCCGGTGATCTGCTGATGCTCGAGCTTCAGATGAACCGGGGCGCCAACCAGCGCGCTCAAGGAGGCCGACGCCTCGACTGGGCTCAGGCGGATCTGCCCGGCGAGCGCCCGGCGAGCGCGTTCGATATCTTTAAGGGACACGGTGCTAGTGTCAGGCACTGGCCGCTCGCATATCCGGTACTGGCGCGGGCAGGTGCAAGAGGCGGCCATGGCCGTCGATCGGCCGCTTGATCCCGGCCCGGCGCAGGGTCAGCCAGACCCCCGCCTGATTGCTGGTCACGACCGGCTTGTCGATGCGCCGCTCGATCTCGGCCGCGACCTCGGCCGCGCGCAAAGCGGTGCAGGATATGAACAGCGCCTCGGCATCTGGCGCGATCGTCTCGCACGCCGCGGCCTCTATGGTCGCTGGACTGACCCGCGCCATCTCCCGGTCGTCGTCGAGCCCGAAGCAGGTCAGATTGACCACCTCCAGGCCGTGCGCCTGGAAATACGCCGCGATCGGCGCGCTGGTTTCCGGCAGATAGGGAGTCAGGATACTGATCCGCCGCACACCTAAGGCCCGGAAGGCGGTGCGCGCGGCACCGCTCGGCGTAATCACCGGTACGCCCGGCTTGGCGGCATGTACGGCTGCCTCCACGGCCTCGTCGCCGATCACGACCGAGGCCGCGGTGCAACCGTAATAGAGCGCATCGAGCGACTCACCGGGCAGGATCAGCGCCGCGCCCTCGGTCAGACGCGGCTGCATGCGCAACAGGTTCTCCGGCGTGGTCGGGTTCTCGTAAGCAATCCGGTTAGCGTAGACCCCGGCCTCACCGGGCCGGCAAATCCGGGCGACATCTCGCTCCGTTGTGTGATCGGTCGCCAGCAGAACAAGGCCGATCCGGCACGGCACCGGCCGGGCATCAAAATCCAAGGGCATCTGACTTCGCGCAACGATACTTGCTGCCATGCCTCGCCTTTACCTGCTCGGCCGGCCGCTGTATCGGCGCTCCAGCTTGCGCAGAAAGATGACCGCCGGGATGCTGATGACCAGGAAGAACACGCCGACCAGGGTCATCGGCTCAACGTACCGGTAGTTGAAGTTGGCGACGCTGCGCGCCTGGTTCATGAGTTCGACCACCGTGATCGCGGATAGCAGCGGCGTTTCCTTGAACATGGAGATGAAGTAATTGGCCAGCGCCGGAATCATCGGCGGTACGGCCTGCGGGATGATGACGTACACCCATGTTTGCCGCTTGTTCAGGTTGACAGCCTTGGCGGCTTCCCACTGCCCGCGCGAGATGTTGTCGATGCCGGTGCGGTACACCTCCGCCGTGTAGGTCCCGTAGTGCAGGCCGAGGCCGATCACGCCGGCAACCAGCGGGCTGAGCAGGATGCCAGCGTCGGGCAGGATGTAGAACAGGAAGTAGAGCTGCACCAGCAGCGGCGTGCCGCGGATGAACTCGACGAAGAAGCCGGTGGTGCGCCCGATCAGCCGGTTCTCCGAGCGGCGCAGGATCGCGAAGACCATGCCGACGATCATGGCCAAAATGGTGCCCAGGATAGTGGCCTGGATGGTCACGATCACGCCCTGCCCCAGGGTCGGCAGGATTTCCCAGGCGAAGTTCCAGTCCCAATCCATGGCGATGCCCTAGGCCTTTGTCACGTCTAGGCCTTCGGAGAGCCGCCGCTCCAGGCCTCGGACAAAGAAGGTGATGACGGTCGCGATCAGGAAATAAAGCAGCAGGATGGTCAGGAACGGCAACGCCGTGCTGCCGGTCTGGGCCCGCACCACTTGCGCCTGGAAGGTCATGTCCGACAGCGAAATCAGCGAGACGACCGCGGTACCCTTCAAGAGTTCGATTGCGTTGTTGCCGAAGGTCGGCAGCATAAGAACGAAGGCCTGGGGCAGAATGACGTGGCGCATCTGCTGCCAGCGCGAGAGATTGACGGCAACGCAGGCTTCGTACTGCTCGCGCGGGACGGCCAGGATCGCGCCGCGCACGACCTCCGCCCCGTAGGCCCCGACATTGAGACCGAGCGCCAAGATACCGGCCTGCAGCGGCGACAGCGGGAACCCCAGAAGCGGTAGGACGAAATAGGCCCAGAACAACTGGACGAAGATCGATGTGCCGCGAAAGAATTCGATATAGGCAGTCGCCAGCGCACGCACGACGACAAAGCGCGACAAGCGGCCCAGGCCAGCGATGAAGGCGACCACGAGGGCGAATGCACACCCGATCAAAGTCAGTTGCACCGTGACCCAGGCACCGTCAAGGATCAGCGCAAGATATCCGGACCATTGCGACATGGCAGAGGACCTAACGGTGCGCGAACTTAAGAACCGACGGCATGGCGCCGGCGCGCACCCGGTTCGTTCGGATGCGCGCCGGACCCATTTCTCAGTTCGGGCCGCCGCATAACTTCTCGCGGCTAGTCAGATTCGGCGCCTCGCCGGAGAAACCGAACGGCTCCACGATCTTGGCGAACTCACCGCTCGACTTGAGCTCGGCAAGTGCCACATCGTAGGCATCGCGCAGGTCCTCGTCACCCTTGCGGAAAGCAGCGCCCGCGCAAAAGACAGGCGTGTCCTTGACCGGCGCATACATCTCCAGGCTCGGATCGTCCGCCTTGGCCAGGAGATCGCTGATCGACAGGATCGGCAGGCCGTAGACATCGATACGGCCGCTCTGCAGCATCTTGACGCCGCTTTGCGCGTCAGGCACGACGATGACCCGGTCACGCGGCACGCCGGCTTCTAGCGCCAGGCGCTCCTCGGTGCCACCGCCGGGCGCACCGACCTTGGCCGACGGGTGCTTGGCGATGTCGGCATAGCTGGTCAAGTTGAGCGGATTGCCCTTTTTGACCGCGAAGGATTCGGTGTCGCAAAGGTCGGGCTCGGAAAAGATAACGGCACTGCAGCGTTCGGGCTTGATGAACAACCCGGCCGCCACCGCATCGAAGCGGCGCGCCTGAATGCCCGGAATCATCGCACCGTACTCGGAGATCGAGGCGATAATTTCAGGGATGCCCAGCTTAGCGAACACAGCGCGGGCAACTTCCGGCGCGGCGCCGGTCACCTTGCCGTCGGCCTTGACCTCGGTCCACGGCGGCTCGTTGGCAATGGCGATACGCGCGAAGCCCTGTTCCTTCAACTGCGCGAGCTTGCCCGCTGCATTAGCGGGGCGACCCACGAACAGGCCGGCCGCGATCCCCATGACCGAGGTCGCGGCCACACCTTGGAGCAATCTGCGACGCGTTGTTGATAGTGATCTCATGTGACAACCTCCCTTTCTTGTTTATGGCCCCGGTCTGGAGTCTATCTCCATAATTCCGGGTATCCCGGCAAACGGCCACCTGCCTCAAATCCTTTGGCCGGCGGCGATGATTTTTTTAAGAAATTCCTGGGTTCGCTCCTGCTTCGGATTTCTGAAAATCTGATCCGGCGGACCTTCCTCGACGATCCGCCCGCCGTCGAAGAACAGTACCCGGTCGGCGAAATCGTGCGCGAAGCTCATCTCGTGCGTGACCAGCAGCATGGTCATGTCGGTTTCCTCGGCCAGCTTGCGCATCACGTTCAGCACTTCCTCGACCAATTCGGGATCGAGCGCCGAGGTGACCTCGTCGAACAGCATGACCTTGGGTTGCAGCGCCAGCGCCCGGGCGATCGCGACGCGCTGCTTCTGGCCACCGGAAAGCTGCGCCGGCTTGGCATCCGCCTTGTCGGCCATGCCAACCATCTCCAGAAGCGACATGCCGCGTTCCTGTGCTTCCTTGCGCGATACGCCCTTGGTCAGCATTGGCGCCAAGGTCACGTTGCGCAGCACGGTGACATGCGGAAACAGATTGAAGAGCTGGAAGACCATGCCGATCTTCTCGCGCATCTTGTGCAGATGCGCCTCGTCGGCGGGCACCAGATTGCCGTTCGCCGGCTTGTGCCAAAGGTGGTCGCCGTCGACCTTGATATGGCCGGAATTGATGGTTTCCAACGTCATGAGAATGCGCAAGATGGTGGTCTTGCCA
>Ga0114931_10006579_pt1 | contig 14281 bp, 15 predicted proteins | sample 2SBtaG_FD_89579 | JGI IMG/M metagenome (GOLD analysis project Ga0114931, IMG submission 89579) | Deep subsurface microbial communities from Kolumbo volcano to uncover new lineages of life (NeLLi) - 2SBTROV14_V59a metaG | ecosystem: Environmental > Aquatic > Marine > Volcanic | place: Kolumbo...
GCCGTGATCGAGCTGAAGAACCTCGGCGACGAGAACGCCACCCTCGAAGGGGCCTTCAACCAGCTCCAGACCTACAAGGACCAGATACCGTCGCTGTTCCGCACGAACGCCGTACTGATGACTTCGGACGGCGTGCAGGCGCGCCTCGGCTCGCTGACGGCCAATCTCGAACGGTTCATGCCCTGGCGCACCGTGGACGGGTCCGCCGTCGCATCGAAGGGCGTACCAGAGATAGAAACCCTTATCGAAGGAGTGTTCGAAAAGTCGCGCTTCCTGACGCTGATCCGGGATTTCACCGTTTTTGGCGATACCGGTTCCGGTCTCGTCAAGATCGTGGCCGGGGATCACCAGTCCCACGCCGTGCGCCACGCGGTCGAGAGTACGATCGCCGCCGCGAGCCCCGAGGGCGACCGCCGCATCGGCGTTATCTGGCACACGCAAGGGTCAGGCAAGAGCCTGCTCATGGCCTTTTATGCCGGGCAGATCATTGCCCACCCGGCCATGGAGAACCCAACCGTCGTCGTCATCACCGATCGCAACGACCTCGACGACCAGCTATTCGGCACCTTCGCCATGTGCCGCGACCTGCTCCGCCAGACCCCGCAGCAGGCCGACAGCCGCGAGGACTTGCAGAAGGTCCTGACCCGTCCCTCGGGCGGCGTGGTGTTCACGACCATCCAGAAATTTGCGCCCGAGCGCGGCGAGACCGACTACCCAGTGCTGACCGACCGCCGAAACGTCGTCGTGATCGCCGACGAGGCGCATCGCAGCCAGTACGGCTTCAAGGCGAAAGTGAACCGCAAGACCGGGGAGATCGCGCACGGCTTTGCAAAATACCTCCGTGATGCCCTGCCGAACGCCTCCTTCATCGGTTTTACCGGAACGCCGATTGAGAAAGAGGACGTGAACACGCCCGCCGTCTTCGGCGAGTATATCGACGTTTACGACATCAACCGCGGCGTCGAGGACGGTGCGACGGTCCCGATCTATTACGAGAGCCGCCTTGCCCGGATTGAACTGGACGAGGATGTGGCCCCGCTTATTGACGACGAGGTTTCCGAACTGACCGAAGACGAAGCGGCGGGCGAGCAAGAGAAGCTGAAACGCAAATGGGCGAATATCGAGGCCGTCGTCGGTGCCGAGAAACGCCTCGCCATGGTCGCCCAGGACCTCGTGGAGCATTTCGAGAATCGTGTTGTCGGCATGGACGGCAAGGCGATGATCGTCTGCATGAGCCGCCGGATTTGCGTGGCGCTCTACAACCAGATCATCAAGCTGCGCCCGGCGTGGCACAGCGACGACGACGAGAAGGGCGCCATCAAGATCGTCATGACCGGCGCGGCCTCCGATCCGAAGGAGTGGCAGCCGCATATCGGCGGCAAGGCGCGCCGCGAGCTGCTCGCCAAGCGGGCCAAGGACCCGGAAGACCCGCTCAAGCTGGTGATCGTCCGGGACATGTGGCTGACCGGCTTTGACGCGCCCGCCATGCACACCATGTATATCGACAAGCCCATGCGCGGGCATGGGCTCATGCAGGCGATTGCGCGCGTGAACCGGGTGTTCCGCGACAAGCCCGCCGGGCTGATCGTCGATTACATCGGCATCGCTCAGAACCTGAAATCGGCCCTCAGCCAGTATTCGCGCGACAACCAGAAGCACGCGGGTATCGACGAGGCCGAGGCCGTCGCCGTGATGCTGGAGAAGTACGAGATCGCGAGCGACATGTTCCACGGTTTCGACTACCGGGCCGGGCTTACAGGCTCGCCGCAGGAACGGCTCGCCGCGCTCGCCGGTGCGATGGAATGGATTCTCGACATGCAGCAGCGCGAGGCGGCTAGGGAATCGACCGAGGAAGGCAAGAAACGCGCGCACCGGCGCTTCAACGACGCGGTGCTGGCGCTCTCCAAGGCGTTCGCGCTCGCCGCCGCGAGCGACGAGGAGCGCGAAATCCGCGACGAGGTGGGTTTCTTCCAAACCGTTCGCGCGGCGCTTGCCAAGAGCGCGCCGGGCTTCGGCAAGACATCCGCCGAGCGGGACCTGGCCGTGCAGCAGATCGTCAGCCGCGCCGTCGTCTCGACGGAGATCGTCGATATCCTCAAGGCCGCCGGGATGGAGACGCCGGACATCTCCATCCTCTCCGACGAGTTCCTCGCGGAGGTTCAGGGCATGGAGAAGAAGAACCTCGCTATGGAGGCTCTGCGCAAGCTGATCAACGGCGAGATACGTTCCCAGAGCCGCGTCAACGTTGTGCAGACGCGTGCCTTTTCTGAGCGACTTGAGGATGCCATTGCTCGCTACCACTCCAACGCCATTACGACGGCGGAGGTTATTCAAGAGCTGATCAAGCTGGCTAAGGATATCCGCGCAGCGCATCAACGCGGGGAGGAGGAAGGGCTTAGTCAGGAAGAGATTTCTTTCTATGACGCGCTGGCCCAGAACGAGAGCGCGGTCGAGGTCATGGGCAACGACCAGCTCCGGGTGATCGCGCACGAGCTTCTCGACAACCTGAAAAGCAACGCTTCGGTGGACTGGCAGCACCGCGAGGCCGCCCGTGCCCGCATGCGGGTGCTGGTCAAGCGAATCCTCCGCAAATATGGCTATCCGCCGGACCTTCAGGACGCTGCCGTGCAGACCGTACTGCAACAGGCCGAAGTGCTTTCGGCCAGGTGGGCGACATGAACCCCCAGCCGAGTCAGTTCACGTGCCCACGTGTGGACATGTGTTCGCGTGGGCCGTTGAAGGGCGGCAAGATTCATCTCGGGCCGGTGTGGCCTCCGCCGTCCCTGCCCTGCCTGGCTACGCCGCCTCGAGCTTGCGCACCTTGATTTTTTCCTTGCGCTGCTGCGCCTGCCGTTCCAGTTCGCCGTGCCCGACCTGCTCTATGAGCGCGAGTTAAAAGCCCATGGCGGGGACGAGCTGATACGGCTCGGTCTCGCCGTCGAGGAGCTGGACGGCGACGGCCTGACACGCGCCCTCGCCTACCGGCGGCAGGTCACGGCGCTTTCCGTCCCCGATATCTTGCCCTAGATGCACACAGGTTCCGCACGATCGGATGTCGGGCCGCTGAAAGCGGGCGGGCACATGGCCCACCACAAGCCACGGCGCTGGCCGCTCACGTCACGCCGGGTCTTTCTTGTTCTCTGTCAGGGCTCGTTCAGCATCTCGCAGCGTAATCATTAGCGTCATTGGATCGACCGGCGACGGCTGAAAGCCGCAGCGCTCGTAAAACCGCTTTGCCTCATCCGAAATCGCATGAATCAGAACCGCTCTGATCCCGGCCAGCTCTGCCGCCTGCATCGTCCGCAAAACCGCATCCCGCAGCAGCGCCCGGCCAAGGCCGCGCCTCTGCGCCCGCGCATCGACGGCGAGGCGGCCAAGTACCATGACCGGAATCGGGTCCGGCATGTTGCGCCGGGTTCTCCCGGTGGCTTCGGCTTGCGCGACCGCTCCGTTTGCAAGCGCGTAGTAACCCACCACCCGGCCCCCACTAATGACGACATAGGTTCGGGACGCGCCATTTTTCTGATTGCGCAAGGCGCGCCGCCTTAGCCAATCATCCAGCACCGGCACACCGGAATCGAACGCGCTAAGATCGTGCTCCGGTCGCAGTGCCTCCGGTGCTCCTATATCTTCAAGCCCCCCGCTCATTTATCCCAAGGTGCCTTCTCGCGCAGAAGACGTCGCAGCTTCGGGTTAGCCGTCGGTGGTGCGTCCAGTCTCTCCCGGAAGGCTTTGAACGCTTCGCTATCGAGCGCGAAATACCGTCGATCCAACAGGACCGATTCAGCTTCGCGCCGAGCGGCTTCCAGCATGAAGTCCGACCGGCTCTTGCCGAGTGCTTCGGCTGCGCGGTCTATCAAGGACCGCTGTTGAGGGGTGGCGCGCAGGTTGATGTTCACGTTTCGGCCCATCCGGTTCTCGGCATTGATGTTTGGCATGTCGCTCTCCTGTGTCACGACATTTAATATGCATAAATGTGCGCACATTGTCAATACAACCTTGGTCCCGGCCTTTGCCGTCTCTCCGTCTAGCCGCAAGACTCATGGCTCCGGCGGCGCTGAAACACTATGAGGTATTTTGTTCCACGAGAGCGCCGCGATCTGCTAGGATTCCCGTCAAGTTAGACCCCTCTGCCCGGCCCCGCCGGGTTTTCCAGACCCGGAGTGAAACAATCGTCGGGAATCACGTTTCAACTCTATGACGCGACCGGCGCGCGCAAGTATCTGACCAAGGACGAGCGTGATAGCTTCCTCAAGGCCGCCGAGCACGCCGACCGGCAGGCCCGCACGCTGTGCATGACGCTTGCCTATACCGGCTGCCGGATCCGCGAGGCCCTACAGCTCACCGCCGACCGCGTGGACCTGTCCGGCAAGGTGATCGTGTTCGAGAGCCTCAAGAAACGCCGCAGGGGCCTCTACAGGGCCGTTCCGGTGCCCGCCAGTGTACCTCGATGCCCTCGACCTGGTGCACGGCCTCAGGGAGGCGCAGCGCGCCCGTGATGGCGGTAAGAACGTCCAGCTATGGCCCTTCGGTCGCGCCACGGCCTGGCGCCGGGTTCACGAGGTCATGCACCGCGCCGGGATCGACGGCCCGCAGGCGAGCCCCAAGGGGCTCCGGCATGGGTTCGGGGTTGCCGCCGTGCAGGCCGGAATCCCTCTCAACATGGTGCAGAAGTGGCTTGGGGCTCGCCCAGCTATCGACCACGGCGATCTATGCGGATGCCGCGGGAGAAGAGGAACAGGCAATAGCGGAGAGGATGTGGGGGTGATCATGTGCGACGTTTCAAAGCTCAAGATGCCAGAAGAATGCCGCACCGTGATGCAGCGTGCGCGTGATAAGGGGCTTGATGATACCTACAATCTGGTTTTTCGGCGCTACTGCGAACTTGTCGGCAGAGAGCTTGCAGAAGATGCGGCGAGCAATGGGCGCGGCACCCGGTAACACGGGAGCCCTGCCCTGCCGAAGCCGGGCAGTGGTGCGTCCGTCCCTCCGGGCACCAGGCCGCGGAGCTTCACGCGGCCCGCGAGCAAGCGGCCCTCGATGCCGAGGGGCTTGCGCCCTGCTCTATGGCCGCGCCCTGCTCTACCAAGGCCGAGCAGATGGAGTTATTCTGACACGCCCCGCGCGGGCGGTCCTGGCGGCGGTAGTGTGGGAATTTTTCACAAAAAAAACTGACACGCCCCGCGCGGGCGGTCCTGGCCCTCTCCTCCCCTTGTCCCCACCCGGCCCTTGTTGCAGTGATATCTTTCAGATATCATTTGGATATGTTTCAGGTTTCCAGGAGATATCAGAATGATAGTAGTCATAGGCGGTATCAAGGGCGGTTCGGGTAAAACCACCGTCGCCACCAACCTCGCTGTCATACGGGCCAAGGAAGGCCGCGACTTGCTCTTGATCGACGCCGACGATCAGGAGACGGCGAGCGACTTTACCGTCCTGCGCAATGAGCGCCTGCCCGAGGGTGCTGGCTATACCAGCATCAAGCTGACCAGCGCGGCTGTGCGGACAGAGACACTGCGCCTGGCGGACAAGTACCAGGACATCATCATCGACACCGGCGGGCGCGATACAATAAGCCAACGGGCCGCTCTCACCGCTGCCGATGTTCTGCTCGTACCTTTCGTTCCCCGGTCCTTCGATGTGTGGACCCTAGAGAAAGTGGCCGAGCTGGTGAACGAAATGCGTGCCGCGAACCCCGATCTGCGTGCCTATGTCTTCATCAACCGCGCCGATCCCGCTGGCCGGGACAATGACGAGGCGGCGGAGGCCCTGAGAGAGACAGAAGGGCTTGACTTTATCGACACGCCTCTGGGCACGCGCAAAGCCTTCGGGAATGCAGCGGCGCAAGGGCTGGCCGTTAGCGAAATCCGCCCGACTGACCTCAAGGCCGTGAATGAGATTGTGACATTATATAGATATCTGTTCGATATCTCCAAGATATCCGAAACACAGCCCAAACAGGTGAGGGCATAACCATGGCTGTTACCAGAAAACCGAAGCCGTCGAGCGCGTCTGCTTCCGAGGCGGAGATCGCGACTCTGATCAACAAAGGGGGATCGGCCCCCACCCGGATCGAGTCCACACCCGGTGACAGGCCCAAGGTAACGCCCGTAGCCCTGCGGGTGCCCACGGAGTTGATTGACCGCCTGGATAGCAGCCTTGAGCACCGCACAGTGCGCCTCCCCCGTCACACGTGGATTCTTGAAGCAATCGCCGAGAAGCTGGAACGCGAATCGGAATGATATCTATTAGACATGTTGGTGATATCAGATAGATATCTCTTGGATATTTTAATGATATGGCCTATCGTTATTTTCTGTTCGACACCGGCGCGCCCGCACGGGCGCTTTGTTGCGGCGTCTGGTCCGGTTCCGGAGTTGCTGCTAAAGACCAGTGCAACGGAGATCAGCCAGGTGCGTTTCAACGCGCTGACTGACGCCAGGGGAGGGTAGGGGGTCGATTGCTACAGGCCGAGCTGGCTGTGTGAACCAAGGCGTACGAGCTGGAGCGTATCTGAATCCGGCTTTCGGTAGATCAGGACCAGATCGGGCCGGATATGGCAGTCCCGGTGATCCTTCCAGTCGCCGGTCAGGGCATGGTCCCGGTGCTTTTCGGCCAAGGGCCGGTCATTCGCAAGCGCTTCCACGACCTCACGAAAATCATTGGCCAGCACCGCCCGGTGCTGGCCCTTCGATTCCCGCTTGTAGTCGCGCTTGAACTGCGTGGTTCGCTCAATCTTTCGCATTCAAATCCGCCATCAGATCATCCACGCTGTCAAAGGAGGGCAGGGTGCCCCGCCGCGCTTCCTTCATCGCCGCAATCGTCTCGGCGTTCGGAACCAGCGGCTCGAAAGGCAGCGCCTTTTCCCTGGCGATGCGGGTCATCATGATGCGGAAGGCGTCAGATACGGACAGCCCCATCGCCGCCAGCACGGCGGAGGCTTCCTCCTTGATGTGCCCGTCGATGCGGGCACGCACAACAGCATTTTCGGTCATAGCAGCACTCCTGTTTTCTGGGCTACATTGTAGCACAAATGGGCTCTATGGCAAAGATTTCAAGCCCAGAGCCACCGGGGCAGGGCAGGGGGCCTAGTGGATTGATCGGAACAAGCGGTTCATGCACGAGCGCGTCGACGGCCTGCTATCGCGACAAGTCCCGTCCGCCCGGCCATATGTAAAACCTTTATTTTTTGGGCTACCCCCCTCTATTAATTTCGCGGTCGCGCACAAAAGGGGGCTCATCCGGTCCCTAATCCGTTGTCCCGTGAAGATTTACCCTCCCCCAGGGGGGTATGCGCGATCAGCAGCCGGGCCGCGTCCGTTGCTCCATGAAAGGCCGCATGGTGCAGCGGCGTCATGTCCCGGATATCGGCCCGGTTCACGCCCGCCCCGAGGCGCAGCAGCCAGTGGCACAGCCCGGCGCGGTTCCGTTTTGCCGCCATGTGCAGGAGCGTCCCGCCAAATATGTGCCGGGCACCCTCATCACGGGCCTTTTTTGCGCCGCCTTCGTCGCCGGCAGGCCGGATTCGATCCAAACGCCCCGGATAACGGCCATTCTCGCGGCCTTCGTGACCGGCGGGCCGTGTCATTGCCCGCGAGCGCGGCGAGAGAGGCCGCCTTTTCGGCGGATCGCTGCGATTTCCGGGGGCAGGCGGCTTTCTCATGCGGTATCGACGTCCTTGACGGCTATCTGAAAAGGCAGGCCAGCCAAGATGCGCGGCGGCGCGTCGCCGCGCCATTCGTCCTTGTTGAGCGATCAGCCAATACGGTTATCGGCTATATCAGCGAGGCCTTGGTATCGGCGAACGGCTTCTGCTGGACGCCCTCCGCCGGAGCTAGGCAATGTCATCGCAAATCGCTGCCTTTGCTGTTGTTGTGGACGCCAAGGACGATCAGGCCCGCGCATTCTATGAGCGTTATGAGTTTCAGGTCTTCCCGGATCATCCCGGACGGCGTTTCATCCCCATGGCGACCCTCGACCGGCTTTTCTCGACACACTAGTCCTGACACCGTGTCCAAGACGTGCTACAAGATGTTGTTATGAGCAGACGCGATGATGGGCGAGATTTATTTGGTTTCAAGAGCATGGGCGAGGTTGTCGCCCGCGTCGCGCCCAAGCGCCCGGGTCGCATCCAGCAACGCCTCATCGACGCCAGCGCAGAAATCTCATTGTCTCCGGCCGAGAAGATCACCTACCAGCACACGGTGCTGTGCCAGACAGGCTTGCCCTACCGCAACCCCGGCGCGGACGTGCGCCGCTGGGAGCGCCAGAACGGGCGCGCCTTTCTTGAGATCGAGGCCGGTCGCGCCATGCATCCCGATGAAGGACGCTTCGTGGACCTGCCCTTGCCCTTCGGCCCTAAGGCCCGGCTGATCCTCATTCATCTGAACGCTGAGGCGATCCGCACCGGCCAGCCGGTCATCGAGGTCGAGGACTCCATGACCGCCTTTGTGAAGCGGTTGCTGCGCAGCGATCCCAATGGCCGCGAAATCCGCACCTTCAAAGACCAGCTCGGCGCATTGTCGGCATCCATGATCCGGCTCGCCGTCATGGACGGTGAGCGGGCTTTTCAGGTCGATACCAAGGTAGTGACGGCCTTCGATTTGTGGTTCCCGAAAAACGCCAATCAACGCGTTCTCTGGCCCTCGACGGTACGTCTCAGCCAGGACTATTTCGACAGCCTCGGCCGCCACGCCGTGCCGCTCGACGAGCGCGCCGTTGCCGCACTCGCTCATTCGGCCATGGGGCTCGACGTTTACACTTGGCTGGCGCAGCGGCTTCACCGCGTCCCTGACGGCAAGCCGCAGTTCATCCCCTGGCCTGCCCTGCATGGGCAGTTCGGGCATAGCTACAGTCGCCTCCGTAAGTTCCGCGAGGTGTTCAAAAACACTCTCCGCGCCGTTCAGACCCAGTATCCGGATGCCCGCATCGAGGCCGATGGCAGGGGCCTCTTGCTTCGCAACAGTCCGCCGCCCGTCTCTCAGAGGCTTCAGCTCGTCAGCCGCAAACCGGCCTGATCCCTTCCGCCCCGCGGTCTCGCTTCCCTCTAAGGCTTTGATCTCGTTCGTCATCGTCACGGGCGTTTTAGAGCGCTATGGAAATCACGGGCACTTTGGGGCGGGCGCAACCCCTTGGAAGCGATTCTGTGCAAAAGTCTTGTGGATTTAGCAACTTATCCACGGGCACTTTGGGGCGCATTTCACGGGCACTTTGGGGCGCTTTCCCCGATTCGGTTACGGGCACTTTGGGGCACAAACCTATAGTAAGAATCCTATAGTCTTTCCTGTAGTTGTCCGGCCCGCCTGTGGATAACTTTCCAACACCGCACAAGCTGAACTTCCGCCCCTCGCATGCTTCGCACGCGACCCGCTCACCCACCCTAAAATGCGTCGCCCTCCGGACGACAAATTATTCATTTGAGCCGCGCTTCGCGCAGCATTTGCTCGCCAAGACAAGCAAGCGGCCTGGTCAGTGCGAACTCTCCAAAATGGAGCCTCTTTAAAATGGTCGTTTTATAGAGTTTGCTTAGAAGATCGGAGGAGGGTCAGTTTCAGCATCACTATAATTCTAAAAACTTATTCTTGAAATTATCCTTCTCAAAAGGCATCATCGGGGCGAGTTTTTGGAATCAGTCACATGCTTGTCGGATACGCCCGCGTTTCAACCCACGAACAAGACCCCGCCCTCCAGCTCGACGCGCTGGAGAAGGAGGGCTGCGAGCGGGTGTTCACCGAAACCGCGTCCGGCGCACAGCGGGAGCGGCCCGAGCTAAAGGCCGCGCTCGACTACATGCGCCCCGGCGACACCCTGGTCGTCTGGCGGCTCGATCGGCTCGCCCGCTCCATGAAGCAGCTCATCGAGACCGTCGAGGGCCTCGAAAACCGCCAGGTCGGATTCCGCTCGATCACCGAGAGCATCGACACCACCACCTCCGGCGGCAAGCTGGTCTTTCACATCTTCGGCGCGCTGGCCGAGTTCGAGCGCAGCATCATCCAGGAGCGCACCCGTGCCGGGCTTGCCGCCGCGCGCGCCCGTGGCCGCACCGGCGGGCGGCCGCCGGTGCTCGACGACAAGGACAAGGCCGCCGCGATCGCCTTGCTGCGCGACCCTGACATCCCGGTAAAGGAGGTCGCACGGCGTCTCGGCATATCCGTCGCCGCCCTCTACCATCATTTTCCCGGAGGCCGCAGCGCGGTACTCGAAACCACAACAACGAAGACCTGAGGCACCCCGATGGCTAAATCTCCCGCGAAGAAGCAGAACGGCAACGGCGCGAATCTCGGATTCGAGGCGCAGCTCTGGGCAGCGGCCGACAAGCTGCGCGGCAACATGGAGCCGTCCGATTACAAGCACGTCGCCCTCGGCCTGATTTTCCTCAAATACATCTCCGACGCCTTCGAGGCGAAGCGCGCAGCGCTGCTCAAGGAGGAGCTGGCCGACGCGGAGGATCCGGAGGAGTACCTCGCGGAAAACGTCTTCTGGGTGCCGAAAGAAGCCCGGTGGTCCCACCTTCAGGCCAAGGCCAAGCAGACCACGATCGGCAAGATCATTGACGACGCCATGCTGGCGATCGAGGCTACCAACGCCTCGCTCAAGGGCGTCCTGCCCAAGGACTACGCCCGCCCCGCACTCAACAAGGTCATGCTCGGCGAGCTGATCGACCTTGTCAGCGGCATCGGTATGGCGGAGGAAGCCGACCGCTCGAAGGACATTCTCGGGCGCGTTTATGAATATTTCCTCGGCAGCTTCGCCGGGGCCGAGGGCAAGCGTGGCGGCGAGTTCTACACGCCCCGATCCGTCGTCCGGCTGCTGGTCGAGATGCTGGAGCCCTACAAGGGCCGCGTCTACGACCCATGCTGCGGCTCCGGCGGCATGTTCGTCCAGTCCGATAAGTTTGTCGAGGAGCACGGCGGGCGCATCGGCGACATCGCCATCTACGGGCAGGAGAGCAACTACACGACCTGGCGGCTCGCCAAGATGAACCTCGCGGTGCGCGGCATTGACGCCGACATCCGTTGGAACAACGAGGGCAGCTTTCACAAGGACGAGCTACAGGACCTCAAGGCCGATTTCATCCTCGCCAATCCTCCGTTCAACATCTCCGACTGGGGCGGCGAGCGCCTGCGCGAAGACGTGCGCTGGAAATTTGGCGTGCCGCCGGTGGGCAACGCCAACTATGCCTGGCTCCAGCACATCCACCATCACCTGGCCCCGAATGGGACGGCGGGCGTGGTGCTCGCCAACGGCTCCATGTCGTCCGGCCAGTCCGGCGAGGGCGACATCCGCTCGCGGATGGTCGAGGGCGATGTGGTGGACTGCATGATCGCCCTGCCCGGCCAGCTCTTTTATTCGACCCAGATTCCCGCCTGCCTGTGGTTCCTCGCCCGCAACAAGAACCCCGGCCAAGCGGCGGGGAGCGCCGGAGGCGCGACAGGGGCAAAAAAAGAGCGCTGGCGGGACCGGCGCGGCGAGGTGCTGTTCATCGACGCCCGCAAGCTGGGGCGCATGGTCGACCGCACCCGCAAGGAGTTCTCCGACGAGGACATCGCCAAGATCGCTGAGACCTACCACGCCTGGCGCAGCGAGCCCGACGCGGGCGCCTACGAGGACGAGCCGGGCTTCTGCAAGGCCGCGTCGCTGGAGGAGATCAGGAGGCACTACCACGTCCTCACGCCGGGCCGCTATGTCGGCGCGGCGGCGGCGGAAGCCGACGACGTGCCGTTCGAGGCGCGGTTCGCGGAGCTGAGGGAGACGCTAGCGGAGCAGTTTGCTGAAGCCGAAGAGCTAAGCGCTCTTATCCAGACGAAGCTGGAGGAGGTCGGCGCGCATGGCTGACTGGTCGGTTGTCAGATTGGAGGAACTAGCAAGCGACGAGCCGGGGTCAATTGCGATCGGCCCCTTCGGCTCAAGAATGAAGTCTGATGTTTACACTGACTCCGGCGTGCCAGTTATTCGAGGAACTAACATTTCCTCTAGCAGAGCTTGGAAAGGTGACTGGGTATATGTCTCTGACGAATTCGCAGACGGACTGCCGAATTGCAACGCCCGCAAAGGCGACCTTGTCTTTCCGCACCGCGGCTCTATTGGGGAGGTTGCGATTATCCCCGACGATAAGCCGAGGTATATGCTCTCCACGAGTTTGATGAAATTCCGACCTGATATTGAGAAGATTTCCCCTCTTTTCCTTTTCTATTACTTCAGGTCCGCCGTTGGTCGCGCAGAGATCTTGCGGTATTCATCACAGGTGGGTACACCTGGGATAGGGCAGCCGCTCACTAGCTTGCGCCAGTTTCAGGTGCCCGTTCCTCCTAGAGACGCGCAAGAGCGTATAGCGAGCATCCTTTCCGCGCTTGACGACAAGATCGAGCTGAATCGGCGGATGAACACGACGCTGGAGGCGATGGCGCGGGCGATCTTCAAGGACTGGTTCGTCGATTTCGGCCCCACCCGCGCCAAGGCCGCCCGTCGGGGCCACCCGACAGACCCCAAATTCGACCGCGCCCCCTACCTCGCCCCCGACCTATGGGACCTGTTCCCCGACGACCTCGACGACGAGGACAAGCCGGTCGGGTGGGAGCTTTCGGAGATCGGTAAGGAGGTCGAAGCTGTCGGCGGTGCGACCCCGAGCACGAAAGAACCTGCCTTCTGGGAAGACGGAAAGCACCACTGGGCAACGCCGAAGGACCTGTCCAAGCTGGCATCGCCGGTATTGCTCGACACGGATCGGAAAATAACCGACGCCGGGGTCAAGAAGATCAGCTCTGGCCTCTTGCCGGTCGGAACCGTGCTTTTGTCCTCGCGCGCTCCTATCGGCTACCTGGCGATTGCCGAGGTGCCGACCGCCGTAAACCAGGGCTTCATCGCCATGGTTTGCCGGAAACGGCTCCCGAACGTCTTTGTGCTGTTCTGGTGCTACGAGAACCTTGATTACATCAAAGGCATCTCCGGTGGCTCGACCTTCGCTGAGATCAGCAAGAAGGTTTTCCGCCCCGTTCCGGTTGTTGTGCCATCCGAGCAAGCCCTCGCTGCCTACGAGGGCCTCGTCCGGCCGCTCTATAACCGTATCGTCGCTAACACGAAGGAATCCGCGTCCCTGGCCCAAACCCGCGACCTGCTACTACCAAAGCTCATGTCCGGCGAAATCCGCCTCCGCGACGCCGAGAAGGCCGTGGAGGCCGTGGCATGAAGTTCTCCGAAAGCCACGTCGAGGACGCCGCGCTCGAATGGCTTGCCGGGCTCGGTTACACCGTGCTGCACGGGCCGGACATTTCCCCGGACGGCGCGACGCCCGAGCGCGTCAGCTACGACCAGGTGTTGCTAATCGGGCGGTTCCGCGAGGCGCTTCAGCGCCTCAATCCGCATCTGCCCGCCGAGACGCTGGAGGAGGTGCTGCGCAAGGTACAGCAGGCCGAGACCCCCTCACTCGTCGAGGAAAACCGCCGCTTGCATCGCTATCTGATCGAGGGCGTGCCGGTTGAGGTGGCGCGCGAGGATGGCAGCATCGGCGGCGACACGGCGCGGCTGATCGACTTTGCCGACATCGAGGCCAATGACTGGCTGGCGGTGAACCAGTACACGGTCATCGAGAACCGCACCAACCGCCGTCCCGATGTGGTGCTGTTCGTCAACGGCCTGCCCCTGGCTGTGATCGAGCTGAAGAATCCCGGCGACGAGAACGCCACCCTCGAAGGGGCCTTCAACCAGCTCCAGACCTATAAGGACCAGATCCCGTCCCTGTTCCGCACGAACGCCGTGCTGATGACCTCGGACGGGCTTCAGGCGCGCCTTGGCTCGCTGACCGCCAATCTCGAACGCTTCATGCCCTGGCGCACCGTGGACGGCTCCGCCGTCGCGCCGAAAGGCGCGCCGGAGCTCGGCACCATGATCGAGGGCGTGTTCGAGAAAGCCCGGTTCCTGACGCTGATCCGGGATTTCACCGTGTTCGGCGACACGGGCTCTGGCCTCGTCAAGATCGTGGCCGGGTATCACCAGTTCCACGCCGTGCGCCACGCGGTCGAGAGTACGATCGCCGCCGCGAGCCCCGAGGGTGACCGCCGCATCGGAGTTATCTGGCACACGCAAGGGTCAGGCAAGAGCCTGCTCATGGCCTTTTATGCCGGGCAGATCATTGCCCACCCGGCCATGGAGAACCCAACCGTCGTCGTCATCACCGATCGCAACGACCGCGACTACCAGCTATTCGGCACCTTCGCCATGTGCCGCGACCTGCTCCGCCAGACCCCGCAGCAGGCCGACAGCCGCGAGGACTTGCAGAAGGTCC
>Ga0114931_10006580_pt1 | contig 14281 bp, 12 predicted proteins | sample 2SBtaG_FD_89579 | JGI IMG/M metagenome (GOLD analysis project Ga0114931, IMG submission 89579) | Deep subsurface microbial communities from Kolumbo volcano to uncover new lineages of life (NeLLi) - 2SBTROV14_V59a metaG | ecosystem: Environmental > Aquatic > Marine > Volcanic | place: Kolumbo...
ATCACCGGCGCGGCAACGGCCGACGCGGCGGCATTCGGTAATACCCTGGTGCCGGCGATGGTCAAACAGGGCTACAGCAAACCCTTCGCCTGCGCGGTTACAGCAGCCGGATCCATTATCGGTCCGACCATCCCGCCTTCCACGCTGATGGTCATCTACGGTTCGATTATGGGGGTTTCCATCGCCGGCCTGTTCGCCGCCGGTATCGTGCCGGGGCTGATGATCTGTCTGATTTGCATGGCGGTGATCGCGGCCCTCGGCAAACGGCTCAATCTGCCGAAGTCCGACCAACGCCCGAGCGTGCGCAGCATTCTCGTCGCCTTCAAGTCGAGCGTCGTGGCGCTGGTGCTACCGATCTTCATCCTCGGTTCGATCCTGGGCGGTATCGCCACGCCGACCGAAGCCGCATCCATCGCCGTGTTGTACGCTTTGGTCGTCGGCGGCCTCGTTTACCGGGCGCTTAGCTGGAACGATCTCTACGATATGTTGGTTCGTACCACTCGTATCACCGGCATCGTGTTTCTGATTATCGCGGCGGCGTCGATCCTCGGTTGGTGGCTGACCTTCAATCAAATACCACAGGCCATTGCGGCGGGGTTCCTCGCGCTGTCGGACGATCCCAGGGTCATCATCGCGATGATTCTGGCCTTGCTTCTGTTCATCGGCCTGTTCATGGACATCAACGCAACCCTGATCATCCTGGCGCCGGTGCTCGGGCCGCTGACCGCGCACATCGGAATGAATCCGGTGCATGCCGGCATCGTGATTGTCTTGGCTTTGAATATCTCATTGATGACGCCGCCGGTCGGCGCGTGTCTGTTCGTATTGGCATCGGTCACCAAAACCAAGGTCGAGGCGATAGCGAGATCGCTGTGGCCTTTCCTGGTGGCGGAGGTGCTGGTCCTATTCCTGGTGGCCTACTGGGAAAACGTGACCCTGGCCGTTCCTCGCCTGCTTGGTTTGTAGCGGCTGGAGGCCGGGGTTGAAAGCTGGGTGCTTGATTCCGTGTTAGCGAAACCGAACGAGCCAAACCGAGGAGGAAGTTCATGAGCTTCATACACAAAGCGCTTAAAACGACCGCGGTCTTTTCCGCCGCCTGTCTACTCTCGAGTGCCGCGAGCGCGGCCGATGTAACCATTCGCTTGGGTCATCTGAATCCGGCGAATCCTTTTGGAAGTCATTCCGGGGCCATGGCCGCGGTCTTTAAATCCCTGGTCGAAACGGCGAGCGGTGGCACGATCGAGGTCAAGCTGTATCCGAACGGCCAACTAGGCAAGGATAACGAGGTCATTCAACAGGTCCGCGACGGTATCGTTGAATCCACAATTTCATCATCCGGCGGTATTGCTCAGCATTATCCGTTGGTCGGGATCTTCGATATTCCCTTTGCCTTCCCGAATATCGCGGTGGCCAGCCGGGTGATCGATCAACGCAGCGATTTCGGCAAGAAATTCACGCATGATTTGGAGCAAAAAACCGGCCTCAAGGTCCTCGGCATGATCGATTCCGGCGGCTTCTTCGAGTTCACCAACTCCAAGCGCCCGATCAGGACCGTGGCGGACATGAAGGGGTTGCGCATCCGTACCATGACCGTGCCGACTCAAGAGACCATCATCAGTTCCTTGGGTGGCAAACCGACGCCATTGCCCTGGGCCGAGGTCTATACGGCGTTGCAAACCAGCGTTGCCGATGGCGAAATGAACCCGATTCCAATTATCGCCTTCGCCAAGTTCGATGAAGTCCAGAAGTATCTGTCGATCACCAATCACCTGATCACGCCGTATATCTGGATCATGAACCGGCAGTTCTACGATGGCTTGAGCCCCCGACATCGGGCCATCGTCGACTGGGCCTCCGAGGTTGCGACCGAAGCCGGCCGCGGCGTCTCGAGGGTTATCGAGGCCTCCGAAAACGGCATGCCGAAGCTGGCGAAAAAGATGAAAGTCAACGCCGTGTCGCCCGCCGAGCAGGCCAAGTTTGCCGCCGTTGCACAGCCGGCCGTGCGTAAATTGATCGCGGAAAAGCTGGGCCCGGAAGGTGTCGACATGCTCAACGCCATGCTGGATGCGATCAAGAAGGCGCAGTAACCCCGTCGGGTTGTCCGGGGCTGGTCCGTTTCAGACCAGCCCCTCTTTTTTGATGTCAAGAAAACGAGTTCACCGTCATTACTACCTATCCATTCAAATTGATGCGGAACCCCCGCGCGGCTTGCGACGATCCCTACGGGCTGCGACAGGCACGGGTGTTGAGCGCCGAAAATCTTGCGCGGGCACGGGCGGTGATTAGCGCGTGGCCGGGCTATGCCCCGACACCGCTGGTGGCGCTGCGTGGAATCGCGGCTTTCACCGGCATCGACTGTCTGCACTACAAGGACGAAGGATTACGCTTCGGCCTCAAGAGTTTCAAAGCCCTGGGCGGCGCCTATGCGGTGGCCCGCGTATTTCTCAAGGAACTCGCCGTGAGCCACGGCGTTGCCGGGATTTCCATCAACGATCTGCTGGCGGGGACTTACCGCCGGCAGTGTGCGGAAATTACCGTTACCGCCGCCACCGACGGCAATCACGGTCGTTCCGTTGCCTGGGGGGCGCGAATGTTCGGCTGCCGCTGCGTGATCTTCATCAATGAAGCCGTCAGTGTCGGACGCGAGCGGGCGATCGCGTCATTCGGGGCCGAGGTGCGGCGCAACCCCGGCAGTTTTGACGATGCGGTTCGCGCTGCACAGGAAGCGGCCGCTGCGCCGGGCTGGCATGTCGTTCCCGATACCTCCGACGGCACGGTCGTCGCGGCGCCACGCGATGTCATGCAGGGCTACGCGGTGATGGCGGCGGAAGCGATCGCACAGCTTCCCTATGTCGGCCCGCCGAGCCATATCTTCTTGCAGGCCGGCGTGGGGGGTATGGCGGCGGCCACTTGCGGACAATTCTGGCAGGCGTTCGAAGGGTGCAGACCGAAAACCATTCTGGTCGAACCCGATAACGCAGCCTGTTGGTTTGCGAGCCTCGAGGCCGGCGAACCGGTCACGATCAGCGGCGACGTGGATTCGCTGATGGGTGGTCTGTCGTGCGGTGAGGTTTCCCGGCTGGCCTGGGAGATCCTCGATACCGGCGCCGACGCGGCGATGACGCTGCCCGATGAGACGGCCGCCGACACCATGCGGCTGCTCGCCGAGGGCCGCCATGGTGACGCACCCTTGGTGGCCGGCGAATCCGGGGTCGCCGGGCTCGCCGGTCTGCTGTCCGTGGCCGGCGATGACCAGGCACGCCGGCAACTGGGTCTCGATGAAAGCGCCCGGGTGCTGGTATTCGGCACCGAGGGGGCCACCGATCCTGAAACCTATACCAACATCGTCGGGCGTTCGCCCGAGGAGGTGACGGCGTGAGCGCCGATCCATCGAGCTTGAGTAATCACCGGATTGACATCGGTCGTCTGATGGCGCGTATCGAGGAACTGGGCCGCATCGGCGCCCTGGAGGGCGGTGGGGTTTGTCGCCTGGCGCTGACGGATGAAGACCGCCGGGGGCGCGATCGGGTGGTCCGTTGGATGCGGGATCTGGGCCTTGAGATCAGCATCGACCGGATCGGCAACGTGATCGGCCTGCGTCCGGGCAGCGAAGAGGGACCCGCGGTGACCATCGGTTCGCATATCGACACCGTGGCGACCGGTGGGCTGTACGACGGCAATCTCGGCGTGCTCGCCGGGCTGGAAGTGATCACGGTTCTCAACGAGGCCGGAATCAAAACCCGGCGCCCGCTGGCGGTGGGTTTTTTCACCAACGAGGAAGGTGCCCGCTTTCAGCCGGACATGCTCGGCAGCGGCGTCCACCAGGGGGCTCTGGATCTTGACGAAATGCTGTCGGTCAAGAGCATCGATGGTACCCGGCTCGGCGACGACCTGCACGCCATCGGTTACGCGGGCGACACCGACGTGGGCGATTTTCAGGTCCACAGTTATGTCGAACTGCATGTCGAGCAAGGGCCGCTGCTGGAAGAAGAGGGCGTGACCATCGGGGCGGTGACCGGTGTGCAGGGGATCTCCTGGACGGAGTATCGCGTCGGCGGCGTTTCCAACCACGCGGGGACGGCCCCCATGCGACTGCGTCATGACGCCGGGTACACGGCCGCGGCGATCGCCGTCGAGGCGCGCGCCTTGGCCGCCGAGTTCGGCGGTGATCAGGTCGCCACGGTGGGGGTCAGCGAGCTACAACCCAACCTGGTGAACGTGATCGCCAATCAGGCATTACTGACCCTCGATCTGCGCAATACCGATGATGAGTCGTTGACCCGCGCGGAAGCACGCATGGCCGATTTCATCAGCGCGGCGGCGACCCGGGAAGGGGTTGAAGTGCAGTCGCGCACCCTGGCGCGCTTCGCCCCGGTGGCGTTCGCGCCGCAGATGGTCGACAAGATCGAAGCGACCGCCGAAGCGCTGGGCTACTCGGTGCGCCGCATGCCCTCCGGCGCCGGTCATGACGCGCAGATGTTCGCGCCCAACTGTCCGACCGCGATGATCTTCGTGCCCTCGCGGCACGGTATCAGCCACAACGTCGAGGAGTACACCGATCCCGCCGATATCCGGGCCGGTGCCGACGTGTTGTTGCAAACCGTCTTGAATCTAGCCGTCTGACCAAGGAGATCGCGCGACCATGGCCAGAGCCCTCACCGTGGCGGCCGCTCAACTCGGTCCGATCGCTCGTGACGAGCCCCGAAGCTCCGCGGTTGGGCGCATGCAGGCGCTGTTGCACGAAGCGGCGGGCAGGGGCGCCCGGCTGGTGGTCTTCCCCGAGCTGGCATTGACCGCATTCTTCCCCCGCTGGTTCATGGAGCGGCAAACGGATATCGATGCCTTTTTCGAAACCCGAATGCCGAATGACGCCGTCGAGCCATTGTTCGACACGGCCAGGGAACTGGGGATCGGCTTTTACCTGGGCTATGCCGAACGGGTGGTGGAAGACGGACGCGTTCGCCGTTTCAACACCTCGATCCTGGTTGATAGGCATGGAGAAATCGTCGGTAAATACCGCAAGGTTCATTTGCCGGGACACCGTGAAAACGAAAGTTGGCGCCCCTTTCAACACCTGGAAAAACGTTATTTCGAAACCGGCAATCTGGGCTTCCCGGTGTTCAATGCCTTCGGCGGACGCCTGGGGATGTGTATCTGCAATGATCGCCGGTGGCCTGAAACCTTTCGCGTCATGGGTTTGCAAGGCGCCGAGTTGATCCTGCTCGGATACAATACGCCGGTGCACTATCCGCCGGCGCCGGAACATGATTACCTGCAGGATTTTCATAATCACTTGGTCATGCAGGCCGGCGCCTATCAGAACGGAACCTGGGTCGTGGGCGTGGCGAAGGCCGGCAAGGAAGAAGGCTGCGACCTGATCGGCGGCAGTTGCATCATCGCGCCGACCGGTGAGATCGTCGCCCAGTGCAAGACCCTGGCTGACGAGGTCGTGGTCCATGACTGCGACCTCGACCGCTGTCGCGAGATTCAGGACAATATCTTCAACTTCGCGCTGCACCGCGAGCCCGACGCCTATCGCCTGATCACCGAGACCAAAGGCGTGATCGTCGACGAGCAAGATTAATCTTCTGGAGACAGCACATGCCCATCGGACTCGAACAAGAGATCATCGACGAGAGTGCCTATCGGCGGGCACTGAAGAGCCTCGGGGAGGCCGGGGTCCGGCTGCCACGCATCGCCGAGTTGGCCGATCCGTCGACGATCGCGGCGGATACCATCGCCGGGCTCAAGGACGTCGATCCGGACGCGCCCGACGCGCGCAACCTGTACCGGGTGCACTGGCACAACGCCGCCGATCGCCGGGCGCTCGCCGAAACGCCGGAGTACCTCGTCCTGGCGCCGGAATTGACCGGTGTCGAGGCCAAGATCGTGGTCGCGATCGGCAATCGCTTCCCGATGATTCGCGCCCACAAGGTGCTGGCGGCCTACGGTTGCCTGGTGCCGCGGCTGATCACCGGTCAATTCGATCCGGGCCGCCATCGCGCGGTGTGGCCGTCGACCGGGAACTACTGCCGGGGTGGGGTCGCGATCTCGCGGATCCTCGGTTGCCGCAGCGTCGCGGTGCTGCCACAGGGCATGAGCGAGGAGCGCTTCCGGTGGCTGGAAAACTGGGTGACCGAGCCCGGCGACATCCTGCGCACGCCGGGCACCGAGAGCAACGTAAAGGAAATCTACGACGCCTGCCACGAACTGGCCCGCGACCCGCAGAACGTAATCCTCAATCAGTTCAACGAATTCGGCAACTACATCGTCCACCGCGCGGTCACCGGCCCCGCCATGGAGAAAATTTTCCATGCCGTGCGCGGCGACGGCCCGCTGCGCGCCCGCGCCTTCGTTTCCGCCTCCGGTTCGGCCGGGACCCTGGCCGCGGGCGATCACCTGAAACAATCGCTCGGTACGGCGACCGCCGTGGTCGAGGCGCTCGAATGCCCGACCCTGCTCTATAACGGTTACGGCGAGCACAACATCCAGGGCATCGGCGACAAGCACGTGCCGTTCATCCACAACGTGCTGAACACCGACTTCGTCGTCGGCGTTTCGGATCGCGCCTCCGACGCCCTCAACCTGTTGTTCAATACCACCGCGGGCCGTGCCTGCCTCGCCCGGCGCACCGGGCTCGGCCAGCAAGCCCTCGGAGCACTCGCCGATCTCGGGCTGTCGTCGATCGCCAACGTGCTCGGCGCGATCAAGATGGCGAAGTACCTGAAGCTGGGGCCGGAAGACGCGGTGCTCACGGTCGCGACCGACGGCGCGGAGATGTACGCGACGGAGATGGACAAGGCCGCGGCGGCATCCTTCGGCGGCGCCTTTGACGAATACGCGGCCGCGGAGGTCTACGGCCGCTACCTGTTGGCGACGGCGACCGACCACGTTCTGGAGATGTCGCGTTATGACCGGGAACGCGTTTTCAACCTCGGCTACTACACCTGGGTCGAACAGCAAGGCGTTTCGCTGGCGGATTTCGACGCCCGTCGCGATCCGCGGTTCTGGGACAAGCTGCTGGACATTGTCCCGGTCTGGGACGAGTTGATCGATCGATTCAACGCCGAGGCGGCGGTGGTTGCCGGCTAGCCCGCCCTGTAAGCCCCGTAGGGTGCATTCAATGCACCGCCCATCCCGCCGAATCGTTGGCACAGTCCATGCCCCCTGCTTGCGCCGGCCGCCGGCGCAAGCGCGAAGCTCGGGTTGACCAAGCACGGCGCGGTGTAAGCCGACGACTCCCGGACGATTCGTATCGGGTTCCGCTGCGCTAACCCGACCTACGGACTGTGTGCGATATTCCAGCGTTCATTTCGTGTACGGCGGACTCAGCCCTTTTATCATTGGGTAATGCTTGGTATTCAGGGTGATCAACTCCGCCTTTTCCGTTTCGGCTGTGGCCGCGATTATTGCGTCCGCAAGTCCGATGCCGTGAGACTTACCATAAACACTTTTGTAGAGTCCCCCAATCCGGGCGATCTCCGAGCTTACGGGAATAACGCGTGAGAGAGCGAAAAAGTGCCCTAAAGCAGTCTGCTCCGCACTTCCTCTTACCCCTGCATACAATTCCGCTACGACGATGGACGAAAGGATGATCTGAGGGAAGTAGGTCGTTATGTAGTCCGCAGCTTGCTTATAACCTCGAAAAAGATCCACCAGCACATCCGTATCGACCAGGATCGGCGCGTCCACGACTAAGCCCTGTTCCATTCTTTGCGGATCGCGTCGAAGTCGGGAAGATCTGTACGTTCTTTCCAGATCCCGGCGACCTCGCGTAACACGATATCCCGCCGATTGGGACTGGCCTGAGCGATGAGTCGATCAATCGCCTCACGAATCAGCTCGCTTTGCTTTTTCCCCGCAATTTTCGAAATAACCGCCAATTCAGTACGCTGACGCTCGGTCAGATATACCTGCGTTCTTACCATGGTGCCTCCAATAATGTATACACCATCATTATACACCACTATGCCGCCTGTTGCATCGAACGCGACCGCCCGCCCGGATCGAGCCCCGTAGGGTACATTCCATGCACCGCCAGGCCATCCCGACGAATCGTTGGTGCATGGAATGCCCCTCACCCGATCTCGCCCGCCGCCGGCGTAAGCGCGAAGCTCGGGTTGACGAAGCGCGGCGCGGTGTAAGCCGACGACTTCCGGACGATTCGTGTCGGGTTACGCTGCGCTAACCCGACCTACGGACTACGGGCTGGGACGCAGAGCCACATCGAGGCGGGTGGGTCATGAGTGAGTGTGGCTCGCTGTCTCGCAGCGAACTCCTTGTGGCATCTACAGGCCCATAAAGCGCAAGATTCGGGTCGCGGGCATTACAGGCGAAGCGTAGCCTTCAGCCTCATCGAACCCCGACCCGACAGGATGTATCGACGATGTCCCGGACTCTGACTTATGCGGCACGCCTCGCCAACGAGTGGCTCGACGGATTAGCCGAACGACCGGTAAAAGCAAGGGCCTCGTTGGAGGAACTCCGAGCGCGCTTTTCCGGCCCCCTGCCCGTAGAGCCGTCCGCCCCCGATGACGTGATCTCCACGCTCGACCGCGACATGCGAGACGGCCTTCTTGGAAGTGCCGGTGGTCGGTTCTTCGCATGGGTGATCGGCGGCGGATTGGAGTCGGCGCTGGCGGCCGACTGGCTGGTGTCCACTTGGGATCAGAATGCAGCGCTCTACGCCTGTGGACCGGCAGTTTCCGTCGTGGAGGAAGTGGCCGGCGAGTGGTTGAAGGATCTCTTCGATTTACCGCGCGAGGCCTCGTTTGGCTTCACTACAGGCTGTCAGCTCGCACACATGACCTGTTTGGCCGCCGCGCGACATGCCGTCCTAAAGCGACAGGGCTGGGACATCGAAGCAGATGGGCTCCAGGGAGCCCCTCACCTTAGGGTCATCGTGAACGATCAAAAGCACGGGTCGATTCAGCAGGCTGTGAACTTCCTCGGGCTTGGACAGCGTGCCCTGGTTCCGATAGAGACCCACGGAGACGGCCGCATTCCGATTGGCAGCTTCGCACGGACGCTTTCGGAAGCCGACGAAGCCACGATCGTCGTCCTTAACGCGGCGGACCTGAATGTCGGCGCATGCGATGACTTCGAGGCCCTGATACCGATCGCAAAGGAGGCCGGCGCCTGGGTGCATGTGGATGGGGCGTTCGGCTTATTCGCACGGGCCAGCGCCAAACATCGCCACCTTGTACGCGGACTAGAGGACGCCGATAGTTGGGCTACAGACGGACACAAGTGGCTCAATGTGCCGTTCGACTGCGGGGTCGCCATTATCCGTGACCAGGCCGCCCACAAGGCGGCGATGACGATTAGTGCGCCTTACATCGACGCCGGCGGCGCTGCCCGCGACCAAATCGACTGGAATCCGGAGTGGTCACGACGTGCTCGAGGGGTACCCGTCTATGCCGCCCTGAGAGAGCTGGGTAGAAGCGGCGTCGAGGATCTCGTCGACCGTTGCTGTGCCCACTGCGCCGGCATTGTGTCCGGAATCGGCGCTTTGCCGGGCGTCGAAATCGTCTCGGAGCCGACGCTGAACCAAGGGCTGCTCAGATTCAGCCGAAAGGGCGCATCGCCGGAGGACAACGACGACTACACTGATTGCGTTATCCACGAGATCAATGAAACGTGTGAGACATTTTTTTCGGGAACGACATGGCAGGGGCGACGCGCGATGCGGGTGAGCGTGGTGAACTGGAGGACGAGCGAAGACGACGTTCGTCGTGCCGTGGCGGCGGCAACCCGCGTTCTCAGTCACTATCACAGGCCGGGGGACGGGTCTCGCTCTGTTGCGCGTGGACGCAGCGGCAAGGAAATACCGAGGGAATAGCAGCATAAATCCGTGGTCTGCCCCGGCTTTCTTCCGGGTTTCCCCGCGAGTCGACGACTCTATCTTGGCCCAAGCCCTTGGTCTTAGGGCTCGAACAGGAGTCGGCGCTTCAACAGGGTTTGCATGTTGCGGCGGCCATCGGCGGTCAAAAGCACGTACACCCGGTTGCCGACGACTCGGTAAATGATGCGATACGGCTGGAAGAGCACCTGACGGTACTCACGGATCCCGAGGGCTGCGAATTCTTTGGGAGACGCTGCCCTATATCAAACAAAGCCAACCAGCGGCATTCGGATTTTGCCCCCGTCTGCGTCCCGGCCATGCCGGGTCGGGTTCATCCGCTAGGGGCTCGCTAGGCCTGCTCCTCGGCAAGTCTCGCGAGCGGCTTTTCGTCGATCGGCATGTGGATCAGCGCCGAGGCGAATCCCAGCCCGACCGCGGTCCACCACACCGGGTCGTAGCTGCCGGTCTGGTCGTAGAGATAGCCGCCCAGCCACACCCCGATGAAGCTGCCGACCTGGTGGCTGAACAGCACGATGCCGAACAGGGTCGCCATGTAGCGCACGCCGAATACCTGCGCCACGATGCCCGAGGTGAGCGGCACGGTCGACAGCCACAGCAGTCCCATCGCCGCCGCGAACAGGTAGATGGTGAGCTCGGTCTTCGGTGCCAGCATCAGGGCGGTGATGACAACCGCACGCGAGATGTAGATGCACGACAGGCCGTAGCGCTTGCTCCAACGCTGGCCCGCCATCCCCGAGAGCACGGATCCGGCGAGGTTGAACAGGCCGATGATGGCTATCGAGTAGGCGCCGACCTGCGACGCCATGCCCAGATCCCGGACGTAGGCGGGAAAGTGTACGGTGATGAAGGCGACATGGAAGCCGCACACGAAAAAGCCCATGTTGAGCAGCACGAAGCCGCGATGAGAGGCAGCCTCGCGCACCGCCTCGCCGAGGCTTTGCTGAAGGTGCATGGGTCCGGGATGGGTGCTGTCGTGCGGCAGGATCCAGGCCAAAGGAATGATCACCAACAGCGTCGCGGCGAGAATCAGCAGGGCGTTGAACCAGCCGAATTCGCTGATGAACAATTGCCCGAGCGGCGAGAACAACACTTGGCCGAAAGAGCCGGCGGCGGTGCCGAGTCCCAGCACCAGCGAACGGCGCTGTGGGCCGACCACCTTGGCCATCGCCGCGAGCGCGATCGAGAAGGCGGTGAAGGCCACCCCGAGTCCGATCAGCACCCCGCCGAACAGGTGCAATCCGATGCCGCTGGTGGTGGCGGCCATGCCCCACACGCCCGCACCGTAGAGCAGCGCCCCGATCGCCAGTACCCGGCTCGGTCCGCAGCGATCCGCGAAGGCGCTGGCGACCGGCGCCGCCATTCCCCACAGCAGGTTCTGGATCGCCATCGCCAGAGCAAAAGTCTCGCGATCCCAGCCGCGCGCCACGGTCATCGGCTCCAGAAACAGGCCGAACACCGAACGCACGCCGAATCCCACCATCGAGATCAGGCAGCCGGCGACGATCACCATGAGAGGGGTTTGCCACCGGTGCAGGGCGTCGGAGTTCATGCCGGGCTTCCTTGTTGTTACGACACGGTTCGCTTGGCGCGGGGGTTGCTGTGGTGCTATTCTTTATTTTGCGTGTAAATGCACGTGTGTATATACACTGAACAGCCTCGAGGTGTCAATTTCAGATGGATGCCGCCCCCCATTTGGCCGCCACGCCCTGCACCTGCGCGATGCTGCGGCGAACAACCCGGCGCGTCACCCGGATCTACGACCGGGCGCTGCGGCCGGTCGGACTGCGCCTCACCCAGTACTCGGTGCTCGCCCACGTCGCTCGCGGCCAGGGACTGAACATCACGGATCTCGCTGGGCGCCTCGCCACGGACCGCTCGACGCTGACCCGCAATCTGCGCCCGCTCGAACGCTCCGGCTGGATCCGCATCGCTCGGGGGGCCGATCCTCGCCAGCGTGCGATCACGCTCACCGGCGCGGGGAGGGCGAAATATGAACAGGCCTTACCCCTGTGGGAAGCCGCCGAGCGTGATTTTCGTCGCGCCCTCGGAAGCGACGACGTAGCCGCGCTCCGCGGCCTGCTGGATCGCGCTTATCTTCGCGGATCCGAGGCGTAGGGGACGGAGTTCGCGCACCGCGAACCCCACGGCCCCCGCCATCCCTCAACCGCAATAGCCAAGCAGGCGCTCATGTAGCGCGGCGTCGATCCGCACGCCCTCGCGGCTGCGGCGTTCGCGCTCGGCGTGGCGTCGAGCGCCGGGCAGGCGCACGCCGTCTTCGGCGGTCATCGCGCTGATCCATGCCTCGATGCGCGCGGCGAATGCGTCGCCGGCGAGCATCTGTGGCGTGAAGGCGACGAATAGTTGCCCGACATCGGTTGGCCCCCCTTCGTTGTCGCCGAACAGCGAGGACTGGTAGGAGAAATTCGAACCGGTGAGTCCGCCCGCCAGCACGTCGACGATCAGCGCCAGTCCGAAGCCCTTATGGCCCCCCGCCGGCGCCATCGAGCCGCGCAGCGCCGCGGCCGCGTCGGTCGTCGGTTGACCGCTCGCGTCTAGCCCCCAGTGGTCGGGGATCGGCTCGCCGCGCGCTGCCGCTTGCCTGACGTTGACCATTGCGGTAGCAGTGGAGGATTGATCGACGATGATCGGCGGGGCGCCGTCGCGTGGCAGCCCGAAGCCCATCGGGTTGGTGCCGAAGAACTTGCGCGTGCCGCCCCACGGCGCCATCGCCGGCGAGGAGTTCGCGAAGGCGAGGCTCATCAGCCCCGCCCGCGCGAGGCGCTCGTTGAACCAGCCGACCACCCCCGCCGATGAAGAGCGCGACAGCGCCAGGGTTGCGACCCCCGCTCGCTTCGCAGCGGCGACGAAATCATCCTCTGCCGCGACGAACGCGAGATGCGAAAAGCCATGCGCGGCATCGACGCGAAACGCCGCCTCCCCGACCCGTTCGACCACCGCCGTCGCCTGCCCGTCGACCTTGCCGCAACGCGTATGTTCGCAGTAGATCGGCAGGTAGCCGAGCCCAACGTTGTGGATACCCTCGGCTTCCGCCTCGCGCACCGAATCGGCGACCGGCGCCGCGTTTGCTGCGATGGTGTCGGAGCCGAGCAAGGCGCGAAAGGAGAGTTCGTAGACCTCGTCGAGGGTGAGGAGGATGGTGTTCGTCATGACGCCCCCTTCAGTTGTCGGCAAAGCGCAGCCCCAGCCGCCGGCTGAGTGCCGCGATGTGGGACACCGTGAACCCGCAGCAACCGCCGAGCACCCGCACCCCCGCGTCGCGCCAGCGCAGGCAGTAGTCGACGAATTCCTGTTCGCCGATTACCTCATCGAAAGTGAGTTCGTCGGCCTCCTGGTCGCGGGCCTGCAGCGAGTCAGGGTAGGCGAGCAGCGGGCCCGACCAATGGCCCTTGAGCATCTCCAGGGCGTCCGATACGAGCTCCGACTTGGTGTGCATGATCCCCATCACGTCCACGCCTTGCGCGCCGGCCGCGATGATCGGCGCGAGGACATCGGCGAAGGGGACGGCGTCGTTGGTGTAGGTGCCGAGAATTCCGTCGCGGCGCTGGATCGCCGAGAGGCCCACCCACAGCGGTAGTCCGTTGGCCTTGGCGGCACGGATCACGCAAGGCGTGTAGTCCGCATCCCCCATCATCTCGGCGAGGATCAGATCGCAGCCCGCCGACTTGTGGATCGCCGCCATCTCGGTGCAATCCGCCTCGAACTTCGCCACGTCGCTCACTTCAGGCGACCAGGCCCCGATGCGGGCCGGCCGGGTGTGCGAGATCGATCCGGCCACCAGGACCCGCGATGCGTTGCTCACCCGATCACGGGCCGCGACCGCGAGTTCCACAGCCTGACGGTTCAGGGACTCGAACTTGTCGCCGAGACCCACCGGCTCCAGGACCTCGCGGGTGGTGGCGAAGGTATTGGCGGTCACCACCCGCGCGCCGGCCCGAATGTAGTCCTCGTGGATCGAGCGCAGTACATCGGGATGTGATTCGGTCGCCAGTGCGCACCAAGATCCCGGGTGCATCGGTGCGCCGCGGCGCTGCAACTCGGTTCCGGTGGCGCCGTCGATCACGATGACCTCACCGCCCGTGATTTCCGAATAGACGTCCTGATACGACATGTCCTGCAATATCTCCGGCCGCGACGCTCGTCCCCGATGGGTGGCCGATGTTCGTGGTAGCATCCAAAGCGGCCACAGGTGGGGTTTATCGGGCGCCACGCCCTGCGTGACTGCGCGGGCACGTTGTCAGGTTGAGCGTTATTCGTCAAGCCGAGCGGGGCTGAGCCAGCCCTGAAGCATGACCCACTCTCCGGTGCTCCGCCAAGGCCCTGAATGGGAGAAGAATGGGCGAGGAGCGAGAGAGGGAGCCGGTCGGTGGCAGAAAAAGGCGGCGGCGGGGCTTGGTG
>Ga0114931_10006581_pt1 | contig 14280 bp, 15 predicted proteins | sample 2SBtaG_FD_89579 | JGI IMG/M metagenome (GOLD analysis project Ga0114931, IMG submission 89579) | Deep subsurface microbial communities from Kolumbo volcano to uncover new lineages of life (NeLLi) - 2SBTROV14_V59a metaG | ecosystem: Environmental > Aquatic > Marine > Volcanic | place: Kolumbo...
GAAAATGAAAAAGCAGAGAAATTGCTGAAAGAGGTTATAAAAAATAATCCTGAACAATCACAGACAAAGTATTCCCTGGGACTTCTGTTGGGTGAAATGAAAAAATACGACGAAGCCGCCGATTATCTCCAACAGGCAGCCTGTGAGATGCCTCATAATCCACGTGTTTTTTATAACCTGGGGCAACTGCTTGATTATTTGGGCAAACCGGCCGCAGCTGAACATGCACTGCTCAAAGCAATCCAATTACAAACGGATAACAGGCAATTCCTCCTTGCTATTATACAGTTTTATCTTAAACAGGGAAAATACGAACAAGCCAAACCTTTTGCCCTAAAAATTTACAATCAAAACCCCAATGACCCCGATGCCCGGAAACTGGTTGAGTTTGTGAACAACAAACTGTAAAAACTTCAGGCCGGGCAAATGATTAAACGGCTGAAAATAAACTGAGCTAAAGTTATTGTCGTAATTATTACGTTTAGTAATTATTATGAAATAAATTGACGGTTAGTATTTTTTGTTATCTTTGGATTATGCAGGACACATAAAAATAATTGAGAAAATAAGATTGGTTTTACCTCATATGAACGAGGCACAAAAGCGTATTTATTTAACATCAGAGGCACTTTATATGGAACGGGGTGGAAAGACGCTTCTCGAAAAAGAACTTGGGGTCTCTAAATTTTTATGTTTATTCCTACATTATATTCAATTATTGCAAGAGAATCCAGACGTTTCACATTCAACTATAATCACTTTGCCAGCACTGCATCCGCTCCCACCACTGATACCTACCTGTTGAAATTCATGTTCGCCGGCGGCAAGTGTAATTTCTTTAGATTCACTTGGGTCAATTGTTCCGTAGTTGACTCCGTCCACCATCAACTTTTGAACAGTGTTGAGCGATTTGTTTGTCAGCTCCAACGTGCCCATCCCGTTGTTGCAAGTTTTCTTGCATGAAGACAAGTTCAATGATCCAATGAGGCACAAAATCAAAATCAATGCAATTTTTTTTGTTTTCATAAAATCAATATTTAAAAAAATAATATTTCCCCTACTCATAAGGCTTTTCGGTATCGCCCCGTTTTTTCAAGTGGTCGCTGGTCTCCACATTTTGAAATAAATTTTTCTGTATTCTTTACTAATCAATTTTTGATGGTTCTCTTGTCTGTGTCATTCCATTGTGTCGTTTTTGTTACTTGCCCATAACGGCAAATATAAAAAATACTGTGTCAAAGATAATAAAGAACAGTTTGAAAGCAATTCACAACATATCGAATTGTCGCATGGTTTAAAATTTTACTGAAGTACATTTAAAAATTGAAGGAAATACAAATGGTAAATTAGTAACTGTTGAGACAAGTGGAGACGGACTTGCCGGATGCGAGGAACTTCAATTGGACGAAAACAACAATTTCTCCGAAGAAATAATGATTTTGTATAGACCTCATTGGGACTCGATTCCTAAAAAGTACTCGACTTAGGTGAATGTCTATGAAAAATCAAAATCACCGAAAATTGTCTATTGTAGAACCGGAACTGGTGAAAGAATAAGAAAAATGATTGAAAGCGACTATTTAACATTTAAAGAGAAAAAATAAAAAAGCTACAAGTGCATAACAATTAAGTCTCAATCAGTCAGGCAGAGCTCTGAGTGATTTGGACGCAATGTTAGCAACAAGTCGTAAAAAGAATAAAGAAAATGATAACAAATTCTTTAACCTTTCAGGTACAGCCAACCCACAATCCTGCGCTTTCGACCTGAAAGGTTAAACAAATCAAAAATATAACGCCATGTTGGAAATCATGTCCATTCTTCTTAAGAAGCCTTCCTGTCCGGTGCATCCAGGCCCTGTTCAATCATCCATTCAGGCAGTTCGGGCTTATGGCTTAAGGCTTTTTTCCGGAAAGGGCTCCATAACAACGTAAAAATATCTTTGGCGGTCATGTACCTGCCGAATTTGCGCAAAAGCCTGAATGTGGCGACCGGACGGTGGAGTGCGAGGTAGCCAAACAACTTCATGTATCCCTTTTTCCTGGCTTGGTGAACAACGTCACTTGGAAGGATAGTCGGATCAATATCGGAACATTTGAACCATTTATGCCAATCGCGTTCATCATCAATGATCCCCCTGTCCACATATTCCTGCCAAAGCGGTGTTCCCCTGTATGCACACAGCCGGTTAAAACCAAAAGTATCCAGTTTTAATCGGGCTGCAAAGCGAAAACTCTCCAGTATATCTTCAAAGGTTTCATCAGGAGAACCGATCAGGAAAAAACCGTGAGCGGTTTCAATGCCACATTTTTTTACCTGTTTGATCGCAAATTCAATTTGTTCAATTGTTTGGTTCTTGTTCAGCCTGTCGAGTATTTTCTGGGTTCCTGCTTCTATACCAAAAGCCAGGAAATTGCAATTGGCCTTTTTCATCAATGGGAATTCTTCGATAGCCAACGAATCCACCCGGCCTTCGCAACCCCAGTGAAATTCAAGTTTTCTGTCAATGATACCGTTGCATATAGCTTCTATGCGTTTGCGTTGCATTAAAAAATGATCATCCGTCAGGTAGATGGAACGGTAACCTTCATCGTTGAGTTGCTGCATTTCTCCGAGAACATGCTCCGGGGAACGACTCCGCCACCTGCCTTTTGCAAGTGTTGGAATATCGCAATAGATACATTTGAAAGGACATCCGCGTGTTGTCTGTATGGTACAAAACCGGTCCAGAGAAAGAACAGCAGGCACATCCAGTGGCATTGATTCGATATACTCGATGGGCAGGCTCTTTCTGTCAGGATATGGAAACTGATCGAGATCCCTGATTAGCGCACGTTCCGGGTTACGTATAACATCGCTATTCAAACGCCATGTAAGACCATCAACAGTTTTAAAATTATCCAGGTTGTTTAAATAATCAGGAAACAGCTCCTCTCCTTCCCCCCTGCCAACACAGTCAATGTACGGCGCATCATTCAGTATTTGAATATCATTCGCCGTTGCGAAAGCACCACCGACAATAATGGGTGTTTTTGGAGAAACCTTCTTTAGCCGTTGTGCCATACTTTTCATAACAGGATAGGAGGTGGTTGACAAAAACGACAAGGCAATAACATCGGGGTTTTCCTCTGTTACTGCCTGTTCAATGTGTTCTTCTTTCATCTGCGGATGGCAGGTATCGAACATTGTCACTTCATGCCCATGATTCCTGATTACCGGTGCAAGTGTCTGTATACCAAGTGGCGGAAAAGCCATTACTTCAACGCGCTCATTGTTTTTTGACCGCCTGAGTTTTTCGGGAAGCATATTATAATAATCCTCATCGCGGATGTAAATAAGGAAAACCTTCATAAATTTATCTGTTGATGTAAAGTTGACAAAAGTAGATAAATTCCTTCCCATAAACAGTTTCCTGTATGCATTCACCTGATAATAAATCCTCGCTGTCCGGATTATGTTAGCCAGGTGTGTAATGATTTGTAATCGCCACTTTGACAAGATTTCCCCTTTTGTTGACGGACTCAGCATCAATAACAATTTGAAAAATCAGTGAATGAACCATAGGACAAAAATATTCTTATGCGAACCCGGGTAAATTGCTCAATCAAAAATCATTAAATTAGCCACCATAAAAACACCGGAAAAATGAATATTAAAACAAGACTGGTTCCCTATCTCATATTGGGTTTTTTTATACTGTCAGGTTGCGAACAACAAACACAACCTGTTGATAAAAAGAGTATCCATAACAACCTGCTGATGGCAACACTGTACAATTATTACGCTGCCGAATACAAAGCCCTGGCTTACCAGGCTTACAACATCGCCGGTGAACGGATTATCAATATCAGGAAAGAAAAACCAAACGCTAACAACCTGGCCGTGGTGGTTGACATTGATGAAACCATCCTGGACAACAGCCCTTTTGAAGCCAAAATGATCCTGGCCGACTCGGTTTTTAACTCAACTTCATGGACGCACTGGTGCAACCTTACTGCTGCCAAACCTGTTCCCGGCGCCCTTGAATTTCTGAACCTGGCCGATTCACTTGGGTTTAAGGTATTTTACATCTCAAACAGGAGCAGGAAAACAGCGCAGAATTCAACTTTGGAAAATCTTCGGAAAATGGGCTTCCCGCAATTGAATGCCGGTCCCCTTTTGTTGAAAGAAAAAACAAGCAATAAAGAAAGCAGGCGACAAACCCTGTTAAAAAACTTTGAAATTGTCCTGTTTGCGGGCGACAATCTTGGAGATTTTTATGAAGATTCATCAGATAATAACCAACGCGACAGCCTGATGCTGGCCAATAAAGAAAAATTTGGCAATAAATTCATCATCCTGCCCAATGCCATGTACGGCACCTGGGTTTCAGGAATCGGACTCAAGGGCAAAAAAAATGATGCCGACTCCCTGTTAAACGTGATGATTGACGTCTATAAGCGTCATTAACTGCCGCTGATTTAAAATCGTTATTGTTAACAACTCCATTCCATTTGTCAATAAATTAATCGGGAGGGAAAATGAATTCGTTATATTTTTACACCCTGAAATGACGAAAATTCCGTTTTTCAGAAACACAACAAATAAAAGCCATAACAACATTTTAGTGTTGGATTTAAAATCTTTCAGGACGGCAATAGCCGTCTTTTTTTATGATCAAAAACGATATAACTATGAGTAACCTGAAAGGCCACAGCCTGATTTCCATTACCGATTACAGCAAAGAGGACATTCTGACTATCCTTGATATTGCAGAGGAATTTGAAAAAAACCAGCGACAGGATATTCTGAAAAGCTATGTCATCGCCTCCCTATTTTTTGAACCTTCCACACGCACTCGCCTCAGCTTTGAAAGTGCCGTGCAATATCTTGGGGGAAGGATTGTAGGGTTTGCCAGTGCCGGCACATCCAGTGTGAAGAAAGGCGAGTCGCTGAAAGACACCATCCTTACCGTAAGTAACTATTCTGACCTGATTGTGATGCGCAACCCGCTGGATGGCAGTGCCCGTTACGCCAGCGAAGTCTCACCTGTCCCTATTATCAATGCGGGTGACGGCGCCAACCAACACCCCACCCAGTGCCTGCTCGACTTGTATTCCATCAGAAAAACGCAGGGACGTCTTGAAAATATCAATATCGCGATGGTGGGTGATTTGAAATACGGGCGTACAGTGCATTCACTGGTTCAGGCACTTAGCCTGTTCGGAGCAACCTTTCATTTTGTGTCACCTGAATCATTGAAAATGCCCGGTTCTGTGAAAACAGTGGTGAAAAATTCAGGTCTTGAATACCACCAATATACCGAGATTACAGATGTAATACCTTTTGTTGACATTCTCTACATGACCCGCATACAGGGTGAACGTTTTCCCGATCCACTGGAGTATGAAAAAGTTAAAAATGCCTATATCCTCAGCAATGATATGCTTGAAGCATCCAAGGATACGATGAAAGTTCTCCATCCATTGCCGAGGGTAAATGAGATTACTGAGGATGTAGATGATAACCCGAAAGCTTACTATTTCCAGCAGGCAAAAAATGGAGTTTATGTCAGACAGGCCTTGATAGCAGCAATCTTAGGGCTTAAATGAATTACGATTGACGGTTTTAGAATTACGATTGTTTACTTACACTTTCGAATCAGAAAATTGTGCGTTAAATTATGAAAGAACAACTAAAAATGAGGACTAAAGAATTTGCGAAGTCAGTGTTTAAACATTTGCAAAAAGTAGATAATCAATTTTATGATTACAAACGACAATTGATCCGAAGTTCAAGTTCTGTTGGGGCAAATTATAGGGCTGCCTGCCGGGCTAAATCGACAAAGGACTTTATTAATAAATTAAAAATTGTCGAAGAAGAGCTTGACGAATCTTTATACTTTATGGAATTAATTTCAGAATTATCAGGTAATGATGACCAAAGTTGGAATAAAACTTACAATGAAGGAAATGAGCTTCTGTCAATCGTGGTGAAATCAATAATCACGACAAGAAAAAATCAAAATAAATCCAAAAACCACAATTCGTAATGCATGAATCGTAATTCGTAAACCGTAAATTACAAATTATAAACAGAAAATAAAAAACACATATTTAATATCATGAACAAACGAACCGAACTCAAAGTATCAGCCATCCGCAACGGAACGGTAATTGACCATATACCCGCTGAAAGTGTTTTCCAGGTATTTAAGATATTACAACTTGACTCAACCGATAAACAGGTTTATTTTGGGACAAACCTCGAAAGCAAGAAGTATGGAAAAAAAGGGATCATCAAAATCAGCGACACCTTCTTCAAACCAAGGGAAACCAACAAAATAGCACTTGTTGCACCCAATGCCACCCTCATCGAAATTAAAGATTACGAAGTGACAAAAAAAGGGAATGTACGGTTGCCCAGGCAGATTGATGAAATTGTCAGGTGTTTCAATCCGAAATGTGTGACCAACAACCAGAATGTGCCCACAAGTTTCAGGGTAACCAAAGACCACAACGGCGAAATGAAACTGTTTTGTAAATATTGCGAGAAGACGATGGGTAAGGAAAACATAGAATTTATATAATGTTTGCATAAAAACCTTGCCTGTGCGGGGGGCTGCCAGGCCCGTTCATTATAGGGCTGACTTTCGACAAATGAAAACAAAATTACATCCGGTCAAAAAACTTATTGCCCAGGGCGAACACCAACAACTGGATTTTAAATTTGAAATTTCGGATGCTGCAAAAATTGCCCGTACGCTGGTAGCCTTTGCCAATACCGATGGTGGAAAATTGCTGATTGGGGTAAAAGACAACGGGGCAATCAAAGGTGTTGAATCCGACGAGGAATATTTTATGATAGAAAATGCAGCCCAGCGTTTTTGCAGGCCGGAGATAAAATTTACTTCAAAAGAATGGAATGTGGAAGGAAAAAAAGTGCTGGAGATAGAAGTCCCTGTCAGTACGGAATACCCACACCGTGCACCTGACCACAAAGGAAATTACAAAGCTTATGTCAGGGTAAAAGACCAGAACCTGCTTGCCAACAGTGTATTGATGAAAGTATGGAAAAAACGGAAAAGCAACAAGAGTATCAGGTTTGTGTATTCGGAACCGCTGCAAAAACTACTGGCTCATCTAACAGACAACGGACATTTGTCTTTGTCCGAAACAAAGCAAATTACCCAGCTCTCCAAATTCAAGGTCGAACAGTTGCTTTCCGACCTGATTTTACTCAATGTGATTGAGATGAGAATGAAAGAAACCTCTACCCTGTTTGTTTTAAAAGACATTCCTGAATTTGAATCCCAATAGCCTCCGGCATGAATAGCCTACCCGCTGTTTTTAACATTTCTTTTATCTTTTGATGGCAAAACAAATTCTTTATTTTCTTAAGTTTGCCCACAGAATTTCTCATGCTGCAAAAAATCAAAATAGGACAACTTGCGTTTATCATTTTCCTGTTAAGTGGTTTGACGACATTACAGGCCCAGCAATTTGGTGAAAATGCGAAACAGGAGGGTAAAGTCAAATTACAAAAGGGGCTTCACGGATTTAAACCCGATGTCAGCTTTTCGTTGGGCACTTCGTTTTCCACATTCGGCCCGGGCTACAATACATTCGGGACTTTTATTTCCCCGGAAATCAGTTTTCCCGCTTATAAAAAATTCAGTGTGCAGGTCGGACTGGGATATTCAAGCCTGTTTTTCAATCGGCCCGGCGAAAACATGTTCGGCACAAACCCGTCACAATATGGCAGTTTCTATGTTTCGGGAACTTATCAGGTGAATGAAAAACTTAGCATCCGAGGAACGGCATATAAAACTTTCCTGCTTAACCCTGCACCCCCTGAGGGCAAACTCAACCCGCATGCTTTGGATTTTAGTAACCAGGGGGTGATCCTGGACATGAATTATAAAGTGAATGAGCATTTCCAGATCAACGCCAGCTTTGAATACCGAAAACAGAACTATCCGGGTTTTTATAACAATGGCATGGGGGGTAATGGAAATTACCAGGGATCACCATTCATTTATGGGCCAGGATTTTAATTTTGTTTATATTTCATCTACAATTGGATTACAAATAATGCTGTGGCATTCCGAGTACGACAAATTTTGAAATCAAATCATTGACTTCAGGTGTTCGCGTTCCTTTTGATATTGACTCCATCGTACTTTGGCTCAGAAGGATTGTTTTGGGGGCATATTTCATCCAGTTATGATTCTCATACTCATACCATTCTGAAGGGAATTGAAACTTGAGGATAATTTTCCCCTTTTCATCTTTTCCATCTTCATTGTAAAGGGGATTTAAATTCAAACGGCCCAATACATGAGGCCAGTCGTTAAATTGACCGTAATCACGAAAGTAATTTTTACGGTGAGTTGCAGCAATTGACATCCAGCCTATCTTATTAAACTCTCGCGCAGACAGGTCTGTTGAAAGATCCGGTCCAAACTTTTGTATATACCGTTCCAATAGCTCATCCTCACCTACAACAATATGCTGCATATCATCGAAATAACTTTTAAGCTGGAAAGGAGTCATCCTCAGATCACCTATGCGTTCCGGGATGGAAGGGCTAGCTACACGAGTGATAAGAATTACTCCGTCTTTGTTCACTATCCTTTTCATCTCACGTACAGAATTCGATATGTATGTAAAATATGTAAATGCATCCGAACAATAAACACCTGAGAAGGTATCATTCCCGAAAGGTAAAGGCTGATCCGCTTCTGCACAGAAAAAATCGCCTTTCGGGGCAATAAATTCTTTTGCCAGGTATAATTTGATAAAATTACGCTCCAACCCTACAACAGGTTGCTGAGAGTTCCTGTATGTTAAATAATGGATTAAATGCCCGGTACCACAAGCTAAGTCCAGTATGGGTTTTTGATCTTCGGGAAGAGTACTTAAAAGCGATAATGCTACTAAATAACGGGGTTGGCCAAAACGATAGGTAAAATAATTGTAAATAGGACTGTGCATTAACTGATGATAGTAATGATAAATAAAGTCTATCGCGGAAGTGTCTTCCAACAATTTCTCAAATACCTTTTCTTCCTTTTTTCTTAATCGTCTATCCTGAAATGATAACCTGGCCAGGACCCAATATACAAATTGCAAGTTACTTTTTCCTGCCATTTTAACTAATGTATGAGGCAAAAAGCGTGATAATTTATTATCCAAATTCAATGTACCATCTAACCTGGGAATCCCATTTTTTGACGCCCTGGGTCTACGGTAAATTAAAAGATCGTGTTTTACTTTTTCGATCTCTCCCTGCTCAATTTCCCTGATGACATCACTTACTAATATTCCTTTCTGGAGGCTGCTGGTTGTGATATCGTTTTCGTTTGCATCAAGATAGCTATTTGAGGGCATCATTATAGGTATCCCAAAAGCTACGGGATATTTTGAATCACAACTGTTGCAATGCAGCGTCCCCCATTCCATCTCATTATCCGTTTCCTGAATTATCGTATCACGGACAATAATTTCCCCGCAACGCGGACATCTCAACATATTCAGAAAAGATTCAGTCATGTTTTTGTGTTTTTCGTGTATACACCAAAAAGTTTAATTTGTTTCAATCAACAAGATTCATTTTCAACGCACGAATAATGATTCTGATTTTATTGACAAAATTATATATTTGTTAAAAATGGGGTCAAATTACAGGAAAATAAAATATTTTAGGTGTTCAAATAATTTCTTATATTATAGACCAATATTTGATAAACCGTTCTATATATAAGCAAACTATCTTTCACAACCTGTTTTTCAGGATGGTGAATACCCAACCAGTTACTTATCAAATGATTATAATAAGTACCTAATTGAACACCTCAAAAAAATTATATACTGTCAACACCGGACATCTGCAGAGATTAAGGGGGGTTCTAAAAATTACTTCGCATCAAGATTTTCAGCGTTTTTTATAGGCGATGAAAATTTTTGAAGCACTATCGGGATAATGTGAGAAAATTTGAAGAAGTAGTTGAAAAACGCTGAGAACCCCCTTTAAATTCATTATAAATTATCGGTTTGTTTTAAGATGACTTGCAACAAATGGTTTTTTGGCATAATTATTTCAAGGAACCTGACCAAATAAAAACCATGAAGAGCTTCCTGTTATCTATTTTCGGTTTGGCGATTATACTTCTACTATGGGGTTGCCCCAAACCTTACCGCAAGCTCAACCATCACGCCCGCTTTCCTGTCCAGCCTGCAAATCTTACCGATGTGAATTCACCTTACGATGATTACAATTCCATATTACCCGAAACACATTTTGGCAAGCAATTGATTTTTTCTTCAAACCGTTTGACCGATGGCGGAGACTTCGACCTCGTGGGTGAAAACTTTCATGTAACATGGTTTATGGAAACCGGTGAACTCAGGGTTGACAATTCCTATTATTGGCAAAAAACCGATTATGTGGCAATGCTGCTCCATCAGGTTTCGTGGGAAGGTAATGAATTTGGTCCTTATACCATCGGTTTCGATACGGTTATTGACGGTGTACAAAAGCGAATAAACATACTGATGTATTCAACAAATAATAATGTGAATACGTACCATGAAGAATTTGTGGTTCACGAATCAGAAGACGGGGGTGCCACAGGGATTATTCATGGCCCTTATGTTATGAATAACCTGACAAATCCTTACTATCAGCAATATATTTCTTTTTACGGTCCTGCTGTTACAAATATTGATTTGTGGGAAATGAACCCGAATCTGTTCACTCAAATGTATTTCAGTAAAAATGAAGACGGCACCTCAGACATTTATCGAATTAAAATCCCTGATTCATTAAACTTTATGCAGTTCCTGACCGATTCAGTTGAATACACCCGGGAAATAGTACCCGAACTCAATTCCCCATCCAATGACAACTGTCCTTTTGTGAACGGGAACATGATGGTGTTTACCTCCGACAGGCCGGGTGGTTACGGGGGATACGATCTTTACTATTCTTTTTTTGATGGTGTGTAATGGTCAGAACCTGTAAATTTTGGGGAAACGATAAATTCCGGATATGACGAATTCAGGCCTGTGGTTGTCCAGGTTCCCGGCTTTGAAAATGATGTGATGATATTCTCTTCTGACCGGCCCGGAGGTCAGGGAGGATTTGATTTGTATTATGTAGGGATTGATAAAATTATCCCGGTTACAATAACAGAACAATAATCTTATGGGTTATCCGGCACCAATGTCCATAAAAGCAATACCGTTTTCAATATCTGTTTTCATGTCATTAATGGTCTTTTCGGAAAGTAACTTATACAGATTTCCCCTGTAAATTTGATACTCCTTATGGATGGGGCAAGGCTTCTGATCATCACATTCGTGAAGCCCAAGACCGCAACTGCTAAAAAAATCAAGGCCGTCAATGGCATCTACCAATTTTAACAAAGAAGTATCAAGATGCTCTTCACTGAGATAAAACCCCCCATTTGGCCCTTTCACCGACAAGATTAAATGTTTCTTAGCCAGATTTTGTAAAATCTTACCCAGAAAATGTTTCGGGAAACCAAGGTCGTCGGCTATTTTCTTTACTCCTAAATGTTGTTGATGCTTCGAATTTATGGCAAGATAAACTATTGCCCTTATGGCATATTCTATTGATTTTGAGAACATCATTGAAATTTAATTTTTTTTATTAATGAACCGGTTTTAATATATCCGCTGACAGGGCCTAAAAACCTTCGATGGCCATTTTTCCGTCTTCCGTAATCATTTCAGGTGACCACTGTGGCTCCCAGGTCAGATCAACATGCGATTCAAATTCAGGATAATTGGCCTCCAGCACCACCTGCACATTTTGAAGGATCGTGTCACCCAAAGGACATCCGCGGGTGGACAAGGTCATCACTATGTTTATGGTTTTGTCATCTTCATCGTATCCAATTTCATAAACCAGGCCCAGGTCAATAATATTTACACCAATTTCGGGATCCATTACCGTTTTTAGCAGTTGGTAAATTTCCTGTTCTTTTGAAGTAAGGTTTTTTATATCACTCATTGTCTTGAATTTTTTGCTTATGAAAAACAATTTTAAACACATTAATATTGTATAGCAACGCTGTAATGAAAAACAGAACAGCCGCTATCTGTATTACAACAACCCAGGCAAACAGTATCCCCGTGATCAGTAACAGAAAAGCCGGGAAATAAGTCTGCCCATGGATTTTGGCCAGTTTAGCCGAATAGAGTTCGTGTGGGAGCGGGACTTTTATTTTGCCAACTTTCGATTGGTACCGTTGCAACCAAATAATGAAAGGAAGGGTTTTATAGGTCTGTCCCAAAATGATTGCCGTTAAGAATCCCAAAAGAAAACTTGCACCGAAAGCAATGGATATTCGTATATGATATGCACTTAGGAAATCGGGGTCCAATACAACCAGTATGCCTAGAATTAAAATAATGGCAAACAAAATAAAAGCCATGGCCGTAATTTTCATGCCAACATCTAGATTCTTCCGGAACCTGTGTTTAAATGCATAGCGGATGTAACGTAAATAGATAATTACACCAACAAAGATCACTGCGGAAAAACTCATAAGCAACCACGGTTCGGGATAAAAATAAAGCGCCGAAACAAGAAGCAAAAGGCCTGCATTCAATACATAAAAGGAATAATCCAACAGATGCTCCGGCAATTTATGTATAATCAAAAACATGGGCATAAGTTTACTTGAAACACCAATGACCAGCATCAAAAACCAACCCACAAGCCCAAGTGATAAATGCATCTTTAACAAACCCAGGACTGAAACCGGAATAAAAGGTACCGCCAGGTTAACGATTAAAAGAATGGCCATCGAAACGGTTAACAGAAGATAAAGAATAGCGGCAATTACAAAACGATTGCCCATATCCCTGCGCTCTGTTTTTGAAGCGCTCATTAAGGTATTAAAAACAAAAATCATGACAGAAAGTAGTAGCAGTGCCCCTGAAAGCCAAAACCAGTACCAGTTTTGCGTATTGTCAAAAGTGGCGTTCCAAAAAGAAATAACCAGAATAACAATTCCCGGACCGAATAGGTAAAAAGTAGTTTTGGCCAGTTTTTCACTAAACAGTTTTACTTCCATTACTACAGGTATCAATTGATACAGAGCGCCAAAAATCACCATAGTAACAAACCCTAAAACCAAAATATGGGTCAGGCTTAGCATCCTTGCATTCAGGTGATAATAATAAATTAAATCGGGAGCGACCAAAAGCATCATAACAGTTGCTATAAGAAAGGATACTGCCCCGAAAACAAAATGCGGTACGACAACGGTAGGTGAAGGCGCATTTTGTGTGCTTAATCCTGCCTGCATTACTTAAAGATTATCATTTTAACATTACCTGGTCCTATTTCTGTGGTAACCCACTTGAAGTTTCTGTCTTCAAGTTCAGGCAACAAATATTGCGGGAGTTTTTTATGATCCACATACAACGCTTTGCCCGGTTCCAGTTTTTCCAGTTCTTCCAATATGGTCACCATGGGCATCGGCATTTCAAGGTTACGTACATCAATTGAATGCAGTTTTCCTTTAAACTCTTCATAAACCGTATCAAAAGATAACTGAGTATGTTCCTTATGTTCCCTGGTTTGGGTCTTGTCGCTTTCTTCCGCCTTTTCAAGATAAGTGTGTACGATGCCAGGCTCAGGACGTTCGGTGAGGTAGTTGTACCCTTTCTTTTTTAAGATATTTAAAAGGGGTATCGGTTCAAAAGTATTAATGATCTTTAATGTATGCCCGGGTTTCATGGTTTTTAACTGAGCCATGATGGCTTCAAACGGATCATCACCTCCTTCAAGGACAGGTCTCACATCCATCTCAATAATGTTTTCTTTTTTCATCACCTTTTTTTCTGTTGTTGTTTTATTTTTATTTTCATCATTGACTCCTCCGCAGGCGCAGTCATCATTAATTTCAAAACCAATTTTTTTTAAATTATCAATTAGCACACAAACGGGCACCCCCCCTATCCTTGCCGCATCGGCTATCGAAACCCTGGCGGCCAAAACTTTCCGCAATACCGGATTTTTGAGCTTTTTAAAATGTTTGTTGATGGAAGCGATGACATCTATCGTCCTGGAATCATGTTTTATTATTTCTGATATTCTTGTATTTTCCGTAATAATCATAACTGGAATTTTTTCATTGGCAAAAATACAAAAAACTATTATAAGATATTCAGGTCTTTTTATCTTTTTGTAAAAATTTATTTTAGATTTGCAAGCTATTAAATTAAAATTACAAATATGCTGATCATTCTATCCCCGGCAAAAAC